>Ga0307445_10001322_pt1 | contig 13960 bp, 10 predicted proteins | sample SalMarSW160330MG_FD_202147 | JGI IMG/M metagenome (GOLD analysis project Ga0307445, IMG submission 202147) | Salt marsh sediment microbial communities from the Plum Island Ecosystem LTER, Massachusetts, United States - SW1603-30 | ecosystem: Environmental > Aquatic > Marine > Intertidal zone >...
CATCCTTGGGTCAGCCAAGATAACGGGGAAAATGGGTGATGGATGGAACCTGGGTGTTATGACAGCCCTCACTCAACGAGAATATGCCCAAGTCGATAACGCAGGAGATCGCATTTCTTATGAAGTGGAGCCGTTCTCTGCATACGGTGTCGTCAGAGCCTTGAAGGAGATCGATGGAGGAAACCAGGGTCTGGGATTCATTGCAACGGGGACCTGGCGAGATCTACAGCTGGAAGGATTAAAGAACCTGTTGCCCGAGAGCGCCTTGAGCTTGGGCTTGGATGGATGGTCTTTTTTGGATCGTGATCGCACTTGGGTGATCACGGGCTGGGTTGGGGGAACGAGGGTCTCAGGATCTCAGGATTCCATCTCCCGGTTGCAATTGTCCTCCCTCCACTATTATCAGCGGCCGGATGTGGATTATGTGGATTTCGACCCCACTGCCACCTCGCTCAATGGTTGGGCCGGGCGGATTTTTGTCAACAAACAAAAAGGATCCTTTGTGTTCAACACCGCCCTAGGGGCGATGTCCCCGGGATTCCACGCCGTGGACTTGGGCTACCACACGAGGGGAGATGTTATCAATGGCCATGTGGAGGCCGGATACCAGTCCTTTCATCCGGGCAAAGTCTTCCGCAACTGGAAGGTGACATTTGCCACCTACCGGAGTTATGACTTCGGAGGCATCCGGACGGATGAAAATTACATCCTCAACGCCACAGCCCAGCTTTTGAACTACTGGGGAGGAAACCTGTATTTGAGCTACGATCCCAACCGCACCAGCCATTATCTCACGCGAGGAGGTCCTTTGGCCGCCTACCCTTGGGGAGCCTCCATCCAGCCCAGCATTACCAGCGACAACCGGCGGCGTGTGGTTTTCGGGCTTTCCGGACATTACCGGGACCATCCATTCGGAGCCTACAATTATTCGTTCGGGGCTTCTATCCGGTGGAAGCCCAGCAGCAATTTCAGTATATCCATAGAACCGGAATATTCCTGGCGGCATTCTGTCGGTCAATACATCAGCCAGGTTGCCGATCCTCTCAAGGCAGAAACCTATGGGATTCGTTACATTCTCTCGAATGTCATCCAGGAGACCGCCTCCATGGAGATCCGTCTCAACTGGATTTTTACCCCCAGGCTCAGCCTACAGGCCTATTTGCAGCCTTTTTTAGGAACCGGGGATTTTTTCAATTACAAGGAGCTTCGAGCGGCTCTCACTTTTGATTTTGATTCTTTTGGGGAAGGGGCCTCGACGATAAGTCGTGATGCCGGCGTATACACGGTGGATCCAGATGGGCCTGGACCCAGTCCGCCGTTTTCCTTCCGCGATCCTGATTTTAATCTCAAATCTCTGCGGGGGACCGTTGTCTTGCGCTGGGAGTACCGTACCGGTTCCACCATTTATGCGGTCTGGACCCAGAACCGTGCCAATTATTCCTATCCTGGCGACTTCGATTTTAACCGGGATCTGTCTCTCATGCTCCGTGCTCCCGGAGATAACATTTTCCTCCTCAAGGTCAACTATCGCTTCACTTTGTGAATGTCTTCCTCTTTTGGTAGCATCTCAATTTCCTTGATACCAAAAGGCTCTATAATAGCTTTTGTGAATGGTTTTGCTCCCGTGAAGATTTTTAGCGTCATTCCTTTACCCCCTTCTCGGCGGCGTTGAACTGTGCACGATAACACCCATCTCTTCTCCTTAATCCTCTGTTCCCGTTTTTGTCCGCAACTCGTATCCTTTGGCAAAGTCGTGCTCAATACAGCAACGCCGTCTGACCGAGTCAGATACCCTCGAAGCGCGGTAGGAATGTCTAAATCTTCAATAGTCGCTTCGACCATTCCCAAAAGTCCTCGTTATTGCGGAAAGTATGATGCCGCTTTTTTATTTTTCGACTTTGAAAATTTGATCTGTTTGGATTAGTATATAGTGGCATTTGTGACCATTTTTGTCAGGAGGTGAGGTTATGATCGAAGGAAGCTCTTCGGGAAATAAGATAAAAAAACTGACTTACGGAATGGTCGGGGGAGGACAGGGGGCCTTCATCGGCGAAGTGCACCGGAAATCCATCGCCCTGGATGGGAAGGCCGAACTGGTTGCCGGCTGTTTTTCTCAGGACCACCAAAATTCCCTTGCTACAGGAAAAACGTTGGGGCTGGATGAGGACAGATTGTATACGTCTTACGAAGAGATGATGGAAGCCGAAGGGCAACGGGAAGATAAGATCGATTTTGTGGTCATCGTCACGCCCAACAGTTCTCATTATGCCATCGCAAAGGCGGCCATGGAAAACGGCATCCATGTGGTCTGCGACAAACCGTTGACCACCGACAGCGGCGATGCCGAAGAGCTGGCCAGACTTTCGGCTGAAAAGGACCTGCTTTTCTGCGTGACCTATACCTATACCGGATATCCGGTGGTCAAACACATCAGGGGAATGATCACCAAAGGAGATCTGGGCGATATCCGTTTCGTCAATGCCGAGTATCCGCAGGAATGGCTTTCCACGCCTTTAGAAGAAAGCGGACAGAAACAGGCCGCATGGAGAACGGATCCCGGACTGACCGGCATTTCCAATTGTGTGGGCGACATCGGCAGCCACATCGAAAATATGGTGTCTTACTTGACCGGATTGAAGATCCGATCCCTGTGTGCCCGTTTGGATACCTTTGTGGCAGGAAGGACTCTGGACGACAACGCCTCCATCATGGTCGATTACGACAGCGGTGCAAAAGGCCTGTACTGGAGCTCTCAGATCGCTGTGGGCCATGACAATGGCCTCAGGGTGAGGATTTACGGCACGAAGGGATCTATCGAGTGGTCCCAGGAGAATCCCAACTACGTCAAAGTTTGCGATCTGGATAAACCGGCCGCCATTATCAGCCGGGGAAGGGATGACCTTTATCCGCACGCCCAGGGTTATTCACGGATTCCGTCCGGCCATCCGGAAGGCTATTTCGAAGCTTTTGCCAACATCTATTCCACTTACTGCGATGCGTTGAGCAAAAAGCTTGCCGGTGAACCCTTGACGGCCGAGGAGATGGACTTTCCGGGTGTAGCGGAAGGTGTGCAGGGTGTAAGATTTATCGAAAAATGTGTGGAGAGCTCTAAAAAAGGAGCTATCTGGATAAACTTTTAGTACTGGAACATTTGCGAGTCAAGATGGCTGTAGCGATGAGGAAGTAACCTATGAAGTTGTAGTGGACTACTGCGAATGGGTTACAACGAAGTCGATGCAATGAGATTGGCTCGCCCGAAGGGTAATAAATGTCGATTAAAAGATATAATCGCATAAAAGAATTTTTGTGGATTTATTGCAATATCAGATATTAATCTGATATTGCTAAATTGGAGAGATCGACATTTATTACAAATGATTCAGGGAGGAGGAGAATATGGGAAGGCCAGTGACTTTATTCACCGGGCAATGGGCGGATCTGCCCTTCGAAGTTATCTGCCAAAAAGCCAGCAGCTGGGGTTATGACGGATTGGAGCTCGCCTGCTGGGGAGATCACATGGAGGTGCGAAAAGCAGCCGAAGACACTGGATATGTGGAAGAAAAAAAGAAAATCCTCGAGAAATACAATCTGAAGTGTTGGGCTTTAGGTGCCCACCTGGCCGGCCAGTGTGTGGGTGACAGGCCGGATGAACGCTTGGATGCCTTTGTCTCGGATGACATAAAGGGAAAACCCGACGAGATCCGCCAGTGGGCTGTCGAGGAGATGATGATCACAGCCCGGGCAGCCAAAAACATGGGTTGCTCGGTAGTCAATGGATTTATGGGATCGCCCATTTGGGCTTTCTGGTATTCCTTCCCACCGACGACCGACGAGATGGTGGAGGAAGGTTTCCAGAAGATTCGAAAGCTGTGGACGCCGATTTTCGACGAGTTCGACCGCCTGGGTGTGAAGTTTGCCCTCGAGGTCCATCCCACCGAGATCGCCTTTGATTTGTACTCCACGAAAAAACTATTCGAAGTGTTCGAAAACCGACCCACATTGGGATTGAACTTCGATCCCAGCCATCTCGTTTGGCAAGGGTTGGAGCCGTACATGTTTATCCTGGAGTTTCCGGAAAGGATATACCACACGCACATGAAGGATGTGGCGGTCACTCTGGATGGGAAAGCCGGCATTCTTGGATCGCATCTGCCTTTCGGTGACCTGCGCCGTGGATGGAACTTCCGGTCTTTGGGGCACGGCGACGTGAATTTCGAAGACATCATCCGGGCCCTGAACGATATCGGCTACAATGGTCCCCTTTCTGTCGAGTGGGAAGACAACGGCATGGACCGGGAATTCGGTGCCCAGGAGTCTGTGGAATTTGTGAAGAGCATAAACTTCGCACCTTCGGATGTGGCGTTCGATAAGGATATGAAGGGCTGATCAGACGAAAATACACGGCCTGCAAAGGCCAGAATTCATGGAATTAGCGAGAGATTTTTATGATTGAATCTAACCAGGGCAAAAAAGGTAAAAAGCTTTCCCGGCGGGATTTTCTCAAGTCTTCGGCATCGGCCGGATTGGGCGTGGCTTTGGCAGGCCCTGCTCTGGCCAAGTCTGCTGCAGCGCGCAGGATGCAGGAAGAGAAAAAGCCGGCAGAGCTGAACATCGCCGTGATCGGCACGGGCCTTCAGGGGAGAGTGTTAATCGAGTCCATGCTGCGCATTCCCGAAGTCCGCATCACGGCTATCTGCGACATTTGGGAGTACAGCCAGCAATACGCCAGCCGGTATTTGGCGAAATACGGTCAGGAAGTCAGTGTGTACGAGGACTACAGGGATCTTCTGAGTAAAGAAAAGAACCTGGATGCTGCGGTCGTGGCTTCTCCTGATTGGATGCATGCCGAACACGCCAACGCCTGCTTGGAAGCCGGCCTCCACGTGTACTGCGAGAAAGAGATGTCCAATTCGCTGGCCAAGGCCAAAACCATGGTGGAGACAGCCCAGCGGACAGGAAAACTTCTCCAGATCGGGCACCAGCGCCGGAGTAATCCCCGGTACATCCACGCGATCGATAAGCTGATCCATGAAAAAAAAATCTTGGGACGGGTGAATGTGATATATGCCCAGTGGAACAGCGCCAAAAGCGAGATGCTGGGCTGGCCCAACAGATATGCCATCCCCCAGGCAACCCTGTCTAAATACGGATACCGGTCCATGACCGAGTTCCGGAACTGGCGGTGGTTCAAAAAATACGGGGGAGGCCCCCTGGTCGATTTGGGCTCCCATCAGATCGATCTTTTCAGCTGGGTTTTAGGGGCACATCCCAAATCTGTGGTGGCCAGCGGAGGCACGGATTATTACAAAGATCGGGAACTGTATGACAATGCCATGGCCATCTATGAATTCGATACAGAATCCGGGCCTGCCCGCGCCCTGTACCAGGTCCAGACAACGACAAAACACGGGGGATTTTATGAAGCTTTCATGGGGGAGAACGGCTCGATCGTTCTGTCTGAAGTTCCCCAGAGGGGAGACTGGGCCATGCGGGAAGCCCATGCTCTGGAATGGGATTCTTTGGCCAGGGATGGGTTTCTCAAAACAGAAAAACCTCCTCTCCAAAAGGTCGACACCAAAAATGTCTTCCTGGATGTGAGGGTCACGGCCGAAGCGGGCCGTTGGCCCCTTCCAATAGAGCTGGCCAAACCCGCGCATCAACCCCATCTTGAGAATTTTTTCAGCGCTATCCTTCATGGCACGCCGTTGAGCTGCCCGGCCGAAATCGGTTATGAGTCGGCTGTTGCTGTTTTAAAAGCCAATGAAGCCGTGGCGAGCCGCCGGATAATGGCGCTACGACCCCAAGACTTTAAAACATGAAATACGAACGAAAGTCCTTTTTGGTTATGATCGTGATTCTATTTAGCCTTGGCTTGTCCCTGTTTTTACTCGCCCAAAAAACCGATAAGAAAACGACCTGGGACGGAAGCCGCACTACAGCTGTGCACTGGCTGCAGCTTAAAGACGAATTCGACCAGATCATCGTTTCTTCCGATTCCTACGCGCTGCCCTATTCGAGCAAATTCACCTGCGCACCCTGCCATGACTACAGCACCATACAAGAAGGACTGCATTTCAATGCTCTCTCATCAACTCAGCATGGCCGTCCTGGCGAGCCCTGGATTTGGGTGGATCAGAAAACGGGGACCGTGCTGCCTCTATCCTACCGTGATTGGCCGGGTGTCTGGAATCCTGGATATCTGGGTTTGACGCCCTGGGATTTTACCATGCTTTTCGGCCGGCATATGACAGGGGGAGGTGTTGCGGAACCGGAGATGGATCAAGTCAGCCCTGAGTCCCGTTGGGAAGTCTCCGGAAAACTGGAGATAAACTGCATGGGATGCCACAATGCTTCGAGGCAGCAGAGCCACAGCGAGTGGGCCAAACAGGTCTTGCGTCAAAATTTCCGCTGGGCAGCCACAGCGTCTTCAGGATTGGGAGAAGTGGGAGGCATGGCGTCCCGTCTTCCCGGGACATGGGATATTTTTGATGGCCCCAATCCGGATGATACCGAGTGGGCTGTGGTTCCGGAAGTCCGGTACTGGCCTTCCCAATTCGACAGCAAACAACGGGTGTTTTTTGACATTGCTCCCAAGATCCTTGACCAACGCTGCTTGGCCTGTCATTCGGTGACCCCCGTTGGTGAAAACAGGCTCACCGCCCACCTGGACATCCATTCGGCGGCAGGAATTGGATGTGTGGATTGCCACCGGAATGATATCGGCCACAGCATGACCAGAGGTTATGAAAAGGAAGCCGAGGATTATCAAGACGATGCAAAAAGTGAATTTTCCTGCTGGGGATGTCACATGGATAAAAACCTATCCAAACGTGGCAGCAAAACTGCAGGCCGCCTGGGAGCGCCCTATCCCGAACATTCGGGAATCCCGGCGGTTCATTTCGAGAGACTCTCCTGCACGGTTTGTCATTCCGGTCCTCTTCCGTCAAAAAAATCGATCCGCTTCAAAACATCCCGGGGTAACCGCTTGGGTATTTATGGAATTGCTCAGTGGTCCACCGAGTGGCCGCATATCGTCGAACCGGTGTTCGTGAAAGATCGATCGGGTAAGATAGCGCCACACCGGCTTATGTGGCCATCTTTTTGGGGGAAACTGGAGGGAGAAAATATCACACCCTTATTGCCGTCGGATGTGGCAGGGGCCGCAGGAGATATCCTGATGGTCGAGGAGAATGTGGTCCAGGTTCTAAAGGCCATTTCTTTGTACGGAGAGATCGACGGTGTGCCCGTGCTCGTTCTTTCGGGTAATGTTTACGAACCCAACGTGGATGGCCTGCTGACTGTATCACCTTATCCTGGTGAAAAGGTTGATGCAGAGATTTATTGGGCGATCAAAACCGATGAAAAAATTCTTCCGCTTATCCCCGAGTTCGATCCCGGCGCTGAAGAGCCAGACATCGATGCAGAAACCCGTGTCGAAAATGTCCTTATCGCTTTGGCTACTATCGAGAATATGCCAGGAAAACCTGCCATCATCTATAAAAAAACCATGTTCCACCAGCCCGAAGGATACTTGGAACTGGCGGAATGGACAGGAGAGTCTGTTGCCAATCCAGAACTTGTTTGGTTGGAAGAGGGTAAAAACATACCCGTTGTTTCCGGTTTTCAGGCTCGGTCGATCAATACCACGGTCGGGTCTAAACAAACCCTGTCAGAGGAACAGGTGGCTCTTGTCCTCCAATCTCTTTCCGAGAATGACGCGGAGAAATCTCTTTATGTCTATGTGTCAGGGGGAAAGGTCTTTAGGCTAGGCGAAGAGGGAAAACTGCTGGATAGCAACATGCCTGCCGCAGAGCCTGTCGTTTGGCCACTAGGCCATCGGGTGCGGCCGGCCCAGCAATCCCTGGGAGTAAAGGGCTGCACGGATTGTCATTCGGAGAGTTCGGCCTTCCTGTTCGGAAAAATTGAGGGGAACGGGCCTCTAAAAACTGAAAAATGCGACACTCGTTCTGCCCATTCCTTCATGAATTTGGACTTGCCTTATCAGAAACTTTTCGGGCTTTCCTTCCGGGTACGTCCGCTGTTGAAAGTGGTGTTGTTCGTGGTGGCGGTTGTCGTGGGCGCGATGCTTTTTATCATACTGATGGTGAATTTGGGCCGGTACACAGGGCTTTTCGAAAAAAGGAGAGGATCTTGATTTTTGGTATGATATCCATTCTCTGTTTGCTTGCCCTTTTTTTCCTGCTGTCCCATCACAGATTTCGGCGCAGCCCTGAGGAAAGTTATTTTCCCTGGCTACAAGGCCGGATACCCATCCTTATCAATACCTCCTGGATAGAGCGATCCAAGGTGATCTATCGTTCCTGGTTCATCCAGAGATACCCGGCCAACCAGCAGTGGATATTTTTGGGCCTGGCATCGAGCTATGGGTACTTGGTTTTGAGCGGCTTTCTTTTTGCACTCATCAGAGTCCGGCTGTTCGGTTTGGCTTTGCTCCTTCATGTCGTCTTGGGAGCTCTTTTTGCCGTGTGCTTGTGCCTGGCAGTCCTTTTGCGGGCCCGATTTTACACGTGGAATGAGGAAGATGCAGCACCTGCGAATCGCGCGACAAAGGAGGGAAAACGGAAAATCTGGCAGGTCCTCCTGTTCTGGATTTTTGTTGCCTCGGGATTCGTTCTTGTCGTGACGGCCCTTTTCCAGATGCTCCCGCAGTTTTCTCTAATGGCGCAATTGATCGTTTTTGAAGTCCACCGGTATGCTGCTCTGGAAATTCTTCTGGCAGGTATCGCGTTTATCTATTTTTCCCTGGTTGATGATGGCCGATGAAGGATAAACACAGAAAATCCGTCTTCCGCTTCGCCCACTTTGCGATGGGAACCACTTTTGAAATCCTGCTGGCTGAGGAAGATGAAGATTATTCCCGGCAGATTTCCCAGGCCGTTTTTGCGGAAATCGATAGGATCAAGGATCTCATCAGCCGGTTCAATCCCTCCAGCGAGATCGGACAGATCAATCGCCTTCGAGCCGGCCAATCGTTACGGATCGGAGTGGAAACTTACGAATGTCTAAAAACCGCCCTGGCCTTGCATTCTGAAACCGATGGGGCCTTTGACATCAACATAGGTTCCCTGATGAAATACAGGGAGGTAGAGATTTCCGAATCCCGCCCTATAAGGACGGATATCCAGAAACAATTGAAGCTGTTCCAGAAATCAAGAGGATATACAGTCAAATATCTTCCGACCAAGGAAAAGGAAAAACCCACGGAAATGAACCTGGACCTTGGGGGCATAGGAAAAGGTTTTGCTCTCGACTGCACCTTGGAGATTCTTTCCGATTGGGGAGTGGAAAGGGCCCTGGTGCATGGGGGAACCAGCACAGCTCTGGCTTTGGGGACTCCACCCGAAGGCCTGGGGCAAAGGAAGGGCTGGCCTGTGGGGATCGGGGGGGATTGGGAGTGTCCGAATACTCCGAAAAAATATTTCTTGAAGGACCGGGCATTGAGCGGTTCCGGGACCGAAGTCAAAGGGGATCACATTTTCGATCCGAGAACGAACAAACCGGCAAAAGGACATCGGGCTGCCTGGGTATCCCATCGATCAGGCGCCGTTGCCGATGCACTCTCTACGGCATTCATGGTCATGAACACCGAGGAAGTACGGGCCTACTGCGATGTGCATCCGGATGTCTGGGCGCTGGTGGTCATCGACCCCAAAACCTGCCAGGTGTTCAACCCTGACCTAGCTTTCCAATAATCGGAAAGATAGCATTGGAGAATGTTTTTGCTTAGTTCAGATTTTTCACGCCATTTCCTCAAAGCCCTTCTCGGCACCTGCGGAACTCACGTCATAGCCTTATACCCCAATCAGTGAGTCTCGTGTTGCTCGCTCGACATCACCGTTAACATAAAGCGTTGCTCAATACATCCTCGGCGTCCGACTTCGCCGGATTCCCTCGAAGGACATCTCGGAAAGGCTAAATCTTCAATGTCGCAAGAAACATTCTCCAATGCTCTTATCTATCGAGATGGAGAGATGGATTTTTGGGCGGATATCGAGGAAGTGATTTGTCATAAAAAATGTTATACTATGGGGAGAAAATCAGACTGAGGAGCGAACGATGATAAAGAGAATGTTTTTGATATTTTTGGCGCTTCCGCTTCTTTTCTTGTTCGTATGGGATACAGGAATTGCCTTTCAAGATAATGGCCAGGAAAAAGTTGTATTGGAGCTTAAATTGCCCAAACCCATGTTTGTCGGGACGCCGCGCAACATCCGGAGTGCGAACCTGGAACGGGTAACCGGGAAAAAGCGCGGCCCTTTTTATGTCCCGGAGGGAACGGAACTGCTTTCGCTGAATAAGCCCGTGACAGGAAGCGACACAGCACCGGTCATTGGCGAGCTGGAGTTTGTTACCGACGGCGAAAAATCCGGGGAAGAGGGGTATTTCGTGGAGCTCGGGCCGATGGTCCAGTGGGTCCAGATCGATCTCGAGGATACGTACAGCCTGCATGCCATCCTTATCTGGCACTACCACAGCCAGGCCCGTGTTTACCGGGATGTTATCGTCCAGGTTTCAGAAGACCCGGATTTTATCACCGGTGTGCAGACGATTTACAACAATGACCACGACAATTCTTCCGGTTTGGGGATCGGCAAAGACAAGGAATACATCGAGGTCAATGAGGGGCGCCTGATCGATCCGAGAGGAGTCAAAGCGCGGTATGTGCGGCTTTTCAGCCGGGGGAACACCTCGAACGATATGAACCATTATGTGGAGGTAGAGGTTTACGGCACGCCGGTTAATGAATAAAAAAGCGGCCTTCACTGCGCTGTTTCTGCTTGCTGTCTGTGCAGCCATTCTGTTTCGTGTGGTCCGCCTGGACCTTCGCCCGATGCATCATGATGAGGCCAACCAGGCGGTCAAGTTCGGGGAGTTGCTGGAAAAAGGGGAATACCGGTACGATCCCATCGAACATCACGGCCCTTCCCTGTATTATATTTCGCTTCCCTTCGCCTGGATAAGCTCAGGGAAGTCCTTTGTCGCTCTCGATGAAGTGACTCTGCGTCTGGTGCCGGCGCTTTTTGGGGTGGGGATCGTGCTTCTGTTGCTCCTGCTCAAAGATGGATTCTCCGGTTCGGCCATTCTGTTTTCCGGGATTTTTGCTGCCGTTTCTCCCCTTATGGTTTTTTACAGCCGGTTTTACATCCAGGAAACACTGCTGGTGTTTTTTCTGCTCGGCGTTATTGCGGCAAGCTGGCGCTACCATTTGAGCCGGACATGGGGATGGGCGGCTGCAACCGGCATTTTTATCGGATTGGCGTATGCGACCAAAGAGACATGTGTCATTGCCTTTGGCGCCCTTTTTATGGGCCTGCTGCTGGCCCGGTTGTTCACCAAAGAACCGTTGGGTGAAAAACCGCGTTTGGTGCACGGTTTTATTCTTATAGGATCGGCCGCTCTCGTTGCCTTCCTGTTGTTTTCCTCCTTTTTCCAGAATCCCAAGGGGATCGTGGATTCTATCCTCTCCTTTCAGAGCTATTTTGGTAAAGCGGGGGAGGCCGGGTTCCATTCCTATCCCTGGCCCTATTATTTGAAAATGCTTATTTTTTCCCGCTACGGGAGCGGGCCGGTATGGAGTGAGGCCCTTATTCTGGTCCTAGCGGTTATCGGCAGTGTGGCTGCCTTTAATTCGAACTGGCTAAAAGATCGCTCGCCCTTGTTGATGCGATTTGTCTTTTTTTTCACTTTTATTGCCACCGCAGTATACTCGTTGATTCCCTACAAGACACCGTGGAATATGCTCCCGTTTTTTATCGGGATTATTCTTTTGGCTGGAAACGGAGCCGCCTTCCTTTTGGACCGGAGCAAAAATATGGCGGCCTGGAGCTTGGTCCTAGCGATTTTAGGAGTTGGCGTATTCCATCTCGGGTACCAGGCCCATGCGGCGAACTTTCGGTATTATGCCGATTCAAGGAATCCCTATGTGTATGCCCAGACAAGCACAGATTTTTTGAACCTTGTAAAGAGGGTGGAAGATATCGCCCGCATTCATCCTGACCACAAGGGCATGTTGATAAAAGTCATCACCCATGCCGATGAAGCCTGGCCATTGCCCTGGTATTTGAGAGGTTTTACCCGGGTGGGGTACTGGCAGGATGTGGATGAAGCCGGTACGTTGGAAGATGTTCCGGTCGTTATTTCCTCTATCGATTTAATGGAAAAAATACAGGCAAAATTCCAGGAAACCCATCAGGGGGAGTTTTTCGGATTGAGGCCTGAGGTCTTGCTGGCTGTGCACATCCGTATGGACTTGTGGAAAAAATTCCTGGAAAACAGGCGATAATCCATGGATTTATCGATCGTCCTTCCTGCTTTCGATGAGGAAAAAAAGATCGGCCGCGATGTGGAGGTCGCTGCCGCCTTTATCGATGAAGAATCTGTGTCCGGTGAGGTCATCGTTGTGGATGATGGGAGTACGGACAAAACAGCCGAAGAAGCCCAAAATGCCGCGGTTCCTTCAGCGATCGAACGGAAAGTTATCCGTTTAGACAAAAACCGGGGCAAGGGGAATGCAGTCAAAGCCGGGATTCTGGCATCCAAGGGGGACGTTGTTTTGTTCGCGGACAGCGGCACCTGTGTGCCCTATGCCAATGCTCTGCCACAGATAGAAAGGATCCGCGGAGGAGAACTGGATATCGCCATGGCATCCAGGAGACTGAAAGAGACGGTGATCCATCGAAACAGGAGCATGAAGCGCCGGCTGTTGTCTTCGCTTTTTCGTGTGCTGGCAAGACTTGTCACAGGTGTGCCGCAACGGTTTTCTGACACCCAGTGTGGTTTCAAGGTTTATCGCGGTGAGATAGCCAGGGAATTATTTGCCCAATGCAAGACGACCGGATTTTTGTTCGAGCTGGAAATTTTGCTGCTTGCCTTGAAAAGGGGGTATCGCATCGAGGAATTTCCGGTGGAGTGGACGTGCGACCTGGACACGCGATTAAAACCTGGGAGCGACGCAGGGAGGGTACTAAAGGAAATGCTTCAAGTCCGCTCCATCATAAAAAAAGACAAAGACTAAGCGGTTCTTTTCCATCGGCATATCCTCCGCTCTAGCGAGGATCTTTAACGCCATTCCATCACCGCTCTTCTTGGCGGCGATGAACTGCGCTCGTTAACTCCCAACCTCTGCCATTCAGCCTTGTTCCAATGATTGCTCGGCTCTCTAACCTTTTTGCAAAGTCGAACTCAATACAACATCGCCGACAATCTGGGGACGGGACGTCCACAGATTTTTACCCTCGAAGAACGGGACGTATTGGCTAGATCCTCAATAGCGCTATGGATATCCCCGATGGAAAGAAGCCGATTTGATTAATGGCTGTATAATACAGGTTAACTTATTTATTTTCGAGGTCGCGGATCCAGATGTTGCGGAACCGGACCGGGTTGCCGTGGTCTTGCAGGGAAATGGGGAGCCTGTCTGGGTGAGCTTTGTAAGGGGGTCGTGCTTTATGCGTTGTGGGGCCTATCAGCTCGGCATTGTCGTGCACAAGGATATTGTTGTGGAAGACGGTGAACCTGGCTGGGCTGATCAATTGTCCTTTATCATCGAATCGAGGTCTATGGAATATGATGTCATAGGTTTGCCATTCGCCGGGCGGGCGGCAGGCATTGACCAGAGGGGGGTATTGGGCATAAAGGGCGGCTGTCATGCCGTCGGCGTAAGTTTTGTTGTTGAAGCAATCGAGCACCTGGACCTCGTAAATGTTCATCAAGAACACGCCGCTGTTCCCGCGCTCTTGGCTTTCGCCTTTGACGACGATAGGGGACGCCCATTCGACGTGAAGCTGGCAATCTCCGAAGTTTTGTTTGGTCTGAATGCTGCCGGTCTTGGCGACGACTTCCATGTATTCGTTTTCAATCTTCCAGCGGGCCGGCTGTCCTTTTGCGTCTGTCCATTGGGAAAGGTCTTTGCCCTCGAAAAGGATGATGGCATCAGAGG
>Ga0307445_10001324_pt1 | contig 13951 bp, 11 predicted proteins | sample SalMarSW160330MG_FD_202147 | JGI IMG/M metagenome (GOLD analysis project Ga0307445, IMG submission 202147) | Salt marsh sediment microbial communities from the Plum Island Ecosystem LTER, Massachusetts, United States - SW1603-30 | ecosystem: Environmental > Aquatic > Marine > Intertidal zone >...
GCGAAATCGCGATAAATGCGCCAATCGCGTTTCTCGTTCGCATCGCCCAGATTGCTGCGAGCGACGTGTCCGCGAATGCCGAGATGATAAAGCTTGGCTTCATGCGCACGTAAACAGACTTCGATGTCGCGCAAGCTTTCGCGAAACGTCAATTGCGCAAACGCCATGCTTAAATACTGATCGAGATGCGAAAAGGTTTTGGTCGGATAATTCGATGGGTAACGCGCAACGCAACGCCGGAACGTATGAAGTGGAAGAAAATCCATAAGCTGGGCGAAAACCAGTTTGCCGATGGGCATGAGAAAACTCCGGGGTCGAAAAACCCCAGTTTCTCAAAATCACTTCGGAATCGGTGACACCCCTAAAATCCGTTTCCTTATTCTTTATCAGTGCGTTACACTATGCCCCCGGCAAAATTGCCGGACAGCAGTGATAAAATATTGGATTAGATAGACACTCATGAAGGAGAGTAACGATGAAGAAGAACACGATCTGCCTGTGGTACAACCATGACGCGGAAGAGGCCGCGCAGTTTTACGCCCGAACCTTTCCCGACAGCACGGTCGGCGCGGTACACCGGACACCGTCCGACTTTTCGGGCGGTAAGGCGGGCGATGTCCTGGTTGTCAATTTCACGGTGTGCGCTGTGCCGTGCATTGGCCTCAACGGCGGGGACGCATTCAAGCACAGCGAGGCATTCTCCTTTCAGATCGCCACCGACGACCAAGCGGAGACTGACCGTTATTGGAACGCGATTGTCAGCAACGGCGGTGCGGAAAGCGCATGCGGCTGGTGCAAGGACAAATGGGGTCTGTCGTGGCAGATCACGCCGCGCGTCCTGACCGAGGCAATGGCCAAGGGCGGCGATGTGGCGAAGCGCGCGTTCGAGGCGATGATGGAGATGCAGAAGATCGACGTCGCCAAGATCGAGGCGGCGGTGCGCGGGTGAGAATCGCATCTTCAAGCTGGCGCGGCTTTTTGTCCTTGCATTTACGCTGCTAGCAAGTGCCCGCTTGTAACAAGCGCCGGATCGTCCTGCGGCTCCCGCAGGAGCAGGGCCAGCAGGCCGGCTGACCGGCCTCGCCAATGAGGGGCGCGCCCGCGCCCCTCATTTTTATCCGCAGGAAAGAGCGCCGTTCCCGGCGCTTTTTCTTCGTGAGGTCGATAGTCGCGCGTACGATTTACCACATGAAGAAAAGCGCTAAAGGCAGCAAGACAAGGAAGGGCGCATCAGCGCGCGAAAGCGCAGCGTTTAAAATCAAATTGCGCGGCAAGGACAATGCGCCGCTATCGATGCGCGAAATGCGCGACGGGCTTTACGAAGCCGGCGTCGCTCGCTTTCAACCAATCTGCGACGTCCGGGGTATATCGCGCGAAAAAGGGGCGATTTTTGAACCGTCATTCATCAGCGTGAACCACCTTTCACCACAACCTGAATATCCGTTAAGATACGGAAAAATAAGCGTTTTTTTATAATCTTTTGATTGAAGCCTCGGGGCTGATCGGGTATGCATTACGGCATCGGTAGGGACGGCTTCCGCCTCCCGGAGCACAATGGAGAAGAGACCATGGCGACGAAGAAGAAGACTAAGAAGAAGACTAAGAAGAAGACTAAGAAGAAGTAACTCTGTCTGCGCACGCAGATCGATCGCGTCACAACGCCTGCATTTGACCGGGCAGAGGCGCGAATGCATGGAAAGAGGGCCGACGCTATCGGTCTTTTTTCTTTTGCCCCATATGGATGGCCACTGAAACCTATGAAAATCCGCTCTGCTTGCGCTCTTTGGCAATTGCCGGCCGCGCCTCCATCACGAACGGTTCAGTGTTCGGCTGCCTCCGGCACCCGGTTAAAGCAAATCCTCAGATGCAGCTTCCATCCAGCAAACACTGGGATCGGCTGACCCCCGCGATCCCGCTCATCCTCGCGGCGATTGCGCTGGCCGTGCGCCTTTACGGCCTATCAGACAAGCCGTTGTGGCTCGACGAGATCATCACCCAGAGACGAGCGAATCTCGCCGTTCCAGAGTTGATCACAAATTCACTGCATCACAGGCACTTCCCAACTTATTTTCTTCTTGTCCGGGTCTTCGACGCACCGCTGATCGACGAGTGGATGTTGCGTCTGCCATCCGCCTTTTTCGGAGCCGTTTCGGTTTTCCTGGTCGCTCTCATCGGCACGGAAGTTCGATCGCGGTGGGCCGGCATCGTTGCGGCCAGTCTGATGACGCTGTCGCCATTGGAGGTTCAATACGGACAGGAGGCCCGCCCCTACGCACTGTTCTCCTGTCTTGTCTTGCTTGCACTTTGGGGACTGGTGCGTATCGGCCAGCAGACCGCGCCGCCCGAGGGTCGTTCGTCGAACCGCTCAGACCGTCAGCTCGGTCCCTGGCTCGTATTTACGATCGGCACGATCGGCGCTCTTAATGTTCTGTTAGTGGGAGCCGTATGGCTGATAACGGCGAATCTTGCCGCGATCGCGATTTTTCAGCACTCCGGGCTAAGGCGGACGGACTTCATTCGAAAATGGGCGTTGGTACAGGCGATTATTGTGCTGACCTGGGTTCCGGGGCTAATTGCAATGGCTCTGGCGGTCGGCAACGATCCTCTCCGCGGCATTCGATGGATACCGCCGACCACACTGGACCATGCGTGGAAGGTGCTCTCTGCGGTTTATTTGTTACGCACATCAAGCATCGTCACGTTTGAACTTTTGCCGACGCCCGTTCCGATTCTCGGCGTTGCGACTGCTGCATTCGCGTTGTTAGGTGCATGGCGCCTGCGATCACGTCCGACCTCGCTCGCCATCATAGGCCTTAGTGGGCTTGCGATCCCGATTGCGATATTTGTCATTTCGATCTTTCAGCCGATATTGGTTCCACGTTACTTCCTCTTGAGCACAGGTCCGTTCTTTGTGCTGGTCGGAATTGGCGTGACCGCTTTGCCGCATCGGCTTTCACTGGCAGCGACGACAGCCGTCATTATTTTCGGAATAACGAGTCTCGCCGTTTACTATCGATCCGAAACAAAGCCGCGTTGGGACCTGGCCGCGGCCTATCTTGCGGAAAATGTGCAGAGCGGAGACTCAATCACCGCTAATGACCACATGGCGCGTTATGTTTTGGCGGCATATGGGGAGCGGTATCATCTCGACCGAAACCGGATACAAGCAATCAATCCACAATCCGCCGAGAAGGCGCTGCGCAATACGCAGGAGGGATCGATCTGGGTTGTCTATGGTCGCACTGGCCAGGGAGCGATCGGTCCCGAGCAAACCTACTTTAAGCAATGGCTTGAAATGGGATTGCCCACTTGCCGGCGCCAATTTGGTCTTAACGTAGTTGTCTTACGGCTCGACCGGAGCGCTGGCGGGCCAGGACAGAAAGTGCAATCGCCCCCATGCAGCGAACAAAGATGAACGACCGCCGCCTCAGGTCCCACATCTCCAATCGAATCCGGCCTTTCCGCAGAACGTAAATTGGGTCCGGATGACATGGGTGGCCGCCAACCTTTTGATATTGCCAGATTATCATTGTCGAAACGGGAAATGCAGTGATCCGCTGTCACACCGGGTACGGACGGCTTCCTCCGCTGTGCGCGTGCGCTCCGCGTCGATCCCGCCGTCACGTGAGAAATAGAGTGTCTGCGACGGGAATGCGAACCCGGCTCCGCTCTTGTTGACGATCTCTATGCAGCGCAGCAGCAGGTCCTCCTGAACTTCGAGAAACTCGTCGTAGCTGTTGGCATAGACGTAAGCGAAAATCTCCAGGTCGATCGAATAGGCGCCGAGGGCGATGAAGCGCACCCGCGCTGGCTCATTGCTGACGCGCGGATGCGCATAGAGCATCGCCCGCAGCTCCTGCAAGAGATAACGCACCTGCTCCGGGCTGGTCTCATAGCGAAGATTGAGCGTCGGGTGAAACCAGAAAAGGTCGCGGCTCGTGAAGTTCTCGATCTTCGTGGCCGAAAACTCGCCATTTGGTACCGTGAGCACGGTGCGGCCCAGCGTCCGAATGCGCGTCGAGCGTATCCCGATATCCTCGACCGTCCCCAGCGCGTTACCGAAACGGCAGAAATCGCCGATTTGCACCGGCCTGTCCGCGACTAGGGTCAGGCCGCCGATCAGATTTTCGAAAAGCTTCTGGGCCCCCAGTGCAATCGCTAGGCCGCCGAGGCCGAGAGCTGCAACCGCGGCCGTCACATCGATACCAAAACTCCGCGTGACCACAAATGCGAATACAACAATGATTGCCGCCTGGATCAGGCGTTTCAGGAAGCTAACAATTGAATACGCGGTATTTTGCCCCTGCTGCAACAGCCGGTCGAGTGCATAGGCCGACGCGGTTTCAGCGATTCGCCACACGAGCCATGCCAGTCCAATCCCAGCAACAATCTGCGCCAGAAAGATGCTATAGTAACGAGCAAGGAGCGGCAGGCCTAGGCTCTGGCTGCTGACAATCGCAAAGAAGAGAAGCGCCGCGATTAACAAACGCAGCGGCGTGGCCGAGGCATCGATGAATTTCGCGAATCTTGTTTCCTCCCTCTCCCACTTTAAGAGTCGGAAAAAAGGACGACGCAAACTCACCAGGGCGATTGAAACAATGATGCTGATGCCCGCAGCGAGTAACAACACTAGCCAGTGCGAAATCGGCGTCCCGGCGATGCTTGGTCCGTCTGGAACTTGATTGAGCAGTGATTGTTCAGTGGGTTCACGAGCATTCACCCTGGAGAGCGTCGCCATTGCCGCGCGTGTTTCTGCAGAGACAAGCCAGATCGGCGCCTCTCCGTTGTGCTCGACGCGTTTAGCCAGGAGCTCAACTTCCGTATCTCTTGCCTTTGCTGTACCAAACCGCTCTAGATTCGGGGCAAGCCCATCATTCAAGTCGCCCTCGGGGCTTGGGCTTATTTCAGCCGGCGTGGCGATGGTCCCCGCCCGATCAAGAACCTTGTGAAACTCGTTGGCTGTTGCCGTTAATGGAATAGACTCCCCCGCTCCAACGTAAACAAGGCCCTTCTCAAAGAAACGTTCTGCACGTTCATAATCACCTTTCGCTAACGCGGCCATGAGGCCTTTGACCATACCTTGCGGAGTGTTTCTCCCCAAAGGGTCACCGCCTGCCTTTGCAGAATCGGTTTGCTCATCCACAACCGTGTTGCCGGACAAAGGTACCGCAGCAGCAGCGGCGGCGGTCAAGACGAGAAGTGCAATGAGTGCGCGGGTTAGCGCCGCGATCGGCAGTCTTAGGATCATGTGCCCCCCTTGATCCGTCGTGACGGCAGAAATCTTTCGCTGTGAGCGACGATCCTAGGTTGAAAAGCTGGAGCCGTCCGGGACCCCTCAATCCCGAAACGATGCCGACACATCACAAACTAATGTGTCAAAAGAAGGTTCGTAGCCTACTGCCCTGGGTCAAAAAAGCACCAAACTGACCGGCCTCTGATCTTAGGCAGAATAGCGAGAGTCTGCTTGGGAGGCTTTGTCTTCCGGAACATCCACGGTTTCGAAGATCGTCGGCATGACAATTACCGACAAGGCCGATTTTAAAACCAAGGTCCGCGCATCCATGCGCCAACTGCAAAACGACCCAGAAAAAATCCGGTCCTTCTATCAAAAACCATCGCTCAAATATGCCGCCTGAAAGTGCATTTACTTATGGATTGATTAATAGCAACGCTGCGGACCACAAATCCTTCGCTATGAGCCCATGGGTTCGCGCAATGCTTCTGCAAGATTGTTCAAGTCTTTTTGGCCGCAGCACCCGGGTGCTGACCTGACGCGGCCCTGCATTGCCCCGAAGCCGTGCACCTGCATGCTTTACCGCCAAGGACTCGTCTAAGGCGTGACGGCACGGAATCCGCTCTCACCCGGACGTGCTTCGGTCTCCGTTCCCGTATCGCTCTTCGCCGGCGTTCCGTTTTTTGGTGCCGGGGCGAAAAACAGCATGGTCCAGCCTGCTTCCGGCGCAAAGGGCTGCTCCTCGGAGTACAGCCTGAACTCGCCGTCCGGCGTCACGGCCCCTAGCAACAGCCATTCGCTTACCGGCGTGCCGAGGCGCTGCTTGAGCTGGCCCATGTCGTAGTTGTCGGTGAGCCGCGTCGACTGCACGATCCAGCCATCGTCGAGACGCCTGTGCAAAGTCTCGAAATCGGCACCGGAGGCGAATGCGATATAGCCGCGTTGCTGCAGCGTCAGACGTTTCGTTTCCGAGCTGGCCTCCTGGTGCAGTGCAAGCTGGAACGTGCGATGGCGACCGAACTGGTGCCCCGATGCCTTGCACACCAGCGCATTGTAGAAATCGTTCTCCGTGGCACAGAGAAGATAGGTCAGGTGCTGCGTTTCCAGCGTGTGCTCGGCGTGCTCGGACAAGATCTCACCGTAGTAGACCTCGATCCCCTCCATGCGCGCGGCCTTCAGTCGATGATAGGCGCCATCCACCAGCAAAGCATCGATCGCGAGTCTTTTCAGCGCCTGCGCCAGCGCTAATGTCCATGGCCAGGCCCCGACGATCAGGAGGCCGTTTGCGCTCGGTGCCGCAAGACCCAGGCGCCGGGCGACGACGCCGATGCTCAGCCCATGGGCCAAAACCGTGGCCATGATGATCAGAAATACGATGGGTAAGAGCTTTTCGGCATCTTGATAGCCACTTGCTGCCATCGCCGGCCCAAATATGCCAGCCGTGGCCGCCGCGACGATGCCGCGTGGCGCGATCCAGGCGAGCAGAAGCTTGTCTTCTCTGCGCATTGGCGCGCCGAGCGTGGCGACCAGGATGGTCAGCGGGCGCACCAGTACCAGGACGGACAAGACGAACAGCAGGGTCCGCCAGTCCAGCAGATCAAGGTGACGCAGTTCGAGCTGCGAGGGAATGACGATGAATAGGATCGATACCAGGATAACGGTCAGATTCTCCTTGAACCGCTGCAAATCCTCACGTTCGACCAGCTCCATATTGCCGACGACCAGTCCCATGACGGTAACGCCCAGCAACCCCGATTCGTGCTGAACCAGGTTGCTGGTCCAGTAGACGATCAGCACCAGCACCATCAGGATTGGCGGCTTCAGATGCTCGGACACCATGCCGCGGCGAAAGAGCCAGCCCGTCAGCCAGCCGCCCAGGCCGCCGAGCAAGGCTGCGGCGGCTGCCGCCGCCAAACCAATAAGCGTTCGCGTCAATTCGCTGCCGGCGATCGTGACGTATTGGAAGGTCAGCACCGCCAGCAGCACGCCGATCGGGTCATTGACGATGCCTTCCCACTTCAGCAGCGAGGTCGACTCCTTGTTCAGCCGCGCCTGACGCAGGAGCGGCAGAATGACCGTCGGGCCGGTCACCACCAGGATGGCGCCGAGCACGAACGCAACCGGCCAGCTCAAACCCGCCACATAATGCGCGGCCAGGCTGCCGAGCAGCCACGCCACCGGCGGACCAATGATCGTCAACCGGCGGATGCCGCGGCCAACGCGGCGGAACTCACCGAGCTTCAGGTCCATGCCGCCCTCGAACAGGATGATGGCCACACCCAGTCCGATCAGCTCAGCGAGTTCCTCCCGTGGCATGCCGAGTTCAATGATGCCGGTTACCGGCCCCAACACAAGCCCGGCAGCGATCAGGATGACGATGGCAGGCAGGTGAACCCGCCAGGCTACCCATTGGCTGGCAAGTCCCGCGGCAAGTATGATTAAAAGCGAAGGAGCGGAATGCATCGCGATATTTATTGTTCCTGTTGCTATCGGATCATATGTCGGATGATGCGGTTGCTTTTTTTGCAGGAGAAGGCGTAACGAATAAAGAGTTTCTGTATCGCGAAGCCGATGCAGAAACTCCGTTGGATTGAACGCAGGCCGCGGCGCGAGAGGCTATGGAATTTTCAGGCGCGGACTTGAGCGTCTAAGCTCGGCTTCGGGCTGGAGACGGGGCGCCAGCAGTCACGGGAGCACGGGCGATCATCGGTGGACGGAAGTGTTTGTGCCGTAAACCGCGCGAATCCCGGCCAGGGGGAAGTGTCGGACGGGGCCGCGCACAAGCGTCGGCCGCCGCGCGACTCGCACGTAGGTGGGGAACAGCGGTCGTGACATGACCGTCAACGTATAAAAACCCCATGAGATGTCCGCGCTGATCGACACGCAGACGCGCAAGCTCCGCACCCAGCTGCTCGGCGCAATGGTGGGCCGCGAGGCGGGTTAGCCTCTTTAGCATCTTGCGGATCGTTGTTGGGCTTCTGTTCTTGCAACACGGCTTACAGAAATGGTTTGGCATTCCCGTGCCAAGCCCCGCCTTCGCCAACATCCAATTGTTGTCCTTGATCGGCATTGCCGGCTGCATCGAGATCATTGGCGGCGTTCTCGTCACCGTTGGCCTGTTCACGCGCTATGCCGCCTTTATCATGTCAGGTGAGATGGCAGTCGCATATTTCTGGGTCCACGCGCCGCGCGCGTTTGCGCCGATCGTAAACAATGGCGAGCTTGCCGTCCTTTATTGTTTTGTCTTCCTTTATCTGGTCTTCGCCGGCGGCGGGCCGTGGAGGGCCGATGCCGTGTGGCGCAAGCGCACATGAGAAATCAAATCGGTGCACCGACTTCCGCCGAAGTTGACGAATGAACATCCGCGCGTATGGTATTGGCAGTCCCGGCTATCCTCCGAGTCGCGTTCGCTCGCTGGCAGGCACCAGGCCGTGCCGTCTACCGCCTCTTGCGACGCGATCCAGTTGCACCGTCCCCTTCTGGCTTGTCGGAAGAGGTGGCGCGCAGCTTATCCAGGTCTCGGTTCAAGCTCGGGTTGACCCTACCGAGTAGGCGATCTGGACGCCCATGGTCCGGCGCCGGAAGCCCGCGAAAAACGGTATTGATTCGCGACGCTGTGACGGTGGTCGTCCGCGCCCGATCGTTCCCGACTTAGACCCCGGCGAGTCGCGATCGGATGGTTATGGCGCGTCAATAAATGATCAGCTTTTTTCCATGCTACTGCCGCAGTAGTGTGCTGGAGCTCGGACAGCGAATATGAAAGGAGAGGTGCGAAGCCATCGAACTCGGGGAGTGAGCGATGCGCCAATTCAACGTAGGTGACGCGGTGACCTGCATCCCGGACATGTTTCTTCGCTATGCGGCTCCCGGCCGTTACAAGATTATTGCCACGATGCCGGATCGAGACGGCGATCACATGTACCGAATTAAGAGTCCTATTGAAGAACACGAACGCGTTGTGGAAGAAAGTCTGCTCGTCAAATCATCGAGCCCTCTGCCCGAATAGTTCCTACTAAAAGCACGGTGTAGATCAGCCAGACGGCCCACGCTGCGGAATGATGTGCTACGGCGCAGGTGCATTTAAAGCCTATGAACTGCAACGCGCTCCCTTACAATCGAGGGAATTGAAACTGGCCCCGAACGTATGGTCCGCCGCCCGATCTCACCGCGCGTCCGGGAACATGCGGTTACGCCTTCGCTGATGCTGATTCCGCTTCCAATGGGGAGAATAATTCGCGAGTCTTATCGAGAATCGATATGCCTCGGCCATGACTTCGGACGTCACGCCGTTCCGCCGGCCCGGGTTTTTTCGATGAAGACTTCCGTCTGGTCGTCGATGCTCCGGCCGCTGCGTCCGCGTGGAGCATGAACATACAGTTTGGCGGACTTGGCGAATATGCGACCAACGGCCTGAGTGGCGCCCGCCCTGTCTCACGCTTCCCCCCGCACGGGCTCAATAGTAGCGCATGCGCTCTGCAGCGGTCATAGGCCGCTGCGCGTCTCGCTGACAAGCAACAATAAACCGAAAAAAAAGAAGTGCGCCGATACCGGTCAGTACGCACTCTAAGTCCCCGAATATGACGGAAAGACATAGGAAGATCACGGCCACGATCATTAGCAATAGAGCAAGCGCATACAGCATCGCCGGTCTCCTTCGCACCGCCCGCCGAGCGAGGGTCGCTCTCCTTTGTTACAAAACCCACGGGGGTTTGTAACGCCATAGGTTTCGTAACGGTAGGTTTCCTAACGCCTGGTCCTGGGTTTCCGTAACGCTCGGTTCGGCTGCCAGCCGCCTGTCTATTTGAGTTCCCAGGCGGCTCATATTCTTCCCGGCCAATTTCAGCTTGCCGACGCTTGGCAGTGTCCTCATCAACGAGATGAGACAGAAACCGTGCCGACCAAGAAACCTGCGGATCAGGTTATCAAGGGCATTCACCGCGCGATCCGGCGCCACTTTTCGGCGGAGGATAAGATCTGCATTGAGCTGCAGGGTCTGCGCGCTGAGGTCAGCCTAACCGTTCGGCCCTCTTCTTATCGGCGTGGTCGGTCGTCTGCTCGGTCAGCCGCGGTCGCTGCTGCGAAGCAGCGAAGGCGCAGATCATCTTCCGTGACATGACGGAAGAACTCTCGATAAAGCCCCTCATCGTCCGGCCGAACTGGGCGACCGGTGCGAGTCATTCCACGGGGGACCGCGCGGACGACACTAGCTCGGGCAGCTCTGCGATATTCGCCGCAATCCGTCGGGCCTCGTCGTGCGTGAGTAAACGGGCCTGCCGGGCCTCGTTCTCATCGCTGCGAAAGTAGGTGTAGGCGACCACCTGCCCGTTGGCATCCTGCACGACAAATGCCTGCTCCAGCTCACGGATGGACCAGGGCGTAGGGAAACGGCGGGTGTTTAGTGCCGTTAGATTGCCGCGGCTATCCTCAGGTAGGCAAGCAGAGGGGCTGGCGGTTTCGTCAGGTTTCAAGGCATCTTCGATGCGCTCCGCAACGGTTTCTGGCCACCAGTGATCTTTCGCCGCGATAACGCGCGCGCGGGCACCGTCCGCCTGATCGACTAGAGCATGGGTGCAAAACTCGTCTTCTATCTGCACTACGGACAGTTGAGTGGAAGGCATCCACTTCAGCGTAGTGGTAAAATCACCGGGCCAAATGCGCCAAGTGGAATCGTCCTCCAACTCAACAATGTAGCTTTTGTCGTGCCGCTTTATGAGCATGCAAATCTCCGACAACCTATGAAGCTGCGAATACAACGCACGAGGGGAGTCAATTGGTCCCACAGTGCGATGGCTAACCTTGGAGACGGCTCCGCCAGATAATTCACGCCGTCGCGGGAACTTATCTGCACAACGCAGAAAATTTGCGAAACGCCGCCCTACTTCGTTGGCTACCCGCGCTGCCGGCAAAACCGCGGCCGAGCGCACGCAGGGTGCCCGCGCCCGTTTAAAGGCTATGCGGCAGGGGCAGTCCCGGCTCGCCAATTCCCACTCGGTCAGGCGTGCAATTTCTGGTACTTGTCCAGCAATTCTCCCTTGGTCTCAACGTAGTCGGGATTCTGGACAATGCACCCTGGTTCCGCCGGACAGACGACCCTGCATTGCGGTTCATCCTCGGCACCGACGCATTCGGTGCACTTGTCCGGATCGATCACATAGATCGGGTTGCCCGCGGTGATTGCTTGGTTCGGGCACACTGGCTCGCACGCATCGCAGGCGGTGCAGTTCTCATTGATTAAAAGAGCCATTGTTATTCTCCTTCCACCGTCATCCGGACTTCGGCCGCCGGTCCATCGCGCCGGCATGTGAAGAGAGCGGTGGCCCGCAAATCGTTGCACTGACTAAGCGGTTTGGCTTACCAGTACGGGCAACCGCTTCCCGGCATGCGTGAGCTGTCGCAACTCTTCTCTTACCGTTTGTAAACGCTCCCAGCCGGCAATCCGCGGCTCGTCTTCAACGACTAGCACACGCATCAGTCGTCGTCCTGCCGCAACACTGCGCCGGTAAGCGCATTTACCCGCATTTCCACAAGCCGCCGTCAGAAAGGGCTATCATGACATCGTGCGAGCGAACCCGCTAATCATCACCGACCCCGGCGCGTAATAACCGGGTGGAGCTGCACTTCCCGAGAGAAGATCGCCGACTGCTCAATTTTCCTGCTATCGGGACTGCACCTGGGAGGATGGCGAAGTGGTCGCCATCTTCCGCCTACCGTTTGATCTCTTGGCGGAAATGCCGTGAGCGCGGCGCGCGTTGCGGCAGGTGAAGGGGCAAAACGGCCAAACGCGCATTGTCGCGGCCGGGAACCAGACGCGGCGTTCCTCATTGTCAGGGGATTGTAACTGTACGGGGCGGCATCCGCGCGGCCGCCCGTTTCTGAAGGGAGTGTCGATTTGCGGCGTCGCGATGTCGTCGTTGGCGCGCTGGCGGCGCCGTTCGTCCTGAAGCTCGGATCACCTTTCGTCACGTCGGCCCGCGCCGCCGAGGGGACCCCGTTCGACCCCGCGACCGTGCGGCAGATGGCGCGTGATCTCGCGAGCAAGCCTTACAAGGCGCCCGACAACAAGCTGCCGGACAACCTCAAGGACCTGAGCTACGACAAGTACCGCAGCATCCGCTTCGTGCCGGACAAGGCGCTGTGGCGCGGCCTCAACCTGCCATTCGAGGTGCAGTTCTTCCACCGCGGCTTCTTCTACACCGACCGCGTCGATCTGTTCGAGGTGAGCCAGGGGACGGCCCGGCCGATACGATATTCGCCGAGCTTGTTCTCGTTCGACGCGGTCACCCCGCCGCCGGCCGATGCGGACCTCGGCTTCGCCGGCTTTCGCCTGCACGCGCCGATTAACCGACCGGACTATTACGACGAGGTCGCGGTGTTCCTCGGCGCGAGCTATTTCCGCGCCATCGCCAAGAACGAGCTCTACGGCCTCTCCGCGCGCGGCCTTTCGATCAACACCGCCGACGTGAAGGGGGAGGAGTTTCCCGCTTTCCGGGCGTTCTGGATCGAGCGGCCGCCGGCCGGCACCAATTCCTGCGTGGTCCACGCGCTGCTCGACAGCCAGAGCGCGGCCGCGGCGTTCCGCTTCACCATCCGGCCGGGCGAGAGCACGGTGTTTGACGTGGAATCGACGATCTATCCGCGCGTCGACGTCGCCCAGCCGGGCATTGGCACGCTGACCAGCATGTTCCTGTTCGATGCCAACGACCGCATCGACGTCGATGACTTCCGCCCGGCGGTACACGATTCCGACGGGCTCGGCATGCGCAACGGCCGCGGCGAGCAATTGTGGCGGCCGCTCGTCAACCCGCGCGACCTGCAGATCAGCACTTTCAACGACACCAACCCCCGCGGCTTCGGTCTGATGCAGCGCCAGCGCGACTTCCACACCTACGAAGATCTCGAGGCGCGCTACGAAAAGCGGCCGAGCGCCTGGGTCGAGCCGATCGGCGACTGGGGCGATGGCGCCGTGATGCTGATCGAGATTCCGACGAAAGAGGAGATCCACGATAACATCGTCGCGTTCTGGCGGCCGCGCGACCCGCTCAAGGCCAAGGGCGAGTATTTCGCCACGTACCGTATCCATTGGGGCAGCGGCAAGTCGCCGCCCGGCCTGCCGGCCGAGGTAGTGAAGACGCGCGTCGGCGCCGGGCCTGACAGCACGCGTCTTTTCGTGATCGACATCGTCGGCGACATGCTCAAGGGCGTGCCGCACAACGAGATGCGCGGCAACGTCTGGGCCGACAATAGCAAGATCACCAATGTAGTAACCCAGCCTAACCCGGAGATCGGCGGCTGGCGGCTGAGCTTCCAGCTCGCGCCGGAAAATGCGCCGGCCGTGGAGTTGCGCGCCCAGCTCGTGAGCGGCGACACGCCGCTCTCGGAAGTGTGGACCTATCGATGGACAGCGTAGCGGCGCCGCCCGCGCCGGCGGTTCCTGTCTCCGAATTGATGTGCGTTCCCGCCTTGCCGCCCGAGGCGGACCTCACGATGCCGCGACAGTCGCTACGCCAGTGGGATGGCGGCGCGCGCGACGCGGTCCGCCGGCAGGGCCCCGGCTACGGCGCGCGACGTGTGGTAATCATCGGCGCTGCGGCGGCGATGACGATCGCGGCGGCCTATGAAATGTATCTCGTCCTGGCGGTCGGCGGACTGACCTTGGCGGAGCATGTCGTGCTCGTCTTGTTCGTCGCGCTGTTCGCGTGGTTGGCGTTCTCGCCCGCC
>Ga0307445_10001325_pt1 | contig 13951 bp, 13 predicted proteins | sample SalMarSW160330MG_FD_202147 | JGI IMG/M metagenome (GOLD analysis project Ga0307445, IMG submission 202147) | Salt marsh sediment microbial communities from the Plum Island Ecosystem LTER, Massachusetts, United States - SW1603-30 | ecosystem: Environmental > Aquatic > Marine > Intertidal zone >...
AGAAGAGGAAGAGCCACCGGCTGATGTGGATATTTGGCATTGGCAGGACGAACAGATTCAGTCCGTCCAGAAAATTCGAGCCGACCGCGACAGGAATTTCACCTTTAGATCGGTGTACAATATCAAGACCAAACGATTCATCCGTCTTTGTGACGAGCGCATGCGTACAGCCACCATCACACAAGATGGGAAATGGGCTATAGGGCGCGATGAAAAGGAGTACATCTCCGATTGGAAAGAATCCCAAGCAGATTACTATCGATTGAACACAGAAACGGGCGAGCGGACCCTGATGTTCAAAGGGCAAAAACAAACTCTAGGACTTTCCCCAGACTCCAAACATTTCCTATACTGGAAGGACAATCAAATTTGGGATTATGTGATCCCGAGCGGAGAGAGCATCAACCTGACAGCTCAAGCACCTGTGAGTTTTGTCGATCAGGAATTCGATCATCCGGGCACAAAGCCTCCCTACGGAGTGGCCGGTTGGACAAAAGATGGAAAGGGTGTGCTCCTCGATCATAAATACGATCTATATCTTCAGCCGCTGGATGGCAGCCCAGCTAAAAACTTGACTGAAGAAAAAGGCGCCAAGGAGGAAATTCGTTTCCGGTACATACAGACAGATCCAGAGGCAAAATCTATCGATCTGCAAAATCCCCTCTTGTTTTCTGCCTTTAGCCAATGGACGAAGGAAGCCGGATATTATCGCCTGATCAAAGGGAAACTCCAGCGATTGGTCTTCAAGAAAAAATCTTTCGGCCGTCTATCCAAAGCGAAAAAGGCCGATCGTTTCTTTTACACCATCGAAGACTACAAGGACTTTCCCAACTACTATGCTGCTGACCTTTCATTCCAAAATCCCCGGCAAATCACAGATGCCAATCCCCACCAGAAGGAATTCAAGTGGGGATACAACATCCTGATCGAATACACCAACAAAAACGGCAAACGCCTGCAGGGTGTGTTGATGATCCCCGAGGATTACAAAGAGGGGGATAAACTCCCGATGCTGGTCGATTTCTACGAGAAAAACTCGCAGAACCTTTACCGCTTTTCCCGCCTGGTGTACCGCGACACACCGATGTTCTATAAATATGTGAGCAACGGCTACCTAGTGCTGCTTCCGGATGTGCATTTCAATACAAGGACCACTCACTCCGATATGCTCGACTGTGTCGAAGCAGCGGTGAAAAAAGTCATCGAGTTGGGATATGCCGATCCAGAGCGGATCGGATTGCACGGTCACAGCTTCTCCGGACAGGGAGGAGCGTTGATCGCCACCAAATCAAAGATGTTCGCCGCCGTCGTAGTGGGAGCCGCAGCCACCGACCTGATATCCGATTTTAATCAACTCTGGAAATCATCGGGCACTAGCCAGCACCAGTATGACTACTACGGCCAGGGCCGTTTCGGCACCAATCCCTTCGATGACAGAGAGCTTTACATCCAGGAGTCTGCCTTATTCAATGCCGAAACCATGGACACTCCCCTTCTCCTGTTTCATGGGACAGATGATGGCTCGGTGGAATGGCTCCAGGCCATCGAGTTTTACAATGCCCTTCGTTTTCTCGGCAAGAATGTCATTCTGGCCTCATACCCCGGGCAGGACCATCACCTGGACAAGCTGGAAAATCAGATCGATTTTCAGAAACGGATGGAGGAATTCTACGACCACTACCTCAAGGGAAAAGCCGCGCCCGAATGGATGATGAAGGGAGTCCCTTATCTTAAGAAAAAATCTCTGAAATAGCGGATATTATAATCACCATATCCGTTATTTAAGCATCTTTTGGAGGTAAGGATGGACCGGTTGGGAAAACCATTGGAAAGAAGAGAGTTTCTAAAAAAAGGGATTATGGGAGGTGTTCTTTTCATAACAATTCCACCAGGAAAGGTTCTGCAAACTGGCACGATGCAACAGGAAACAGATTCCCTGAAACTTCTCCAAGTCGCTCGCCGATATGGAGGAGAATTCGGGGATACACGAGGAGGACTTTGATGCCTGTGTTCGAAGTGGAAAGCTGGCTGGTCGCTGAAGGAAAGCAGGAAAAGCATGATGATGCTATCCGACGATGGTTCAAATGGGTGAACGATCACCGGGAACTCTTTAAAGAATGGAAGAGCGTACGCTATTTTGTTAAAAACCGTGGCTGGGGAAGAATCCAATCGGCACTTCATCATGTGGGAATACGTTAGCCTGGCAGCTTACGAAGCTTACAAGGCACGGCGTTCTGATTACGAGGGGCCCTACGAGGAGTACAAAAAAAACGATCCCTATTACACCGATGTCTTCGATCACGGCAGCATGAGGCTCGAGTTTTGGAAAGACCTGGACCGGGATCTTTGGATCGAAGGGGGACCATAAGGTGAAAAGACGAGATTTTTGTAAGGCTGTTCCATGTGTTGGCTTCATAGCTGCTTCTCCTGCTATCCTGTATGGAAAATATACCGACAAACTTTCAATTAAGGAGAAAAGCATGTCAAATAAAATAACGGCGGTGAAGGCGAAGGTTATAAGCCAAAAAGGCTCATGCGCCTTGGGTCATAAAGTCGGGGATGTCGCAGAATTTACAGAATCGGGAGTCAAAGGAAAAATCTGCATCCATGCTCTCTACAGCATGATGCCCGCAGTATTTGCCATGCTGTTCGACGCCCAGTTTCCCTGGCTCCAGGACAAGGATACAAAAACCCATGCTTGCCCAGATGCTTTCAATCCAGTTGTATTCGAAATCACGAGAATCCGGGAAACAGAAGAAAATTAAAAGGGAATTAGATTTTACTCGTACTTTAAAGAAGCTGCCGGATTAGCTAGTGCCGCTCTTGCTGTGTGGACAGTGACTGTGCCCAGCGCTATAAACAAAGCTAGAAAGGAGGACAACAGGAATATCACGATCGAGATGCCAGTTCGGTAAGCAAATCCTTCCAGCCACCTCGTCATTGCATAATAAGCGATGGGCCAAGCAATTATATTTGCGGCAATCACCCATTTAGCGAATTCCTTCGAAAACATAATGATCAATCGAGGGATCGAGGCTCCGAGAACCTTGCGGATACCTATCTCCTTTGTCCGTTGCTCTGTCAGATAACAAGCCAGACCAAAAAGACCCAAACAAGAAATGAAAACCGCAAAAATGGCAAAATAGCCCAGTATCTTTTTGAATCTATTCTCTGTCCTGTACATGCCATCGAAATCCGCATCGAAAAATCTGTAATTGAAAGGATAGTCCAGCTCCAACCGGTTCCAGATCCCCTCGAAATCTTTCAAGGCATTCTCAAGGTTCGTGGGTTGTATTTTTGCATACAGATAGGTCTGCCCACTGTCAGCGAACCTCAACACCAGCGGACCCACTGGCGAATGGAGAGACTCATAGTTATAGTCCTCGACCACACCGATAACCAAGCCTTTTTTATCAAAAACTTCGATCTCTTGACCCAACGGATTTTCAAATCCCATCTGCCGGACAGCCGTTTCGTTCAGGATATAATTATTCTCGTCCAAGGAATACTCCTTCGAAAAAAACCGGCCTTCCTTCAATTCCAAACCGAAGGTTTCCAGATAGTCATATCCTACATCCGTAAAAGCAAGCCGGACATATCGAGTATTGTCCGGGCTATGCCAATCCGTTGAACTGATGTGGGTGAATGGTCTTTTCGAAGCCGAAGTCACACGGAAAACATAGGATAGATCGAGGAGATCGGACTTGATCACATCATATTTTTGCCGGAGATTCTGCGTCAATTCCATTGAAACGATACGCTCGTGATCGAATCCTAAATTTCTGTGCCGCAAAAAATCCATTTGCGCGTACACGACGACCGTCCCTATGATCAAGACGATCGAGATGGAAAACTGGGCCACAACGAGGAATTTGCGGGAGAAAGATTGGAACTGGGATCCGGAAGCCCATTTTCCTCGAAACATCTCGACTGGCTTAAAAGAGGAAAGCAACAGAGCGGGATAACTACCTGAGATGAAACCTGTGGCAAATACGATGGCTATGACGATCAGAAAAAATGCATAATTCCCTGAAAAATCCAATCGCAATTGTTTTCCCGAAAGCCCATTGAAGGCTGGCAAGAAGAGCTCGATCAGAATGAATGCCAGAGCTAAGGCCACAAGGGTCATCAGGATGGATTCCCCATAAAACTGCTTGATGATATCCTTTCGGGATGCACCGATAACCTTCCTCATCCCGATCTCTTTGACCCGTTTTCCTGATTGAGTTGTGCTTAAATTCATAAAATTGATGCATGCGATCAACAAGATAAACAAAGAGATGATCGAGAATAAATAAACATTCTTAATATTCCCGGTCCTTCCCATGGCACCGATATCCGATGAACGCAAATGGATGTCTTTCACAGGGAAAAGAAATAATTCAAGATTTTCTGAATCTTCGACTTTTGTGTGAATGTATGCAGACAGCTTCTCCCTCTCAATCAGAGGATTCTCCGGATGGAGCTGCACATAGGTGTAGATGAAAAAACGATCCCACTGTTTCAGATCCCATCCGAATTCTTCGAGAAATTCGACGGGAACGAGCATATCAAAACGCAGATGGGAATTGAGAGGAGGATCCTCCATTAGCGCAGTGACCTTGAAATCATAACGACCTGCAATGGTGAGAGTTTTTCCGATCGGATCCTCTGTGCCAAAATATTTTTGGGCCTGTGATTCGGTAAGGACTGTTGAAAAGGGAGCTGACAGAGCTGTTTGGGGATTTCCCCTCATCAAAGGAAAAGAAAACATGACCAAGAACTGCGGGTCCACAAATGCCACATCGTCTTCCAAAGACTTCTTGTCGCCATACTTGACCACTATGTTTCCCGGTTCGTAATACCTTGTGGCAGCAACGACCTCGGGGAATTCCTGTTCTAAAGCCGGCGCCAGCGCAGGAGTCGTGACAGCATATTTATCATTGGCCAAAAGATCGGAACAAACGACCTTATATAAACGGTCGCCATTATCATGAAACCGGTCAAAGCTCAGCTCATCATTGATCCAGAGGAGTATCAAAAGGCATGTGGCCAGTCCAATGGCCAGACCGAAAATATTGATGAAGCTGAAGAGTTTGTTTTTCTTGATTAGCCTCGTGGCGATCAAAAGATAATTTTTTAACATCTTGGCCTCCGCCAGAAATATATCCAAGTTTCATGCCAAGTTACAAAAACATAAAATCTATCAGCTAAGGGACTATAAAAAAGTCAAGCGGATCTTTCACCCTTGTTCGCTATCGTTACAACAAGTGTGCAAATATGAACGTTTTTTATCTTCCTTGACACTCAATGAAAAAAATGTTTTTATGAGACAGCCATGAAAGTGCTGCTCGTTTATAACGCCCATGCAGCCCACAAACGAGCAAAAAAAATCCTTCCCGATGTGGAAGCCTGTTTTATCGAAAAGGGAATCAAATTCGACCTGCAGTTCACCGATTATCCCGAGCACGCTATGGACATCGTGGGGAAAGCGGATTTCAGTCAATACGATGGGGTGATCGCTGCAGGAGGAGATGGAACCCTATTCGAAGTCATCAATGGATATTATAAAAATCCGGACACAGGGAAAATTCCTCTCGGCGTCCTCCCGATCGGCACAGGGAACGCCTTTGCCCGCGACTTCGAGCTGGACGTCTCCCGGTGGGAAAACGCCGTCGAGATCATCCGGTTGGGAAAGCCCAGGTATGTGGATGTGGGCAAGTATCACACACACGGCCAGGATTATTATTTCCTCAATATCTTAGGCCTGGGATTCGTGGCAGATGTGGGCAAAACAGCCCACAAATTGAAAATTTTCGGGAACGTCTCCTACACCCTGGGTGTGTTCTACCAGATGGTTTTCCTGAACACCTACCAGGTCAAAATCGAAGCTGATGGGAAAACTTTCGAAAGAGAAAATATCTTTGTCGAGATCTCCAACACGCGCTACACCTCCAATTTCCTGATGGCACCGGCTGCCGAGATCGACGATGGTCTATTGGATGTCACTCTTTTGGGCAAAGCCACGCGGCGACGGCTGATCCAGTGCTTCCCCAAGATTTTCACCGGGGAGCATATACACTTGGAAGAAGTCGAGCAGTTCAAAGCGAAAAAAATTTCTGTCGAGACGGATATCCCCAAAGTTTTAACGCCTGATGGAGAGCTGGTGGGCATCACACCCGTCCAAGTCGAATGCCTCCACCAGGCTGTCCCCGTTTTCTGGAAATGAAACACCTGATCTCAGCCTATTCATGGTTTGCCGGAGGTCTTTATTTTATCCTTCTTTTGTTCCTCTGCATTTTTCTCTCCTGTCTCATCCCCCAGAAAGCTCTCGATCCTTTTATTAAAAAGAGCTTGAAACTTCTGTTCAAGATCCTGTTTATCAGGGTCCATTCAAAGGGGGCAGAAAATGTCGAGAAGAACAAAACTTATCTTTTTATGTCCAATCATCAAAGCCTGTTCGACATCCCCTTGCTCGAGGGTTATGTCCCAACTTTTGTGCGAGGAGTGGAAGCCTTGAGGCAGTTCAAATGGCCTGTCTATGGCTGGGCCATCCGCCGTTTGGGGAACATCCCGATCGACCGGAAAAACATCCATGCCTCGATAAAGAGCATGAAAATAGCCGAAGAAATCCTAAAAAAGGGCAAATCCATCATCATTCTGCCGGAAGGGCACAGGACACGGGATGGCAATCTTGGCCCTTTCAAAAAGCTTCCCTTTTACCTGGCTAAGCAGGCAGGTGTCCCGGTCATTCCGATAGGCTTATCGGGCCTTTTCCAGCTCAAGCGCAAAGGATCCTGGTTGATCCGGCCCAGACCTGTGAAGATCAAATTCGGCCCGCCCATTCCCCCGGAAAAGATCCGGTGTCTCTCGACCGAAGAGTTGAGGGATTTCACAACAGAGAAAATTAAAGACTTGATCGACCAATCGGAGCATGTTTCAGATCATGATATCGTTTAATCCAACAGTAAATCTGAAAGGGTTAAGAATTCAAACCCATTATCTTTCAACCTCGGAATGATTTCGGTGAGGGCTTCCAAAGTCTGAGATCTATCTACACGTCTAGCATTCCCTCCGTCGTGCAATATGATGATGGAACCAGCACCAGTTCGCTGGAGAACTCTATCCACGATTTTTTCCTTTCCTGGAAGGTGCGGGTCTCGTGGATAAACATCGCCTACGACCGTTTCGTACCCAGATTGTTCCGCGATATCCAACACTTGCTTCGTGAAAAATCCCGCAGGCGGTCTGAAAAACCTCGGCTCAACTCCATCGATATTTCTGAGAAGTGCATCGGTGCGCTGTATCTCATCCCGGATCCTATTTTTTGTCGACGCATACAAAAGGGAATGAGAAAAGGTGTGATTGCCTATCTCGTGGCCTTCGCTCACCATTTTAAGCGCAATCCCGGGATGCTTTTCAAGGTGTTTTCCGACCAGAAAAAATGTGGCCCGGATATTGAACCGTTTCAAAAGCTCGAGGATCCGAGGTGTCGATGTTGCGTGCGGGCCGTCATCGAAAGTTAAGGCGATTTTTAATTTATCTGTTGGAGCTCGCCAATGGACGCGTTCGATCAGTTTCGGCCCCAACCGCTCCAGAGAAACAGCATGGCTCAGGTCGCTCAGCAACAGATGGGGCCTGAAATTGCTCAAAATCTTTCCGACCTTTGTTTTTTTTGTCTTGTTCGATTCCATGCGTAAATGCTACTGTGCCTTATTCATACTCTCGAAATATTCATCTCTGCAAGAATTCATCTCCGTTATCAGCATATTCCTTGTACGACGCATTTTACCGATTAGGTGCCGGTTTGTAAAAAGGAAAAAGGAAAAACTGACACGCTCCTGAATCTGACGGATCTCTTTAATATAGCCCAATGCAAAAAAGCCGGATAGCGGCAAGGTGCAAAAATAAAGAATGGCCCATAAATATCCTTCCAAGTACCAAACTAGAAAAACTTGGGCTCCATAGAATAATATAAATGTGGCCCCTCCCCCCATCAACAATGCCATCAGAATCTTGGTCTTGTCATCGATAAACTTCTTTGCGATGAACTCGGTGATCCTGAATGGGAAAAAATTGTTGAGAATGCCGTATACAGCCAGGGGAAATCCGATGATTGCCTTGGCAATACCTGCCAACTCGGTTTTAAAAAGCTTTTCGATGCTCGTCTTTTCCCTCACCAATATGTCCTTTAAATGGAGGTCCTTTAACTTGCGCTTGTAATCGGAGATACTCTCCTCCATGTTCCTCACTTTTTGTGGATTGTTTTCGTGAAAATAGGCCACACACTCAGCGATTTTCTGCATTATGACAAACTCGGCGACGATCTTTTTGGAAGATTTATGATCGACCAGGGTTTGGGTCATCAGCTCATCCCGATAAATGCTCTCGATATCTTTCACGAAACGATCCAATTCTGTATGCTGGACGTTGACGGTGAGATTTTCCAAGCTGTCCCGGATATTGGCGGTGAGCCTATTGACGGCCTCGACATTATCCTTCTCATTCAGGGAAAAGTAAGGCTGCAGATCGATCGGTCTTCCCACGTTCACCAGGACCTTGCTTCGGAAGCGACTGCGCGAGAAAAAATAGAGCCCGACAGGGATAAGTCTGACGCCGAGGGAATAATCATTTCTTCTCTCCGACTCCAAAACGATCCTGGCCGCCCCTGTTTTTATCTTTCTCACACGGCGTTCCATTTCGCTTATACCCTCAGGAAAAATGCCTATAACATCTCCCCTTTCCAAAACATCATAACATTCCTGGAAGGTCTCGACATTCCGATCGATTTCATCTGACTTCCCTCGTTTACGGGATACAGGGATCACGCCGCAACTCCGGAGCAATTTCGCTCTCAGTTTATTGGCAAACAATCCGGCGTGGGCGATGTAATGGACTTTTCGTTTAATGGCAGAGCTCAGGACAAATGCATCCATCTGGGAATCGGGATGATTGACCGCCAAGAGTACAGGTCCTCGCTTCGGGACATTCTCTCCATGGCGGATCTCGATCTTCTGGAAAAAAATAGCCAAAGCGACCTTTATGATGTTCTGGAGGAATGTGTACAGCACCTGTCTTGCGATCTCCTTTTCCCCTGCCCACATCAGAGCATATCAGGGAACAATCTAGGTGTCAAATGCGCAAAAAACCGGATCCGTTTATTCATTGACAAATTTTCCCAGAGGGATTTTTTTTATTATTCGGATACACCTCTTAAAGTCATTTTATCAAGGGAGAAAATTATTAAATGTCCAGACCCGCATGGTATACAATAATGGCTGAATTCGAGAACCCATCTCTGCTTAAATCATCCTGGCAGATTATCAACACCTTAGTGCCTTACTTCTTTTTGTGGTACGTTATGGTCCGCGCCCTACAGACAGGGTACTCTTTGCAGTGGTTTTCCGGAAATATCGGTTATCATCACATTCATCATATAAAGCCGTTGATTCCCAACTACAGGCTGGAAGAATGTTACAAGGCTATCCCTGATCTAAAGGAAATCAAGCTGCTAACCATTGGCAAAAGCCTGCGTTCTCTCCGATTGCATCTCTGGGATGAAACCCCTAATAAACTTGTGAGTTTTCGTTCTTTGCAATAATTTCGCTTGCATTCTATTTATTTATCAGATATACTGCGATTTCGAACATTTGGAAGGAAAATAGTCTAGATAATCTTCTCTGACATTCCCACCCCTCATGTTTTAATCAAATTACAAGGAAAATAAATGAACTTCAATGAGCTCAACCTCGAATCCCGTCTTCTGCATGGAATTGCGGATCGAGGCTATACAGAAATGACGGCAGTCCAAAAACAAACTCTGAATGTAACCCTTAGGGGTTTGGATGTGGCCGTACAATCCCAAACAGGAACGGGCAAGACCGCCGCGTTTTTAATCACGCTGTTCGACAGCATCATCAAAAACAACGCATCCGATAGAAAAAAGGCTTTGATCATCGTTCCGACCAGAGAGTTGGCAGTCCAGATCGAAAAAGAGGCCCGGTTATTGAACCGCCACACAGGATTGGCCATCGGAAGTTTTTTCGGCGGTGTGGGTTATGCCAGTCAACTGGCATCCCTGAAAAAAGGCGTGGATATCGTCATCGGGACTCCAGGAAGATTGTTGGATCTCGGTGAAAAAGGCCATGTGCGGATGAAAAGTTTCGGATACCTGGTCATCGATGAGGCCGATCGTTTGTTCGATATGGGGTTTCTCCCGGACATCACAAAAATCATCCGGAAAATGCCCCCACGTTATGCCCGGCAAAACATGCTTTTCAGCGCCACCCTGAACCGTGTTTCCAGAAAAATCGCGATCGAACACATGAACCGGCCGGAATTTATCGAAGTCACACCAGATAAGCTGACCGTTGATACGATATCGCAACAACTCTACCATGTGAAAAGCCACATCAAGATGAACCTCATGTTGGGCATTCTCAAGGCCCAATCGCCGCAGAACGCTCTGATTTTTACCAATATGCGTCATTCCGCTTTCCGGTTGGCCAAAAATCTGCAGCAAAACGGATTCCGCAGCCAACACCTGACCGGTGACCTTCCCCAGAATCGAAGATTGAGTGTCATCAAAGATTTTATGGCGGGAAAGTTCGCATTTCTTGTCGCTACCGATGTGGCCGCCCGAGGGCTTCATATCGATGATCTAGAGATGGTCATCAACTATGATGTTCCCCAGGATTGTGAAAACTACGTCCATCGGATCGGACGAACGGCCCGTGCTGGCAATACAGGAAAAGCGATCACATTCGCAAGCGAAGGCACAGCGGATCATCTGGAGGCCATCGAATCCTTTATCGGCATGAAAATTCCTGTGCAGACCGCAAAGGATGATCTTTATGCCACGGATGTAAGCATCGGGTCGAACTCAGGCATGAGGTTCCGAAACGACAGATCGAAAAAAAACCGCACAAATTCACGCCCAAAAAATTTTCAAAGGAAAAAGAATCCAGAGAGAACCAGACAATATGCGGTTTGAATAATATAAACGTTTTCAAAAAAGTCAAAAACACATGTTGACTGATAAAGAAAAAGAATAAGGAGAAAAGAATGCAAGGAAGCAAACTTTATGTTGGAAATTTCAGTTATTCCGTATCTGAAGATGATCTGAAAGAAATGTTCTCCAGTCATGGAGAAGTCAGAGAAGTCAAAGTGATCGAAGGGAGAGGTTTTGGGTTTGTCGAAATGTCAAGCCCGTCAGAAGCAGAAAAAGCCAAAGAAGCTTTGAACGGATCCAATCACAAAGGCCGCACTCTGAGAGTCGACGAAGCCCGTCCGCCCAAAGAACGCAGTTTCGGTGGCGGAGGTGGAAGTCGAGGCGGAGATCGCGGTTACCGCAGATATTAAAATACTCCTCAGCAAATAGACGGATTATTTCCGTTTTTTGCCGGTGATGCTTGCCTCGCCGTATTCCATCGAGAGGTATCCTTTGAGGGTATCTCCTTCGATCGTGGCGCGGTAGTCGATTGTCATAGTTTGACCGCCGGCATCGATATTCACGGTGAAAGAAAGCTCGTTGTTTTCGAAGGAGAGACCTTCCATCTCATAATCCCCGCTTGTTCCCTTAAATAGTCCCTTTAGATTCTCTCCATCCATGGAGAAGACGAACACAAAAGTATACTGGCCGTCCTCTGTCTGCACATCCCATTCCCCGAGAAGTCCTTCATATTCATTTTTCTGAGAAGCGGACAGTAAAGCCACAGATAAGATGAATAAGATTATCCCCACAATCGTTAAAGCCGGGTATTTTGTATTTTTCATACTATCTCCTTTTCTTTCCGCTGATGTTCATCTCGCCCATTTCCATAGAGAGAAAGCCTTCGAGTGAGTCTTCTTCGATCGTGGCGGAAAAATCGACGACCACTATCTGACCGCCGGCATCGATGGTCACGGTGAACATGAGCTCATTGCCTTCGAAAGAAATGTCCGCCATTTCCACATCACCGGTGGGGCCCTCGAACATTCCGGATAAGACATCCTCTTCCAGGGAAAAGGTAAACACAAACATAAACTGGCCGTCCTCTGTCTGCACGTCCCATTCCCCGAGCAAAGCATCACAGTTCGCCTCCTGTGCAGGGGCAAGGAGGGTTGCCAGCAGACAGAACATAATCATCCCGATGATCGTCAGGCTCGATTTTTTTCCTCTTGACATATGATCTCCTCTCATAAGAGTACCCTACCATACAAAAAATTCGGCCGTCAATCACAAAATTTAAAAGGGGAAATCGGAGTAAGGAATCACTTTATTCGTAGCGCAGGGACTCGACAGGATTTGTCAGGGCCGTTTTGATGGCTTGATAACTGATAGTGAGAGCAGCAACGACCATGGAAATGACAGCGGAAAAAACAAAGGCGATCAACGTGAGGCTGGTTCGATAGGCAAATCCCTGGAGCCATAATCGTAATGCATAATACGCGATGGGCCACGCGATTGCATTAGCGATCAGAATCCGCTTTGTGAATTCCTTTGACAGAAGCAAAATTATCTCCGACAATGATGCTCCCAGAACCTTCCGGATGCCTATCTCCTTGGTTCTCTGCTCGGCTGTGAAAGAAGCCAACCCGAACAAACCCAAAGAGGCGATAAAAACAGCCAGAATCGCAAAATAAGAAAAAATCTTGCTCAATCTTTCCTCTGACCTGTACTGAGCATCGAACGAATCATCCAAAAAGGCATAATCAAAAGGCCGAAAGGGATCGATTTGCCTCATTTTACTTTCCAGAAAAGATAGCGTCTCCTGAACATTTTCCGCTTTTATACGGACAGAGAGGGAATTGAAGTTGTGCGTCGTGCAACCGATAAAAAGAGGAGTGATTTTCTTCCGGAGGGACTCGATGTGAAAATCTTTCACCACGCCGATGACCGTGTATTTTCTTATTTTTTGTGACACGGATAGGTCTCCGATGGTTTTCCCGACAGGTTTTTCCCAACCGAATTTTTGTGCGGCTGTTTCATTAATGATGACGGACTGCGAGGTGTCAGTTGAGAATTCTTCTGAAAAATTCCTGCCTGCCACTATCTCGATGCCCATCGTGGGAATAAATTCATGGTCGACGTAGAGTTCACCCATGTATTGCTTTTGATCCAGGGTGAATCCTTCTGGGATAAAAGGATTGACATAGGTCGTCTGTCCCGGGACATGGGAAGAGGCAGCAACACGGACGATCCCAATATGGCTTTCCAGCTCCTGTTTAACCGGCCTGAGCGTGTCTAGCGTGCTTTCATCGCTTATCGGAATGACCACGACCTGTTCCTTCTGGAAGCCCAATCTTTTGTTTTTCATGTAATTGAGCTGGTTATAAACGACTATCGTTCCGACGATAAGAGCAATGGAGATCGTGAATTGAACGATCACAAGCGCACTCCGAAACAAAGTTCCTGCCTTGCCAGACTTGAATTCTCCTTTAAGCACGCGTGTGGGCTGGAATGCCGATAAGAAAAAGGCAGGGTAGCTGCCTGCGATCAACCCGACAAACAGGGCTAATCCTAAAAGACCAGGAATCAGCCAAAAATTTTGGGCATAATCGATGCGCAGATCGATACCCGAAATGGATCGGAACAACGGCAAGGCGAGATCGACAAGAAGAAGGGCCAGGATACAAGCTATGATGCTGTTCAACATCGATTCACTCAAGAACTGCCGGATTATCTTCCCTCTATCCGCGCCCAGAACTTTGCGTAATCCCACTTCTTTTGCTCTGTTCGAAGAACGAGCAGTCGAAAGATTCATGAAATTTATGCAAGCGATGACCAGGATAAAAAGAGCGATGGCCGAAAAAATATAGACATAAACAATACTACTGTTCCCTGAAATCTCCTGCATCAGGTCAGAATGCAGATGAATACCGGTAAGGGGCTGGAGTGAAAGGACCATCTCTGCTTTGGCTAATCGCAACATGGCTCCCACCCGCTTTTCGATCATTTCGGGAAGTTTCAGCTCCAGTTGTTCATACTCGA
>Ga0307445_10001328_pt1 | contig 13940 bp, 11 predicted proteins | sample SalMarSW160330MG_FD_202147 | JGI IMG/M metagenome (GOLD analysis project Ga0307445, IMG submission 202147) | Salt marsh sediment microbial communities from the Plum Island Ecosystem LTER, Massachusetts, United States - SW1603-30 | ecosystem: Environmental > Aquatic > Marine > Intertidal zone >...
GTGATCACAATAACCCCGATCCAGAATATTTCGACAATAAATGAGTTAATGTGATACATAATGCGCGACAGTCCGTCGGTACACTGCACCACCGGCCTGGTGTAGTGCTTGTCGTAATCATAATTCAGCCCCAACAGCAGCGCGACCACAATTACCGGCAAAAGAAAGACCACAAAATTACCACCGATCAGGGCTTGAAACATGTTTTCCGGAAATATTTTTGCCATAATCGTTGTAAAAGGCGGGGAACCGACCGGCGACATATCTTCCGGAATAAAAATCTGCACACCGGGAATCAAAAGACCGCTTAACACCCCCAACAACGCCAGCATGACGGTAGCCCCCAAAAGATAGAAAAAGAGCTTTCCGTAGATACGCAGCAGGCGTTTCTCCAGCTTTAACTCGTAGGTAGCCATTATCATCGCAAAAAACAACAAGGGGAAAACAATATAGCTGCCGATATGAATGAATACATCAGAGAGTGCGGTAAAGATATTCCCCGGATCATCCCCGAATATAAATGTAAACACCACGGCCACTATAACGCCCAATATAATTTTTACCCAGATTTTCATGGCTTCTCCTCTTTCAAGTTAATGTTATTCCAGTGATTTATAACATGAAATAAAATCCTTTTCCAGAGTGTGGTCGGGGCAATTTTCATTTCACATAATTATTTCTTTTAAAAGCTAAACGAACCTTAAGCGTTTTTTATTCGAACGACTTTTTCTCAAGTTCTTTTATCTGGTCCCGCAGTTTCGCCGCTTCTTCATAATTTTCCTGTTCAACGGCTTTTTCCAACGAGGTTTTTAATTCGGCGATCTTTTTTTCGTTTTCACTCTTACTGATATTATACTGGGCCGCCTCATTGACCACGTTGACCGATATCCCCGCTTTATCAACCACAAACTCATCGATAAACAAAGGGCATTTCACCCGTACGGCCAGGGCGATACAATCGGACGGGCGCGAGTCTATGCTGATATCGTTCCCTTTATGGGTCACAATCAGCCGCGCAAAAAATGTATCGTTTTTTAATTCCGTAATCTCAACCCGGTTAATTTCACTCTTTAACTGTTTTAAAGTGGAAATAAATAAATCATGCGTCAGGGGTCGGGGAATGGAAATGCTCCCCAGTCCGATCAGAATAGCCTGGGCCTCGGCCTGGCCGATAAAAATCGGCACGGCGACGTCGGAACCTACGGGCCGGATCAACACCGCACTGCCGTGTTCGGCCTTGGCCACCGTCCATACTTCAGCCGGAACGAGCATCATCAAGGTCCTTCTGTGTCGTTTTTAAATACGATATGATGGCTTCTACATCCACATATCCCAGTTCAACCGCGATTTCACCGAAAAGTCTGTCATCTCCCCCGGCCTGGCGCTTTAAGACATCATCTACCTGTCCCTTTTCCATGGCGCCGATACGGACCAGGCCCTCGCCTATCTTCTCTTCGATTTTACTTTGTTTTTCCAACATGTATACCCCATTATGCTTACGCTGATCTTCTATTAATAATATTCAATATGGGGATATTTTGCAATTAAAGTTAAAAAAAGTGTGAAAAAACTCAGGCTGTTTTCTTTTTTTTATCTTCCAGGATCTCGATTTCCGGTTTTTTGGCGTTCATGATCATATCCTCGGTAATGACCAGCCGTTTTTTTCCTTTAACAGAGGGGATATCGAACATGATATCAACCATAATTGCTTCAATAATGGCACGCAGTCCGCGGGCACCGGTTTTACGCTCCACTGCCTTGGCGGCGATCGCCTCAATGGCCTCTTCCTCGAATATCACCTCGGTGTTGTCCAGCTTGAGCGTGGCCTTGAACTGCTTTACAATTGAATTCCTGGGTTCGGTGATGATGCGCTTTAAGAGAGCAGCATCCAGCTCATTCAGTGAAACCGTAATGGGCAGCCTGCCCACAAACTCGGGGATAAGTCCGTATTTTATCAGATCATCCGGATGCATCTGGTTGTAGATCTCCTGCAGGTCCTTCTCACTCTGTGGTTTTACATCCGCGCCGAATCCTATGGGGTGCTTGGAGATGCGGGTCTCGATGATCTTGTCCAGGCCCACGAACGCCCCGCCGCAGATAAACAGGATGTTGGTGGTGTTGATACGCAGCATCTCCTGATTGGGGTGTTTTCTGCCGCCCTGCGGGGGAACCGAGGCAACCGTGCCCTCGATAATCTTCAGCAGCGCCTGCTGAACACCTTCGCCGGAGACATCACGCGTGATGGACACGTTTTCGCTCTTGCGGGCGATCTTGTCGATTTCATCGATGTATACAATGCCCTTTTCCGCGGCCGCGATATTATTTCCCGCGTTCTGGATCAGTTTCAGCAGAATATTTTCCACATCCTCACCCACGTACCCGGCCTCGGTCAAGGTGGTGGCGTCGGCGATGGCAAAGGGGACCTTCAGCTTTTTGGCCAATGTCCTGGCCAAGAGGGTCTTGCCCGTCCCGGTGGGACCGACCAACAGCACATTGGCCTTTTCCAGGTCAACGTCCTTGTCCACCTGGCTGCGCTTGGAAATGCGTTTGTAATGATTATATACGGCAACCGAGAGGATCTTTTTGGCCTGTTCCTGTCCGATAACGTACTGGTCCAGGTACTCCTTTATGGCCTTGGGAGCGGGAATCTCTTCGATAAACTCACTGGAGAGGATTTCATCCTCTTCATCAAGTATCTTCTTACATACGTTGACACAGTCATCACAGATATACACACCCGGTCCGGCGATAAGACGCCTGGCCAGGTCTGCGGTCTTGCCGCAAAAAGAACATATCTTGACACCGTTTGCTTTCTTTGTAAATCTACCCATTTTACTCTCTTACAAAAACCTGATCTATTAACCCGTAATTACACGCTTCCTCCGCACTCATATAATAGTCCCTTTCCAGGTCTTTCGCAATAGTGGCGGTGGTTTTCTGCGTGTGTTTGGCAAAGTATTCGATAATAAGCTTTTTCAGTCGTACCATTTCCCTGGCCTGAATCCCGATGTCCGCGGCCTGCCCGTACACACCGCCCCACGGCTGATGGATAAGCATGCGGGAGGAAGGCAGAGCATAGCGTTTCTCCGGCGTCCCCGCAGCCAGGATAAGCGCGGCCATGGAAGATGCCTGCCCGATGCAGATTGTCTGCACATTGGATTTTACATACTGAATCGTATCGTATATGGCGAGGCCGGCGGTGACCGAACCACCCGGAGAATTAATATAAAGGTGAATGTCCTTTTCCGGGTCCTGTGAGTCCAGAAACAGAAGCTGGGCAACCACCAGGTCGGCGCTCACATCGACAATTTCATTGTCCAAAAAGATAATACGGTCTTTTAACAGCCGCGAATAGATGTCCCAGCGGATTTCCGAAGAACCGCTGCGCTCGATAACATTGGGAATATAGATTGTTGAAGCCTTATAGTCCATTTTTTATTGTTCCTTTACGTCTTAATTTAATGGTTTCCTTGCAGTAAGTCCAGATATTTCAGGCTTTTCCCCTTTTTGACTGCCGACTGTTCGATGAGGAAGGTAAAGGTTTTTTCTCTTGAGATGCTGTCGCGCAGCATGTCGAGCATTTTGGCATCCTCGTACGATTTTTTGGCCTTCTCAAATTCCATACCGTGATTATCGGCATATTTTTTTATTTCCGCATCAACTTCTTCATCGGTTACCGTAATATTCTCTTTTTTCCTTATCTCGTCTAATACCAGGCGTGATTTCAGGTTTTTCTCCACCTGGGACCGCCATTCGTTTAAGATGTCCTCTTTTGTTTTGTTCTGTGTGGCCAGTGCCTGCAGCATATTTTTTTCGTTGGTCCTGTTCTGGTTCAAAAAATTACGCCAGCTGTACTCAAGCTCCAGTTCAATCATGGATTTGGGAAGCTCTACCTTTGTCTGTGAAACTATCTGATCAACAATCCGGGTGGAAAGCAGTTCCTTTACCCGTTCTTCCTTATGTGCTTCCATTTTTTCCTTTATATCGTTTTTCAGGTCATCCAGAGTCTTATATTTTTCGCTTATGTCCTGAGCCAGCTCATCATCCAACTCGGGCAGGATTTTGGTTTTGATGGCCTTCAGGGTGACCTTTATGTTGACGGTTTTGCCCTTCAGTTCGGGAAACTCAATCGAATCATCATAGGTCTTGGTGATCACCCGTTCTTCGTTCGGTTTCATCCCCAGGATATCATCATCGATTTTATAGAGATTATACCCCGTGCCCACTTCGAACACAAACCCTTCACGCTTGCTGTTGGGGATCTCCTGTTTGTTCTCATCCACCTCGCAGTAATCGATCGTCACCACGTCACCGCCGGCTACAACCGCATCCGCCTTCTCTTTTACAATCGAGTTCTTCTCCTGCAAACCCTTCAGTTCCCGGTCCAGATCCTCCGTACCGATGGTTACCTGGGGTTTTTCCACGCTTATCCCCTTGTACTCACCCAGGGTGATTTGGGGAAAGGTATCATATTTAATCTGAAAGCTTAGATCCTCGGCAAAATCCAACTCCACGCTGTCCACAAGCTCGGGTCGCGCATAGGCCAGGGGCTTGTACTCCACACTTTCAAAAGCCTCTTCCAGGCTTTTTTGAATGATATTCTGGGTGGTCTCCTGTTTCAGCTCCTCCCCGAATTTCTTAACCAAAATCTCAGGGGGGACCTTGCCCTTGCGAAATCCTTTGACGGCCACTTTACTGCAATAATCTTTGACAAGGTTATCATATTCCTTTTTAAGGTCCTCTTTGGCCACGGTAATTTTCAGCAAGACCTGGGAATTTTCCTGCAGGTCCGCCTGCTTGTTGCTGATCACTCTCATTGCTCCTTTTAGAAAAATCTTTCACAATGGATTTAAAAGAAAAGGCGATCCGGAACTCCCTCCGAATCGCCCTTTTAAAGCGGGAAACGGGATTTGAACCCGCGACATCCACCTTGGCAAGGTGGAGCTCTACCACTGAGCTATTCCCGCATGTATATCGTATCGGAATTGCGCAGCTTTCGTCATTCACTCCGTTAAAAGTGCGAGAGAAGGGACTTGAACCCTTACACCTTAACGGCACTAGATCCTAAGTCTAGCGTGTCTGCCAATTCCACCACTCTCGCCCAAGAATATAGTAAAATTCGTGAAAAAGGTCAATATAATGAGCCGTGAAGGGATCGAACCTTCGACCCGCAGATTAAGAGTCTGCTGCTCTACCAGCTGAGCTAACGGCCCACGTATTTACTCCATCGCGCCCGGCAGGACTCGAACCTGCGACCTACGGATTCGAAGTCCGGCGCTCTATCCAGCTGAGCTACGGACGCGGATGATAACTGGGTGAGTGATGGGAATTGAACCCACGACTTCTAGTTCCACAGACTAGCGCTCTAACCAACTGAGCTACACTCACCATATCGGTCTGTTTTAAAACAGAGTTAATATGGTAAATATTAACAATTTTGTCAAGCCAAGGCAAGCATCATCAGCAATTCTCATCCATCTACCGGATGTGTATCACTCTATTACGGGCCCGCCTGACCGGATGGCAAATCCACAAGTCCCAGAATGCGGGAGGCAACCAGGAGTTTGTCCTCCCGGGGCAGTTGCCGTGTCTTTCCGTCCGGGGTGAACACCGTAACCTCGTTTGTTTCCGACTCAAAACCCACCCCCTGCCTGCTCACGTCATTTACCACAATCATGTCGGCGCCGGCCTTTCTCAGGCGGGCCAGGGCATCCCGACGAAGCTCCGCCGCCTCCAGATCGTGCACAGCCCTGAAGGCGACCACAAACGTTGCGGCTGAAAGCTGTTTAACCTTGTCCAGAATCTTCGGCGTGGGCACAAGTTCCAGCACCAGTTTCGGGGTGTTCCCCGTGGGGATTTTTTGGTCCGCTCGTTTTTCCGGTTTCCAGTCCCCTACGGCTGCCGCCGCGATAAACAGATCATAGGGCGCTTTTGCCAGTTCATCGCATACCGCCGTGTCCATCTGCTCCGCGGTATCCACATTAATGACCTGTGCCGCGGGCGGATAGGCCGCCGAGGCCTTGCCGGTGATCACGGTGACCGCTGCCCCCCGGTCAAGCGCGGCCAGAGCCAGGGCCCGTCCCATTTTTCCCGTACTGTTGTTGGTGATTACCCGCACCGGATCGATGTACTCGACGGTCCGGCCCGAGGTTATGAGGACCCTTTTTTTTTCAAGGTTTTTTTTTTGCGACAAAAGCGTGCCCACAGTGCGGACAATCTCTTCCGTATCACTTATTTTGGCCTTGTCCTCCTCTACCCTGGGGAGGATGAGCCTTACCCCGATACCCTGCAGCCGCTTGATATTCTCCTGAAGCAGGGGATGATTGTACATGGACTCATGCATGGCCGGGGCGATCACCAGGGGGATGCCCTGCCCCAGGGTCGTGGTCACCACCGAGGTAACCGGCGTATCATCGATAGCGCAGGCTATCTTGCTGATGGTATTGGCCGTGGCCGGGGCTACCAGGACAAGATCGGCTCTCGTGGGAACGTTTCCCGCCAAAACAATATGCTCCAGCGCGCCCGTAAGCTCGGTGACGGGCTTATGTCCCGTGGCCCAGTGCAGGCTGTCCGGGTGGATGATCCTGCAGGCGCTCTCCGTCATCACCGGGAAAACGTGGGCTCCACGGCGCATGAGTTCACGCGCAACCTCCGGCGCACGCACCGCGGCCACACTGCCGGTCACACACAGCACAATACGCTTGCCGGAGAGAGTTTTATCTTTGCTGCCTATAATATCGAACGAAGGGTGATATTCGACCATCTCCATCTCAAAATAAGAGCATTCCCCCCCCTTGTCAAGGAGAATATATGAGAAATGATTCCCCGGAAGGGCTGCATCAACTATTTTAAATATACCGGCCGGAGCATGTATTTAAGGCTTAATTTATTCCCCTTTACAATGTAATTGTTTTTTACTAAATTCCGGTATGCCCAAGATCATAGCCCTGGCCTTAAGCGGGGGGGTGGACTCAAGCGTGGCCGCCATTCTGTTGCGTGAGAAATACGGATTGGTGATCGGGGCCAGCCACTACATCTGGCCCGAATCGCGCTGCTGTTCCATCAATGCCTTTAATAGGGCCAAATACATCTGCAACCTGCTCAACATGCCGTACTATATCATCGATCTGGCGGACGAGTTTAAAGGTCATGTAGTGGATGATTTTATTGCCGCCTATTGCAGCGGCCTGACCCCAAACCCCTGCGTCCTCTGTAACGGAGAGGTTCGTTTTACCCGCTTTTACCGGCGGCTGCAGGAAAAATGTACGGCGGAGGGCCTGCTGCCTGCCGGGGAGAAACTCTATTTTGCCACCGGACATTATGCGCGGCTGGCACAGACGGAGGAGGGCTTGTTCCTGAAGAAGGCGCGCGATCCGGGCAAAGACCAGTCGTATATGCTCTACCGCCTGCCGCGTGAGTTACTCCCCTATTTTGAGTTTCCCCTGGGGACCTACCTGAAAAGCGAGATTGTGGCGCTTGCCCTGGGGCAGGGCCTCAGTGCCGGGCATGTGGCCGAAAGCCAGGACGCCTGTTTTGTAGACACCACCTATGTGGATTTTATCAAGGAACAGGGTGCCGCGCCGGCGCGGCCCGAAAAAGGGGAGATCAGAGATACAGAAGGTAATCTGCTGGGAGAGCATGACGGCTACCTCGGATTTACCGTGGGGCAGCGCCGGGGTCTGGGGCTGGGCAACGGCCCCTGGTACGTCACCGCCATCGACCCCGGAAATAATATTGTGACCGTAGGACGCAGGCAGGAAGCCGGCAGCCGCAGTTTTATGGTGCAAAACCTCAACTGGTTCATTTCGCTTCCGGATGCGCCCCTGCAGTGCAGTGTAAAAATACGTTACCGTTCACAAGACATTCCCTGTACTTTGGAGGCACAGTCCGCACAGCGGGTAAAGGTGACCCTTGAACGATCCGAGCTTGTCACCCCCGGTCAATCGGCCGTGTTCTACCGCGATGATCTGGTACTCGGCGGCGGGATCATCCAAAAAGCGAAAGCATAAGCGTCACTTTATTTACCCACGTTAGCGTTTATCTATTTTCAGCAGCCGCATCAGGTCATCATCCTTTGACTCACGGGCTATATCCGCCGCTGATTTCCCGACCTTGTTTTTTATGTTTATATCGGCGCCGTAACGCAAAAGCATCGTGATTACTTCCCTGTACGGGCGCCAGCTGCTGTACCTTTGGAGATTCCTTACAGCCAGGTTGAGCGCGGTATTTCCGTCATCATCCTGCAGGTTCAAGGCGGCGTGGTATTTTAAGAGATCCCGCACAACCGTTCTTTCATTATAGATCGCTGCCTTATGCAGAGGCGTACGGCCGCGGTTATTTTTTCTATTGATATCGGCCCCGGCCCGGAGCAGGATATCAATAATTTGTTCATGATTTTCGCGATAATTATAGTTTAGCGCCATCGCGTGCAGCGGTGTATCGCCTGCATTGTCGGGAATATTTACCCGGGCACCTCTTTTTATCAACAACCGCACGATCTCCGCATTACCCCGCTGCACGGCAACATGTAAGGCAGTAATGCCGGACTGTGGGTCTTTTCCGTTTACCTCTGCGCCGTGATCAAGCAACAATGCGGCCGTTTTGTCATAATCCATAAACGCGGCCCGGGCGAGCAGATCAGGATTATTTTTCAACGACGGATTCCCTGCAATGGTTATGGCCTGTTCCAGCAGCACCGGGTCCGGCAGCACCAGGGGCAGGAGCAAAGAACGATTGTACCCGTCTGTAATGGTAATGTCGGCCTTTTGCTCAATCAGGAATATAATGAAATTCCAGTCTTCTTGTGAAGGATTTACGGCCCAAGACCAAGACGGGATACAGATATCCTCCAGCACACAGGAAAGCAGGGTCTGTTTTTCATTATCCCAATGGTTGACGTTCGCCCCGTAGGAAAGCAGAAGGGCGGCGGTTTCCTTCATATACGCGCCTTTTACCTCGTTAATGGGAGCGTATTTATACATGGTTTCTTTGTTGACGTCGGCGCCTTTTCCCAATAAATACCGTACAATATCAAGCTTGTAATGAGCCTGGGGGCCGGCCAGGGCAACCGCCGCATGCAGCGGCGTATACGAATTGAAGGCCAGGGTATTTACGTCAAAACCGTGTTCAACCAGGAACCGCACTTTGGGAAAATTTCCGCATTTAACAGCGTCGTGCAGCTCCGTGGTCCACTTGGCAAAAGCGATCTTTCCTTCTTCTTTGCCGGAATCAAGGACCATATAGCCGTAACTTATCTGTTTTATCTTTTGTCGTGAGATTATGTGGGAGTTCTTGATTATAAGCAGCATATTCTGCTCAGCATCATAGCGCCAACGCATTTCTTCTTTTTTCTTGCCGCCGAAAACCGACCAATAACGGCCGTCTCTTTTCAGGTTTATTTCCCAGGCGCGAATGTCCGTAATCATAAAATCATGCTGCCACAAGCCGGGAAGCATTTTTGCCGTGTCCCGGTCGTAGTTCGGCTCCGCTCCGTCCAGTGCGTCCGCCAAAATACAATACCCGTCAAAACAATATCCGGTTTCCCCCTGATTTGTCCGAACCTTAAGCCAGGTACCGGAAATACCACTGATCACCTCCTGCTTCCCCTTTTGGATCAGCCTGAGCTTCTCATATTTTCCCAACAGCCTGATTACCCCGCCTTGGAGCGAAGGTGCCCGCCGGAGCCTCAGGCCGTCGACAAAGGGCATGTAATAAATCTCATCAGCACATAAAGGAAAAATCAAACAAAGCAGAAAAGCAAATACAATAAGCACCTTCTTTTGCATCGTCATAATCATAGTATAATACAGGATGCACGGATAATACCTCATACTTTGGTATTAACAACGGAAAATTATGCGGAAGAATTTCTGGTGTTTTCCATAAATAAGAATGCCGCCGCTGCTGCCGGAAACGAGGAAACCCACTTGCCGCCCCTCAGCCCGGGAATGACTGGCAGCGTTTCAACAGCTCAATGCGGGAGGCAACGCCTGTTTTATCGAAGATGTTGTGCAGGTGGTTGCGAACCGTGGCCGGTGAGATAAACAGTTTGGCGCCGATCTCCTTATTACTTAAGCCCTCCAGCAGCAGTTCGATTATCTCCTTTTCCCTGAGGGTGATGGCGTAGTGCAGCATAAACGGTTCGGAAACCGCTGCCGCTCCACTCGGCCCCCGCTCCCCCACCACCAGGTACTTGAATCCGTAATACAGCATAAAAATATTGACCAGAATATACAGCAGGGGAAACACCAGAAAATGAATGGTAAGCGGATGCGCCGTCCCCTCTCCCAGGAGAATAAACATATTAAAATCCTCAAGAAAAATAAACGGAGTGCCGGCTAATGTGGTAACCGCCAAGGTTCGTACCAGCTTCCGTAAAATCCTGTTTTCTATCCGATTAAGGCATATAAGCGCAAGCAGGAACGGGTACAAAATAAACGGATACACAACAAGGTCGGAGAGGTCGAAACCGCGCAATGCATGCCGGTAGAGATGTTCGTCCATTAATGCGTAATAAAAGAAACTCATGGCAGCAATAGTAATGACCGTCATAATGATGATCTCGATAATATACGCATGGCGGGACTGAAATAGGTTTACAAGCTTATGTGCCAGCAGTACGGAAGAAACCGCAAAGCAAATGGTAGAAAAACGGCTTAACAGAGAAAGGATGAAATAGGGGACACTTGTTTTTATCAGCACCGGTTCCAGGTAGTTCATAATGGTGGCGATCAGAATCATCGCGGTCAGCAGGCTTATAAACGCAAGGAAAAACCGGCTGATGATACTCTTATTCTTATATAAAAAAATGATGGCAAGAATATAGGTAGTGATGCCGACCGCGAAACAAAAGATAAGAATGAAAACAGAAACATAATCCATCTCACCCCAGAGTAACAGTGTAAAATACAGTTTGTCAAGCAAACAAGAAGCTACGGCGAGATCTCTTTCAATACCAGCTTGAAGGCGATCGAATCGGAAAAATCCGGAAGGTTTATGGTAACCGAGTTTCCGCTTACCGAAACGGCCTGGCCGCCCGACAGGCTGCCGGTATCCGGATCATAAAAATACACATTGCCGGCGCGGTCATTTCCGGGAACAGCAGGATAAAGATGCGGGCCCGTAAATAGAGTAAATTTGTAGCTTATCGTTTTGAGAACGGAACTAATTTTTGCGTAACAAAATAAATCATCACCATGCTTCCGGCCAAAAAAAACGGGAAAATGCCCATTGTAGTGCTTTTAGCCGCCATACCGAACAGGGGAGGGATCAAAGCGCTGCCGATGTAGGCAAAACCCATTTGATATCCGATAACCTCCTGTGATTTTTTCTTACCGAACCTGCGTGGGGTCTCGTGGATCATGGCGGGAAAAATCGGAGAAAAGCCTATTCCGATCAGGATTAAAGCGGCCATAAGCACAATATCGGGAAGACTCCAAAACAGGAGGGCTACGCCTGCGCAGGCGGCGATTATTCCGCCTCGTATCATTTGTGTATTTGTTAATTTTAGAGAGATAAAACCGGATAAAAACCGGCCGGCGGTGATACCCCCATAATACAGGGCAATCCATAATGCCGCGGTTTCAACCGGAATATTCCGGACATGTACCAGGTAACTGCTGCCCCATAAGCCGACCGACAGCTCCGCCCCGCAGTACAATAAAAAGGTGGCAAGGGCATACGGCACCCCCTTGATTTTTAAGACATGCTTTTCCCCGTTCTTATCGGCCGTTTCCGGCTCATGGGCGTTTCTCTTTTGCATGAGCCTTCCGTGTTTTATCCAGATAGGCAGGCTGACAAAGAGCAACACGGCAAGACCGAGCTGTATAACGGCAATTATTCTGTAGCCCGGTCTCCATGATGAGGTTTGCATAAGGGACTGGGCCATTATTAAAGGTCCGACGGTTGCCCCCAGGCCCCAGAAAGAATGAAGCCAGTTCATATGAAACGCTTTAAAATGCAGTGCCACATAATTATTAAGAGCGACATCAACCGAACCCGCCCCGAATCCCAGGGGGACCGCCAGAAAAAGCAGCCATAGATAGGAGGGAGAAAAAGAAATTCCAAATAAAGCGGCACCGGTCATAAGACAGCTTAAAAAGGTAACCTTCCCGGTGCCGAGTTTTTTTATGATTCTGCCGCTTAACAGGCTGGAGGCAATTGTATTGACGGTCAAAATAAAGGCAACGAGTCCTGCGGCATCCAGTGGCAGTCCCCATTCCGTCTGCATGGCGGGCCATGAAACGCCGAGCAGGCTGTCCGGCAGCCCCAGGCTGATAAACGCAAAATAGATTAATATAAGGATGACTGTAGTGATCATGTTCCCTTCTTTGATTTATAAGTTTTATAAAAAAATACTAAAATTATAAAAAACCCACAAGCTTCGCAGCACTATAAAAAACATAAATAAAATTTGACCCGTCTATAGGTTTATAGTTTATGTTTAAAATCAAGAACCATTATACGGAGGAAAAAAATGAGAAAAAATAATATACCGGGCAGCGTTCAGGCAAAAGATTCGGGACAGCAAAAGGCCGCCGAGAAACATGCGGGAGCGGCGCCGAACTCCACATCCTACTCCACCCTGGAAAATCCTGTCTGGCAACAAAGCGAACGCTTTGAAAGGATCGCCGGAATGACCCTGGAGGCACCCGCGGCCAAAATCTTCCCCCTGCTCTGCCCCGTGCTGGAATACAAATGGCTTCCCGGCTGGGCCTGCACCATGTGTTACTCCGATTCGGGCATCGCCGAAAAAAACGCTGTTTTTCACACCCATGAAACTCACGATAAAATCCTGGTCTGGACCATAATTGCCTATAGACCATTTTCATTTATCGAATTTCTGGTGGTAGACGGTACCGACACGGTAAACCGCTTCAGCATCTCTTTGCAAGAAAAAGGAAACATAACCGAGCTTACCTGGCGTATGCTTTTTACGGCCACCGGGACCGCGGGCAGTCAGGCACTGCGGCACGCGTTTACCGAAGATAAATTTCAGAAGATGGTTGATGATCGGAAAACCGAACTCGCTTACTACCTGCAAACGGGGAAAATGATGGTGTAGGTATTGATGTATTTTTATCAGGCCCGGGACTCTTGTGCAAATGAAACCTTTATGGAAATACGTACCGGGTCTTCTGCTTTACGTTTTACACTGATTTCCCCGAAACCGGGCAGTTTCTTCATAAAATCCCTGGTAGGTTCCGGTAAATTATCAAACAAATCCTTGGATAAAATAAGCTCATTTTCCTTTGCTTCATCACACAGCCGCGATGCAAAATTTACCGTCTGTCCTATAAGGGTAAAATCCAGACGCAGCTCCTCACCAATATCTCCCATAATCACCTCACCCATATCACAGCCGATGCCGACAGGCAGCAGCTTCTCTCGAATTATTGTTTTATTAATTTTAAAACAGGCAAGTACGCACTCCGTAAGACGGTTCACCGTATAATAGGCAAGTATGCCGTCACCTATTACTTTGTTAATCCTGCCGCCTGTGGTATTTATGATATTGGCAACAAGTTCATGTTCCCTGTGGAGTAGTCCTATGACCTCGTCCGCCGGCCTTGATGCGCTCCACTTAGTGAACTTGCGTATATCAACAAATAGTATTACAAGGTTGTCCTTTATGGCGTGGAGCCTCTTTTGTATGAGCACATCCAAGTTGCTTTCATTTCCAATCAGCATACTGTACTGGGATTTAAGCAGACGTCGTCTGAATGTATCGATCAAATTACTCTTGTTGGCCGCAGTGATTTCCTCTACCGTATGAACCCTGCCTGTTGCCAGGGGATTCTTTACTCCAAGCTCATGTGCCTTTCTGGTAATAATATCAAAGAAAATGGAAACAGACGCCGGCCCCAGTTTGATAACCTGCTCCTGCAGTTCTTGCAGGCTGTTCGCGGAAACATCCTGATTTGTCCACATTTTAAGCCATT
>Ga0307445_10001331_pt1 | contig 13913 bp, 13 predicted proteins | sample SalMarSW160330MG_FD_202147 | JGI IMG/M metagenome (GOLD analysis project Ga0307445, IMG submission 202147) | Salt marsh sediment microbial communities from the Plum Island Ecosystem LTER, Massachusetts, United States - SW1603-30 | ecosystem: Environmental > Aquatic > Marine > Intertidal zone >...
CTTTCCCTGGTAATATCATACATTTCAAATCCTGCAGCAATAGCTTGTTCCATCTGCCACCATGCTTTGGTTGAATCCTGTAAACCCCATAGCAGCATCTCACCAGTTACTCTGTCAAAATCTTTATAAGGTCCGCCATACTCGTGATCATATCCGTTTTGCCAGACATCATTAATTAAATATTTTGCCGCACTTATATAACTTGTGTCAGGGAACAGCTGATTGATTCTTGCCAAACACCAGCCAGTTTTCAAAACGTGACCCATTATCGTCATCGTTACACTGTTATTCCAGTTCCAGTCCGAGTCGAACATTTCAACAAACCCGATTGCCTGCTGAGGCATACTTGCAACAAGATGTTGTTTAATCTCTTCCGCCATTTCCTGCAAACGATCTTTGTATGTCTGATCTTTGGTCATCAAATAGAGATAAAGCAGATGAGTAGTTATTGCATCTACAGTTGCATTAAAACTTTTATCTGATGCAATTTGATTGTTATAATTTGTTTTATCATAATAACCATGAAGTGCAGGTCTCGTATCCCAGTAATATTCTTCAAGATGCTGATATCCTGTCATCAACCAGTTAAGGGCAAGAGTATCTCTTGTAGCTTCATAGTAAGCTATGATCCCAAGCAAAGCATAGTGCTGGTAAAAAGCTGTTTTATCGCCGGTAGGATAAATCGGGTTTCCATTTATATCTAAATCCTGGAACCATCCTCCATAAGTATTATCCCAGGCGTGAGAATACATCCAATTCAATGCTCTCTTAGCAAATCCAAGATAAGTTGTGTCTCCAGTTAGCATATATGCACGCACCATTCCATAAGCGTTGCGTGATTGGGTAAGCATATTTTTATTTGTGCCCCAACCGGTAATAACACTCCCGTCTTTGTCAATGTTTGTAAAGAACCCACCAAGCTGAATATCCCATGTCTGGAGCCAGAATTGCGCACAACTATCAGTATAACCGATTGCTAATTCTGGATTTTGAATGTATGGTGATGTGGGGACGTATTGAGCATTCGGTCGGCTAAAGAAAACGAAAAAAAATAATACGGTTGCCTTTAGTAACGAAATTTTCATAATTCAATATAATAAGATTTTATTATTTCTCTAAGAAACATAAGTCACAGTGACAAAGCACCAAAATTTGTAGAAATATCCAATGTCAAAATTGACACCAATTTGATTTTAATGTAATCTAATTGCTAAGTATTAAGTTTTATTGAATCGTAAAATCGCTTTATTTCGTAAAAATTACTAACAATAGTACGCATTTTTGTTGATTCTAAGTATTTCATTAACGAAGATTTTGGCACAAATAGTGCGAAAAATAATAGAGTTAATAAGATAAATCGGACAGAAGTTAAATATGTTTGAAAGAAACAGATTCATTATTTCGATAGCACTTGCTTTATTGATACTTGCATTTATCGGAGTAACTATCTCAAGTTTCTCACCCAAAGAGAAATCAGAGGAGTATTTCGACTTAGAAACTGCTTACAAGGTAATCAACAATTATAACGTTGAAGTTAAAGATTGGGAAAGCGCAGAAAACACATTGGTTGATCTGAATTACTGGTACGATTATGTCCCGAGGTATGATAAGGTTAGCAACGAAGATTATGATGTAAATTCCCTGCAAAATAAAACCTGGGAATTAATAATTAAGAATCAAATAAAAGCATTACCAGAAATACGAAAATGTTTTGGAGAATACCTTGGAGATAAACTAAAATCAGAAGGTTATAAGGTTAAAATTCTCAACGATGAAAGAAATAAAATTATCGTTTTTACTCACGACAGTTTTAAGAGGAGAAGTTCTTTAGAGAAATTTCATGTTTCTGTAGTTAACGATTTAAGATTACTTGGATTCAAACAGATAAGATACAATTGGTATGAACTCGAGGGACTAGAAGACGAAAAATATATCCATTATAACTTCAAAGATCTCGCTGATAACGAAGTCCGAAGATTCAATATCAGCACTCTTAAGAAATAAAAAATTATTTGAAGTATTAGTTCCAAACACAAGACTCACAGGACCATAAAATAATAACTGAATAAGGAGAAGAAAATCGTTCCTCTCCTTATTTTTTTACTCCTTAATAATGTAAATAATATAATTACATTCTGTTTACAACTATTCTTGCAAGATCACTCAATTGTTCAACACTTAAATAGGGATGACCAGTTTCTAACTTTATGAATGAAGAAACAGAACCAACACTTTTTCCTTTTCTAAAGAAAACTATAAACTGCATTCCGCCGCCTGGAGCGGAATATGCTTCATCTCCGATATTACTTAATTGCTTAAATGTATAATTTTCTCTTGCCTTCCACTGATCAAAAATATCCATATCAGTAAGAACAAGCATTGCATACATTTTGCCATCAGCAGTGGCGAAGTTTAAATTTCCGCCAGCTCCTGATATCGAGCCTTTATCAACTAATTTAATTCCACTCATTCCAGATACTTTCTCAATATCAGCGGTAGTAAGAACATTTACCTTACCTGCAAGATCTTCGTTTTGCTTTTTTCCAACATCCTGAATTTGTTTTTCTTTCTCTCCACACGAAGAAATAGTTATCAATATTATGAGTGATAAAATTGCTAATAATACAGATTTTACTTTTTTCGTTTTCATTTTCTTTTCTTTCTATAATTTTTATATTTCATTTTTAAGGAATCACAACCAAGTACAATCCCCACGTTACACTTCCTTGCGCGGTTACTACTTGAACAATTGAACCATTTATTACAGCATCATCTATTGAAAATGCTAAACCGCCATGCCAGGTTTCATTAATGTTCTCATTCAATGCTTCTATCCACTGTGTTCCGTTCCAGTAGTAGACAATCATATTTTCATTGATAGTAGTATTCTCGTCAACACCAATATAATCTTCACCGCTGTTATCAAAATAATATCCGGTAGGATTAAGTTGAAGTGTGCCGTTACGTACAATTCTTGATTGTCCGTTGTTGTCATCTCCGCTGTATGATAGAGTTCCGGTTCCAAAAGTTACCTCGCCATATTTATTTATGTCAACATCAACTTGAGTAGTTTCATCAAATGAGGGATATGTATTTGTAAATCTTAGTTGCAAAAAACCTGTATAATCATTGGAAAGCACCAGACCTAGCGCCACGAATCCAGAATCCGAATAATCAGTTATGCTACTGTCCAGAACACTCGTAATCTTCACCTTGAAATCATTTCCAGAATGAAGTGTATCCGGAATTGTCCATAAGTAATTTCCCACATTCGATGTTGAGTTCGCAATTGTATAAAAAATATTCCCTCCCTTATACAGCTCTATTTTTACATCGTCACTTATATTACTTGTCCACGTTATTGTATTCGACGTCCCTGCCAGCCAGCTCTCTCCACCATTTGGACTTACTACCGTTATCTCACTTGTTGGAGATGGAGAGGACGCGGTTGGTTCATCTTTAGAACAGGAGATTAATATCAGCAGAGGAATTGTTAATAGAATAAGAATTACTTTTTTTGTAATCATTTTATTTCTCCTTCAAATATTTTTTGTAAAATTCATTTCAGATTAAATTGCAACTAATCCAAATTATTCATCGATTGTCTTTTGATATAGTCAAAATATTACATTCCAAACCCAGGCATCTCATGAAACTTTATGTTCTTCGGTATTTCAAAATATTTCGCGTCAACCGGTACATTAATTTTAATTGATGTGACTTCCTGTTTTGTTTTTATCCCGCTGTAAGTCATATCCATTAACATAAGAATACCATTCCAGGTTAATATTTTTCCATTATCTCCTTTAAATACTATACAGTCTCTATCCATAAATTTCTCCGTGCCTGCCTTTTTCATTCCCATTTTTGAATAGAGATCTTCTGCTACTTTGTCAAAATCCGGTTTATCCATTTTAAAAAAAGATTCAATTATAGGATTTTTCATTTTTAGTCCTTCATCCGGTTTGGAAGGATCGAAGATGTATTGATAATCTTTAAAGGAAACCACCCAACCCTTCTGTGGCTCATCGTTCATTTTTGTATCCATTTTCATAGCACTTCTATATCCGTACTCATCAAAGTACATAGTGCCTGTACCTACCTGGGAACCTGAATATTTATACTCAATTATTCCAGATTCAATTCCGTACGGTTTTAGTGAAACTTCCTGTGCCTGAATTTGATTGACTATTAAAAGTACAAACAATGTTGAGATGAAAAACTTGAGATATATTTTACTTTTTTTCATGATGTGCTCCTTTAATATTAATTATTCTTTGTTTTAATTAACTTCTATTTTGTTAAACTATTAAAAACAGTTTATTTCCACGCACCATTACAACCTTTACATTTCCATCATTTTATATCCATCAGGCACTATAAAGCTATCTGCATTTGGTGTCCATGCCTCAATGTCGGTTAATTCCATACCCGAGGAATTCGAACCATCAATGTAGTTTTCCATCTTTACCGGGAATTTATATTCCTCGGAATACCAAATAGTAAACAAATGCTGGTTAACTTCGCCATACTCATCTTTTTTTACATTACGCAGCTCTTTTTTAATACAATCAATTCCGTTTATTTTTTCATTTCCAACAATCTCTTCTGTGGCACCCTCGTTCAACCAGTATTCATATTGTTTCAAAGGATCTCTGCCCATGCTCATTTGGCTTGTTGAGTTGGTTTTTATAGCCATCTTTTGTTGAGGCATAAGTATAAATATTTGCTTGGCGCCATTTGGTACAATAACTATACCGTCTTGTCCATCCTCATTAAATTCATACCTATAGTTGCTGCCATCAGAAAAAATTTGAAATTCACCCCTCTTGCCTGACATTGTATAATGCATTTTCGCAGTAAATTGTCCGTGAACAGTTATGTTTGCCAAAAACAATATGATAAACACGCTAAGCAAACTTGAGATTTTTTGATTGTTCATAATTTTTTGTCCTTTTATTAAAGTTATTTTTTAATTAGTTCGACTCTTCTGTTTTTTGCTCTGCCTTCTTCAGTATCATTTGATGTAACGGGACACAATGGTCCAACTCCTGCTGAAGTGAGCCTGCTTTTATCGACATTGTATTTTGAAACAAGTGCGTTTACAACTGCTTCAGCTCGTGATTGCGATAGCTTCATATTGTAACTGAAGTCTCCAACATTATCTGTGTGACCAACAACGAAAAGCTTTAGTTTGGGATTTTGGGAAAGTAATTTTGAGATTTCTTTTAATGTGGGATCAGATTCAGATTTGACCTCCGATTTGTCAAAATCAAAATAAATTCCGTAAAGTGCTACGCGACCCTGTGCATTTATATCACTCATCATTGAATTTGCATCGACAACTATATCCTGCTCCATTTCTGCTTCTTCAACAATCCATACCTGGTAACTTCCAGCATCCGTGTAAGCTTTTACCCGAACCCATGTTATGCGATTATTTTTTGCCAACTTCAGGTATACATTACAGCAACCTTCTTCATAAACGACATTGCCACCAGCTTTTTTAACTGCATTCATATAATTCCTTAGTACTTGAGGACCTGAAGCCATCTTTTCCCCTTTATTAAGCCCATAGTTGAAATAATAATAGTGACCTTCTACGCTCATTTTCTTTCCATTTTCATCCAGGAATTTGTCAAAGACATAAAAGTCTTTATCCTCATATCCCATTATTCTGTAACCAGGCATCCTGTTAAACAATGGATGATCTTTACTGCCTTTAGCATCCTCCTGTGCAAAGGATAGCGAACAGAAAATAAGAAGTGTAAGAATTAAAGTAAGTGTTTTCATTTTTTTCCTTTTTGATTATTTACGGTACAATTATTAAAAGTTTTTAAATTTTTATTTTATTTAAATACTATCTTTCAACTAATTCGACTCTCCTGTTAAGTTGTCTTCCCTCATCTGTTTTATTTGTACTAACCGGTGCTAATGGTCCATCACCTTTTGCAATTAGTCTTTTAGCAGAAATTCCATAATCTTTTACTAAAGCATCAACGACTGCTTTAGCTCTGTTTTCAGAAAGTTTCATGTTATGATCAAAGTCACCCGTCATATCCGTATGTCCAACAACATAAAGGTTAAGGTTGGATTTTGTTTTGAGTAATTCAGAAATCGCTTTGAGGGTTGGATCAGATTCGGGTTTAATTGTATAACTATCTGTATCAAAGTAAATTCCGTACACGGCGACACGACCTGTACGCTCAATGTCATCACCCATTGCTTTTGGATCTGCAACTATATCTTGCTCCATTAAAGCTTTCTCAATAATCCACATCTGATAACCTGCTCCTCTGTTTTTTGTTCGTACACGTACCCAGGTTTCTTTATTGTCTTTCACGAGATTTAAATACACATCATCTTTTTTTTCGTAAATCACTTTACCGCCTATTTCTGTAACGGCATTTATAAAATTCCTTGTTATCTGAACATCTGTTGCAGCTTTCTCACCTTTATTAATGTAGTACGAAATGAAATAATAATGACCTTCAACACTTGTTTCCTTTCCATTCTTATCTCTGAATTTATCATAAACGTCAAAATCCTTTTCTTCATAGGCTTCGATTTTATAACCCGGCATTCTATTAAAAAGTGGATGATCTTTACTTCCTGCAACATCCTGAGCAGAAAGCGTACCGCTTAAAAATAAGAACAATGTTAAAATTAAACCAGTTTGAATTTTCATAACTTTCATTTTTCTCCTTTGTTTATTTTTATATTTCTAATTTTTTAGTTTTGTTTAAAACTCATTCATTGTTCGGAATAAAATGCATTCTCCATTCCTGAACCTCACCTTCATCCTGGTGAGTTGCACCTACTTCGAATTCCTCACCTTTCATTATACTTGCCCAACCAACAGAAAATGTAATTTCGAAACCGCCGTATCTTTCACCAAGTTTGCCAATGCCGATTGTGCTCTCCCATTCCATAATAGTACCCCCGTCTGCAGCTGAACCTGTTTGAAAAAATATCAACAAGTGTTTCCCGGTATCACCTTTTAAAGGTACAGGTGCAACATCCTCAGTACCAGTTAAAAGCAGAGATGGCTTAAAAGGTTTAGGACCTGAAGTAACTTTATTAGGTTCTGCTTCGCTATCGTAATCGGGACAAAGAGAATAAGAACTTATTTCACCTTCACCCCAGATTTGATCCTGCGGCATTGGGTAACCTTCTCTAAAAAATCCCCAGCGTGAACCAAATTCTTTGACTGTTAATAGTTGAAAAGTAAAACCCGCTTCAAGTTCGCACTTTTCAAACCAGCCGCTGTTCGTTTCGGGTCCGCAGAATCCTTGTTGATTCATCTGGATATAGACTGAGTACATCGGAGTAATATCTTCGACAGTCATACCTTTTTGTGCGTGAAGATTTAACGCAGTAAGGATTATTACAATAAGTTCTATTGAAAATATCCGCAATAACTTTTGATTCATTTTTCCCTCGTTATTAAGTATTACTTACTAATATCATCTTCTTTAACTGAACAGATGTTTCAGACTTTAATTGACAGAAATAAATTCCACTTGTTATTTATAACATTTTACTTTTCATTGAATTCAGGTGGTGTTATGGTAAAACCAAGCTGGTGAACCCACATTAAATCACTAAATGCTATCCACTCACCTGTTATCAAATTGTCTGCAAAGAATATCACACTAAATCCCGGTACATTAACTTTATTTCCCGTTGGTGGCATAGTACTTTTTCCGGTATTTGTTCCTGTTATCATCCAATGAATCACAACAGCTGAGTCGCCCACAAAAAGTCTCTTATCTTCCTTAAGATTAAAGTCAGGGAATCCTTCTCTTGTGTTTGCTATTTCATCCTTTAGCAAATTGCGTCCGATTTTAGGTTCAAAATCCGGAGTCATTCTTAACTCGAATTTGTCATTTGTTATTGCATCAAGTTCGTCCAGATTTCCTGTATTCCATACTCCTACATATTTATCAATCAGCGGATTCATAGTTGTTACTATATCTTGTTCCTGGCAAGACGTTGATACTTGAAGAATGAACAGTAACAGCGAAATGCTAATCAAAAGAAATACTAATTGCTTCATTTTATAACCCTCCTATTTTATTAATAACATTTTTTTGGTCTCTAAAAAACCGGCTGCTCGCAACTGATAGAAATATACTCCTGAAGACGGATGATGGTTGATGGTTGATGTATTGAAATCAACTTCATAATTACCTGCTGATTTTTCTTCATTCACAAGTGTTGTAACTTCATTTCCTAATACATCATATATTTTAAGTGTAACAAAACTCATTTTAGGAATATGGTATTTTATTGTTGTAGTTGGGTTAAAAGGATTGGGATAGTTTTGTCTAAGCATATACTGTTCAACTATAAGGTTTCCCTCTGAATCATCAACTCCAACAATTATATCTAAATCATCTACAAGCATTGTGCTGCCAACATGACCAGGCGTAGCGCATGAGGTATCAATAATTGAAATAGTAATATTTGCCCAATTGGGTTCACCAGGCAGAAAGTAAGTAATATCAAATGAAAAAAGTGTGTATTCAGAAACTGCCTCTCCAATGGCTATTGCACCACTTCCTATAATTGTTGTATCACTTGGTGTTGTTATACCCATATCGGCTGTAACAAGAAAATGGTCATCTGCCACAGGAGAAAACTGATAGTACCCACTTATCCTGTTAAATTTCTGATTAATTAGAAATCCTGGAGATTCTAGGGAACCGGTACAAAGAAACGGTGGGATCGGAAACATAAAATCTATCACCTCACCTCTTACAGCCCAATTTCCAGAATGACTGTTACTTGTTTGGGTAACATTAACACTTAAAGGCGGCAAATTAGTAGTAAACCATCCGTCTGGTTCACCACTAGTCCAATCCTCAAATCCTGCATTAGGAATTTGTGCTTTTAATGTAGTTAGTAGAAGTGAAACTAAAAGTAGAAGTTTGCCTAAATGTATAATCGTTTTCATAGTAACCTCCTTAATGAAAGAAACTGAAAAGAAATATTGTTTCATAGTTATCACCTTTTCCTCAAAGTAATTATCGTAAAAGAACCATCTTTTTAGTTTGAATAAATCTCCCAGCTTTTAATTGATAGAAATAAACACCACTACTCAGACCTTGCCTACCGGCAGGCAGGTTTCGGACTCTGCCAGAATGACTATTAAACTCAACTTCGTGCTTACCTGCTGCTAACTCTTCATTGACTAATGTTACAACTTCGTTTCCCAATACATCATATATTTTTAATTCAACTAATCCACTTAAGGGTAATTCAAATCTGATAGTTGTACCGGGATTGAACGGATTGGGGAAGTTTTGATTTAACTTAAAACTTTTTGGTTTAAAGTCAGCAGCTTCCTCATTTATTCCTATAACGGCATCAGGATAAAATGCATAGAGAGTTTTATTCTCCTTTTTTCTTATACAAGCTATGTTCTCGCCAATAAATGCAGCTTTATAATCGTCACTGTATATAGAACCCCAGTAATCATGTTTAGCGCTGTATGCGTAAAACCCTTTTCTGCTATCTACCGGAACAATACCTACATATTCAACTATTTGTGGGGGAAGATTTAAGTCACCGGTTATGGAGGTTTGAGTCCAGGTTTTTGTTGAAGCGTTATAACCATATCCTGTATTCGTATTATCATCATAAGTAACTGCAGCCGAATTTGAAAGACCCTCTATTTGCATCGGGTAACTTAATGTTGAAATACTTCCATCATTTGCATTAAAGAAATAAGAGCCGTTGGATTTATTTAGACAAGCCAAGTAATCAGATGTTCTTCCTGTCCCTGTTACCCCGTCGGGAAAATTCACCTTATGATAAGTATTTGTTATGGATGAATAGAAAATGGTTTCTTTGTTCCATGCATTTGACTCAAGCATAAACAAATATTTTCCACCGGAGTTTGAAAAAACAGTCCCCATTGTTTTACCAGTGTACGTGGTTGTCCAACTATTAAATGCTCCATTATAAAAATGTACCATCATGCTAGTATCATTATCATGATAATGAGAAAATGTTGCAAAATTTTCACCTGCAAAAATTTCAACAAATTCTGGTTTGAAAGGATAATTTATATATGATTGAGTACCGTTATTTACGTCGTGTCCCCATGCACTGTCGTCATCTGCAATAATAAATGTAGTGCCTCCGCACAAACCATAAACACCTTCTGCCCATTCTGTGGGATATATTGATGTAGCAACGAATGATATTGAACCTGAAATGCCATTATAAATTGCAGCTATCACGGGTTCAGAAACTACGGGTTGAATACAAACTGCACTTATTTGACCACCTATTGTGAATGAGCCAAATCCGCTCGAACCGGTTCTTATATAATCATAATTATCAATATCCCATTGTCCTCTTCTTGTATCATAACCATATACGATCAATGATCTCTGATTTCCATTTGCCGTCAAATTATATATTGTGCATACAGTGTTCTTCTCTGAATTTTCGTGAGGACTCGAACCACCGCTCACACTGAACGGACTGGTTTCCATCGTTTGGAAGTGATTATTAAAAGCAGAATAACCAACAAATCTAGTCGTAGGTAAACCAGTATACCAGTAAGCACTAGCAAATCCATGATCCATGATCGTACTACCTGAAAGGCCGTTCTCAAGTTCATTAAATGTTTTTGTATGACTACTGTAAACCAGATTAGTTGGGTAGTGACTTCCGGTTTTAAACAATACTGCTGCAACAAAGTCTTCCTTTGCCCAATACCTACCGTAATTATAATCGGGGGGAAAGTTATAGTTATAAGATTGCCAGTTGCCAACCTCACCATCAAATACATATAAATACTCATCAGTAACAAGCATAGCCAGGTTTTTACTGCAGGCATAACTTACATCAGGGGGACCGCCTGTTAATTCAAGAATATTTCCATTTATTTCAATCATATCAGATACCTGAAGCCTTGCATTGAAACCATACAACAAGGAATCCGAAAATGCTATTACAACATCTCCAACTGCTAAAGTTTTTAGAGTCTGCGGTAAATCAATTATTTGCCAATTTCCACTGTAGTTATCAAAAATGTAAAACTTATCTACGAAAGGAAGATCAGCAGCAATAATAACATCAGAACCGCACTTAACATTAATAAGATCATTCCCTTCATAAGTCTGTTCTACCCAGGGAGTTACTTGAGACAAAAGATTAATGGAGAAAATTATACCTAAGAATAAAACAAACAGACTTCTCGCAATGTAAATCGTAATATTCATCATACACCTCCAAATTTCTTTATTTGTAAAAGATGCAATCAAAGCACCTTAAATTTTATTTTATTAGAATCATTTTCTTAGTTTGAATAAAGTTTCCTGATTTAATCTGATAGAAATAAACTCCACTGCTAAATCGAGTTGCATCAAAATTAGTTTCATGAACTCCTGCCGTTAACTCCTCATTTACAAGGGTTACAACTTCATTTCCTAAAACATCATATATTTTTAATGTGACCAACCCACTAACGGGTATTTCAAATCTGATAGTTGTGCTGGGGTTAAAAGGGTTTGGATAGTTCTGGTACAGATAAATTGATTTAGGAACTATACTGTTTTCTTCTTCTACACCAACGATAGAGCTTTCTGAAATTACTAATCCCCAATCTTGAAGTATACCATCATCGCCAGATTTATGGTCAGTAATGGTTAATATCCATTCACCTGCTACTGACTCGCTGGTAAAATTTGATAATTCATTATAAGGAAGGAATATTCCTGTGAAAGGAGCTGCTTCGCCACCAAATGGAATTCCTAAATTATCATTCAAATAAGTATTGGTAAAATTATAACCACCATTTCCGTTGACTCGATAAATAAGTGTATCAAATATTCCATTATGGGTTAATGTGAAGTCAAGATCGCTAACAGTATCGTGTATTACACTTCCAATTTTTACAGTTATATCATAAATAATTGGATTTGCGGCTTTCTCAAGCACAAGAACTGTGAGCGTATCTAAAGTTGGCGTGCCATCAGTTATAGTTTTATTTAAATTATTTCTCTGGTAATAAAAATTCGTAGTCCCAAGTATTCCCCTATAATCAATATTTTGTGCATAAATATCTTCATCGCTGCCGCCGCGCAGATCCCACCAGGCAATGATTGCCCCTGCAAGCCCATCGTTTGTTAATACCGGATAACTTTGCACATTCGGTGCCCTGCATATTGCCACACCATTTATTGTCCACTTTAAATCTCCATCCCTATCTACCCACTGCGCATATATATCCCCTTCAGGATTATTTCTAAAGTCCTGCCAGCCAACTATGATACCACCAGCCAGGTTATTCATCATCGATAGTTCTGTCTGATAGCCTGAAGCATCACAAATATCCACACCTGCTGTTCCCCATAAAAGATTTCCATCCAAATCTATTTTTTGAGAGCCAATATTAGTCTCCATAACCTGAACTTCGGTTTCCCAAACAAGATATGCGCTGCCTGAGTTATCAAAATTTAATATAGGCTTTGTACATGTTGTAGATAGTGGTGAAAGAATTTTTCCGTTCGCAACCCATTGAACCTGCCCGGCAGAATTTACTCTTTGTCCAAAAATTGTACTTGCTCCAGTTCTATTATCTTCCCATGAAATCAATGCTCCTCCTTGCCCATCCGAACAGATTGCAATCATAGTCTGATACGCCTGATCATCACAAATTGGAATTCCATCCGTAGTCCATTGTGCAATCCCATTTTGATTTATTCTCTGAGCATATATATCATTCGTTCCGATACCATTTCTTCCATCTTCCCAGGCAATGATTGCTCCTCCGTTTAAATCACTTATTATTTTTGGCCAGGACTGGCTTCCAGTGGCTGTGCATACTTCAACTCCATTAGTTGTCCAGAGAACATTACCATCAGTATCCACCTTTTGAGCATAAATATCAGTTTCTCCAGGTACGGTAGGTAATCGGTGCCAGGTTATAATTACTCCACCATCACCATCCGGAATAATTTCGTGAAATGAATCTGTTGCACTACTTACCGCTACAGCTACGCCATTTGAATTCCACAATAAATTTCCGTCTGCGTCTATCCGCTGTGCATAAAGATCGTATCCATAAAATCCACCACCATTTTTTGCCCAAACAATTATCGCTCCACCACTACCATCGCTAATTATTTTTGGTCTGAATTGTCCGTTAGCTGCGCTATTTATAATTATTCCGTCTGCCGTCCATACTGGATTCCCTCTGAAATCCAATTGTTGCGCATATAAATCTCCTTCAAAAATTCCCGGGTTATTTCTATAATCTCGCCAAACCATAAAAGCGCCGCCTTGCCCATTACTGCAGATAGCCACTTCTGTTTGTTTATTGACCGCTGTGCAAACTTCCGTGTTAATAGTTGGATCAGTTACCCATTGGGCAGTAATTGGAATTGAATCAATCACAAGTACAAATGCGATGAGTAAAAGTATTAGGTTTTTCATTTTAATCTCCTATTAATATTTTGTAAATGATTTAACCTTTAATAAACAGGTTGAATAGAATTAACATCAGTGCAATTGTTATTATTATTATTAAAGCATACACTCCTGCTGAAAGGAGCTTCTCTTTCTTCTTCATTTCTAGTTGGGATTTATCAATTTTTACATTTTTCTCACGTTTTGAATTACTTACCTGCTGTGCTTGTTGAAGATTTTTCATATCTTTTTCAAATTGTTAAAAGAAAGAGTGTTGTAAAAACTATTTTCGGTTGGAAATGTAAAAGTCTGGAAGGATGCAAAATTGCTATTTTATTCCAATTGCTTGCTTTTTTGTAGCAAACATAGAAAATAAAATTTGCTTGATGTTAAGTATTGATTATTGCAGCGCTTTATACAGGATTAATTATTCTGTCCGCTCTTTACAAAATCTGAAGGGAGACAACTGAAATGTTTTTTAAATG
>Ga0307445_10001332_pt1 | contig 13910 bp, 14 predicted proteins | sample SalMarSW160330MG_FD_202147 | JGI IMG/M metagenome (GOLD analysis project Ga0307445, IMG submission 202147) | Salt marsh sediment microbial communities from the Plum Island Ecosystem LTER, Massachusetts, United States - SW1603-30 | ecosystem: Environmental > Aquatic > Marine > Intertidal zone >...
CCTGACCAAGCAACCCGGATTCTCCGTCGGTGCGGCTGAGTATCTTATGAAGACGTTCAACCTGAAAGGCATCTGTGCCGATCTGATGGGCGTCGAGAATATTGGCCGCGCCAAGACACTCAGTCCTCCTTTTCCCGTACACAAGGCATTTCTCACGACCGGCCGGAAGTTCTATTTAGTCGAAGACGCCGACCTAAAGCCTCTCGTGAGCAAGACGCTAGTCAGGTCGTACGCGATCCCTCTCCTTCTCCCGGAAGCCGAGGGGATGATGATTACGGGATTCGCCGATGTGGAGGATGTAGGCGCATGATAATCGAGCATTTCGGTCTCTATGCCCACGATTCGCGAGCGCTGGCTGCCTGGTACGAAAAGCACGTTGGACTGCGCATTGTCCGCTGCCTGGAGAAGGAGGGACGTCCGCCTATCTTCTTTCTTTCGGGAGAACGTGGCGCTCAGATCGAGATCCTTCCAACACAGGCACCTCAAGTTGATCGAGACTTAACATCGCCTGGATTCAGTCACGTGGGATTCATTGTGGATGACTTCGACGAAACGCAGAAGAGTCTTGCCGCAGAAGGGGTTGCCGTTCGCGGAGTTCGAGAGACAAGCAATGGGTGGCGGATCGGGTACTTTGAGGATCCGGAAGGGAACACTGTTGAGATCGTACATCGGCCATAATCCAACCTGGAGCTTTGAGCAGGATCGGCGTGCTAGACCTGTACCGGTAAGGTGGTGAGGCAGTGACTGAAGGATCTCCTACCATTTCAGGCAGTTTGGTCATTCGGGCCGAGAATTGCCGAGGCTGCCGCAGCTGCCAGCTTGCATGCTCCTTTGCGAAAACCCGCGTTTTCAACCCGGGCCGCGCGATGATCGTAATGGAGAGGCATCTCTCCGATGGAATGTCCGCCCCGATGATCAAACCGATCGGCTGCGACCTGTGCGGCGGTGACCCTGCTTGCGCGAAGGCCTGCAAGTATGGCGCCATAACCTACGAAAAGGGGCCGAGCCAGGAGAAAGTCGTGGTTCGCTTGTCAAGCAAGGAGGGATCATGACGCGTCCGACAAGCTGGGGTGTTCGGGTAAATCTGTCCACGAGGCGGGTTGATCGAGCGCCGGTCGAGCAAGCACTTTCCGATGCGTTTCTTGGCGGTTCCGGCGTTGGCTGGCGTCTGATGGCGGACGCCCTCCGCCCGGGGATCGATCCCCTCTCACCTGAGAACATCATTTGCATCAATCCCGGAGTCCTCGTCGGCACGCTGACGCCCGGAACACCCAAGACGACTGTTATCACGAAGTTCCCTACGACCGCGTCGGAGGACGGAAAGCACTTTATCGGAGCTTGCACAGCTGGCGGAAGATACTTGGGGATTGCGCTTAAGCGGGCTGGCTGTCATCACCTGCTTATCACCGGGAAAGCCGACAGACCGTCATTCCTCAGAATTCGTGACGATGCAATAGATGTTGTTGACGCCGGCGAGTACTGGGGGCACGGAATCGAAGAAGTGATGATCGATCTGGTTGAGCGAGAGGGACCGGAGTCCGGAACGATTGTGATCGGCACGTCCGGCGAGAACCTGGTTCGTCACGCTTTGACGATTGTAGATCGGGGCAACTCGCTCGGCCGCGGTGGCCTAGGGGCTGTTATGGGCTCGAAGAACCTCAAAGCGATCGTCGTCAACGGAACCGGCGGGGTGGAAGTGGCAGATCCGGACGCATTCATTGCCGCCTCGGAGCGAATGCGAGATAGCATCATGCGTTGGCCGCGCAGGGAGCACTGGATCGATCTCGGGTTGGCCGCCGGATGGAGCACCTTCAAGCACACGCAGTATCCGGGGATCTGGCCCAAGGATCGCTGGGATGAGCTCTACGGAGAGGAAACGAGGATTGAGACTGTCGAGAACGTCATCGCCTGCAACTCGTGCATCCTCGGATGTCGTCTGCGCTGGATGACGAAGGGCGGTGAGTTCGATGGAGAAGTTGGGTACGGCTCGCCGTTCAGTAAGAGCGCCACGTCCGGGATGCTGCTCGGGGTGGAAGACTTCCGAAAGGTCATCCATTTTGTGGCCGATGCCAACTCGAAAACCGGGATCGACTTCTATACGACAACGCGGCTGATCGACTTTGTTACCAAGATGTACGAGATCGGTCGATTAACCTCGTCGCAGACAGGCGGCCTCAAGCTGTCACGGGACTACGATACCTACGAAAAGCTCTACGAGATGATCGTCACTCGGGAGGGGTTCGGCGACGTGCTCGCTGATGGGTGGATGCGGCTGAAGAGAGAATTCGGATTGGACCCGCAAGAGTACTGGTACGCCGGGATCTGTAAGGGTGTCGACTTCATCTACGATGCCCGGCCGTCGAGCTTCCACCCATTGATGATGACCTTCACAACTCGGCCGCGGCCGCACCACGGTGGTTCGCACACGATGACGAACAGCCGTAACAAGACGATTGAGGAGATTCGCGATCAGGTCGAGCGGTGGGGCTTGCCTGAGGGAACGATCGACCGAATCTTCTCCGAATCGGACTACAGCGGCAAGTTCAACGTTGGTCGGTATACCCGCTACATGGAAGACATGATGCGGGTGAAGAACGCGATCGGCCTCTGCACGATCTATACATATCAAGGACTGCTCTTCGGGAACGACATTGCAGAGCTGTACTCGGCGGCGACTGGGCACAAGATGACGGCGCTCGGAATGGTCGAGTGCGGGGAGCGGATTAGCAACGTCGCCAAGGTCATGAACGTACGCGAGGGATTCAGTCGTGTAGATGATGCGGTTCCCGAAGTCTGGTTCCGTCCGATGGATTCGCCGGAAGGGCGGATTGAGATGCAGGACTACTATCAGACGAAAATCCTCGCCAAACAGGACACAGATCGGATCCTTGACGACTACTACGATGAGCGTGGCTGGGATCTGGAGACTGGCAGGCCGACGCCTGCCAGGATTGGCAAGCTTGGCCTCGGGTCTATTGCTTCGGATGCACGGGGAGCTCTGTAGCGGCCCATACAAGACTAAACACTACAAACCTCAAGGAGGAAACGATGGAACCGAAGATTGCGGGAATTGTCCCACCTCTGCTCACGGCATTTGACGAGAAGGGAGCCTTTAACGAGAAGGCGCAGCGAGAGATAGTCTCCTTCCTCGTTGATAAGGTACAAGGTTTCTATCCATGCGGGACCTACGGATCCGGCCCACTCATGAGCGTGGAAGAGCGCAAGCGAGTCGCCGAGGTTGTGATTGATGAAGTCAACGGCCGTGTGCCGGTGATTCTGCATGTCGGAGGACCGACGACGCGTTTCGCCGTCGACCTCGCCAAGCATGCCGAACAAGCCGGAGCCGTGGCAGTCGCCTCTGTCCCGCCAATCTACTACGGCTTCAAGGAACCTGAAGTGGAGCGCCACTTCAAGGCGTTGGTTGATGCAGTCGAGATTCCCGTACTCGTCTATAACAACCCGAAAACTACCGGCGTCTCCATCTCGCCCGGCTTTCTCAATAAGCTTGCGGGAATTGGAGTCCGGGGCGTCAAGGACTCAAGCTTCGACATCATGGTCTTCTACAACTATCTCTGGGCAGTTGACCGGAAGGATTTCATTCCGGTAATTGGTACTGAGGCGCTCATCCTGCCCGCTGTATCAATGGGCGCGTTCGCTTCGGTCTCCGGTCTGGCGAATGCAATCCCTGAGCCGGTGGTAGAGCTCTTCGAGGCTGTGAAAGCAGGCGATTTTGAGAAGGCTCGTCCACTACAGAAGAAGGTCTCGGCCATGCGTGACGTCATGCACTTGGGGCCCACGCTGACGATGATCCAAGCAGTGCTGGGCCGCAGGGGCGTGAACTCCGGATACCCCCGCTTGCCGTTCGCATCCCCAGAAAAGAAGCTTGTGGACAAGGCAATGGAGGCTTTCCGAGCCCTCGGTGCATCGCTCTAGTAACCAGGAGGAGATCATGCGCATCGTGCTCGTCAGCTCTCGCTCCTTTGGAAGCGTGGCCACGGTAGGGAGCGATCTGCTACAGAATGCGGGGTACGAGGTGCATATCGTTCGTGAGAACGATCGCCCGTTGGACAGCGCGAAGCTCGCCTCAATCGTCGCGAATGAGCAGCCTGAGGTGCTCATTCCTGGCGCGGAGCCGGTGCCGGAAGCCGTTCTCGCGGTTTCCAAGGGCCTGCGCATGGTCATGAAGCACGGCGTCGGGGTCGACAACATCGACATCGACGCCGCGACCTCGATGGGAATTGCGGTGGCGAATGCCCCCGGGACGAACTGCGAAGCCGTTGCTGATCTCGCTGTTGGTCTGATGTTGTCGGTACTTCGGCACATCTGCCCGGCGAACAGATCGACGCGTAGCGGTGCCTGGCATCGCTACATGGGACATGAGGTCGGCGCACTCGTAGTAGGTATCGTGGGAACCGGACGTATCGGAGCCGCGGTGGGTCGGCGATTGAGCGGTTTCGGGGCGAAGCTTCTTGGCTATGACGTGGTGCAAAACAGCGATCTCGTAGCGACCTATGGCATGCAGTACGTGTCACTCAACGAGCTTCTGAAGAAGGCGGATATCGTGACACTGCACGCGCCGCTCGTTCCCGAGACCGTGGGGTTGATCGGAGAAGACGAGCTCGATCTGATGCTGTCTTCTGCCCTCTTGGTTAACTGCGCCCGCGGCGAACTTGTCGACGAGCAAGCACTACATGCTGCACTGGCCTCCGGCAGTATCGCCGGGGCTGCCGTCGACGTGTTCGCCACCGAGCCTCCACAAGACAGCGCACTTCTCGAACTTGAAAATGTACTGGCAACGCCCCACATTGCTGCATACACCTATGAGGCCATGGTGGCAATGGATAGAATGTGCGCCGAGACTATTATCGAGGTGATGATTGAACGGCGTACTACCCAGAACCTCCTGAATCCGGTGGTGCTCTCCAATGAAGGCCGATGAGGCCGTCGATCAGTCCGCCACTACGCCCTGCAAGCGGGTGAGGCGGGCCGGACCCGATAAACAGATAGAACTGAGCCGATGCAGCCTGGTCGAGTATGCGGAGCGCAACTTCTATCGACTCTCCGACAAGTCATCTATTCCCATCTATTACCAGTTGTTTCGGCTTTGTGGAAGATGCATCTTCGAGAGTCACCTACAGCCTGGAGATCGGTTCCCGTCTGAGGAGACCATCGCGAAGAGCTTCGGCGTATCTCGATCTACTGCTCATCGTGCGATCCACGAGCTCCTGGCGCGTGAGTGGCTTGTACGGCAGCGCGGACGAGGCACATTTGTCGCGGAACGCAAACACTTAGACCTGACGTTTCTCAGCGGAAAGCTGAGTTTCTCAGACCAGTATACCGGGAATGGGCAGCTGAGTAGTCAGGTTGTCCACCTGCGTCGGGGTACGGCATCACGAGAAGTGGCAAATGCCATTCATCTCTCCGAAGGAGATCCTGTGTACTGTCTGCAAAGGCTTCGACGCATCGATGGAAGGCCCTTTCTGTTGGAGGATTCCTACCTATCAGTGGATCAATTCCCCGGCCTGGACTCCCATGAGCTGGTCGAGGGGTCACTTACGGGTACGCTGCTCGCCCTCTACGAGACCCAGATTTCACGCTGCGAGCGATGGGTTCAAGCATCGGAAGCGCTCGGCGAGAACACTGCCATCCACCTCCAGATTTCGGTGTTATCACCGATACTGCTGCTTCACGGAGTGGGGTACACAGAGTCGAATATCCCCGTTGTTTTCATGAAGGCATACGTTCGTGAAGGTGTCTCTTTTCGCTCCGTTGACCGCTCTCATGCGAGGAGCCTTTCTCCAACAAGATCCTACTCCACCACCGACTCCGGCAGACGATCCTAACAGCGTAATGGCGGTCTCATGCGTGGGCGATAAGGCAATTCACGCCCGACAGCTGGCAAACCAGTCCCGAATTTAGTCACTCAGGCCCTCTGCGACATTTATTCCAAGCTTCCATTTGCATTCAAGTTCACTTCTAGGAGTGCAGATCGCGCGTTCAGCGAGGCAATCACGCTTCGTGATGCAGTCTACGGCGTGTTCTCCGCGCCAGGCGCGCAGCGCTCAGTCGGCGCGAAGAACCTACGTTCGCTTAACAGAGCGCTTTCGGAGGCATCGAAGCATCTCCGCATTGCTCAAGTTGACAACGGCTTCCAGTGGCAGTGGGATGACGCAAAACCGGCTCTGGAGTTTCCGTTGTGGCTCATAGCGCGGTCTGCCGCAGACCTACTGACCTCAGAACAGCATAGTCGCGTGAAACAGTGCGCAAGCGAGCACTGCAGTTGGCTATTCCTAGACAGGAGCAAGAATCACTCTCGTCGATGGTGTGACATGAGCGGATGTGGCAATCGCGAGAAGGCTCGCCGCTCCCGTGTGCGAAAGCGAGCTGCGGAAGAGAGCTAGAAACGCAACTCGAGCACCCGCAATCCGCTTCAACCTCTCCATCGCTTCTCGACAGGCAAATCGGTTGCATGTTAGCGTGAGAACGCTAGCAGAAGCGTTCGCGCCTAGCCCCAGACGTCCAGCGGAATGTGTACGGAACGAAAACTGTTCCTGAAGCAGCGTACGATCCAAGACGCATTTCCTGTTTGCTTTCTGGAAACATCGGCGCTCGCATGCTGCGTTCCAGTCCAGAGGGCCCGATTCCATGCAGGTTGGAGATGATGCCAGGCTGGCCCTAGGGGGAAGATCATTGTCGGGAGGTCAATCGTTGTCATTTCAACCCGACCGACTCCGGATCAAGCAACTGCAGCCATTGCCTCACTCAGTTCGAGAAGTCTCTCGGCTGAGGCAATGCGGACTATTGCCGTGACGAGTGGAGTCGGATTAGAGTAGCTCTAGAAGTAGGTCCAGTGGGCGGAGCGGGACTACTGTCCACGTGCGTTTGATCTGGGAAGCGAATTCCCACTTTCTGGAGGAGGCGAAAATGGCAAGACGGTTCGTCTTCATCTTGGCAGCAATGTTGTGCGTCTTGTCGACCGTGGGTCATGCTACTCTGAACATCATCGGTACTATTAGTTGGGATGGAATGGGCGGACCTCCGATGAACCTGATCTATGATAATAACGGGCGCAGAAGCGCCAATGGATCTATACTTGGTGGTCTGATTTGGCTGGACAGAACCTATAGCAGCGGAGAGATCAGAGTTGATGCTTCGCTGGGTACCGGCGAGAACGCCCGCTTGTTTGCAGATCTCATGAACCAGAGTGCTGGTTGGATCATCACCCTCAAGCCAGGCTTCACCATTGACTCATGGGACAGCGGCTGGCGGCTACCTCATTCGGGCACAGATCCGACAAGTAATCCTGCGGATTCGGAGATGCTGCATTTGGTGGAAGACGAATTGGGCAACAAACGAGGAACTCCCTTCTATGAGCGCGGCATCTTCGAGCACATACTAGTAGAATCACCGAACAACAAGGGCGACGGTTTCTTCGCGTACTGGCTGGAACGGGACAGTGAGTCGAATCAGGGCGCTGAGATCTGGTACAACACGCGTACGGGAAGACAGGAAGAAAACGTCTGGGCAGGCTTCCACGGAGGCTACGCCCTGTTTGTCAGAAGCGCAACTGTTTCGTATGACCCATCAGCGGCCGGGGTTGTTGATGCAGCTGAGCCGATGGGCCTCCTAGAAGGGTTCATCGTCAGCGTGGGAAGCAGCGACAGTCTTGATGCCTTCGGCGAACCATACAGCTATGACCCAGCGGACGGGCGGGCGTTGATAGATATTGTGGGCATGGGGATCTCCGGCTCGGATGACCACGTGTATGTTTGGTACGGCGACGGGACGGTCAGTTCCGGGACCTCTTCGGATCTCGACTTCTATCGGTCTCCCTACAGCTACTCTCTTCCTAAGGGCAAGGCTCCTGAAGACATCGCAGGTATCGGTATCGCCGGCTCGAACGACCATGTCTATGTTTGGTACCGGCTGTCTATCAAGTAGACGCACTGGGAATGCGTCAATGATGCAGCTTCTCCCACTCCTCGATGGCTATCGCGACATCCCACCAGTAGATGCGCTTCCCCTTGTCTTTTGACCTGCCCCTGGACTTCAGGCTGCTGCCGACAAGCGTGCAGACTTTCTCCGCCGCTTCCAGCCGGGCCATGATGTGGTCGAGCATGGCAAGTTGCTCCTCGGAAAGCGCGGCTGCAATCTCGCTAAGGCAAGCTTTCTCGAACGCCTTGTTTTCCATAGGGCACCTCCTCTCAATCTGACTGCCCGGTCTGCCCCGATCAACGCCACCTCCGGCTGCGACATTCATCCGCGGTGATTCTCCCCAGACGATCCAACGTTGTCGAGGGCTGAACGGCCGGGTCAACTTCCGTGGATCGGATGAAAGGCACATACCAGATTCGATCCCATCGTATGCATAATACCGAACGAAAGCTCTTCTCATTGCTCACGCAGCCTCCCGAATGATCCACAGATTCAAGCGGGAAAAGATCCAGGTGACTCTGGTTACTATCTTCGAAAGCTACAGCTTGGTTCTAGGTGTGAAGGCTGAGAGGAATACGTCGCTTTCGCGGCGCAACATCGTCAGGGAAACCGGCACTTAGTCTGCGGGTTCAGATCACAGAGCGCACCGACCTTTTTCAACACGCAGTCATATGAGCAGTTTCTTCATCGGTTGAATCTTGAGATCGGTCCCATCGAATGTGGGACACGAGCGGATGCCCGTCGTCTTCTTGAAGCCCATCGCTGTGTAGAAGGGAACGGCGAAAAGTGTTGCCGCCACGCGTATCCACGTAACTCCCTGAGCACGTGAGTCGCGTTCGAAGCGTTCGACCAACTTGCGGCCTATGCCTTGACCGTGTCGGTCCCCCCGCACAAACAGGCTGGCCAGCACATTCTTCCTGCCCCGGAGTACACCAACGATCTCGTCGCCGTCTTGAGCGACATAGAGCATGGGGGATTTCAGGATCGATCGCACGGCTTCGCGATGGGTTGGATTGTCGGAGAAGGCGTGCCGGAAAGGCCCCAGTAGGCGACTCTGTTCCTCAGGATCGGCGTGCGAAAGGTTGTACTTGCGGAAGGTTTCAGCGATCAGCCTACCAACGGCAGGTGCATCGTCGTCTCGATACTGTCTGATTTTCATGTGTCTCCCTGAGTCTGAGTGCTCTGCCTAAGGACTGGGATAGCCTGCCGTGGATGCGCGACAGCATACGGCAGGCGGCGTAAATTTGCATCACATGCGCGTATCAGTCAAGCAAGGAAACCGTCTGGAGCGCGAGATTGGAGAGGGGGCGCGGGTCGCTTCTTGGGAATGTATCTCAGAGACATCAAGAATCATTCCCGTACCCCAATCGCGCGGTGGGCGTACGGGTCGACGCGAATCCAAGGGATCTTATGTCTCTGCGCCCACTTCGACAGACACGGGTTCCCATTGACAATACACGGGCCGATAACAGGCACCTCCGGGATCGGAACCATACATGACTTGAGACCGCGATTCGCCGGACATCGAGGTGGAGTGGTATGGTGGGGGAGAAGAGAGGAGGTGTGCGATGAGAAACGGAATCGTCTGTCTGTTGATCGTTCTTTGTGTCGGCCTTCTTGCAGTAGCTTCGTGCCATTTCTCGGACAGCCCGGACTGCGGCTGCTTCGACAACACAGCAACATGGAACCCAACCGGAACATGGATTCAGGATATCGCTCTGGATACTGTGGGGACAATCGTGTCGTGCGTGACCGACGGAGGGAAGCCCTTCTATCAGATGCGGCTGGGGCTGGGTTCGGCCAGTTCCGCGAACACAATGGCGTCGATTCTCGAAGCGCTTTCATCGATGGGGATGAATCCATACGAGCGGGAGGCTTGGTGCTCGGAGGCGATATCGTATTGGCACCGAGAGGCCGAAATCCCATATACCACGGGATACCGTGGCAGCGATTGGCACCTTGACTGGCAGCTGACCAATACCAACGCAATCCGCACGTTCTACATGGTGGAGGAATTGCTCGATTCCTTGCCGTTCATGAGCGGGCGAGGCCGATGGATCGAGTGGAGCGATCTCGACTACTCCGATTTTCAGCCGGGTATCAACGCTCCTGCTCCCGGATCATACGTTCTGATACGCAAATACGACGATACTAACGCAACCTGGGACGGCAAGAGCCACAGCATGATGATTGACGAGATGACCATTCATCAGAATGGATTTGGCGATGTGGTTGAAGTCGAGGTTACTCTGTTGCAAGGGAATGCCGGTTCTCCTGCGCAAGTCCTTGCCTTCTCAAGCCTAGATGATTTGATCTCTTACACGCCGGGTGGATCAGAGTGGCTGAGCAGCAGCAGGAAGATTCTGGGATTTGGGGTCGATCTCGACAGACATGGATCTCCGGTCTACGATCCGGACCGACTGCACTACGAGAGAGACCTGTTTGTCGTTGCCCCGGCGTTTAAGCCGTTCCTCACGAAAGACCCCATGTGGTCACGCTTGTACGCACCACTCGTTCAGAAGTTGGTTGAATACGCGACCAAAGTGATAGGTGGTCCTGGAGTCACAGGCCCCGGCCCAGTGATAGGAAAGGGAAGCATCCCGGATGGTCAAGGTGCATCGTGGGCGTTCGGGCCGGAACTGAATCGCACTCAGCCGAATGGCTTTGCGATAGAAGTTGATCTGCTGCAGGATCATCCTCTTCCACTCAAGGGGATTGCCCTCCGTTGGGAGGGAGCGATACCGATAGGATACTCAGTCCGTTACGCTGCCGACGGAGAGCGGTATCAAGATGCTGCGCTTGCTGGCGCTGAGTCTATTAGAATGTCCGGGCAGCAACTTGGCGGTATCTTGATTCCCATTCCGTTTGGGAAAGAGAGCAAGAGAGTTCGAAAGATCCAGCTCTACTTCCCTCCCGGATCAGTGATCGGCGAATCGCAGCTGACCGAGATGCGATTCATCTATGACTGGGGACCGAGCGATGAAGCGGAGTTCAATCCCTCCGTACTAGGACAGAAGAGCGACGGACCTCTTTCCATCGAGATCTCGACCAGCGCTTCAGATGTTCAGGAAGCGGCGTACAGTGACGTGGTAGTAGTGTCATGGAAGATCAGCGGGGGAGCATTGCCTTACAAGCTGATCATCAGAGTGACGGGCCCTGATGGTGTAACGGTTGCGGAAGGAGACAACGCCTCCGAGGGAACGAGAAGCTTCAAACTTGCCTATCCAAAAGGAGGCACGGTCCTCGTGAGCGCGGAGGTTGAGGACGCCGCTGGAGCAAGTGCCTCCGGGATGACCAGCGTGTCCTTGGAGTGATAGCAGTGCCGGCATCCGAAGCCCGCTTCACAAGAAGAGCTTGGCTTCAAGTGAGTGCTTTGGCTGCCTGGTAGTCTTGTCTCGACTGGCTTTGGAGTCCGGATGTCGGTATACGATCAGCATTTCGGAGCTAGCACCCGAGATTCCTTGGAACTGGATCTGAGTTTATTCGCAAATAGTGCTTGCCGGTTCATGCTGAAATAGCATGCAAAAGGAGGAAACGAGCGTGGGAAGATTCGAAAACAATCGTGGCTTTCTCAGGGCGGATGGATGGGACGACTGGGCTGAGCAGCCGACGGATCAGAAACAAGGTATCCCAGCGCCGCCAGTCCAGAAGCCATATCCTGATGGAGCCAAGCTGGTGGATCTTGTTTCCACAGATAATCTAGCCGTCGGAGAGATTCCCCTCATTGAGGCCGTCGCTTCGCGCAAGAGTCATAGGAGGTTTGGCAAAGCATTCCTAACACTTGAGGAGCTCTCCTTTCTTCTGTGGGCAACGCAAGGTGTGCGAAGCGTAGTTTCAGACGGAAGCGCCACTCTCCGGACGGTGCCGTCAGGTGGCGCGAGACACCCGTTTGAGACTTACCTGGCTGTGGGGCGGGTCAGGGATCTTGAACCCGGACTGTATCGGTATCTTCCATTGGAGCATAAACTGTGCCTTCTGCGAGAGGGCGACACCCTTGTGGAGGAGGCGAGGAACGCATCGCGGAATAATGCGTTTGTGTCCGACGCGGCTGTGGTGTTTGTGTGGACGGCCATCCCTGTTCGAGCTGAATGGAGATACGGGCCCGTCGCCCACAAGATGATCGCAATCGATGCGGGTCATGTTTGCCAAAACCTCTACCTCGCGTGCGCGTCAATCGGAGCGGGCACGTGCGCCATCGGTGCATACTCACAGGATCGAATGGATTCCGTACTGGGAGTAGATGGGAACGAGGAGTTCACGATCTACGTCGCCCCGGTTGGCAAGATCGCATAGCCAATGGGAGTGGCAGCGCTTCCCTCTGAGATACTAATTGTGGTACAGTGAAGCTAAGACAAAAAAGGAGGTGATCGGAATGCCGCGATTCATTGCGACGCACAGCGTAGCGTTCAACGAAGAGCAGATGAAAGATCTTGCCAAGAAACCTCTCCCGGAAGGGATTTCTTGGGTGAGAACCTTCTGCAGCTTTGCCGAGAACAAAGCGTTCTGCGAGTGGCAGGCGCCAAGCAAAGAAGCCGTTGAGCAGGTACTCAAGCAAGTTCAGGTTCCATACGACAAAATCTACACAGTCCGCTTGTTCGACGTTGCCACAGCGACGCTTGAGCCGTAGCTGAAGCGAGTCCTCCTGATATTTCTTGGTAGGCGGCCCAGGATCTGGGTTGCTAGTGCCAAGAACGTACGGATAGCGTTGGCATTCCGAACGGTGAAGATGCCATGCTCTGGGGGTAGTTGCTTCCTCCGTTAGTGCGATACGCACATCACTCAAAAGAGAACGAAGCTGGCGAATCCGAATGCTCTCTCACAGTCTGTAAGGCGAACTCCTTGTTGGTTCTTGCCTGTTTCGGGTCCTCAGGCTTTCCGTGACTTCTCACTTGTGGGAAGGCGTTGGCGATCGGCGCAGTGCCCCACAGCATGGCGAAAACGTGCAACCACGCAGCATCCTTACGAGAAGCCCCAAAGAGGCACATGCTTTCCGCATGGTGTCTCGTGAATCGCAGCGCTCCGATCGATCCCAACTATAGTCGTAATTGCGAATCGGATGCAGAGAAGTACCTCACTCGGCTGCGATCGCGGATCGGCTGACCCCCTTGAAGATCAACCACAGTGCAAACACCATCTCCTGCACGGCCAACGGAAGCATGAGTATTGTCTGGATCGTCGAGGAACAAGCTTTGATTTGTACAATGCCCAGTTCAAGATGAGAGCAGTCAGTCCAAGGATGACCTGCCTGCCAATCAGACTTGTCCAATCACGTGCTGAACTCAGCAACGTACCAAGCGGTTGGAATTGAGAAGTATTCGTTGCTCCCGCCATCACGGACTCTCGCCCCAATGTCACGAGTATTAGCAGACAGATGGCTCCGACAGTGAGCGGGATGGCCCCGAATATCCTGGCGGCAAGATATCCACGAGCGGTGCCCGCGCTTTGCTTCTGCAAGATCGGAAACAGGAGAACGGGAACACCGAGAATCGCGGTGGCCATGATGAGTTCGAAGACCTTGGCGAGAGAGTTGTGGCAGCTGGAGGGCCCGAGACGAGCACCATTCTCAGGATTGGGCGCAAGGCAACGATGATGAATAGAACTCCTACAACTCTCGCTGTCTCTCTCTGTGGTGGGTGCTCGAAAACACAAGAATCGATGGCCAGATCACACGGATGTACCACGCGGAATTCCCGATCGGATCGGAGTTGGCGCACACGCTGCCGGTTCATTGCCCGCTGACCTACGAGAAGCTCGCATCGTACGCCTTCGATCCCAATGCGGAACTGCTGCTTGCACTCGAACTCATCGGGCAAGCGCGCTAGAGACAAGTAACCTGACGCGGCGTGATCTCCAGGCTGTCTTGCGGTCGACGGTCCGCGCCTTGCGTTCGGGTGATGGTTAGTGGGGCGAGTCTGTGCCTGCCGCTATGAAGTGTCCTGGGGGTGTTCAGTGGCTCCTCCCGCCGCCTTCCTTCC
>Ga0307445_10001333_pt1 | contig 13906 bp, 13 predicted proteins | sample SalMarSW160330MG_FD_202147 | JGI IMG/M metagenome (GOLD analysis project Ga0307445, IMG submission 202147) | Salt marsh sediment microbial communities from the Plum Island Ecosystem LTER, Massachusetts, United States - SW1603-30 | ecosystem: Environmental > Aquatic > Marine > Intertidal zone >...
CGATCGTGCAACCGGAGAGATCTATCTCCTCAATCTCGATCGTTCCAGTAAGGAAGGCGGCGTAACGCGTCGCCGCTGCTTCCAGTGGCACAATCGATCCCACTGAATGCGAGCGGGCGGGAAGGTTGCAATACATTCGCTCGATCTCTTGTTCCTCTTCGATCGTGAGTTTCATCCCACGTCGATCGAAGAACTTGATTCCATTGTCCCCAGGTTCATTGTGCGAAGCGGAGATGACTGCGCCAAGATCGGCACGCTCATCTTTGATCAGGAACGAGATGGCGGGTGTGGGGATGATGCCGGCAAGGAACACGTCCACCCCGCTCGAAGCAAACCCCGCGGCCAGCGCTCCCTCGAACATCGGACCGCTCACGCGGGTGTCGCGGCCAACAATAACCCGCCCCCCTGGGGGAACAAGTCTCGCGGAAGTGGCGCGCGCCAGCGCAATGGCAAGTTCGGCGGTGATCTCATCGTTTGCGTGCCCTCGCACTCCGTCAGTGCCGAACAAATCCTTCATCATGGTGCCCAGCCACCGCCGATGCTCACCAGGGGCGGGCCGAGCGCCAGCGGATAGATGATCTCCCCTCTGATCCCGACCTGAAAAGCATCCTCGATCGAAAATCGGTATGCGATGCCTGCCCCGAGGACGAGCGATGGAAACCTTGCGGCAAGATCGAAGTAGGAAACGCCAACCGTGGCGCGGATAAGGCTGCTCCCCAAGCTCTCTTGGTCGGTAAGCGCCATCTCGACGCCTCCCAACAAGAGGGTCCTTCCGTCGGGGGTAAGTAGCAGACATGCGGTGGTCCATCCAAAGGAAACTCGGGTTCCGACCTCAATGCCGATCATGGCCGGCATCTGTCCAAGCGGGAGAATGACCCTGACGCCTATGTAGTCAACGCCTGCGGCGACACATGCTGGCGCGATAATGACGGCAAACACAAACAAGGCAAGGCAGCTATTTCTCACATGACGTAGCATTACTGTGAGTATATCCGCTTGTACACCCGACGGGCAATGCTTACTTGGATTCGGGCCTTACGATGTCGCCGATCTGAGGATCGAAGTCGGCCGTGCGCACTGCATAGCAGACGCGATCATGCACCTCAGTTACGACAATCTCTCCCTTTATCCCGAGCGTGTCATAGGCAAGGATATCGCCTGTCGCAGGGTCGATGACGACATTTGTCGTCGACAAGACTTGGAAGAAGTCTCCCTTGTGCACACCGGCGCCGGCGCCGATGTTGACCGCAATCCGGCCGTCAGGAAGAATAGCCGCTATCTGTCCCTCGCTCTTTCTTGTCGAGGGGAGCATCGATTCTGCGGCGCCGCGAGATGCAATTACCCCCGCCGCCGCGTTATCCATTCCGACGACCAAACTCGACACAAGCTGACCGAGGGCACTATTAGTCGCCTTCCCCACGATTGTTTCGTCGAATTGGCCGGTTCCTACCGTGATCTCGTCCATCAATGGGAATGGCTGCCCGGCACCGGGGCGAATCTGAAAACCGGCCGTGGCGACGTATGATGTTCCATCCCATAGCTTGGCGGTGTAGAATCCTGGGCTCAACTGAACACCGCTGGTATCGCGTTGATCCCAGAACCATTCACCACAGCTTCCGGTGTTAATGAACCTGTAGTCGAGCCATTTGAGCGGAGTGCCGCTGCTTCCATCAATCTCGACGCCGTACCAGCCGGAAGGGCCGGAATTCATGTATCCGAAGTGCGCTGTTTCGCCTATGTAGTAGGACGATTTGTCGGTGCGAAGTCCGCCGGTGCATACATTGACCGTGACAGGTTGCGTGAGGGAAAGGATCTTGCCGATATCGACCGAGAAGCCGGTTGAGCCCTCAGCACTCCCCTCCGAATTGAACGCGCCCATGATCTCAGATGTGTACACATTCACCAGCCGTGCAGACATCGCAACATTGACCGACGCACTGCTGACGCTGAAGAAACCGAGGCTAAGCGCCGACTGTTGTACGTTGACCTTGGTCACTGAACCGACGATTAGCAGATCGGCGCCGAGTAGCTGGCCGGCAGTTGCGAGATCGGACGTTATCGCCGGATTAAGCCCCCGTTCCTGCATTACGGACTCGAGTTCACCTCGTTCGAGCACACGCACTCCACTGTTCACAAGGCGCTCGATTAGTTCGTCCGCTACTCCATCACCCACGTTAATAAAACCAGATCCGCTACGATCCTCGAATCTCGCCACTGCCACCTTGATGTTTGAGAGGCTAGAAGTCTCTAGATTTATGGTTACGGGAAACGTAAGTGTTTGAGAGTTGTTCGTCTCGTTTGACTCGTTGACTCTGTCAAGCGGCTGATCGGCATCAACTGTTATGGTGTGCGATCCTGCTTCTGCCGGCCAAGTAACCGAAACATCTTTCGATCGTCCGGCATTGATGCCAAACGGAATAGAAGGTGCGTCAATCTGGAAACCGTCCATGAGGAATCTGACGTTGAAACGCTCGGTAGAGTTGCTCGATCCTATGTTTTCTACAGTTGCTGTAATCGTCACCATTTGTCCGATAGTCGGATTGCTGGGAGATAAGCTGATATCAGCGACTATGAGGTCGGGAGCCGCCATACCGAGCACCGACGCAAGCAGAACGCACGACACTAGGACAAATGGTATGGAACGCTTCACTAAATCCTCCTTCAATGTTCAATACTAACTTTCCACAACTATCTACACGAAGATACCGCAAGTTGTTTCACCCGGGCCGGATGTTCAGTGCGAGGATGTCTCCGTTCTGCTCACACGTATGACTGGAAACACTATCAGTGTCAGAAATGCAACGATCATCAGCGCCATTCCTATCCCGAGTCTGTCAGCTGCATAACCAACAAGTGGCGCCAACCCCGCCATGAACAAGGTGCGCAGTTGCGACTCGACCGACAAACCGGTTGCCATCGTATGGTGTGGTATAAGATCCGCAAGGTACCCGACAAGGATAGGTCTTCTTGCGTTCTGCAGCATGAACAAGCTGAGAAAACAGACTATCGAGACGCTGTAGATCTTTGTCGACATGCCGATTCCTGCGCCCAACAGAAGGATTGCGCTCAGGACATAGATGATGTCCGCTGCCCTTTCCATCTGCCCCATGTGTCTGTGAATCCTACCCGCTTGCGAGGCGGCATAGGTCGTTCCCAAGTAGATGACGAAGTACAGTGCGCCGACGATAAGGGCCACTCGCTGATCGCCGCCTAAAGATAGGATTATCGGGAGAGCGATCGCTTGTGCCTGCAGCACCGGCTGCAGGTAGTCCTTTGTCGATTTGAAAACGGCATCGAATGTGGCGCTGTTTACGAGACCTCGCACAAGCGATCGCTCTCTTAACATTTGTAGTGAGGCAGACAACGTTAGGTGGAATTGCTCAATCATTCGCCGCAACCAGTGGCCGGTGCTCTTCATGCGCACACCATCGAGTTCTTTGGGATACGAGAGCATCAATAATATTGCCAGTAAGTATGGAATGATCGATGCAAGAAACACGATGCGATAGCTGCCCGCGTAGAACACGAGTCCGGCAGCAACCAGCGCCGCTATCGCCGAACCAAACTGTGACGCAGCGCGCGTGTGGCCGTAGTACTCGACCTTCTGTTCGACAATCCCTTTCAGCCTAAGATACTCGAGGATCAAAGCTTTATGCGTTCCAGAGCGAAACGCCTCCCCAAAGGCGAAGAAGACCATCGCCAACGCGTAGACACCGAAGTGAGGAAACAAGTAGAACAGGGCAAACGAGATGAGATAAGCGGAGAACGAGGCAAGCATCGATCTGCGCCGACCGTAGGCATCGGCCACGATCCCTGTAGGTATCTCGAGTATGTTGGTTGAGATCTCTCGAATGGAGAACAGTATGCCTATTTCGAGGAACGACAATCCCATCTCTCGGAAGAAGAGGATGAGAAACGGGTCGAAAAACCGAAGATTCTTGAGGAACCCATAGGCACGGAACTTGTGGTACATCAAGTCCTTGGGGAACGCCACTGCTATTCCTCTTGAGAAGAAAGGATGCGCTTCAGGGCATCAGTTACACCTGGGTCGAGCTCGCTACCACGCATTTCTCCTATCATTTCAATCGATTCCTCATGAGTGAACGCCTTGCGGTACGGTCGATCGGTGGAGAGGGCATCATAAACATCGGCTGCCGCGATGATACGTGCGACAATGGGAATTTCGTCTCCCTTCAAACCGTCAGGATACCCGCTTCCGTTCCATCGTTCATGTTCATGACGCACCGCATTGGCAACGTGACTGTAGATCTCTAATCCCTCGATTAGTTCGGCGCTGATAACAGGATGCCGTTTCATTGTCTCCCACTCGGCATCGTCCAGTGGTCCCGGCTTGAGGAGAACTGCATCGGGAATCGCCACCTTGCCGATATCATGCACCCTTGCCGCAATGTCGATCTTCTCAATCTCCCGCTCAGAAAGACCCATTTCTTGACCTATCTTAACGGAAAGCTCGGCGACGGAACTCGAATGCACCGCCGTGTAGTGGTCACGCTCATCTAGTATACGTGAGATCTTCTCGAAAGTCTTTCGCGCTTCGGTCTGCAATTGGAGATAGCTACGAAACGAAACGTGGACAAGTACCAGCGGGATGAGAGCCAGGAAGACATGCCACACCGAGATCGAATAGAGGACCGTGAGCAAGAGAGCGGACACACATAGCACAAGGTACTGAAGAGCGAACTCGCGAATGCTCTTCCAAAGCCCGTAGAAGAATCCCCCCCCACTGGAAAGAGAGACGACCCCCCTGACAAGTGCCAGATTGACAACTGAGTACGAAAGAAACATGCCAATCGCCCATAGATAATCATTCGGTGACTGAAGCCCAACGGCGGCGTGGCCCGATGCTCGCAGCACGAAACCTGCAACAGTTACAGCTACCACAAGCTGCCCGACGTTGAATGCTATGGGAACGATCATGTTCCAGGCACTTTTTCCCCTCTGCCCCCAACGAAGAAGCAGCTCAGAGATGAGAGAAGATGAGAAGACTAGGAATACAGCAAGCGAAGGACCGAGGATAAACAGAGCTGCGAGGTTTATCGCTATGCAACTGGATATCTCCCACTTGTAAGAAGGGATCCACGTGGCATAGAGTTCAGCCAGTACGGCAAGGACCAGAAAGATCGCAAGTAAGGTGATTTGATCCGCGCTGGGACGAGTGATCGAGTATCCAGCATACGCGAGAGAGGTGATACAAAGAACGACGAGGATCGCGACGAACAGCCTCGCTCGAATTGGTAAGTTCATCTCTCTCCCAAGAATGAAATAGCCCAACCGCCCCCTATATCATACCAGAAAAGAGGCGGTTGGGCTAGTCACTAACTAGACTTACGGATGCCACTTGACGTTCGCGCCAAGGATCAACCCGAGCGACGCGATCATCAGCAGATAGTATATGCCTTTATTGTTAAGGAGTCGTGCAACTACCTTATTGAGTCTCTGACCGGGATTGCTGTTGTATCCTTCCCATTTCATCGTGTGCCTCCTTGGCTCTACGGATGCCACTTTACATTTGCACCGAGGGCGAGACCCAACGCAGCGATCATCAGCAGGTAGTACAGGCCTTTGCTGCCAACAAACTTCTGGACGATTCTCTTCATCGCATTACCTCCTAAGGGTAAATCCTTTGACACACAGCGACGGATTGCCTCGCCCGTCGCAATCTTGTAGCAGTAGGACCAACTCAGTGTTTCGACATGGCACTGATACATTTGCTAAGAATGATGCTATCAACGCCTATCTCCAGCTATCACCTCCGTTGGCAAGATTCGAACAGACTCTCCTGCCTCCCAGGAGAGTCGCTTGTCGCTTCTACCGGCAAACAGATAACTGAACGTAGCAAAACCGGCACCAACGTAAACTAAGCTATGATAAATCAACTCAAACAAAACGACAGCTCAATCGCCCTTGCTCAAAACTCAATTAAGGTCGTTTGAGCTGTCGCTTTTGGAGATGCGCCTCCCTTTCCCCAAACGCTTCACCTAAGGCGACAAGGGACACACGTGCACGTGACCGCCCTCATCCTACTTCTTCACCTTAAGCTCAGATCCAACAGTAACTACCTTTAGCTTCTTCGCCACGATCTCCTTGAGGTTCTTACCTGGCTTGAAGGCAGGTACGACCTTCTTTGGCACCGTTATCCGTTTCTGGGTCTGAGGATTGATTCGCTTGGATTCCTTGCGAGCACGGGCTTCGAACTTGCCGAACCCGGTCAGCAGAACCTCTTCGTTAGACACCAAGGCAGCGGTGATCAGATCGATTACCGCATCAAGCGCCTTACGCGCATCCTTCTTGGTCAAGCCGGTCTTCGTAGCAAGCTTGTCTACGAACTCCCCTTTGTTCACCTTGTCACCCCCTTTCTTCAGGAGAATTTCAACCATTATAGTTGTCAATGTGGCTCTTGTCAAGAGGAGAAGGGCATTCTAGCGTTATTGGACCAGTCGCTGTTACAAGGCCCGCGGTCGGTTTATTGCTTTAGAACGACTCTTGCTGCCATTTGACTTCGCTTTGCTTCCAGAGTAAAGTTACTGTTCGGACAACGACAGCGAGGTGCAAGAGTGAAAGAATACGAGATTGTTTACGTCATACGGCCCGATCTCTCAGATGAAGAGCGCACACAGAAAGCGGAGCGCATACACGGCTTGATCACCGAAAAAGGTGGGCAGGTTGACAAGGTAGATGAGTGGGGCAAGAGGATTCTTGCCTACGAGATCAACCACTATACAGAAGGATATTATACTTTAGCTCTGTTTCAGATGGCCCCGCAAGAGATCAATCCGGTGTGCGAGCGGCTTAACATCGATGAGGAGATCCTCCGTTACCAGATCGTTGCCCGCACCAAGTAGGAGGAAGAATGTCGGCGAGCCTCAACAAGGTAATTCTGATCGGCAACCTTACCGCGGATCCCGAGCTTCAATATACTGCGAGCGGTACAGCGCGCACCAAGTTCAGCATCGCGGTCAACCGACAGTACAAGGATTCTTCTGGACAGTTACAGGAAGACGTTACCTTTGTCCCGATTATTGCCTGGGGATCGCAAGCGGAGAACTGTGCCAACTACTTGAGCAAAGGTCGTTCCGTGGCGGTTGAAGGCAGACTGAGGATCAGCAGTTTCGAGACTCAGGAAGGGGAGAAGAAGAAGATGGTTGAGGTCGTCGCACAGAACGTTCAGTTTCTTGGCGGCGGTCGACCGGCAGGAGAAGCAGGGACGATCCCGCCAAAGAATACGCAATCTGCCGTTGAAGATGAGGAGGTTCCTTTTTAGGACATGTTCTACAAACGAAGACGAGTATGTCGAGTCTGCGAGCGGGAGATCGCTCTGGACTACAAGAAACCGGAAGAACTGAAGCAATACATGAATCGCTTGGGGAAGATTCTCCCAAAGCGAGCGACACGCCTGTGCACCAAGCATCAGCGTCAAGTGGCGCGCGAGATCAACCGCGCACGCAAACTGGCCCTGCTACCCTACATCGGTGAAGCAAAGATGATCCCCGATGCACGGCCGCGAAAAAGGAGATAGCCGCGGCTGACAGGATTGCGCGGTGGCTTCTGGGACGAGATTCCTCGGACAATAAACCCTCCCATGTTCAAGCGGGAGGGTCTTTCCCTGATTACAGCGGGCAAGATCCTATCGTTGTGCTGCAGGGAGATGAAATTGCCAGCCCCTACGGCACCTGCATACAGATAGAACGCCGCGCGAAGACAACGCTTTCATTACCGCCGCAGGACAAAGCCGCACGGGCGTTCTTGTCTGAGTTGCGATTGTTGTACGGTGTCGGCAGAGCGCACTGTGCCGAGCTCAGAAAGGCGGGATACTCATCTATACCCGAACTAACCGCCCATCCCCGTTGGAGCCGGTCCGCGCTTTCCTTGCTGAACGAATGGCAAGATCCTCTTGAGGCCAAACGGGTGCACGAAACGCTATCTTACTGGCTTCCTGCGTCACACTCGCTATTCCTTCAGATGCTGGGTCTTGTTCCGCCTGAACGGATTCTGTTCTTCGATCTGGAAACTCTCGGCCTATCGAATGCACCGATCATTCTTGCCGCCTTCGGCCTGATCGGCGCAGGAGGCATACGCGTTGTGCAGTACTTGGCGCGTTCTATTGCGGAAGAGATAGCGGTGCTGGAGCAAGTTGCATACCTCCTTGACCGGGCAGAGCTCGTCTTAAGCTACAACGGAAAATCATTCGACTGGACGTGCCTGAGAGATCGGTTTGCCTATTACGGGATTCCGTTCCGCTATGAGCCACTCCACATAGATCTGCTGCATCACGCGCGCAGGGCGTTTCGCGACAGCCTACCCGATGCCCGTTTGGGAACGGTAGAAGACATGATTCTTGGTGTGCACCGCACTATTGACCTTCCCAGCGAAGCGGTGCCGGAATACTATACCGCGTATCTCAACTCGCACAATCCCGGATCTCTCGTCCCTATCGTCAATCACAATCGCCAAGACATCATGTCGCTCGCTCAACTACTTGAGTTCTTGTTGAAGACTGCCGCCGATGCTTCTTGATATCATCTCTCTGATAGAGAAAGAACGCTGGTATGAAAGCCAAATCGTTCACGTAGCCCAAGTTGGGGCGACACGTGCGATCCCAGCAACACTGAGTCCGCCCCCACCACTCCACGACTATCTCAAGCAACGTGGCGTCAGCCTCTACCGTCACCAGGGAGAAGTAATCGAGGCACTGCGCGCCGGAAGTGACGTGATAATTACCACCCCGACTGCTTCGGGGAAGACGCTTGCGTTCAACATACCGATATTTGAGACGCTAATCTGCGACCCACAGGCTTGCGCGCTATACATCTACCCTCTCAAGGCATTGGCCAACGACCAATTGGAGAAACTTCTCGACATGGAGAAGGCGACGGGTAGCAAGATCAGGCCAAGCGTCTATGACGGCGACACGCCTACCGGAAGACGAGCGCGTATCAGGCAGGAAGCGCGGATCGTACTCACTAATCCGCATGCCCTTCATTATTATCTCCCGTGGCATCACAAGTGGAGTCGCTTGTTCAGCCATCTGCGTTACATTGTGATCGACGAGGCGCATCAGTATCGCGGCTTGTTCGGCGCCAATGTAGCGCTTCTTCTCCGGCGCTTATTCCGCATACTCGATCGTTATGGCGCCTCGCCCCAAGTGGTGCTTGCCTCGGCATCGGTAGCCAATCCGCAAGCATTTGCCCGTGACCTTGCCGGCAGGGACACAGTCGCAGTAACCGAGTCGACTTCGGCACGAGGACAAAGACAGGTCTGTTTCTGGGATCATCTGCTCGACCCCAGTTCGGCGATCACTTCCCAGGCGGCGCACCTCCTTGCCTTTCTCTCTCGATCCGGCGCACAGACCCTGTGTTTCGTCCGTTCACGAGCAATGGCCGAGGTGGTGGCCCGCCGCGCACAGGACCTGGGAGGCCAAGACATCCTATCGTATCGCGCCGGTTATCTGCCGCAAGAAAGACGCGACATAGAAAATGGTCTGCGCATGGGAAAGATCAAAGGCGTTGTCTCCACAAGCGCACTTGAAGCAGGGATTGATATCGGTAGTCTGGATGCGGTTATCCTCGTCGGCTTTCCCGGAAGTCTGCTGTCGGCTTGGCAGCAAGCCGGCCGGGCCGGCCGGGGCACAGATCCGTCGCTCGTGTTCTTCATGCCGCAGGAAAACCCACTCGATCGCTACTTCATGCACCATCCGGAAGCTTTCCTCGGGAAAGAGCAATCGCAGATTGTGATCAGGTCCGATAACCCTCGCTTGGTAGCAGGACATCTGGTCTGTGCCGCCGCCGAATTTCCACTTCAAGAAGAAGAAGTTGCCCCTTGGGAGAAGGATCTCCTGATGTCATTGAAGGATAACGGTCTTGTTGCATCCAGTCCGCGTGGGTTCATCTATTGTGGCCAAAGGCGGGCGCACGAATTGGTGGACATGAACGGCATCGTGGGCGAAGGCGTGAAGCTGCTCTGTTCAGACGAATTGTTGGAGACGATGGACCCTGTACGTGCGCGCCGCGATGCTTACCCCGGAGCAATTCTCCTCCACCGCGGTGAGACGTATGTGATTGAAACCCTGGATCTGGAGAGAGGTATCGCTACTGCACGCAAAGAAGAAGTTGATTACTATACCGTCGGCTTGCGCACATCCGTGAGCGATATCCTCTCCCAGGAGGAAGCGATGGAGAGCGGAGGAATCGCTGTGGCCGTCGGACGAGTGCGGATAACCGAATCCTTCATCGGCTACAAGACTATGCACTACGATAGAACTGTCTCTGTCGATGCGCTCGACCTTCCACCGCACACATATGAGACCGACGCCATGTGGATCACGCTGCCGCCTGAAATCCCAGGAATCAGCTTTGAAGCAATGGCCGGAAGCGTGCATGGAGCGGAACATGCCCTCATTGCCATGGCACCGCTACTCGTTCTGTGCGATCAGGATGACATCGGCGGCATCTCAACCCCTCTCCATCAGCAGACCGGCGCTCCCACGATCATGATCTATGACGAAATCGAAGGCGGGGCCGGTCTTGCCTCCGTCCTGTTCAACTCCATCCAGCGGTTGGCGGAGAAGGCCGAAGAAACGGTGGCGGACTGCGAATGCGCACACGGTTGTCCTGCCTGCATCTATGCGCCCAATTGCGGCAGCCAAAACCGGCCGCTCGACAAGGGTGGCGCAATCACGATCCTTCGTCTTATCGCCGCGGAAACGGGTAAGATCGGCTCATGTCACGGATAGCGGCGGTTGTCATGCACGCCCCTCTCGGAGACAGCCCGGGAGAGACGCTGGTAGAGAAAGCGCGCGCAGCGTCGACCATTGATCTCGTCACTACACTTCGCGTCTCCGGAGTTGAAACGATCGTTCTCGTTGCAGCAGATGCTTCATTAACTGACGCCCTTGGCAAATGCGGTGTGCCAACGATACTCACGACCGCGACGGCCCCGTTTCACTTCGGACGAGTCTTGCAGCAGGCCGTTGCAGGTCACTCCATAGACGGACTCCTCTATTTCGGAAGCGGGAGCGGCGGGCTGCTCGATGAAACCGGAATGCGAACGCTCGTTCGTTTCGCGATGCGCAGAGACTGTGGCGCTTTGTTCAACAACTTCTACAGTTGCGACTTCTGCGCAGTCGCAGATGCGCAAAAGCTTCTTTCCATAGAGCTTCCCTCGATTGACAATCCGCTCGGATTAACACTCGCCGACGCCGGTATCCCCTGCTTTTCCCTTCCCCGCGATGCAAAGACTCAGTTTGACATCGACACGCCGACCGATGTTCTTCTCCTCGCAGCGGCCGAACGCGGAGGGACCAGAACCAAGGAACTCCTGCGAACGCTCTCGTATAGAATCCCGAACGTGGCCCGGTTGATGGAACTGCTGCGTATTCGCTCCGCTCGCCTGAAGATTGTCGGCCGCGTAAATCCAATGACATGGGCATACTTCGAGCGAGCAGTGGCCTGTCGCACGAGCGTGATCAGTGAAGGGAGAGGGTTGCGCGCGTATCCAGATGGCAGCGGCACACTCCTCGGCGGCTTTCTGAAAGAAAAGGGGACAGTCCCCTTTCTTTCGCGTCTGGAAGAGACGGCCGACGGGGCAATTATCGATAGCCGCCCATTGCTTGCAGATGAAGGGCCGATTCCTGCACCAAGCGACCGGTTCGCCAGCGATCTATTGATGGATTCTTTGATTGACGACCCGAAATGGCGTGACTTCACGCTTGCAGCCAAGCAAGCGAAGATCCCTGTCGTCCTGGGCGGGCACTCACTGGTGAATGGTGGGTTGTATCTGCTTGCGGATTCGTGTTGGAAAGATCACGATCTTCCCCGTAGACTTCACCCCGACACGATCGGTTGGGAAAAGGAGTGACCATGATGAGCGATGCAATCCACATTACGCATATCTTGCAGACCGACCCCCAAACCGCGGCGCTGATCGCCGCCGAGGAGCGTCGTCAACGCGAGAAGATAATCCTCATCCCCTCAGAGAGCCTCACTCCGTTGCCGGTGCGTGAGGCGCTCGGCTCAGTGTTTACAAGCGTCTACGCAGAAGGATATCCGCGTGCCGTGATGCGGAAGACGGGCCCCGACCAATTGGCCGATCTCGACATGCAACTTGCCGATCACCGACGTTATGCCGATTGGCGATTCTATAAGGGAACGGAGATGGCCGATCTCATTGAGTCGCTCGCCGGTCGCCGCGCTGCGGAGTGTTTTTCCACCCCCGCCTGGCCGGCGGAGAAGATCTACGCCAACGTACAGGCACTCTCCGGTGCCGCCGCCAACCTCGCTGTATACGAGGCGTTTGTCAAGCCGGGAGAGACGGTGATGGGAATGGACCTTACAGAGGGCGGGCACCTGACGCACGGTTCACGATTCAACATCACAGGAAAGCGATACAACATAGTCTCCTATGCTGCCGATCGACGCACAGGCAAGCTTGACTACGATCGAATTATGGACCTTGCCAAGCGCCATCGGCCGCGCATGATCATCGGCGGCTTCACCTCGTATCCCTGGCAAGCTGACTGGGACGCGTTTCGCGAGATCGCTGACGTCGTTGATGCCGTGCTTCTCGCCGACATTGCTCACACTGCCGGGATGGTAGTGGGGGGAGTCTATCCGAACCCGGTCGGCATCGCCGATGTAGTCTCTTTCACAACGCACAAGACGTTGTGCGGGCCGCGTGGGGCTGTGATCCTGTCAACCGACCCTGAAATCGCATCACGAATCGACAACGCCATCTTCCCAGGAGAACAGGGAGGACCGCATGTGAACAAGTTCGCCGCTATCGCGGTTGCGCTGAAGCTCGCGCAAACGGATGAATTCAAGACCCTGCAGCGCCGTATTGTTGAAAATGCTTCCTACCTTGCGGACGCGCTCGTGCGGGAGGGCTTGACACTGGCATATGGAGGCACCGACACACATCTGTTGCTTGTCGATCTCAAGGCAATTGCCAACGATACCGGATTTGTGATGATGGGCGAGATCGCCTCCCGCATTCTCGATCTGGTTGGAATCGTGTGCAACAAGAACACGATTCCAGGGGATCACAGTGCCGCCGATGCTCACGGGATCAGGCTTGGCACGCCGTGGGCAACTCAACGTGGAATGGCAAAGGAAGAGATGGATGCACTTGCCGCGATCATCGCCCGTGTCCTGCGGTCGATACGCCCTTTCTCCTATCTCGGCCTCGCAGGCGATCTCTCCCGCGGGAAGCTTCCGCTTTCGAATCTCGAACAGGCAAGAAATGCAGTGCGATCACTGATTGAGCACGTCGATCCGGCTGTCGCGGTGCCGGCGGCGCAAGAAGACGGGAATCCATGGATGATTCTGCGCGTACGGGGCGGCAGGAGCCGAGCGTTGTTACACGAAGCGACGACATCCAATATCCTCACGCTTGCCGTTGATGATAGTCTCTCCACCTTCTTGTTCGATGAGGACGCCAAGCTAGTGTCGGAGATCGCGGTTGCTTGTGTGGGAGACGAGGACTACATCGTCTTCGCCCCAAGGGCCACTGGCGCAAACGTCAAACGGTGGCTCGACGGTCTCGCCGACGGGTACATGCTGTTCGACTATGAAGACATCTTCCGGAAGGTACAGGGGCCGGCGCTTATTGAAGAAGTCCTGGAGGAAGATGTGCCGTCAGCATCGAGGCAATGGTTGGCATCACCAATTCCACAAACAACGCCGGGAGCCGACATCGCTACTCTCTACGTCGAACGACCGGAGATGTTTTTCCTGAACAAGCCGTACTTTATCGGTCAGGCACAACTCGCCGCTGCTACCGACAGCGTGGAGAAGGAATCGTTCACGTGGGAAGATCGAGATGGAACGTTGAAGCGTACGCCGCTCTACGAAGCACACGCGGCTTTGGGCGCGCGCCTCGTGCCGTTTGCTGG
>Ga0307445_10001334_pt1 | contig 13887 bp, 9 predicted proteins | sample SalMarSW160330MG_FD_202147 | JGI IMG/M metagenome (GOLD analysis project Ga0307445, IMG submission 202147) | Salt marsh sediment microbial communities from the Plum Island Ecosystem LTER, Massachusetts, United States - SW1603-30 | ecosystem: Environmental > Aquatic > Marine > Intertidal zone >...
AGCCGACAAAGAGCTTAACCTTGCCATAGTACAGGGATTATCGTCGAGGCTGGCAGAAAGGTTATCAATAAACATGATTTACAGGTATTATTCACCGGAGTTTAACAGTTTCCATGCCAATGCTCCCGGTGCAAATTCATCAACCGGTAATGAACATGGCTTCCTTGCCGGTTTCACCTTTGAAGCAGCTAAATATTTATTCATCAGTGCCGGATGCGATATTTCAACTTTCCCCTGGTTGAAATACAGGTGCAGCTTCCCGTCGCTGACAAAGAGAAAGGAGATAAGGATCAAATATATTCCTTCGGAGAATTTAAGTCTTGAAATGATGTATAACCACAGGTCTTCGATGACTGATCTGCAAAATAATACAGGAGTTCCGGGAATAGCAGAATTAACATCCGGAACATTTAAAAGTGTCGTAAAATATACCCTCCGGGAAAACCTTCAGTTTGCTACCCGGGTAGATCTCAAGCTGGTTGAGGAGGATGGCAGCAAAGGTATGTTGATGCTGCAGGATATAAAATACAGATTACAATTTATCCCGTTGACTATATGGTTCAGATATTGCATTTTCAGTACTGACAATTGGAATTCAAGACTTTACACTTACGAAAATGATCTCCTTTACAGCTTCAGCATTCCTGCGTTATCGGGTAAAGGAAGCCGAAGCTATTTAATGCTTAAATGGGAAATAGGTGATATGGCCGAATTAAAGGTAAAATACAGGTTGATGTCTTTTAAATCCGCTTATAATACTGCAGAAGAAAGTGATGCGATTAAGTTTCAGCTCAGACTCTGGTTTTAGGATTCAGGGGTTTTGATATCGCGGATGTTTAGCTGAAGATTTCTGTTGCCGCGAAATTCATTCATCTCCAGTGAATAACATATATCAAACGGTTTTCCTTTCCGGATATATTCAAAGTGGTTTGCCTGACTGAATGCTATTGCCGAAATTGTTTTGGTCCCTGATGATTCCTGGCACAATTCAAGTTTCAGATGTTCTCCGTTAGCACCAACCATTTTTCCTGTTCCACTATCGCTGACATTCCTTGACATAAAGACAGGTGACATGTTTTCAGGACCAAATGGCTGAAACTGGCTCATAATGTTGAAGAACTCTTCATTTATTTCCGAAAAAGAGAGTTCCGTATCTATCAGCAGTGTTGGCAATAACTGTTCCTCTGTTATTGTACTTGTGACATACTGCTCAAACCTCTCCATAAAAGGTTTGATATTTTCTTTTTTCAGGGTTAAGCCTGCTGCAAACATATGTCCTCCAAAGCTTTCAAGCAGATCGCTGCATGCTTCAATAGCCTGGTACAGATCGTATCCCTGTACTGATCTTGCTGAACCTGTTGCAAAACCATTCGATTCAGTTAGGATTATTGTCGGTCGGTAGTATGTTTCGATAAGACGTGAGGCTACTATCCCTATAACACCTTTTTTCCATGAGGGATTGAATAAAACTGTTGTTTTAGCATCAGTATTACGATTATTTTCTGATATCATCCTCATGGCTTCAGTGGTTATCACCCTGTCGATACTCCGGCGTTCAATATTATAATTATTTATCTCCTTGCTCATTCCGGTCGCCAGTTTTGTGTCATTTGAAATAAGGAGTTCCACTGCCCTGGTTCCGGTTTCCATCCTTCCTGCGGCATTAATTCTTGGACCAACCTTAAAAACGACATCTTCGACTGTTAGTGCTTTTGATATCTCTGCTTCCCTGATTATTTCCTTAAGTCCTGTCCGTGGTTCTTCATTAAGCTGTTTCAGTCCAAAGTATGCAAGTATTCTGTTTTCTCCGGTTATAGGTACAATATCAGAAGCAATGCTGACGGCAACCAGGTCAAGATAGTTAACTATTTTGCTGAAAGGGATGTCCTGTATTTTGGAATATGCATGTATCAGTTTGAAGCCAACACCGCATCCCGATAATTCTTTATATGGATAACTGCAGCCCGGTTGTTTAGGATCCAGAACAGCAAGAGCATCGGGTATCTCATCTCCCGGAAAATGATGGTCACATACTATCACATCAAGTCCTTCTGCTTTTGCATATTTTATCTTATCAACTGCTTTAATTCCACAGTCCAGTGTAATTATAAGCTTGCATTTATCCTGTACTGCATAATCAATACCCAGCATGGAAAGGCCATACCCCTCTTTATACCTGTCAGGGATGTAGTACTCAACATTTGAATATTGTTCCTTCAGAAAAGAATAGACAAGAGCTACTGCTGTCGTACCGTCAACATCATAATCTCCATAAACAAGTATTCTTTCATTTTTCTTGATTGCTGTTGAAAGACGGTCTACAGCTATATTCATGTCCTTCATCATAAAAGGATCATGCAGGTAATCAAGGCTTGGTTTAAAGAATGCATTAGCTTCCCCCGGAGTGGTGATCGATCTTTGAACCATCAGGTTTGCCAGTGATTCTGAAACACCAAGTGCATTGGAAAGTGCCTTTACCACAGCAATATCCCCTCTCTCTTTTATTATCCATCTCTTTTCCATCAGTTCTTCAGATTCGTCCAGTTAAGGTCAAATACTTCCCTGAGTTTCTCCCTTACCTTTATTTTAACTTCCTCTATATCCAACTTTTTACCAAGTTCCTTTTCCAATGAGGTTACTCCCTTATCGGTGAATCCGCAGGGATTAATATAATTGAAATAGGACAGGTCGGTATTCACATTAAACGCAAATCCGTGCATTGTAACATACCTGCTTGCTTTTACGCCTATAGCACATATTTTTGTAGCCTGTGGTCTTTTATCCGGGTTAAGCCATACACCGGTACCTCCATTGAGTCTGGCTCCATCCAGATCATATTCATTTAATGTTCTGATAATTGCCTCTTCAAGGTTGTACACATATTCCTTAAGGCTTATCTTCATTTCTTCAAGATCAAAAATAGGATATCCCACTATCTGGCCCGGACCATGATATGTTATATCACCGCCCCTGTCGATCCTGAAAAAACTTGCATCCGTTGCCTGTAACTGTAATTTATTAAGGAGCATGTTACTTTCAGAACCACTTTTACCCAGTGTATAAACATGTGGATGCTCAACAAAAATAAGGGTTCCGGGTTTATTTTTTTTCATCTTTCCCCCCGGATTTTTTATTCCTTTTTTACCAATGATAAGCTCCTTGAAGATTGTAGCCTGGTAATCCCAGGTTTCCTTATAATCCATCAAGCCAACATCTTCATATTTAACACTATAACTCAATAGGACCCAAGTAATTCTGATGATGCAATATAACGAAAATTATCAAGCCTTAACATGTTTTTCTGCATGGAAAGAGGATCGTACAAGGGGACTGCTTTCAACAAATTCAAAACCAATATTTAAAGCTTTTTCCCTGTACTCCTGAAATTTCTGCGGTGTATAATATTTAACAGCTTCCATGTGTACTCTTGAGGGTTGAAGATATTGTCCAAGTGTCAATATCCGGCATCCTGCATCTGCCAGGTCATGCATAGTCTGGTATATCTCATCCTCTTCTTCTCCCAGTCCGAGCATAAGACCCGATTTTGTGATCTGTTTCTCTTGAGAGATATATCTAATAACGTCCAGGCTCCTGTCGTATTTTGCTTTTGTTCTTATTAATGGTGTAAGACGCCTGACAGTCTCTATATTATGAGAGATAACATCAGGGCCGGAATCTAAAACTTTATCTATATTTTCAGGTTTACCGTCAAAATCCGGGATAAGGGCTTCTATTGTTATACCTTGATTAACCTCTTTAATTTTCCTTATTGTTTCAGCCCAGAATGAGGCACCACTGTCAGGCAGGTCATCGCGGTCAACTGATGTAATAACACAGTGTTTCAATCCCAGTACTCTGACAGATTCTGCAAGTCGCCGGGATTCATCAATGTCAGGAGGAAGGGGTTTACCTGTCTTCGTGTTACAAAACTTACATGCCCTGGTACATATATCACCCAGTATTAAAAAGGTTGCTGTTCCGGCATTCCAGCATTCTCCTATATTGGGACAGTTACCACTGGTACAGATAGTATTCAGATGATTGGTTTCAACCAGTCGCTTCACCCTGGAATAGTCCTCCCCGCTTGCCCTCTGCATCTTAAGCCATACCGGTAATCGTCTTCCTTTTTTCATTTTGATTAACAACTGGCGTAAAGGTATAAAAACTCAGTGTACTCAGTGCCTCCTTAGTGAATCTCTGTGAAATAATAAAGAAAAAAAGAAAAACTTACATAGAGTTACACTGAGTCAGCCTTCGTTATAACTACGGCTGATAAAAAAGTCGTTGAGTTCCACGGAGAAAAACATTATATTTGTTAGATCTCAAAATAAAATTTTAAAAAACTATAATATGGCAGTCAAAGAATTTAATAGAAACCTTAACTATCAAACAGTTATCGGTGATTTCCCGAAAGTAGGGATTCGTCCTGTTATTGATGGCCGTGAAAATGGTGTCAGGGAATCCCTTGAGAAACAAACCATGAACATGGCCAGGAATGCAGCTGCACTTATTTCAAAAAAACTGAAATATCCGGATGGCAAACCTGTTGAATGTGTTATTGCCGATAGTACAATCGGGGGTGTTGCTGAAGCAGCAGCATGTGCCGAAGAATTTAAAAAATCAGGTGTCGGAGTGAGTCTGACCGTTACACCCTGCTGGTGTTATGGAAGTGAGACTATTGATATGGATAGCTTAATACCAAAAGCAATATGGGGTTTTAATGGAACAGAACGCCCGGGGGCTGTTTATCTGGCTGCTGCACTGGCCGGCCATACCATGAAAGGACTCCCGGCTTTTGGAATCTATGGACACAATGTGCAGGATGCAGGGGATCAATCAATACCCGATGATGTGAAAGAAAAGATATTGCGATTTACAAAAGCAGCTCTTGCCGTATCCCATATGAAGGGTAAATCATACCTCTCGATGGGTTCAGTATCAATGGGTATCGCCGGATCAATAGTAAGGGAGGATTTCTTCCAGGAATACCTTGGAATGAGAAATGAATATGTTGATATGAGTGAGTTCACCCGCAGGCTGAATGAGGAAGTTTATGACAAGGATGAACTTAAGAAGGCTCTTGTATGGACAAAAAAATATTGTAAAGAAGGTAAAGACCTTAATACAAAACCAAAATCAAGAGCCAGGAAAGATGAAGAGTGGAAAATTGTAGTTAAGATGACTATGATAGCACGTGACCTTATGGTTGGAAATCAGCGACTTAAAAAACTGGGATTTGGAGAAGAATCGCTGGGACATAATGCCATACTTGCAGGATTCCAGGGACAACGCCAGTGGACAGACCATATGCCAAACGGAGATTTTCTGGAAGCTATCCTGTGCTCATCATTCGACTGGAATGGAATCAGACCTCCTTATCTTGTGGCTACCGAAAATGATGCAATGAATGGTGTTCCCATGCTTTTCGGATACCTGCTTACAAATACAGCACAGATGTTCTCTGATATACGTACTTACTGGAGCCCGGATGCAATAAAACGGGTAACAGGTGTCAAACCGACAGGGCTTGCTGCAAAAGGAATAATTCATCTGATAAATTCAGGGGCATCAGCACTGGATTTTTCAGGAAGACAGACATATAAAGGTGAATCATGCATAAAACCATACTGGGAAATAAACGAAAAGGATGCTGTGGAATGCCTGAAAGCAACAAAGTGGGAACCTGCTAATATTGGTTATTTCAGAGGCGGAGGATTCTCTTCCCAATTCGATACGAAAGGTGTAATGCCTGTTACAATCTCACGTGTTAACCTTGTAAAAGGACTCGGACCTGTACTTCAGATTGCAGAAGGCTGGACAGTAGAACTTCCTGCTAAAGTACATAAGATACTGACTGACAGGACTGATCCAACATGGCCGACAACATGGTTCGTACCCAGACTTACCGGAAACGGAGCATTCACGGATGTCTATTCCGTGATGGCCAACTGGGGTGCAAATCATTCAGCATCAAGCTACGGACATATCGGAGCCGACCTTGTTACCCTTGCTTCAGTATTGAGAATACCCGTTTGTATGCACAATATCTCTGATGATAAAATATTCAGACCCAGCTCATGGAATGCTTTTGGTATGGATAAGGAGGGATCGGATTACAGGGCATGTAAGAATTATGGAGCGGTGTATAAATAATGGTATAAAGGTGTAATGGCATAATGGTATAATGGTGTAGTGGTGTTATGGTGTAATGGGGTAGTTGTTAGTAATTGGTATTATTTTTGATTTATGGGAAATTGGAATAAATCAGATATAAATATATAATCAGGGTTCAGGGTAGATGGATAAAAATCAGGAAAAAGAAAAAACAGAACTGGAGCAGGTAAATATAACAGCCCTTGTTAAAGCATGGAAATGGGCCATGTTCATTGCCGTACTTGGATTTATAGCAACAGGGGTGCTGCTGATTGTGGGAATAATAGCAATGGCATTCCTTTGCATCTTCAATAAAGGCGCTTCTTCATCAACTTTAACAGCATGGCTTGGTTCTTCCTTTATAATCGCAGCCGGAGTTTCTTATTTCTTCCCCGTTTTATATCTATTCCGTTTCTCAAAGAATATGCGCGATATAAAAAATAAAAACGATAAACAACTGCTGACAAAAGCCTTCAGTAACCTCAGAAGCTGTTTCACCTGGTTTGGAATACTGGTAATTATCGGCATAGTATTATATGTTGTTACATTTCTCATTCTCGGGGCATCCGTTACCTTCTTAAAGGACATTATGTAAGTGTGAAAAAAGAAGATCTGGTAATAGTATTTGATTGTGGAGCCACTAATGTCAGAGTAGTTGCCATAAACAGCAGTGGATCGATAATAGCCTCTGTATCAATTTCCAATAATGTAAAACCTGATCCCTTTTACCCGGATTACAGAATCTGGGATGTGGATGAGATATGGGAGAAGATGTGCAGGGCTTCACAAAAAGTAATCCGACAAATCAATACAGATGAGATTATAGGAGTTACAGTAACCACATTCGGTGTCGATGGAACACTCTTCGATAAAAATGGGCAAATGCTCTATCCTGTTATATCATGGCAATGCGACAGAACAAGCCCGATAATGGCAAACATCAGTAAATATATTCCTCTTGCTGATTTATATCACGAGTGTGGTGTTCTTCCATTTACATTTAATACTATTAACAAGCTTATCTGGCTTATGGAGCAAAAACCAGCTCTGGTTGAAAAAAGTCATCGCTTCCTCTTTTTACCTTCAATATTCTCTTTTATGCTAACAGGAGAAATGGTCAATGATATTACTATGGCCGGGACATCAATGATGACAAGTCTATCAACGCGCAAGCTTTCCGGTCTGATATCTGATAAGACAGGTTTTCCTGCAGAAAAATTTGGTAATATTGTAGAAGCAGGAACTATAACAGGTACTGTTAATACTCTGGCCTCTTCAAAGACAGGAATACCAACAGGGATTCCAGTTATAGCTACAGGCCATGACACTCAGTTTGCCATTTTCGGTTCCGGGGCAGAAAAGTATCAACCTGTGTTAAGCTCAGGTACATGGGAAATACTTATGGTCAGGTCAGAAGAATACAAATCAGGAAATGAACAGCTCGAAATGTCAATCACTACTGAACTTGATTCCAGACCCGGATTATATAATATTGGTAACCAGTGGATTGCATCCGGGGTACTGGAATGGGTCAGGAAAAATCTTTACAGTGATATTAAAAATAATGTATATGAAGTAATGATCTCGGGCGCTGAGAAGGTCCCTCAGGGTTGTCACGGAGTAAGGGTGATACCTAAATTCTATGAAGAACTGAAAGGTAAACCTGGAGGACAAATACTTGGCTTAACCATGGAATCAACCCGCGACGAGATATACCGGGCAATTCTTGAATCTCTTTCAGAGAGGCTTAAAGAAGGGAAGAGAGCTCTTGAGAAAGCCGGTGGTTTCAAAACTGAAAGTATACTGTGTGTTGGAGGCGGCTCAAAAAACAGGTTATGGAACAGGTTAAGAGCCAGCTATACGGGAGTTCCGATAAAAGTTATTGACCAGAAAGAGACAACGGTTCTCGGAGCATCACTTTTTGTACAGGCAGCCTGCGGCAATGCTTCCTCCCCTGAAGATGCAAGGGAGAGAATTGATTATAAAATTGAAATAATTGAACCGACTTCACCCCCCATCCCCCCTAAAGGGGGGCTATAAACCCATTTTCAAAGCATAATTCTGGGTGGGTTTTAACCCCCCTTCAGGGGGGATGGGGGGGTAAAATATAATATTATGGAAATAGCATACTTTAACGGAAACTACCTGCCACATGAAAATATCCATATCAGTCCTGATGACCGCGGATTCCTTTTTGCTGATGGTGTTTATGAAGTGATCAGGTGGTATGAAGGATTCTTTTATGATATGGAGGGCCATATGGCAAGGCTCATGAGAAGCATGGAAGGTATAAGGTTAACCTGGGATGAAGCAGGTTCATTTCCTTCTGTGGCTCAAGAGCTTATAAAACGCAACAACCTGCATAGCCTTCCGGTACTTGTTTACCTGCAGGTCACCAGGGGCGTGGCCCGGCGTTCACATGCTTTCCCATCCCCCGATGTTCCGCCCACGGTTTATGCATTCGCAAGGTCATTCCGGCCTGAAAAAGAAGTGATCTCATCAGGTATTAATACAATATTGAAGGAGGACACAAGATGGGCAAGTTGTAATATAAAGTCGGTTTCGCTTCTGCCTAACATATTGAGTTTCCAGGAAGCAAGAAAAGCAGGAGCATATGAATCTATCTTCTACCGTAATGATATCATTACCGAATGTGCCCATTCCAATATATTTTTTGTGATCAATGATGTTCTAACAACACATCCTGAATCGGAAAAAATATTATCCGGTATAACCAGGAAGAATGTTCTTCATCTGGCTCATGAAGCAGGGATACCTGTAAGTGAAACAGCCTTAAGGGTAAACCAGCTTGATGAGATTACAGAAGCTTTTGTGACTAACACATCATTTGAAATTGCTCCGGTAATTGCAATTAATGATAAAATTGTTGGAGATAGTGTTCCCGGACCTGTAACTAAACTCCTCCGTAATAAATTTGATACCTCTGTAGCAGCACTCAGGAGCTAATACCTTAAGCACTAATTTTTCTATATTTGCACAAATTGTAAAACACTCATGAATACTCAGGAACTTAGTGAACAGGAACAGATAAGAAGGAAATCGCTCGATGATCTCAGAAAACTGGGTATAGATCCTTATCCCGCTGCTGAATATGAGACCAATTCTTTTGCAAAGGAGATACTTGACAATTACACTCCTGAAAAGAATAATTTCCAGGATGTTAGTCTTGCCGGACGGATAATGAGCAGGAGAATAATGGGCAACGCTTCTTTTGCCGAACTGATGGATTCCTCGGGAAGGATCCAGATATATGTCCGCCGTGATGATATTTGTCCTGGAGAGGATAAAACAATTTATAATACTGTCTTCAAGCATCTGCTGGACATCGGGGATATCATTGGTGTTAAGGGACATGTCTTTAAAACACAGATGGGAGAGACTACTATATATGTAAAAGAATTTACAATTCTTTGCAAGTCGATCCATCCTCTGCCTATTGTGAAAGAGAAAGAGGGAGTTATTTATGACGCTGTAACCGATCATGAAATGCGGTATCGACAGCGCTATATCGATCTGATTGTCAATCCTCATGTCAGGGATGTCTTCCGTAAAAGGACACAGATAATACAATCGATGCGGGAATTTTTTAATTCAAGTGGTTATCTCGAAGTGGAAACCCCGATACTTCAGCCTATACCCGGCGGAGCAACAGCAAGACCCTTTAAAACACATCACAATACGCTTGCTATTCCTCTCTACCTGAGGATCGCTAATGAACTTTATCTTAAACGATTAATTGTGGGAGGTTTCGAGGGTGTTTATGAATTCTCAAAAGACTTTCGAAATGAAGGAATGGACCGGACACACAATCCCGAGTTCACTGTAATGGAAATATATATCGCCTATAAGGATTATAACTGGATGATGACCTTCACCGAGGAAATAATCAGAAAGGTGGTCATGGATCTGCATGGGAAAACTGAAATTACCTATGATGACAAAGTGATCAACCTGAATCCTCCCTATAAGCGTGTAAGTATGCTCGATTCAATCAGGGAAAATACAGGTGTGGATATTACAGGGATGGATGAAGATGAATTACGGAAGGTATGCGACAGGTTTGATATTGAGCATGATACTACAATGGGTAAAGGAAAACTTATAGATGCTGTTTTCAGTGAGAAATGCCAGCATACTCTTGTTCAGCCAACATTCATAATTGACTATCCTACAGAGACTTCGCCTCTTACAAAGATGCACAGGAGTAAGCCTGGACTTACAGAAAGATTTGAACTCTTCATTAACTGCAGGGAGATAGCAAATGCCTATTCTGAGCTTAATGACCCGATTGACCAGATGGAAAGATTCAGGGAACAGCTTAAGCTCTCTGAGAAAGGTGATGATGAAGCAATGTTTATTGATAATGATTTTGTAAAAGCACTTGAGGTCGGTATGCCGCCAACATCAGGGATGGGGATGGGTATCGACAGGCTGACAATGCTTCTTACCAATCAACCTTCAATACAGGATGTTCTCTTTTTTCCTCAAATGAAACCGGAAACAAGGCAGCAGGCGGAAGGCAGCAGGCGCGAGGAATACCTGAAAATGGGGATTCCTGAAGAATGGATAGATCCGCTTAAAAAACTTGGTTTTACAATTATCTCTAAACTGAAAGAGGTGGAAAAAGCAGGTAAGCTGGCTAATGACCTTAACGGGTATAACAAGAAGAACAAACTGGGATTAGCAGGCCTTAGTCCTGAGGCTGTTGAGAAGTGGCTGAAGTAATTTTAACCAAAGTCTATTCCGGTAATGGAATGTTATACACTAATCTCAGATCCAAAATTGGCCCACCATTAAAATTTGTATTCTTAATCGTCCTGTTATCGCCTAATAATACTAGTGGCAAACCAAACTTAACCTTTTGATCACCTGCATACTGGTCGTAACTTCTACCCATGGCCATGCCTCCTCTCAACTCAAAATAAATATTTCCGGCAATCCGCTGCCTGGCATATAGTGTCAGATCAATACAATTACGCTGTACGTAGTCTCCGGCATAGTCGGAATGCCCCAGGTAATAACTTGTTACAAGTCCAAAATGAGCAAATCCCGCATGCAGATTCTCGTTTACCTTATAACTGAGCTTTGAATAGACCGGCAGCATCCCCGTAAATTTCCACTTTGAAGATATCTGCCAATCAACATTGACAATAGGGACTAAAAGAGGACCAAAAAACTCCTGATTATATTGTGCTCCAAAACTCATGGTTAATGATTCACTGAATACTTTCTCAAAAAGGAAAACCCCACCGAACTGCAGACAATTCCCTCCGCCTCCATTAAAATCGGTCATATATCTTGGGGCAAACAGAATTTGTATGCCCATTCCATTTCCAAATTTTTGATACAATCCGGTCCTTACAATGAATCCATTCAGCTTAATGGGATTAATAATACCAGCAGGAATAGCAGGATCACCCTTCACATTAAAATAAAAGTGATTGAGACTCACAACCCACATTGTTTTTTCATTGAAATTAACACCGGCAGTCAGAGCCACTAAAGAACCTGTTTCTGATGCTTTTTCAGTATAAGTGTTTTCATAAGAGGCCGGAAAGCCATAGCGTCCTGACAGGACTAAAATATCCTGGCTTTTCTGGCTGCTGGCTCCAATATATAATTGGAAAAACAAGAGTATTAAAACGACCTTTTTCATTGCTTTACATAGTTGATCCCAATAAACAAATATAGGAAATATGTTAATCAAACAGATAAAAATAAATTACTTTACGTATCGGAATTGAATCCGGAGGCGCTGACGAATGTAGGTTGCAAGTTGCTGGTTGCTTGTTGTTTGTGGATTATCAGGATTCAGAGGTTGGTAGTCTCAGGTTTTCGAACCAGTTTATTATTTTCTGCAGGAGATTGAAATAGAGTGCACCATAAAGAAGTAATCCAACAAACCATATTGTAAGAATATTAAACCAGAAAGTATCAATCTCAACATTCCCAATAAGTTTATATGGAGCATAAAATTGTGCTCTTCCAAATTTTGATGTTCCTTTCTTATATCCAGGTTGAAATTTCTGTAAATACTTTCCCGGGGTCTTTAATAGTTTTTCCGGATTATCTATATCAAGCGCTAATACCCTTAATCTCTTATTCTCATAATCCTCCCTCAGGGATATTACTTCTTCCTTTGTTATGACATTCAACAGGGTATCGGTTACAGATAATGCATGTTTGTATTGACCTATAAAATTGTTTCTGAGCGTATCAAGAAATAACCTGGCTGATTTATACACTTCAGCATTAAATAAAGTTATGGTCAGTGAATCCTTCCAAATTCCGTATTCAATATTCGACACTCCGGAAAGTTCAGCGATATGGTAGTTTAACCGGGCAAAACATTCATTTGTAATTTCCTGGTAATCTGCACTATCATTATAGCTCGCACAAACCTGGAGATCATTCTTTAATCCGTTGTTTATAAGGAATGCACCATAATAACAATTCTGGCTTGCATTCATGTTACTCTCAAAGATATGCCTTTCGTACTTATTATTTTTAAACTGTTCGACTGCCATCGCTTCAAACGACCAGCGGGCAGTCATCATATCTCCAACAAAAGGAGTAAATTCTCTTGTTGTTTTGTTCCCTAAATGAAGCTGATCAAATTTAACCATCACCCCGCTTAACAACATATTGGGAATAATTATAAAAGGGATTAAAATATAGATCGTTCCTACTGAATTAAATGCTGAGGAGAGATTCAGACCAAGCAGGTTTGCTGAACATGAAGTTGTAAACAGGACAAGCCAGAAGCTGAGTGTCATCCCCCTTATTTCAAGTATTAGATTGCCAATTACTGCAAATGATAATGTTTGTATTGCTGAAACCAGGAACAGTACCATTATTTTCGAGTTCAGGTAGCTGAACCAGCTCAAATTAAGAAATGATTCTCTTTTTAGAATCTTCCGGTCTTTAACAATCTCATTAGAACTTATCAGCAGACCGAAAAAGAGAGATGTAAGCACACACATGAAAAGGAATGGAGGAATATTGTCATTTGCACTAAACCTGTATACACCTCTTGAATATCTTGTAAAGAAAGCAAGAAGAACAGCCAGTAAGGGCGGGCATAGCAGGCTGATCAGTATATATTGTTTATCGGCTATTTTAGCCAGGAAATCACGTATAAAAAATATAACTGACTGTTTAAAGAGACCCGGAATACTATAGCTGTTTTCTGGTAGTTTCTGCTTTTTAAAGTCTTTTTCATGACCTTCTCCGGTAAATTTCTCACTATATTTCTGAGCCCATTCCAGGGGAGTGACTTTTCTTGTCCGCGTTGCTTTCCCATGTTCATCAACGACCTTAGCTTCTATGATCTGGAGAATCTGATCGGTATCGACATTCCCGCATTTAACACATTGGTCCTCTTCAGGATTTGCATGTTTGCTTACTGTCTTGAAATATACTATTGCCTCTGTCGGATTACCAAAATATATTGGATATCCTCCCCTGTCGATTAGCATTACTTTGTCGAACATCTTGTATATTTCAGATCCAGGCTGATGAATATTGATAATTACAAGTTTCCCTTTATATGTCTGCTCTTTAAGCAGGTTCATTACTGCTTCAGAATCGAAAGATGAGAGACCTGATGTTGGTTCGTCAACAAAAAGAATTGTTGGCTCCCGAAGCATCTCAAGGGCAATATTTACCCTTTTCCTTTGACCTCCACTGATGACTTTTTTAAGAGGATTCCCG
>Ga0307445_10001336_pt1 | contig 13870 bp, 11 predicted proteins | sample SalMarSW160330MG_FD_202147 | JGI IMG/M metagenome (GOLD analysis project Ga0307445, IMG submission 202147) | Salt marsh sediment microbial communities from the Plum Island Ecosystem LTER, Massachusetts, United States - SW1603-30 | ecosystem: Environmental > Aquatic > Marine > Intertidal zone >...
AGTGCGCCTTCGCCAGGGGTATTGCCTGCCTCACCCCCTTTGTCCCCCTCTCCAAACTCAAGATGCTTTATGCCCGTTTATATCCTGTTTGGAGAGGGGGAATTTTAATTAGAAAGAGGGGCTTCGCCCCTCTTAAACACCCCGTTTAATAGGGGGAGTAGCCTGCGGAGAGGGGCGCCAGCCCCTCTCAAAAAATCTTCCCCCTTCCCCTGGGGGAAGGGGGATAAAGGGGGATGGGGGATCAAGATTAAAGGGCAAAAGGAGAGGGGGGCTTACGCCCCCCTTTTAGCTTTACTTAAATAACTGCCTAAAGCAGCGAGGGAATATCCTTGGAGACGTCGTCCAGGGCTTTGAGCTTGTCCTCGGTTTCCTCCTGGCGCTTCTTGAACTCGGGGATGAGGTCGGTGGAGCGCAGGTAGTAGTCGCGCACCTTGTCTACGTTGGAAAGCTCGGAGAGGAGCAGCGTCACGTCCACGATGCCGCGCTCGCGGGGGTAGTCGCCGTTGCGGATGATGGCCTCGGGGGCGATATCGCGCATGTAGTCGCCAATTTCCTTGACCATGTCCATGTTCATCTCTTTGGCCGGGCCGGAGACCAGGTAGAGGGCGCGGCGGGAGTCGGCCGGGTTGCACTTGAGCGAAAGCTCGCTGATGGCCTCGTCCATGGCCTGGATGCCCTTCTGAATCTCGGTGCCCTTCTTGCGGAAGTCGTTGCGCCATTCGGTGGGCCACTTGAAGATGGGGGCCGTGGTCTTGCCGTAGCCGATGACCGTCCAGCCGACCACCGTCTGGATGATGTCGCCGGCGTCGAGGAGCTTGGCGCCGATGTATTTGGACTTCTTTTCCTCGCCGGCGCAGAGCATGTTGTAGAACGGCTCGGAAATCATCTGGTTGATTTTGGTGATGTTGCTCTGGATGGACGAGTCCTTGCGCACGTAGCGCTGGTTATCCACCAGGAAGACGGCGTCGGCCACCGAGTAGCACGACTTGAGGCAGGTGGCCACGTTGAAGACGGTGCGCTCCTCGGTGGATTCCTCGTGCTCGAAGGGCAGCACGAGGAGGTTCCAGATGGGCTTGTCGATGTAGCGCTCCTTGAGGTGCTGGGTGATGATGGAGATGGCGCCGGAGCCGGTGCCGCCGGCCGCGCCGGCGATGAGGAGGAAGGCGTCCGTTTCAAAGAACCGCTTGGTGGTGCGGACGGCGTCGATGATTTTATCGGCGTCCTCGCGGGCGATTTCGGCGCCCAGCTCGTTGATTTTGCCCACGCCGTGGCCGCCGGTCTTGCGGCTGCCGATGAGGATACGGTGGCGGTGGTCGTTGCTGATGCTGGAAAGCCCGCTCAGGTCGGCCGCGTCCGTATTCACGGCGAACGTGCCGGTGACTATCGTCATGCCGCGCCGGCTGCGGGCCCTCTTGTTAAGCTGGGAAAACTCGTCCGCGATTCTGCCGCCGCACTGCCCCAGGCCGACAACAACTAGCTTCATGTCACACCTCACCGAAATAGAATCATGCTAATTTTTACACAACAGCCGGAGAATGTCAATCATTATTACCGCAATTGCGCAATGTTTTTGGGGCCGTCAGACGTAATTCCCGGCGGGTTTACGCCTGTTTATTGAAAAAATGGCAGATGGAGAATATAATAGTTTATGCCTGTCATTGGTTGCAGGCGATAACAGCCGGGGGTTGGTAAGTGGCGCCGGAACTAAAAGAAGACCTACAGGACGGCATCGGCGACTTTGAAAAGGCGGTCGCCAAGGCCGAACAGCTTAGCCGGGTAGCCCGCGAGGCGGCCGGCCGGTCGACGCAGGTGGCCATGGATGCGGCGCACCGCGCCCAGGAGATTGGCCAGGAGGCCAAAGAGGCCGCCGAAACCGCCGCCAAGGCGGCGCAGGAGGCAGTGGGGCGGGCGGAGCGCATCAGCCGGGAGTCGCGGGAAGCGGCCGAAGCGGCCATCAGCGCCGTCAACGAGGCCATCCAGAAGGCCGAGGAGAGCGCCCGCCGCCCCCGCGATACGGCCAAATCCATCACCCAGGCCTTTCAGGAAGCCATCTCCCGGGCAGAAAAGATAAGCACCGAGGCCATGCACGCCGCCGAATCGGCGCTGATGACTTCCCAGGAGGGGCTGGGGCGCGTCGATGAAATCAGCCAGCAGGCCAGGAAGATAGCCGCGTCGGCCAAGGAGTCCTCCGCGGAGGCCATCAGCATGGCCGAAGCGGCGGTCAAGCTGGCGCGGGAGGCGGCCAGCGAAGCCGTAAAGAACGCCAAGGACGCCACCAACCGGGCCGAAAAGCTGGCCCGGGAGGCCCGTATCGTGGCCGAATCCAACAACCGGATCGTTCGGGAGGCCATCGTCAAGGTGGAGAAGTCCACCAAGTCCACGCGCGATACCGCCGAGATTGCCTCGCACGCCGCCGAGGAAGCCGCCAACCGGGCGGAGACAATCAGCAAGGTTGCCCGGGACGTCGCCGAAAACTCGCGGCGGCTGTCCCAGGAGACGACGGCCAAGATTGACACTATCCGTAAAGAGTTGGAGCAGGCCGGCGAGGCCTCGCAGCTGGTCGCTCAGGAGACCGTCAAGCAGGTGGAAGGGGTGGCCGGAGAGGCGCGCGACACCGCCGCCGCTGCCGTGAAGGCGGCCAAAGAGTCCTACGAGGCGGCCTCCCGGGATTTCCAGGCGGCCATCGCCAGGATTGAGGAAATCAGCCAGAGTACCGCAACCTCCACCGAGGCATCGCTTAAGGAAGTGAAAGAGGCCGTGGCGGCCTCGGAAAAGGCCGCCGGGGAGGCCGTGGCCAGCGCCAATGAAATCGGCCAGGCGACCCGGGAAACGGCCGAGACTGCGGCCAACCAGGTGCAGCAGGCCGTCGAGGCCATCGCCAACACCGCCCAGGAGATAGCGGCCAGCTCGGAGAAGGAAGTCCAGGCGGCCGTTGCCCGGGCCGAGGAGATGAACCAGGAAACCCGCCAGACGGTCAACACCGCCGTCGAAGCTGCCATCGGCGCCGCCCAGGAGATAGCGGTCAGCCTGGAGAAAGAAGTCCAGGCGGCCGTCGCCCGGGCCGAGGGGGTGAACCAGGAGACCCGCCAGGCGGTGGACGCCGCCGTAAAGAGCGCCCGCGAGATTACCGACGCCATGATTAAGGCCGCCCGCGAAAACGCGGCCCAGACGCTCAAGGCTGTCCGGGAGGCGATAGGCCGGGCCGAATCGACCGGACAGGTGGCCCGGGACAAGGCCGAGGTGTCCCTGCGGGAGTACGAAGAATCGCTGACGCAGGCCTGGGATACCGGGGAGGCAGACGGGGCGGATACCGCCGCGGCCGCGCCGCCGCCCGAAGAGCCGGCCCCCGAGCCGGAAGCACCGGCAGCCGAAATAGAAGAAGCACCCACCGTAGCGGAAGCCCCCGCTGCCGAAGAGGAAACCGCGCCGGAGCCGGCCGACGTTGACCTGGTTGAGCCGGAAGAGCCGACCCCCGAGCCGGAAGAACCGCCGGAGCCCCCCAAGCCGGCGGCGGGCCGTAAAAAACCCACCGATAAAAAGACGCCGGCCCCGGATAAGCCGGAGTCCCGGGGCAAAGAGATGCCCGGCAATAAAGAAGCCAAGGAACGCATAGCCCAGCGGCTGGAATCGCTGGCCAGGATGTACGAGTCCAAACGCTCCCAGCACGCCGAGTCGGAAGCCGGCGACGAGGCTGACGAAGCGGGGGAGGCAGAGGACTAATCGGGCGCCCCCGGCACCTGTCCCGCAATTATACAAAATCTTAACATTAGTTAATGAAATCCTTATGCCTTCCGGGGGTTATCTGGCTTGACTTTTAGGAGGGTTAGCAATATACTGGGCACTAAGTAAAACGGTGTTTTTAGCCCGGTAGAACCCCAGAGCTAATCAAAATTTCGGTTAAATATGACTTTTTAAGGAGGTGTCTGGTGCCTGACCAGAAAGAGCAACCCAACAAGCCAGTTAACCCGGCGGAGATGAAAGACAAGCCGGACGTAGCCGCTCAACCGGCCCCGCCCGCCGCTGAGGAAAGGCCAAAAAGCCCCCTCGACGAGGTGATGAGTCAGGCCGAACGGGCGTACGCGGCCTATATGGACGCCGAACGCCAGGTGGCCAAGGCTTACCACGAGAACGAGACCCAGGTAGCCAAGGCCTACAAGCGGGCCGAGGCGCAGGCCGTCCGGAATTACGAAGCGGCCGTCGCCCAGGCGCAGAAAGAACGCGATGAGGCCCTGACCAAGGCCGCCCGGGCGCGCGAGGGCGTGCTGCAACGGGCCGAGGAGTCCTACCGGAGCGCCCTGGAGACCACCACCCAGGCCTACGAGGCGGCCGTGGCCAATGCCGCCCGCATCCGTGATAACAACACCGAGAAGGCCTGGAAGGCCCACGACGAGACCATCGAGCAGGCCTGGCAGATTTATTCCAAGATAGCCAAATAAGAGCCGGGGTAGCCGTTAGGGGAAATAATTAAGTAAGACACGGGGAGCCGCCGCCGGCATCCGGCAGCGTCTGAGAGTGGGATGGGTGGGGTATTGGGGCGGCGGCCCGCCCGAAAAAAAACCTACAGCAGCGAGGGAATGTCCTTGATGGTAATGTCAATCCCTCGCTGTGTGCTTATCATGCCTTCCTGGCGTTTCTTGAGCTCGGTCATCAGGTTGATGGCCTTGGTAAAGTAGCTCCGCACCTTCTCCACGTCGCTCATCTCGGAGAGTATCACCGTCACGTCCATGTTGCCCTTTTCCCGGGGGTAGTCGCCGCTGCGGATGATGGCCTCCGGGGCCATGTTCTTGATGTAGGTGCCCAGCTCCTTGATGAGGTCCACGTTGATTTCCTTGGCCGGGGCCGAGACCAGGTAGAGGGCCCGCTTCGAATCGAGCGGGTTGCACTTGATGGAGAGGCCGCTGATGGCCTCGTCCAGGGCCTGCACCCCCCGCTGCGTCTCCGACGCCTTGCTGCGGAAGTCGCTGCCGCCGCCGAAGAACGACCCGAACGACGACTTGCGGGCGCGGCCGTAGCCCACCGTCGTCCAGCCCACCAGCGTCTGGATAATGTCGCCGGCATCGAGTATCTTGGCCCCGATGTAGCGCGACTTTTTCTCCTCGCCGGCGCAGAGGAGGTTGAAAAACGGCTGGGCGATGATGGTATTTATCTTGGACAGGTTCTGGCCCAGCGACGAGTCCTTCATGACGTAGCGCTGGTTATCGACGAGGAAGATGGCGTCGGCCACCAGGTAGCTGGACTTGAGGCAGGTGGCCACGTTGTAGACGGTGCGGTCTTCGGTGGCGACTTCGTGGTCGAAGGGCAGGACGATGAGGTTATAGACCGGCTTGTCCACGTAGCGCTCTTTAATCTGCTGCGTCATCACGGAGATGGCGCCGGAGCCGGTGCCGCCGGCGGCGCTGGCGGCGAGCAGGAAGGCGTCCGTCTCCGGGAAATAGCGGGAGTTCTTGATGGTCTCGACGACCTTATCGGCGTCCTCGCGGGCGATTTCGGCGCCCAGCTCGTTGATTTTACCCACGCCGTGGCCGCCGGTCTTTTTGTTGCCGATGAGGATGCGGTGGTCGAAGTCGGAGCGGATGGTGGTCAGGCCGCTCAGGTCGGCGATGTCGGTGTTGACGGCGTAGGCGCCGGTGATGATGTTCAGACCGCGCAGGCCGCGGGCCCTTCCGTTAAGACGGGCGAACTCGTCGGCAATCCTGCCGCCGCACTGCCCGAAGCCAACCACAACTAATCGCATAAATCACCCCGTCCTGGCTATGCCACCATTTTACGCAATTCCGCAATCAAAGTCAATCGTCAGGCGGTGGAAATCGGGAGTGATACCTGAAAATATTACCAAATGGCAAAAATCCGGGTCGTCCCCCCGGCCCTAAAGCCCCCGCGAGGCCAGGTAGACCGCCAGGTCGCCGAGGCGGCAGGAGTAGCCCCACTCGTTATCGTACCAGGCCAGTATCTTGACCATGTTGCCGCCGATGACCATGGTGCCGGGGCCGTCGATAATCGAGGAGTGGGGGTTGCCCTTGAAGTCGGTGCTCACCAGCTCCTCCTCGCAGAAATCCAGGATGCCGTAGAGCGGCCCCCTGGCGGCCTTCTGAAAGGCCTTGTTGACCTGCTCCACGGTAACATCTTTTTCCAGGTCGGCCACAAAGTCAATCACCGAGACGGTCGGCGTGGGCACGCGCAGGGAATAGCCGTGGACTTTGCCTTCCAGCCCGGCGATTAGCTTGCCCACCAGCTTGGCGGCGCCGGTGGTGGTGGGTATCATGTTGAGGGCGGCGGCGCGGGCGCGGCGGATGTCGCTGGGGTGGACGATGTCCAGTATCTTCTGGTCGTTGGTGTAGGCGTGGATGGTGGTCATCAGCCCCTTGGCCACGCCGAAACTATTGTGGAGCACCTTGACTGCCGGGGCGATGCCGTTGGTGGTGCAGGAGGCGTTGGAGATAACGTGATGCTTCTTGGGGTCGTAGCCCTTTTCGTTGACGCCGAGGACGACGGTATAGTCCTCGTTCTTGGCCGGGGCCGAGATAATCACCTTTTTGGCGCCGCCCTTGAGGTGGGCGGCGGCCTTGGTGGCGTCGGTAAAGGCGCCGGTGGACTCGATGACGATATCCGCCCCCAGCATCTTCCAGGGGATGGCGGCGGGGTCGCGCTCGGAGATGACCTTGATTTCGTGGCCGTCCACGACGATGGTATTGTCCCGGGCGGTAACTTCGCCGGGGTAGGGGCCGTAGTTGCTGTCCCACTTGAACAGGTGGGCGTTGGTAGCGATGTCCGCCAGGTCGTTGACGGCGACCACTTCCAGGTCGTCGGCGTGGTATTTCTTCATCGCGCGGAGGGTAAGCCGCCCGATGCGCCCGAAGCCGTTGATGCCGATTTTGGTTTTCATTTCGCCTCCTGATATGTTAATTATTTCTTTAGCGCCGGCCGGCGGGGACGGCGGGGATGGCGGCGGCGCTGGAGCATGTCCAGGAACGCCTCGATGCGGGTGCGCGCGTGGGCGCTGAGGGAGAAGTCGTCGTTGCCCTCCAGGGTGAGTACGGGCAAATCCAGGGCGTCCCGAAAGACGATATCGGCGATGCCGCGGTGGCAGAAGGACTGCACGTAGTGGATGACGCCGCCGATGCGACGCCGCTCTATCTCGGCGCGGATGTCGGCGATGCGCTCGCGGACAGAGTAGGGGTAAGTATAATTTGCGTAATGCTCGGCCAGATTTTCTCCCGGCGCCGGCATGGCGAACTGGCGCTGCACCTCGTTAAAGACGACCCGCCCGCCGCACCGCTCCACGAAGGGGTAAAGCTCGCGCGCGTAGACCGCCGGCACGCCGATGTAGGCCAGCCGCAGCTCGTCGGTGGGGTAGGGCTGGCGGCGGGCGCATTCATCAATCAGCGTACTTACGTCGGCGGCGTACTTATGATAGTCCCCGTTAAAGTCCGAGGCCGAGACCAGGTAGAGGTGGTTCTCCCACCCGCTGGCCTTATTCTCGCGCCAGCAGAGCTCGTCCAGCTTATGAGCCAGGGCGCGGGCGGTCTGAAGCTCGTCTTTCATCCGCTCGGCGGCCGCAAGCGTGGTGCCTAACCGGTCGGCCAGGTCTTGCAGGGCCGCCCGCACCAGTTCCGGGTCGGGGCGGTCGGGGTAGGCGAAAGGGACGGCGTTGACGCCCTTGAGCTTAAGCGTCTCCATGAGCATGATGGTGTTGGAGCAGTCGCCGCCGGTGACGCAGAGCATATCGGCGAGGCCGCGGTCGAGGCAGGCCCCGTAGAGGCCCTTTATCCAGGCGCAGCAGTTGAGGGGGAAACCGGCTCGCTCGGCGATGGTGATGAGGCGGTTGGGGTCGGGGTCGCCGACGAGAATGTTATTGAGGTCGACGGGCTGGTAACCGGCCGCCAGCAGCACCTCGGTGGGGACGGTGGTGGTAATGCCGATTTTCTTCATCCGCTCTATTATATCACGCCCGCCGGTAATATATAATGCCGCTGCGAGTCTCTTGAGCCACCCGGCCATCGGCCAGCATCATCTCCAGGTGGGCGATGGTCTCGAAGATGGCCATGCGGCGGTGGAACAAGGGCAGGTCAAGCCATGAGGCGTTGGTCCCCCAGCTGACGTGCAGCGCCAAATCGCAGGCCGTTTTTAGCTCACCGCCCAGAGTGGCCAGAATCTCGCCGTTGCGCTCGTAATGATGATTTATTATCGCGGCGGCGCGCCCGGCCAGGCCGGTGAAGGGCGCGTCGTGGCCGGGCAGGACGAGGCTTACGTCCAGCTGTCTTAGCTCCTCCAGCGAGGCCAGGTATTTCCCCAGCGGGTTGGCGCTGACGTTGGGGGTGATGGTGGGCAGGATATGGTCGCCGGAAAAGAGAATCTGGCGCTCCGGCTCGTAGAGGCAGACGTGCCCCGAGGAATGCCCCGGCGTCCAGAGCACCCGGAAGGTGAACTCTCCCGTGCCGACGGTCTCGCCGCCCTTGAGGACGGTATCGGGGTAGACGGGGTCAACGTAGTCCTCCAGCCCCAGGGTGGCGTCCCGCAGGCTGACCATGTCGTCGCGGGGGACGCCGTTGGCCACCAGGGCGGCGTCGGTTTGCCGCAGCAGGGCGTCCAGGTGGATGTAGCGCGGCTCAATGGAGTCGCGCTCGATTTCGTGCATGAGAATTTCGGCGCCGGAGCGCTCCCGAATGCGCCCGGCCAGGCCGTAGTGGTCGGGGTGGACGTGGGTCACCAGTATCCGGGCGATGTCCTCGACCCTGGCGCCCAGCTCGGCCAGCCCTTTTTCCAGAACGGCGAATGATTCCGGCGTGTCCCAGCCGGTATCTACCAGGAGGAAGCCGCTATCGCCGCGAACGAGGTAGACGTTGACGTGCGCCAGCGTTGATTCCGGCATGGGTATCGGCATTTTGAGCCAGTAGATGCCGGGGTAGATTTCGCTCAAGCCTGCCCCTTCAGATGGGCGAAGGCCTTCATCCCGGCGTAGCTGGCGTTCTCGCCGAGCTCGTCCTCGATGCGCAGCAGCCGGTTGTACTTGGCGGTACGCTCCGAGCGGCAGGGGGCCCCGGCCTTGATTTGCCCGGTGGCCATCCCCACGGCCAGGTCGGCGATGGTGGTATCCTCGGTCTCGCCGGAGCGGTGGCTGACCACGGCCGTCCAGCCCGCCTGCTGGGCCATCTGGATGGCGTCGATGGTCTCGGTGAGGGTGCCCACCTGGTTGAGCTTGATGAGGACGGAGTTGGACGCCTTCTGGCCGATGCCGTGGCCGAGCCGCTTGACGTTGGTGACGTAGAGGTCGTCGCCGACGAGCTGGATTCTATCCCCCAGCTTGCTGGTGAGGAGCTGCCAGCCCGCCCAGTCGTCCTCGGCCAGGCCGTCCTCGATGGAGATGATGGGGTAGGCGGCGCACCATTTTACATAATAATCAACCATCCCGGCGGAGTCCAGGGTCTGTCCCTCGCGGGCGAGGACGTATCGGCCGTTTTCGTAGAACTCGCTGGAGGCCGGGTCGAGGGCGATGAAGCAGTCCTGGCCCGGCTTATATCCGGCAGCCTCGATGGCGGCCAGGATGGCCTCGACGGCGTCTTTGTTGGAGGGCAGGGAAGGGGCGAAGCCGCCCTCGTCGCCGACGTTGGTATTAAGCCCCCGGTCTTTGAGCACTTTCTTGAGCGCCTGGTAGACCTCGGCGCCCATCTGCATCGCTTTGGCAAAGGTGGCCGCGCCCGCCGGCACCACCATGAACTCCTGCAGGTCGGTGGATGCGGCGGCGTGGCGGCCGCCGTTTAAGATATTGAGCATCGGCACCGGCAAAGTATAGGTATCCACCTTGCCCAGGTAGCGGTAGAGCGGCACCTCCTGCTGGTTGGCGGCGGCGTGGGCCACCGCCAGCGACGCCCCCAGAATGGCGTTAGCCCCCAGGTGCGACTTGTCGGGCGTGCCGTCAAGCTCGATGAGGGCCTGGTCGACGGCGGTCTGCTCGGCGGCCTTCATGCCGATGAGCACCCCGGCGATGCTCTCGTTGACGTTGGCCACCGCCTTGAGGACGCCCTGGCCGCCGTAGCGCTTCTTATCTCCGTCGCGCAGCTCCAGGGCCTCGTACTGGCCGGTGCTGGCCCCGGAGGGTACTGCCGCCCGCCCCAGGGTGCCGTCGTAGAGCTCCACCTCCACCTCCAGGGTGGGGTTGCCGCGCGAGTCCAGGATTTCCCTGGACCTGATATCCTCGATAGTTGACATTTACCTCTCCGTTAGCCGGAATTACCTGGTCTGTTTTTAGTTATCAATCAGCTCCATGGCCTGGGACACGGCGTCGGCGGGGTCATCAGCCGCGATGATGCCGCCGGCGCTCCGGCCCTTCTTGGACAGCTGCCACGTCCCCAGGCCGACGACGGGCGTGCCCGCCTGGAGGGCGTAGGCGATTTCCGAGAGCGTGCCGTAGCTGCCGTCGAGGGCGATGACCGCCCGGCAGGAGCGCACCACCGCCAGATTGCGGGCGTAGCCCAGGCCGGTAGCGATGGGGATTTTAACATACTGGTTGGCGGCGCGGCGGTCTTCTCCGGGGAGGATGCCTATGGTAAGCCCCTCTTCGGCGCAGGCGCCGCGGCAGGCGGCTTCCATGACGCCCCCCAGCCCCCCGCAGACCAGCACCGCCCCGCGGCGGGCAATCTCCCGGCCGACGGCCTCGGCCACTTTGGCGACCTTGGAAGAGACATCGCTGCCGCCGATAACCCCGATGAATATTTGCTCTGTTTCCAACCGAGTGCCTCTGTCAGACAGGAAAATTATAACACCTGAGCGCGGGTGTGGCAATTACGGAGTTATCTATTCCCACCCAAGCCGCCCTCGCGGCATCCGCCGCTTAGCCCTCAGTTCCCTCCCCACTATAGGGTGTTTAAGAGGGGCGAAGCCCCTCTTCATAAAAAACATTCCCCCTCTCCAAACAAAATATCTAGGGTCTCCCCAATGCTGAGTTTGGAGAGGGGGATTAAGGGGGTGAGGTAAGCAGGTGCTCTGACTTAAAAATTGTTATCTAGCCAAAATACCCCGCCGCCAGCCAGACCGCCTCGATGATAAAGACGACGGTGAAAAACTTGAACACGTAGCGCGCCGCCCGGCGCGGCATAACCAGGTGCGTCACGGCGCCGTCTTTCGCCCCATAGTGCTCGGCGAGGATGGTCAGCGGGCAGCGTCCCCGGTTGAGGGCGATGGAAGCGCCGTCGAACATGACGACGGCCATGGCCGCTATCAGCCAGCCGTCGTATCGCCCCACGATGGCGGCGTAGAGCGCGTAGGCCAGGCTGGCGCACATGACCAGGAAGAGGGACAGGTGCACGGACTTAATGGCGATAACGGTCTTGTTTTCCATCGGGCAGGTTTCAGTTGAACCGGTTCATGGCGGCTTTGAGACCCTGACTGATGAGGCAGGTTACCGCCTGGCCGACCTCGGGGATGGCCTTGTCGATGGCCTTTTTCTCCTCGTCGGTAAAGTTGGCCAGCACGTAGTCGATGACGGCGGCCTCTTTGTCGGCGGGGGAGAGGCCGGTCTCGTCGGGCCGGCCGATGCCCACCCGGATGCGGTAGAAGTCGTTGGTGCCCAGGCGGGCGACGATGGACTCGATGCCCTTGTGCCCGCCGGAGCCGCCCCCCCGGCGCAGGCGGATTTTGCCCACCGGCAGGTCGAGGTCGTCGTGGATGACGATAAGATTATCGGGGGTGATATCCAGCTTGCGGGCGAGCGCCGCCACGGAGTCGCCGCTGGCGTTCATATAGGTCTGCGGGCGGGCCAGCACCGCGTGGCTCCCGCCAATGCGGCCGATGCCGGTGCGCGCCTGTCCCTGCTTTCTGTCGAAGCGGATGGAGTGGTCACGGGCCAGCTGCCGCACGCACATAAAGCCGATGTTATGACGGTTGCGGGCGTAGAGAAAGCCGGGGTTGCCCAGGCCGACAATCAGTTTTATCATCCAGGTTTTTCACTGGTGCAGATTATCCCTGCCCCCTTATTCGACCGTACCAAGGCTAGTATCCTGCAGAACATTGTCGGTTTCCGGGTCCCAGAAATAGATATTGCCGTTGATAACGGTGGTGCAGAAAACGCTGTAAAGCCCATTGGCATCCGGCCCGTCGTAGTCGACGGAAACCACGTAGCCGTCCGCCAGGGCGTCTTCCTGCACCTCCAGTGCCCGGCCAATCCAGGCCTCGGCGGTTGAGGTTATCGGTTTATCGGATACATCGTTGGCCAGCAGCCAGTCTTCCAGCTCCCGGAGCGAGGTGAAATCCCGCGGCGGATAGACGGCCTGAAGCGCCGCCAGCTGGTCGCTTACGGCGAGGAGCTGCGCCTCGATGGCGTCTCTCATTTCCTGCATTGTCTGGAAATTGCCTTCCAGGGTATTGTAAGCGGTGGTTAACTGTCCGTAGTCCGCTTCGAGGGACTGGTTTTCAACCTCCAGGGCTTCTTTTGTCGTTTGCAGGGTGTCAAACTGGTCCTGCTGGGCTTGTTTTTCGGCCTCCAGTGCCGTTTTCTGAGCGAACAACTCGTCGTAGTCTGTCTGGGAGACGCCGCATCCGGCCAGCGCCAGGCTGGCTAAAATCACCGCCGCCAGTACCAGAGGTAAGATTCGGGTCCTCTTCATCTCCAATTCCTTGCCCCCTTTCACGAAATCTGGCTTTATTCTACTATTTTAAACACTTTATTGCCAGAGGCGAGGCTCAGGGCTGCTCCAGCATGCGGAGGAACTCGGCTTCGGTGAGTTTGGTGATGCCCAGTTTATCCGCCTTAGCGGCCTTGGAGCCGGGGTCGGCCCCCACGACGACGAAAGTGGTCTTTTTGGTAACGTTATCCCTGGCGGTGCCGCCCAGCGCCCGGAGGCGCGCCTCGGCATCGGGACGAGGCATACTGTCGAGCCGGCCGGTGAGGACGAACTCCTGCCCGGACAGGGGCAGGCCGGTAGCTTTGGCGGCCGTCCCGGTGGTGCGCACGCCGGCCTCCTTGAGCCGGCGGATGATATCGCGGTTGTTTTCCTGGGCGAAGAAGGCGGTGACGCTCCCGGCAATCTTGGGGCCGACGGCGCCGATTTCAGTCAGCCTCTCTTCACTGGCGGCGGCCAGGCCGTCCAGGCCGGGGAACTCGCCGGCCAGTACCTCGGCCGTTTCCGAGCCCACGTGGCGGATGCCCAGGGCGTAAATGAGGCGGGCCAGCTCCCGGTCTTTGCTATTTTCGACGGATTTCAGTATATTCTCGGCGCTCTTTTCGCCCATCTTGTCCAGAGCGGCCAGCTTATCCTTCTGGAGGTAGTAGAGGTCGGCGGCGTCTTTGACCAGCCCCTGTTCGTGGAGGGCGGCGCTGAGGTTCTCGCCAATGCCGCGGATGTCCATCGCCCCCCGTGAGGCGAAGTGCTCGATGCGCTGCTGCGCCTGAGCGGGACAGGCGGCGTTGGTGCAGTAGTACATCACCTCGCCCTGGGGCCGGACGATGCTGGTCTCCCCGCAGGAAGGGCAGAGGGGCCGGCCGGCTTTATCGTGATGCAGGCTGGCCAGCAGGTCGTATTCCTTGCTCCTTGACTTGCTCTCCTGGCTCTGGGGGGTGGGGCCGATGACCTCCGGGATGACCTCGCCGGCGCGCTGGATGATGACGCTGTCGCCGACGCGGATGTCCTTGCGGCGGATGTCGTCCTCGTTGTGCAGGGCGGCCTGCCGGATGGTGACGCCGCCCACGGCCACCGGCTCCAGGATGGCGTAGGGGTTGAGGGTGCCCGTCCGCCCCACGCTGATGCCGATGTCCTTGAGACGGGTGGTGCCCTGGACGGCAGGGAACTTGTAGGCCACCGCCCAGCGCGGCTCGCGGCCGATATCGCCCAGAGTTTGCTGGAGGGCGAGGTCGTTTATCTTGATGACGATGCCGTCG
>Ga0307445_10001337_pt1 | contig 13869 bp, 16 predicted proteins | sample SalMarSW160330MG_FD_202147 | JGI IMG/M metagenome (GOLD analysis project Ga0307445, IMG submission 202147) | Salt marsh sediment microbial communities from the Plum Island Ecosystem LTER, Massachusetts, United States - SW1603-30 | ecosystem: Environmental > Aquatic > Marine > Intertidal zone >...
ATACATTCTCTGTCATCATGACCTGTAATCGTTCCATTGCTCCTGAATTCATCTTCATTCATAGAACAAGAAGCAATTACTAACAAAAATGTAAACAGTACTATAGTAATTATTCTATTCATTTTATCACCTGCGAAATAAATATCATCAATTTTATTGCAGTAATATCATCAACGACAATACCTGATCCAATGAAAAAATTTAAGGATAGGCTGACGTTTAGCAAATGCACATCCCGCTCCAAACAGAATCATTTCATTTTTCTACTTTTTCGAAACCGTGTATTTAATAATACTCACTTTCTCTATAGTTATCATTCCACCTGAGTTTGCTTCTTCAAATAATCCATTTAACACGGGAATAAATTCTTCAATCTTTTTTTCCTCATCAACAATTTCAATTACCAGAGGAAGGTCTTCGGAGAGTCTTAACAATTTTGATGTATGAATTCTGCTTGACGGTCCGAAACCCATATTGCCTTTAACTACGGTTGCACCGGCTAATCCTGCTTTACGTGCCTCAAGCACTATCTTTTCATAAACCGGAACGTGATGAATTAAATCGGATTCACCGACAAATATCCGTAGTAATTTTGCTTCACCTTCAATATGCATTTCTATCCTCCGATAATTAGTTTGGAGATAAAAGCAGCCAGGAACACCGCCAGAATTGTAACAAAAATATTGAGAAGAATATTTGAACCAGCCAAGAGATACTCCGAATCCTGGATGAGCTTTACAGTTTCATACGAAAACGTTGAGAAAGTTGTAAGCCCCCCGCAAAGTCCGATTGTTAAAAACATTCTCATCTCAGCAGAAATAAGTTTGACGGCATCCAGATAGAACAAAGTAAAACCAAGTAAAAAGCTTCCGATAATATTTACAGATAAAGTTCCATAAGGAAATAATGAGGCGGTATATTTATAAACAATATCCGAGATTACGTATCTTAAAAATCCTCCAATACCGGAACCAAGGGCAACAATTAAATAAATTTTCATGCCACGAATAACATTTTCAGTTAAAATTAAAAATCATATTCTGTTATACAATTTCTTCATACAACTTTCTAAACTTTTTCAAATCTTCCCAGCAATCTTTTTTCCAATTGGGATTGCGCAAAAGTGCTGCTGAGTGATACGTAACCATTACTTTCGCACCCTCGTATTCAAACACCTTTCCTCTTAACGATCCAAGCGATTCCCTTTTTTTAAGTAAACCTCTCGCTGCCGTCAATCCAAGACATAAAATTAATTTTGGTTTTATTAACTCAACCTGTCTTTTAAGATACGGCATACAGGTTTCCATTTCATCGGGTAATGGAGTCCTGTTTCCAGGCGGACGGCACTTTACTACATTACCAATGAAAACTTCTTCTCTTTCAAATTTTATTGCTCTCAGCATATCGGTTAAAAGCTTTCCTGCTCTTCCAACAAACGGTAATCCCTGCTTATCCTCTTCTGCACCCGGACCTTCGCCAATAACCAAAACATCAGCATTTGGATTGCCCGTCCCGAAAACAAATTTGTTCCTGTTCTTATGCAAATCACATTTTGTGCAGTTACAAATTAGTTTTTCAAGTTCTTCTAATGAAGTAGCTTTTTCCCAATCTGCTTTTTCTTTGGGGAATAGTTCTGGTTCTGCAAACATTGGTGACGGTTCTTTTACAACGATGGTGGTTCTTTTCTTTTTAGGGATGAATAGTTCATCACCAAAAATTTCCTGCTGAACTTTTAATGATTTTATTATTTCTTTTTTAGAATACTTATTCATTAACTTAATAATATAATTATTTGTGAAATGGTCAGCCTAGACAAATTCTTTCAGCTTAGTATAGAGACATCAATCAAAAATTAAGATTCCGAAACGAGCTTGCCTGCTGCAAGCAGGTTCGGAATGACAACTAGTCCAAAATATTTTTTGCTTCACTCAAAATTTTATTCGCAATCTGAAACTTTGAAAGTAGCGGAATCTTTATGGATTTACCATCCTGCCTGATGATAGTTACTTTATTTGTATCAGTCTCAAAGCTGCTTTCTTTTCCGGGAGAATTAAGCACAATCATATCCAGATCTTTTTCATTCAACTTTTTCTTTGCATTACTCAATTCGTTCTGTGTTTCGAGAGCAAAACCAACAACTTTAGTTTTCTTTGATTTAAGTTGAGAAAGAATATCAGGATTCATTTCAAGTTTTAAATCAATCGGTCCTCTCTCTTTCTTTATCTTGTTTGATGAAGCTTTTAAGGGACGAAAATCAGATACCGCAGCTGACATAATCAATAAATTATTTTTATCAATCTCTTTTTTGATCGCTCTCTCCATTTCAGTTGCTGAACGAACTTGTACTAAATTGATTTCAGGATAAATATTTTGAGAAGATGGTCCGGAAATTAGTGTAACATTGGCACCACGCAGGAAAGCTGCTTTAGCAATAGCATAACCCATCTTGCCGGATGAACGATTTCCAATGAATCTAACAGGGTCAATATCTTCGTAAGTTGGTCCAGCAGAAACAAGAATTTTCTTTCCGATCAAATCTTTTAAATATCCTGAAAGAATTAATTCAACCGCATCCAGAATTTTATTTATATCAGCAAGTCTTCCTGCACCAGAGAGACCACTTGCCAACTCGCCTGATTCAGGATAAATAATAAAATGTCCAAGTCTCCCCAACTTTTCAAGATTCTCTTTATTGATCGGATTATTGTACATATCAACATCTGCAGCAGGTGCAATTAGCAAGGGAGATCGCAAAGCAGTAACCAGAGTTGTTAGGGCATTATCTGCAAATCCGTGAGCCATTTTTGCAATCGTATTAATTGTTGCAGGAGCGACGAGCATCAAGTCAGCCCAGAGTGCATAATCAATATGCCATGTTGAAAGATTTGTTCCATCTTGCTGGTTTTTCGGAAAAGTATTGACAATAACATCATTCTGCGACAGCGTAGATAGGGTTAATGGTGTTATAAATTCTACTGCAGAATGAGTCATAACTACTTTAACATTTGCGCCTCGCTTTACAAATTCTCTAACAATCAAGCAGGATTTGTAGGCAGCGATGCAGCCAGTTACACCAAGAAGAATATTTTTCCCTTTTAAAAAATCTTTAATCATAATATTACTTTCAATTTATCTACCTGAAATTTAATGTAAATACTTAAAAGATATTTAAAAAAATAAATCCGGCTTAATGCCGGATTAGTTTATCATAATATCTGAAAAGTTAAAAATGATTACTGCTTAAAATCGTATTCAATTTTGCCATCTAAAAATTCATTTAAAGCCTGAAGATGTGGTTTTTTTCTCTGTTCCATTTCCAGAGCAATTTTTAACTGTGCGGGATTATCAATATCCTCATTCTCATCATCGGTGGTTGCTTCAGGAATTGTGCTGAGTAATGCATTAAACTCAATTTTATTTTCCGAATTAAGCTGGCGGGCGCGTTTTGCAGTTACGATTATCGCTTCGTAAACGTTGCCTGCTTTTTTATCAATCTCTCTTAAATCGATTGGATTTATTTCCATCTATTTATTCTCCTTTAATATTTTTCTTACTAAAATTTTTGCTTCTAAAATTGCTGCATCAAGCTTTATATTTTCAATTACATAATCAAACTTATCCTTAAGGCTCAATTCCATTTTTGCTCTTTCAATTCTTTTAATAAAATCGGATTCGCTTTCAGTCTGCCTCTGCCTTAATCTTCTGACAAGTTCTTCAAAACTGGGAGGCGAAATATATACTAAATGAGCATAAGGGTAAAGTCTTTTTATTGTAAGTGCACCTTTGACGTCCAATTCCAGCAAAACAGGCTTTCCCGAATCAATATTTTCCTCTACAAAGCTTTTATAGGTGCCATAATAATAATCATAAAATTTTTCCCACTCGATAAATTCATTGTTTTCAATCTTTTTCAGGAATTCTGACTCCGAAATGAAAAAGTATTCAAGACCTTCTTTTTCTATCTCTCTCTTGGGTCTTGTAGTAGCGGAAATGGAAAAAACAATTTCAGTGAAACTTTTTAATATTTCCTTAACGATGGTAGTTTTTCCCCCTCCGCTGGGTGCGGAGAAAACAATAATTTTTCCTTTTGCGTCTTTCAAAGGTTATTCAATGTTTTGTATTTGTTCCCTGATTTTTTCAATTTCTTCCTTAATATAAACGCAGGAATGAATTATAGTAGTAGAAATTGATTTTGAAGAAATAGTATTAGTTTCACGGTTCATTTCCTGACAAAGAAAGTTTAACTTTTTCCCTGGTTCATTTTCGTTCTTCAGACTTTCCTTAAAAAACTTAATATGACTTTTTAACCTGACACATTCTTCAGTAATATCTGCTCTATCAGCAATTAGTGCCAATTCAAGATTCAGCCGGTCTTCATTAATTTCAGCATTGCTGGTTAAATCAGATATCCTCTGTTTAAGCTTTTCGTAATATTCATTAATACTTTTACGGAATAGTTTTTCAATTTCCGAAACTTTTTTGTTAATCTTTTCAATTCTGGAATTTAAATCTCTGGCTAATTCAGCACCTTCTTTTTTCTTCATCAGGATTAATTTGTCAAGTGCTTTGCTCAATGCTGATTTAATGATTTCGAACTCGGCTTTGGTTAGTTCGGTTTCCTGAGTTGTGAAGATCTCTTTATTGTTAAGTATATGATTAAGTTCAATATTTTCCTTAATACCTGATATTTTTTTTATTTTTTTTATCAACTCTACTTGATTTAATAATTTATTCTTATCAACGGAAGGTAATCCATTTTCAATTCCGTCTTTTTTAAAATGAATGACTACGTTAAGCTTACCTCTTTGCAGTTTTGTTTTTATGAATTCTTTTATTTCATAATCATAAGTTGAAAGTATTGAAGGTGTCTTAAGGAAAACCTCAAAATACCTGCTGTTCACACTTTTTATTTCAACCTCTGCCGTGATTTTATTTTTTAAGCTGCTGCCCTTGCCGTAGCCGGTCATGCTATAAATCATTGAAATTTCCTTTTATCATTAGTTGATTTTTATTATTACACTTAAAGATACGCAGAAGCAAATTAACAGATATCTTAAAATGCTTCACCTATACCAAAATGAATTACCATAGTGTTAAAAAACTTTTTTTCGAAAATAAATTTCATATCACCCGGATCATAAAGCTTAAATCCGAAATCTAAACGGAATGGTGCAATTGCAGAATAATATCTTAACCCTGTACCAAATGCCACAGCAACCTGATCAATTCTGATTTCCTTTATTTCATTCCAGGTGTTGCCGTAATCAATAAAAAATACAAATCCATAAGTTTTTTCAAACCTCCTGCGATACTCGAGACTACCTTCCAGCAAAATATTTCCACCTCTTATTTTAAACTGTTCATTTAAAGATGAAGGAAACAAATTAAAAAGTGGATCCGGTGGAATTAATTCTCTTGATCTCCATCCTCTAACTGAATTACTTCCGCCAGCAAAGAAAGTTTGGTTGGGGGAAACAAGTGCAGCATCACCGCTGAACATCTGGATATAACCGGATTTCAGCTTTAGAGCAAAAATCGTATTCCTATCTCGTGATACTGCAAAATAATTGCCAATAGTAAACTGCAATTTTAAGTAGTATCCAAGTGAATCAACAACCCTGGTTACTGCACCTGTAGAAACATTTTTAAGATCCTGCTTAACATCTGCTGAGGAAATCTCTGTAATTAAAGAAATTGTTCTACCCTCTGTAGGATAAAAAAGATTATCAGTGTTTCGAGAACCTATTTCTACGCCTAAAGAGGAAGTAAATGTCTTTGGACTTATTGATATAGTATCAACCGGTGGGATACTATAGCTCAATCTGTCAAATCTTAAATAAGGATTAAGCAAATTAACAAAAGTATAGGTTGGCATATCTACTGCAGAAGTAAAATTAGCACCGTAATTTTGATAATCAACAGAAGAAATGTTATAGGATTTAAGATAAGTTTCGAGCCTTCCCGCAACAACTCTGCTAAATAGAAACGGCTGCTCAACTATTGCGGATAAATCAATTTCTGATTGGAATGTCTCATTAAATAATTTTGAATTAAACTTGAGGTTTGCAATATCATTTACTTTGAACCTTGCTCTAACCGTAAGCTTGCGCGCATCACCAAACAAATTTTTACGAACGTAACTTGCACCAACACCAACGTTGAAATAATTATTTTCATTATCCGCAAAAACCTCAGGCGAGACTTCATTCAAAGGGGCAACATTCCCCTTTATTAAAAGCTGAACTTTTCCGGCAGCAGTATCCTGAACAACTCCATTCAAATTTATTGAGTTGAATAATCCGGTTCTTGCAAGTCTTATTCTGCTCTTAAGCAGTTCATTCTCTCGATAAGAATCACCAATGTTGATGTTGGTTATATATTTAATCAGGTCATTACTTACTTCCGATTGAGATTCTCCTTCTTTTTCTATTTTAATATCATTATAAGTAAACCAGCTGCCTTGAGTAAAATAATTAGAGAGATCTGTCTTTGCTTTAACGGTATCAATTATAATTTTTGTGCTGTCATATTCAGCAAGCATAAATCCATGGTTTTTAAGATAGTTTACTATTTCATCATTTTTTGTCTGCACATTCTCCTGTACATAACGTTCCCAGTCCGGATATTCAAGATATTGTTTTATTACCGAGTTTATCTCGTCACCTAAATTTTCAAGCCCATAAAAATTCACTTTACCATATGTATGCATTTCATTTTCGTTTATTACATAAGTCAAATCAACTGACTTCGATATAGTATCTATTTTAAAATAGTAGTCGATATTGGCTTTAAAGTATCCATTGACAGAATAGAAAGATTTGAGAGAAATTATATCGACCGATATTGCACTCGAGTCAAAATAATTAGGGGGGGAACCAATAAAGCTGACAGTATTATATAAAAGTCTCCACAGCCAGAATGGATTTTCTTCGCTCTGGATATGTGCTTTCAGTTCATCATCAGGAAAAGATTCGTTTCCTACAAAATTAATAGAAGCTAATTCATACCTGTCTGTTTCCTGTGCAAATTGATTTACACTGATTACAAATACAATAGCAAGAATGTAAACGAAAGACTTCATTAAGAAGCGGTGCACTTTCTTTATTACGAATTCATAGATTTAACAGACAAAAAGTCACAGAAAAAGTTTTTATAATTATAGCGCTCTCTCGACTAATCTGAGATTTGGATAATCTCTTCTGAAATAGCTTACAAAGAAATTTTTTAACATAGGATTATCAATATTTTGCGATAGATCAAGTGAAACTCTCCCTTCGGAAATAACTGAAAGATGGGCGCTGTATACTTTTAGTTTTTTCAAATCTATTACATGTGAGTATACATCTCCACCTGCGCTTCCCAGAAAATAATTTTTAGAATTATAATAAATGAGTTCGTTGTCAAAATCAGAAAATTTTATTTTATTGACCAAACACTGAACAAATGACCCGTTAAGAACATTGGTAGAATATTTAATCTGAAATTCTCCATCAACCCAGCTAATGAGGTAAAATTTGATTCCATAAATATTATTTTCAGAAATCTCTACACCTGCGACAATGGACTTCAGCGTATCCGACTCAAAATAACCTGCGGTAGTGAAGGAAACATTTTGCCCAACTAAGTCTTTGGCTGTTTTAATAACTAGTTGTTCATTTTCAAATAAATTGTGTGGTGGCGGTTCGTATGATTTTTTGCATCCATAGACAGCAAAAATTAAGACCAAAATAAACGACAGATGAAAAATTTTATTTAATGTCAACTTCGGTACCTATTTTAATTACTGAATATAATTCGTCAATGTTTTCATTACTCATAGCAATTGAGCCATTAGTCCAGTTAAAAACAAACGGAAGGTTTTTAAAGACATAATCCAATTCACCTATTCCGTGAATCCCGATATTTCCGCCAAGAATATTATTAAACCTTGTGCACCCTTCATAGTAATATTGAAATTTAATATCGTTGAATTCCTTTTGAGAAATCCAGCCTTTCCTTAATGCATTTGTTGCGTCTTCCAGGTTAGGATAGTTTATCTGAAAAAATTTATGGTATTTACTTACCGTATCAATTTTGCATATTTTATAAACACCAACAGGAGTGGCTTTATCTCCCGCCCTGCTTTTTGGCGTATGCACCGATTTACCAAAACTTACTCTGTAGTTTTTTATAAGAACACTTTCTTCATATAAACCAAGTGTGTAGTTCTGTCTGTCAACAACCAGCCTAGGATTTTTGATTTCAGTAAAACCATTTTTCAGCATTGCTTCAGAAAGAGGAACATTTCGAAGGTTTAGAATAATTCCATAAACAAGAACACCAAAAAAGAAAAGTGCTATAGCAAAGATGAGATAAATAATATTCCTCAGAACACCTTTGTTTAAATAATTTGCAGCCTTAACAGGACCAATGCGAAATTCTTTTAGCTTTTCAAAAAGCTTCACGGTTAATTACTTATTCTCTTGAAATATTAAATTTTCTTTTAATTGATTCAAAATTTAGTCAAAAATCGGCAAATTTTTAGACACCGGATAAAAATGAAAAACCCGGTCGTTGAGAACCGGGTCCAATAAAAAATCCTTTATGGAATTTTATACTTCCATTATCTCCTTCTCTTTATGCTTTAACGTATCATCAATCAAATTGATATGTTCGTCAGTTAGCTTTTGCACTTCACCTTCTGCATCGTGCATTTGATCTTCTGACATTTTTTTCTCCTTTTCCTCTCTTTTAATATGATCATTAGTATCACGTCTTACATTCCTGATTGCGATTTTAGCTTCTTCACCAAACTTTTTTACAAGCTTTACAAGTTCTTTTCTTCGTTCTTCATTTAAAGGCGGAACAGGTATTTTTAGGTTTGTACCATCGCTTATAGGATTGAAACCAAGATTTGCTTCGAGAATAGCTTTATCAATTACCTGTACCATCTGCTTTTCCCAGGGGGTGATTGATAGAGTATGTGCATCAAGAACAGATACATTGCCAACCTGGTTTAATGGCACCATGTTACCATAATAATCCACTTTAATACTATCGAGCAAAACAGTTGTAGCCTTGCCTGTTCTGATTTTGGAGAGTTCGCTTCTTAATGTTTCAATTGATTTATCCATTCTGCTTTTAGCATCTTTTATTAATTCGTGCATAATTGCCTCAGTTTGTTTTTATGCTTCTTTAATAAGTTTTTCAGGACTAACAATCAGAGTTCCAACTTCTTCACCTGTAACAAGCTTTAACAAATTGTCGGGAACATCCATATTAAAAACAATCATCGGGAGATCATTTTCCTGGCAGAGACTTACTGCTGTTAAATCCATTATCTTAAGATTTTTCTTTAAAACATCCAGATAGGAGATATTATCAAACTTAAATGCATCAGGATTTTTTTCCGGATCACTGTCAAACACACCATCAACTCTTGTTCCCTTAACAATAACATCAGCATTTATTTCAACAGCACGCAACGAAGCAGCCGTATCAGTACTAAAGAACGGATGACCCGTTCCCGCACCAAAGATTACAATTCTCTTTTTTTCAAGATGTCTTATTGCCCTTCTTCTAATGTAAGGTTCAGCAATTGCTTCCATATTAATGGCACTCATTAATCGAGTGTAAATTCCCCGCTTCTCAATTGCATTCTGAAGAGCGAGAGCATTAATTACTGTTGCCAGCATACCCATTTGATCCCCGGTTGCTCTATCGATTCCCTGTGAATGTGCACTTAAGCCACGATAGATATTTCCTCCACCGATTACAATTCCAAGCTCGGCACCCGCGTTATAAGCTTTTTGAATTTCTTCAGAAAAAAATTCAAGAACATTATTATCTATCCCAAAACCCTGTGAACCCATAAGGGATTCACCGCTAAGCTTTAGTAAAACCCTATTATATTTTAAGTTCATCTCATCCTGTAATTTTTCACAGCTAAATATAAAAAAAGGTCTTAAAAATATTAAGACCTCTTTTTGATAAATTATTTTTTCTCATCACCAAGATGGAAACGATCGAATTTCGTTACCCCGGCTTTAGAACCGTGTTTTGAATTGAATTCTTTTAGCAAATCACCAACGGTTTTTGAATTATCCCTAATGAATGCCTGCTCAAGCAGAACGTTTTCCTGATAGAATTTATTCAATTTGCCCATTGCGATTTTTTCAAGTATCTGTTCCGGTTTGCCTTCTTTTTTAGCAAGCTCTTTATAAATCTCCAATTCTTTATCAACTACAATTTTAGGAACATCTTCCCTTGCAATGCTAATAGGATTCATGGCAGCAACCTGCATTGCCATATCTTTACCAATAGCAGAGAGTTCATCACTTCCATCTTTAACATCGTCAAATTTTACTAAAACACCTAACTTTGAACCCGGATGTATATAATCAACAAGTAGTCCATTGCTAGCTTCTAAAATATCGAAACGTGATATCTCAATTTTTTCACCAACTTTACCTAAAACATCATTCAGTTTGTTCTGAACATCTGCATTTTTGCTGAGTAACTCTTCAACGTTTTTAGGTTTATTTTTGTGAACAGCACTGATAACATAATCGGCAAGACCAATGAAATCCTCACTCTTTGCAACAAAATCAGTTTCGCAATTAATTTCTAAAATTGTTCCTGATTTTTTATCGTCTGAAATTTTTGTAGCGATCAATCCCTCGTTAGCCGATTTTTCTGCTCTTTTAGCAGCAACCGATGCGCCTTTTTTCCTTAATATTTCTATTGCTTTTTGAACATCGCCGTTTGCTTCCTCGAGCGCTCTTTTGCAATCCATCATACCGGCGCCGGTTCTCTGTCTTAAATCATTTACTTGTGCAGCAGTTATAGCCATAATAGTAACTCCAAATTAAAATTAATTTTCTGAAGCAGGCTCTTTAGATTCTGATTCTTTTTTCTCTTCAACCTTCACTTCAGAAATTTCTTCTTCCTTTTTTTCTTTCTTCTTTAAGTGTTTCTTAGGTACTTTCTTCTCTTCATCTTGTGCTGTCTCTTCCTGGTGTTCTTTCCTTGCTCTTTCTCTTTCAGCAATTTCTTCAGCTCTCTTTTCCTTGAATTTTGCCTGACCCTCAACAACTGCATCTGCCATATGCTTTACAATAAGTTCTATTGTTTTCACTGCGTCATCATTAGCAGGGATTAAATAGTTAATGTCATCCGGGTCACAGTTTGTATCAACAATAGCAAACACCGGAATGTTCAATCTTTTCGCTTCTTTTACAGCGATATCTTCCTTTTTAATATCAACAACAAAAATTGCACTTGGAAGCTTGGACATTGTTTCCACACCTTCCAGAATTTTTTTAAGTTTATCCCGCTCACGTGATAAGAACAGCCGTTCCTTTTTAGTTATTTTTTCAAAAGTTCCGTCAGTTTCCTGCTTTTCTATATTCTGCAGTCTTTTAACACTTTTTCTAATTGTCGAAAAGTTTGTAAGCATTCCACCTAACCAGCGTTCGCTTACCCAATTCATTCCACATCTTTTTGCTTCCGACTCAATAACTCCTTTTGCTTGTTTTTTTGTTCCGACAAAAAGGATTGAGCCACCACCCGAAACTGCTTCAATCATTTCCTGGTATGCCTGGTTAAGCAAACCAAGACTTTTCTTTAAATCAATTATGTGAATACCATTCTTTTCCATAAAAATGAATGGTTTCATCTTAGGATTCCAGCGGCGGGTTAAGTGCCCGAAATGTGCACCTGCTTCAATCAGGTGCGTTAGCTCCAGAGTTGTCATTAAATTTTCTCCTGTTTTTATCTTCTACCCTCGTCGTCTTTACCTTTCATCCCGACTAATCGGGACACAGGAAGTAAATCGGAAGGTATGAATATTGGTTATTAAATTATCTCTTAGAAAATTGAAATCTTTTTCTTGCTTTTGGTTGTCCGTATTTCTTTCTTTCAACCATCCTCGGATCCCTCGTTAAAAATCCTTCAATCTTTAAAGATGGTCTGAAATCCGGATTTGTGTCAATTAAAGCTCTTGCTATTCCTAATCTTATTGCCTGTGCCTGTCCCGTTGATCCGCCGCCTTTAACATTTACGTAAACATCATACTTACCACTCGTTTCCGTAACATCAAATGGTTTGGTAATATCCTCTCTGCTAACTAACAGCGGGAAAGCTTTTTCAAACTCTTTACCATTGACTAATATTTTTCCGTTGCCACTTCTTAGTATAACTCTTGCTACAGAAGTTTTTCTTCTTCCAATATAAATTCTATCGACCATTAGTTCTCCGATGTTCTGAGTATTTCAGGTTTCTGTGCTTTGTGAGGATGCTCTTCCCCGGCATAGACTTTAAGCTTCGTAATTAATTTATTACCCAATCTGTTTTTAGGCAGCATACCTCTTACAGCTTCCCTGATAACAAATTCTGGTTTTTTCACTTTCATTTCTTCGTATGAGCGTATCTTCTGTCCGCCGGGATACATACTATGCCAAATGTATTTTTTAAGCTGCTCTCTTTTTCCAGTTAATCTAATTTTGTCAGCATTTATTACAATAACAAAATCTCCGGTATCCATATTGGGAGTAAAAATAGGTTTGGTTTTCCCTCTGATTACCGAAGCCACTCTCGATGCAAGTCTTCCTAAAACCTGATCCTTTGCGTCAACAAGGTACCATTTTCTGTTAGCATCTTCGGTTTTAATAAACCGCGTCATTCCTTCCTTTTTCAAAATATAATCCTCCGTGTAACAAAATCTTTTTTGAAGCCTGAAAAAATAAGCGGATACCCTTAAAAAGTCAAGAAAAATAAAGAGGTAATTAATGATACTAAATCAGAATAGCCCTGAAAACTTGATTATTTGAAGCAGGGGACAAAATTAGTAATTTTGTTACCTTAAATTCATAAAATAATTAATAGATAAAACACCATGAAGATTCTTGTAACCGGTGGATCTGGTTTTTTAGGCATAAACCTGATACGTTATTTATATTCAAAAGGAAACCAGATAAAATCGCTGGATCTGGTCGATTTTGATTATCCCGATATAAAGGATAAAATTGAAATAATTAAAGGGGATATAAGAGATAAGGCAACAGTTGAAAGAGCAGCTGAGGGAGTAGATGTAATTGTTCATTCAGCAGCAGCACTCCCACTTTATACACCCGAAGAAATTTTTTCTACTGATATTAACGGCACACAAAATATGCTTGAAGCTGCAGAGAAGTTTAAAGTAGAACGCTTCATTCATATCTCTTCAACCGCGGTTTACGGAATCCCCGATCATCATCCATTATATGAAACAGATAAACTGGATGGAGTCGGACCTTATGGTAAAGCAAAAATTCAAGCTGAAGAAGAATGTATGAAATTCCGTAAAAAAGGAATGTGCGTTACAATTATTCGTCCTAAGTCATTCATTGGACCGGAACGATTAGGAGTATTCGATTTGCTTTATGATTGGGCAAAAGATGGTCATGGTTTCCCCATGATTGGCAAAGGAAATAATCGCTACCAACTTCTCGATGTGGAAGATCTTTGCGAAGCAATTTACTTATGCTGCACACTGGACAAAGAAAAAGTGAATGATACATTCAACATTGGTGCAAAAGAATTTACAACTATGAAGGAAGACTACCAGGCTGTTCTGGACTACGCTGGTCACGGTAAAAAAATAAAAGGACTGCCGGAAAAACCAATTATTTCAACACTCAAGATTTTAGAAGCATTAAAGATTTCTCCACTCTACAAATGGGTCTATGAAACTGCTTCCAAAGATTCATTTGTTTCTATTGAGAAAGCAGAAAAGGTTCTTGGTTATAAACCGAAGTATTCAAACAAGGATGCTTTGATAAGAAATTATAAATGGTACATTGAAAATTTTGATAAGTTTAAAAACACTTCCGGCATTTCACACAGAGTCCC
>Ga0307445_10001339_pt1 | contig 13858 bp, 9 predicted proteins | sample SalMarSW160330MG_FD_202147 | JGI IMG/M metagenome (GOLD analysis project Ga0307445, IMG submission 202147) | Salt marsh sediment microbial communities from the Plum Island Ecosystem LTER, Massachusetts, United States - SW1603-30 | ecosystem: Environmental > Aquatic > Marine > Intertidal zone >...
TGGGCTGTTGAGAGGCAGCTCTCTGAAATCTCCAGGGGGAAGCCAGGGGAGAAGAGGGAGATAGCCAGAATGGTGGCGCAGGAGATAGCTGACGAGGACGCCGAATACTGCAGGAGGATAGGAGAGCACGGCCTGAGGATAATCGAGGAACTGGGCCAGAAGAAGGGAGGGCCTGTAAACATACTGACGCACTGCAATGCCGGGTGGCTGGCGTTCGTTGATTACGGGACAGCTACCGCTCCAATATACGCCGCTCACGAGAGAGGGATTCCTGTTCACGTATGGGTGGATGAGACAAGACCCAGGAACCAGGGAGCAAGGCTCACGGCGTGGGAACTGGGACAGCACGGCGTCCCGCACACGGTGATTTCTGACAATACCGGAGGTCACCTCATGCAGAACGGGATGGTGGACATGGTGATAGTGGGAAGCGACAGGACCACCTATACAGGGAACGTCGCGAACAAGATAGGGACCTACCTGAAGGCCCTGGCCGCGAGGGACAACAACGTCCCCTTCTACGTCGCGCTCCCATCCTCGACCCTTGACTGGAGGACGAGAGGGGGGAAGGAGATTCCCATAGAGGAGAGGGGGTCAGATGAAGTCAGGTTCGCGCAGGGCATGTGCGAAGGCTCCCTTAAGAGGGTTTTGCTGACGCCCGAGAAGAGCCCGGCAGCGAACTACGCCTTTGATGTCACCCCCGCAAGGCTGGTGACAGGCCTGATAACGGAGAGGGGAATCTGCAAACCAGAGGAGAGCGAGATACGCAGGATGTTCCCTGAGAAGTGAGACCAGACAACTTTTATATAGCTTATTCCGACTCTATAACTATGCCTGTTGAGGGGTTTGTGGAATACAGGAGGAGGGAGTACTGCAAGGACGTACAGTGCCCTGTCCAGGTGATAATGGAGTCGAAGGGCGAGGGTTCTGATGAGTTTGAGAAGCTCAGGGCAATATGCAAGCAGGCGTGCCTCCATACCACCCATGAATTCCACAAGTGGCTCATTGACAGAGGATATCTGGTGGTGAAGCCAAAAACCGAAGGCGAAGAGGAGGAATGACGATGAACTGGGGAATGAGGAACAGGATGTCGAGGATATTCAATCCCAAGACAAAGAGTTGCGTGATGCTGGCGGTTGACCACGGATACTTCCAGGGCCCCACGACAGGGCTCAGGAATCTGGGGAAGGCAGTCGACCCGCTGCTCCCTTACGCGGACGCGCTGATGATAGCGAGAGGTGGTTTGAGGAACTGGATAACCCATGACATGGACAAGCCTATTGTTCTGAGGGTTTCCGGGGGGCAGAGCGTGCTCAAGGAGATATCCAACGAGGTGATAACCACGTCCATAGATTCCGCGATTAGGCTCAATGCCTCTGCCGTGACCTGCTCTGTCTTTGTCGGCAGCGAGCACGAGAAGGAGACCATCCACAACCTCGCGAAGCTCGTGAACGAGGCCGAGAAGTACGGAATCCCTGTCCTTGCCGTTACCGCAGTGGGAAGGGACATGGTCAGGGATGCCAGGTACCTGGGACTAGCCTCGAGGATATGCGTGGAGACGGGTGCGCACATGATAAAGACCTACTACTGCGACGGCTTCGAGGAGGTCGTGGAGGCGTGCGGGAACGCGCCTGTCGTGATAGCAGGGGGGAAGAAGATTCCCGAGAGGGAGGCCCTCCAGATGGCATACGATGCGGTCTCCAAGGGGGCGTCAGGGGTTGACATGGGCAGAAATATATTCCAGAGCGACTCGCCTGTCAGCATGATAAAGGCCGTGAGAGGGATAGTCCACGACAAGATATCGGTGGATGAGGCCTACAAAATCTATGAGCAGGGTAAGAAGGCCAAATGAACGGGGTGATGCGACGTGAAGGTGGCTGTCTATTACAGGAACAGCGATGTCAGGATAGAGGAAAGGCCGAAGCCCGTCCTTAACGATGGCGAGATTCTCGTGAAGATGAAGGCGTCCGGCATCTGCGGGACCGACCTCATGGAATGGTACAGGATAAAGAAGGCCCCGAGGGTCCTGGGCCACGAGATGGTCGGGGATATCGTGGAATCCAAATCCAGCAATTTTTCCGCGGGGCAGAGAGTCTTCGTGAGCCACCACGTCCCGTGCAATGAATGCAAGTACTGCAGGGAGGGCAACCAAACCGCGTGCGAAACCCTCCACAAGGGGAATTACGAGCCAGGAGGGTTCAGCGAATATGTCAGGGTCCCCAAGGTGAACGTGGAGAAAGGGACGTATGTTCTTCCGGACAAGGTATCCTATGAGGAGGGGGTGATGATTGAGCCACTTGCCTGCGCCGTGAGGGCGCAGAGGGTGATAGGAGTGAAGGAGGGGCAGACCGTCCTTGTTTTGGGTTCGGGCGTCTCAGGGCTCCTCAACATAGCCGTCGCCAAGCTCAAGGGGGCGAGGGTAATCGCAACAGACATAAATGAATACAGGCTGGGGAAGGCGAAGGAGTTCGGCGCTGACGAGGCAGTGGACGCGAGGAAGCTTACTGATACCAAGGCGGACAGGGTCATGGTCTGCACAGGAGCGATGCAGGCATTCGAACAGGCCTTCAGGTCCATTGAAAGGAAAGGGACAGTGATGTTCTTCGCAATCCCTGACAGGGACATAACCATGCCAACAACAGACTTCTGGAGAAACGAGCTGAGTTTCGTTTCAAGCTACGGCGCCGCCCCCGCTGACCTGGAGGAATCCCTCCAGATGATAAGCTCGGGGAAGGTCAACGTCAAGGGGATGGTCACAGACAGGTTCCCCCTCAGCCAGATACAGAAGGGCTTTGACGTCGCAGGAAAAGCGCAGGAATCCCTGAAGGTGGTAATCACAGAGGAGAAGAATCAGAGTTAAGCTTATAAAGAGGGGATTTCAATAGAAAAGCTGTTAGACCGCGCCCAGGTAGTGGGCGGCGAGAAATTCGCTGCCCGCCTAATGTAGCGGCCTAATTGCGCCAAAGAGATTTGGTGCAAGGCTAAGCATATGAGACTGTCACTCTCATGACCCGGGTTCAAATGAACCCTTTTGCCCAGTAAACGTGCAAAAGCGTTCGCGGAAAGAAAGCTTCCGCCGAACGAAAGGTTCTGGGAATCCCGGCCTGGGCGCTTATCTTTTTTATTAATCCTTGGGGGGCCGAGGAGTATTTAAGAAAGGAAAACAATTCTTTAAACGATTATGGAAAAGAAGAATTTCCTTTTCGTTACATACGATGCGCTCATCACTGACATCGCCTGGCAGATAGTCAAGGAGGGGCACGACGTCAAGTTCTTTACTGAGAACAGCGTAGAGAAGGAGGTAGGTGACGGGTTCGTCCCAAAGGTGGACAACTGGAGGAAGGAGGTCGACTGGGCGGACGTCATAGTTTTCGACGACACGCTGGGCCAGGGAAAGAGAGCAAAGAGGCTCATGGAGCAGGGACATAATGTTATAGGGGGGACGCCCTACACGGACAAGCTGGAGGACGACCGTGCCTTCGGCCAGGAAGAGATGAAGAAGCACGGCATAAACATAATCCCCTACATGGACTTCACGTCCTTTGACGAGGCCATAGCGTTCGTGCAGGAGAACCCGGGGAGGTATGTCCTCAAGCCGGTCGGGGACAGCGCCCCCAAGAGGTTCCTTTACATCGGCGAGGAAGACGACGGCAAGGACATGCTCCAGGTCCTGGACGCATACAGCAAGGCATGGTCAAAGAAGGTAAAGAGGTTCCAGCTCCAGAAGAGGATTCCGGGCGTTGAGGTTGCAGTAAGCGCGTTCTTCAACGGGCACGAATACGTCTATCCCATAAACGTCAACTTCGAGCACAAGAAGCTCTTTCCCGGTAACATCGGCCCATCCACAGGGGAGATGGGGACGAGCGCTTTCTGGAGCAAGCCCAACAGGCTCTTCAACATGACCCTGAAGAAGCTGGAGAACATCCTCAGGAAGGAGAGGTACGTCGGCTGCATAGACCTGAACTGCATAGTGAACAGCAACGGAATCTACCCGCTCGAGTTCACCTCACGCTTCGGCTACCCGATTGTATTCATACAGCAGGAGGGGATGATAACCCCGATAAGCGAGTTCTTCTACCATTTGTCTCGCGGGGATGACATAAAGCTCAAGGTAAAGAGCGGCTTCCAGATAGGTGCCAGGATTGTGGTTCCTCCGTTCCCGTTCAGGGACAGGAAGACCTTCGAGGTCCAGTCAAAGGATTCTGTCATATATTTCAGGAAGCCGAGCAGGGAAGGCGTCCACATAGAGGACGTCAAGCTCGTGAACGGGGAATGGGTCGTGACAGGGACCTCTGGAGTCGTTCTGGTCGTGTGCGGGACAGGCCCAACGATGAAGCAGGCACAGGCGCAGATGTACAACAGGATAAGCAACATAAACATACCCCACATGTACTACAGGAAGGACATAGGAGACAGGTGGTTCGAGGACAGCGACCGCCTCCACAACTGGGGCTACCTCAGGGAGACATGATGAATGGGCCTGGCCGGCTCAGCTTACAGGAGTTACCACTTCCGCAAGCTGAGAAGCAACTAACAGAATCTAGAAACATGAAATGGGCCTGGCCGGCTCAGCTTACAGGAGTTACCACTTCCGCAAGCTGAGAAGCAACTAACAGAATCTAGAAACATGAAATGGGCCTGGCCGGACTATCATAAGCTCTTTTTGGAAGCGTAAGCTCCTTTTGGCTTAAGCCTTCGTGTCTCGTGGACACGAGACATCTCGTCATCCTTTACGATGTTCGAGATGCCGATTTTCCAAAAGGCTTATTTTGAACCGACGACACAGGCCAAAGGCCTCAAAGCTTTTAACGCGCGGTTAAAAGCCCGCTGCTCTACCAGACTGAGCTACAGGCCCACCATTGGAATGACGACTTAGTCCAATCCATGAAGGTCGTCCTTCTGATTCTGGAATGACGACTTTTCATTCCCAGCATTGTTTATGTTGTTACTGGACTCGGAAGGTCGTCTGTCTGATTCCAACTTCTTCATTTGTTGTTCTTGGTTTATAAATCCTTTATTTCCGGTTTCTTTCTAGAATCTGCGTATTGTTTGCCCGTTTACAGAAGGCGGAATTCTTATAAAGGTTTCCAGCACTATAACAGCATGAAAAGGATTTCGCAGGAAGTGATTGACGGCACGCTGGACGCTTATCCCCGTCCTGGATTGAGATACCTGAAAGAGGCTGAAATAGATTATCCCAACGCCAGGGCCAGGTTCGTGTTGGAGGAGAGGGAGCTGAAGAGAGCCCCTGACCACATAATGGATGTTGAGATAGCGAGATGCCTGACACAGTTCTGCTATGTCTGTTTTGGCCACATCATCAGTGAGGGTGAAAGCGAGGTCTTCGGGGATTTGAGTCTTGAAGAATATTGGGAGGCCATGGGAGACAGATTGACCATTAAGGGGACCAAAACGATTAATTACAGGGGGAAAATACAGGAAACTGATTTTTTCGGGGATTTTGAATTCAGGGGCATGAGTGTGCACGAAGATGTGCATTTTCGGGGCTCTGATTACCGTACTTACAATGCGGCTTTTGATTTCTCCCTCGATGACGGGAAATGCACCGGTCACGCTAGGTTTGTATTCTATCTGGAAAACAAGCCGGTTGAGCGGCATGTTATCTAGATTCTGCATGTTGCCCGCCCGCTTGCAGAAGTGGTAACTCTCGTAAGCGGGCAAAGCTTTAAAAGCTTGCAATACATATCTTGTGGTATTGGGCGCTCTTGAGTGTCCAGGGCCGATGTTCCCAAAAACATCCCATCGGGCATGAAACCTCTCCAAGCGTATAATAATGTATTAACCTATTAACCGTTAATTGGTTAATGGGCAAAAGTATAAATACATCCAATCACATACATATACTACAAAGGTACGATTGGGTACTACGGCCTGGTGGTTAGGGCGTACGGGTGATTTCATAAAGACCATTGACATCCTCCAGCACAAGCTTGTTCCTGTTCATGAAGTCCTGCCGAAGCAGGAAAAGGATTCCCTTCTGGAAAGGCTCGGTGTCGGGGAAGATTCCCTTCCGAAGATATTCGCGTCAGACCCTGCTCTCATCAAGCTCGAGATAAAGCCGGGCGACGTGATAAGTATAACGAGGAAGTCGCAGACATCAGGGAAGTCAACCTATTACAGGGTTGTCGTTGACAAATAGAATCATGCTTATCAGCCAGACGTGCCTATGTAGTTGGAGTCGCAAAATGTCGTTCATGCCTGTGTTCAGGGTAATAGAGAAGGATATCGGCTGGGTCAGTTTTCAGGTCGAGTCCTTCAACCACTTCATAGACAGCGGTATCCAGAAGATAATAGACGAGATAGAGACTGTTTCTCTCAACCCGGAACTGGGCGACCTCAAGCTCAGGTTCGGAAAGGTCCACGTCGGGAAGCCCATAATAAAGGAGGCGGACGGCGCAACGAGGCAGATATACCCGAACGAGGCAAGAATCAGGAACCTGACCTATTCCGCGCCCGTTTACGTTGACATAACCCCGATAACCAACGGCGTGCACGAGAAGACAGAGAGAGTCCACATAGGGAACCTCCCGATAATGGTGAAATCTTGCCTGTGCTCCACGTATGGCCTCTCCAAGAAAGAGCTGGAGGAGAGGGGGGAGGACCCCTACGACCCGGGCGGCTACTTCATAGTGAACGGGACAGAGAGGGTGCTCGTCCTGATAGAGGAGATCGCGTCCAACAAGCCCATATTCGAGAAGGACGGAGATGAGATATCCGTAAGGATAAACTCCGAGAAGAGCGGGTTCAAGCAGAGGCACATGGTGGAGAGGAAGCCGGACGGTGAGATAAACATATCCTTTGCCAACATCAGGAAGCTGTCCGTGATAACCCTGCTGAAGGCGCTCGGGCTCGAGACAGACAAGGAGATATGCGAGCACATATCAGACAACCCCAAGATCCTCAACGAGCTCTACATCAACCTCTACCAGTCAACGGTGACGACTTCCGAGGAGGCGATAGACAACATAGGAAGGAAGCTCAGGGTCTCTGAGGACTACAGGGAGGAGAGGGTGAACCAGATACTGGACAGGTACCTGCTCCCGCACATAGGCCAGAAGACAGAGAACAGGAAAGAGAAGGCAGACGTGCTCGCTAAGATAATAAGGAAGACTATCATGCTTTCGCTTGACATGATACCAGAGGACGACATCGACCACTACAACAACAAGAGGCTCCTGATGTCGGGGGAGCTTCTAGGCCAGCTGTTCAGGAGCATACTGCTGGGAAGGTGGGGCCTCCTGGCAAAGATGAACTACAACTACCAGAAGCTGGTAAAGAGAGGGAAATCTCCGTCCGTACAGGGCATAATAGAGGCGAACGCCGTTACCAAGCAGATACTCTCCTCCCTAGCGACAGGGAACTGGGTAGGTGGGAGGTCTGGAGTTTCCCAGAGGCTTGACAGGTCGTCCTACATAAAGACGATCTCCCATTTGAGGTCCGTAATCTCTCCGCTGACATCGACACAGGAGCACTTCAAGGCGAGACAGATACACCCGACAGAGTGGGGAAGGCTGTGCCCTGCGGAGACTCCGGAGGGAAGCTCGATAGGATTGAGGAAGCACCTGGCGCTCATGGTGGAGATAACCCCGGGGCTCGATGAGAAGGAGACCGAGAAGGTTATGAAGGCGGTTTCAGGAAAGTGATTATCATGGCAAAGGTTACCAAGGCTGCGGAGAAGAAGGCAAAGACAGACATGTACTTCAACGGCAAGCTCGTCGCAGAGATACCGAATCCCGATGATTTCGTCAGGGACATCAGGAAGAAGAGGAGGGCAGGCCTGATATCGTCGCAGGTCAACGTGGCATACCACCCGATATTCGAGGAGATAAGGATAAACACGGAACACGGCAGGGCAAGGAGGCCGCTCATCATAGTGGAGGACGGGAAGCCCAGGCTGCTCCCCGAGCACATAAAGAAGCTGCAGAAGGGCGAGATTGACTGGAATTATCTCCTGAGCCACGGCATCGTAGAATACATAGACGCTGAGGAGGAGGAGAACACGCTGATTGCCCTCAACGAGGGCGACGTCAGCAAGGACACCACCCACCTGGAGCTCAATCCCATCGTCATACTTGGCATATCCGCGTGCCTCATCCCTTACCCCGAATACAACAGGGGGGACAGGATTAATTTCGGCGCGAAGATGGTAGGGCAGGCCATCGGTATGATGAGCAGGAACTTCGTCACCAGGACGGATACCAAGTTCAACGTGCTCGCATACCCCCAGACCCCGCTCATAAAGACCAGCGTCAGCAACATACTCGATGATTATCCCGGAGGTCATAATGTGGTGGTAGCGGTGATGTGCTATGACGGATACAACCTGAACGACGCCATCGTGATAAACAAGTCATCGGTCGAGAGGGGATTGTTCCGCTCGTTCTACTTCCGTACCTATGAGACCATAAAGAAGCGTTACTGGGGAGGCCAGGAGGACGAGATAGTCATTCCGGAGCCCGGGATAAAGGGCCACAGGGGAGAGGATGCCTACAGGGATTTGGGTGAGGACGGCATAATAAACCCCGAGACCGTTGTTACGTCGGATTCCGTTCTCGTCGGGAAGGTCTCACCGCTCAGGTTCCTCTCGAGCGAGGAATTCACAGCAGACATAGAGAACAAGAGGGAGGCATCCGTCACGATAAGGTATGGAGAAGGGGGGATAGTTGACGACGTCCTCATTACAGAAACTATCGATTCCGACCAGCTTCTGAAGATAAAGGTAAGGGACGAGAGGATACTGGAGATAGGGGACAAGCTGGCATCGAGGCACGGGCAGAAGGGAGTGATAAGCGTCCTCATCCCGCAGGAGGACATGCCATTCACCAGGAGCGGCATAATACCAGACCTCATATTCAACCCCCACGCGATTCCTTCGAGGATGACTATCGGACAGTTGCTTGAGCTCGTTGCAGGGAAGAGCGCCGCGGCAAGCGGCCAGAACATAGATTCATCCGCATTCAACCACATGAAGGAGGACGAGATAAGAAGGCTTCTCGGCTCCATGGGATTCAGGGAGGACGGGAAGGAGACGCTCTATGACGGTAGGACTGGAAAATCCTTCCAGGTCATGATATTCACCGGCCTCGCATACTACATGAAGCTCGATCACATGGTAGCCGACAAGATACACGCGAGGTCAAGGGGTCCGGTTACCCTCCTCACGAAACAACCGACAGAGGGAAGGGCAAAGAGGGGAGGCCTGAGGCTCGGGGAGATGGAGCAGCAGTGCCTCGTGGGACATGGCGCAGCGCTGACCCTCAAGGAGAGGTTCGACTCTGACAAGACCATGATACCGATATGCAAGAAGTGCGGGCTGATAGCCATATTCGATTCGATAAAGAACAGGAGCTACTGCGCGGTGTGCAAGGACAGCGAGGTTGCGTGGGTGCAGACTTCATACGCATTCAAGCTGATGATTGATGAGCTCAAGTCGATGGGGATATACCCTGAGATGAGGGTAAAGGAGATGTAAAATGGTGAACAAGATAGATTCCATGAAATTCAGCCTGATTTCGCCAGAGATTATAAGGCAGCTGGCGCGCGTCAGGGTGGTCTCTTCGGACCTGTACGACGCTGACGGCTATCCCGTTGAGGGAGGGGTGATGGACCCCAGGCTTGGAGTTATAGACCCCGGGCTCCACTGCAGGACCTGCGGAGGAGGTATAGGCGACTGCAACGGCCACTTCGGATACCTGGAACTCGCAAGACCCGTGATTAACGTCCTCTACACCAAGACCGTCTACCAGCTCCTCAAGATGTCGTGCCAGCACTGCCAGAGAATCCTCATAGTGAGCCCGGACGGGGATGTCAAGAAGAAGAGGAAGATAGGCGACAAGGCATCTACCCTTCCCGGGAAGTGCCCCCACTGCGGCAAGGAGCAGAAGAAGATATCCTTCGTGAAGCCTTACACGTTCTACCAGAACAAGACAGAGCTCGACCCGCAGGTGATAAGGGAGAGGTTCGAGAAGATACCTGACAAGGACCTCAGGAAGGTCGGTTTCAGGGGAGGAAGGCCCGAGTGGCTTATACTCACGCTCTTCCCCATTCCTCCGGTGACGATGAGGCCGAGCATAACGCTCGAGGGCGGGGAGAGGTCAGAGGACGACCTTACCCACAAGCTGGTCGACGTGGTTAGGATCAACCAGTCCCTGAAGGAGAACATGGACATAGGGGCGCCTGACTTCATACTCAACGACCTCTGGGAACTCGTCCAGTACCACATTTCAACTTATTTCGACAACGAGCTGACCGGCGTCCCTCTGGCAAGGCACAGGTCAGGAAGGCCGCTGAAAGGACTGATACAGAGGCTCAAGGCAAAGGAAGGAAGAATCAGGGGGAACCTCTTGGGAAAGAGGGTCAACTTCTCTTCCAGGACCGTGATATCCCCTGACCCAATGCTCTCGATAAACGAGGTGGGGGTACCAGAGCAGGTAGCCAACGAGCTGACGATTCCCGAGAGCGTTACCGAAATCAATATCAAGGACATAAAGAATGCTATAAAGAATGGCACGGTCAATTACGTGGTGAGGCCTGACGGAAGGAGGATAAAGGTCGGTCTGGAGAACAAGAAGGATGTTATTGAGAACGTAAACATAGACTGGCAGATAGAGAGGACCCTGAAGGACAACGACATAGTCCTCTTCAACAGGCAGCCCTCGCTCCACAGGATATCGATAATGGCCCACAGGGTCAGGGTGATGCCGCACAAGACCTTCAGGATGAACCCGAGTGTTTGCCCTCCCTACAACGCGGACTTCGACGGCGATGAGATGAACCTCCACGTCCTCCAGACAGAAGAGGCAAGGGTCGAGGCTTCGTCCCTCATGGAGGTCCAGAAGAACATAATTTCACCGAAGTTCGGGGGTCCCATAATAGGGCTGGACCTGGACCAGATATCAGGGATGTTCCTGCTCACAGGGAACAACGTGATTCTTTCAAGGGAGGAGGCATCCCAGACCCTGGCAAGCGCTGGCATAGACATAGACCTGCCGGAGGGAAAGACGTTTACAGGAAAGGACCTGTTCAGCCTTCTTCTTCCGAAGGGGCTTAACATGGAGTTCAAGGCAAGCTGCTGCATGAACTGCGACGAGTGCAGGAAGGATAACTGCCCGCATGACGGATGGGTGAGCATAGTCAACGGCGAGGTGAAGAAGGGGAGGATAGACAAGGCAGCTGTTGGAGCAGGAAAGGGAAGGATAATCAGCAAGATAGTCCGTCTCTCCGGACCAGAGGAGATAAGGAACTTCATAGATTATGCAGGCAGGCTTGGCATAGCATTCCTGATGAGGAGAGGCTTTTCAATAGGTATAGCCGATCTCGACCTGTCACCGGATGACATGAAGAAGGTCACGAAGGAGATAGAGGATGCAGAGAGGGATGCGAACCGGCTGGTTGATGATTATCACAGCGGGGAACTGAAGGTGCTTCCTGGAATGACGGCAGAAGAATCGATGGAGGCCCAGATTCTGAATACGTTGGCATCAGGGGTCAGCAGGGTCAGCGACATAGTTGCCGAGAAGGTCAAGCATTCTGACATACAGGTCATGTCAAACTCCGGCGCCAAGGGCTCCATAATCAACACCACCCAGATGGCTGCGGTGGTGGGTCAGGAAACCATTCTCGGGGAGAGGATAAAGAGAGGGTATCTGGACAGGACCCTCCCCCACATAAGGCCTCATGACCTGTCGCCTGTTTCCCACGGGTTCGTGAGGAGCAGCTTCAAGGCAGGGCTCCAGCCCTTCGGCCTGTTCTGGAACATAATGAACGGCCGCGAGGGCCTCATGGACAAGTCCCTGAGGACGAGGAAGTCCGGCTACATGCAGAGGCGTCTCGTGAACGCGCTGCAGGACATGAAGGTCTTTGATGACGGCAGCGTGAGGAACGCCAACCGCGAGATAGTCCAGTTCCTTGCAGGAGAGGACGGGGTTGACCCCTCAAAGTCAGAGTGGGGAATCCTGAGATGGAGAGATCATATTCAGGGAGTGATGTAATGGACAGGGTACCGCCAGGGATAAGGGAAGAGGTGGAGCATTTCCTTGAGAAGAAGAAACTGTCAGAGGGAAAGAAGGAGAAGGTGCTGGAAGCCATAAAGGAGCTCTACGGCAGCTCGATGTATGACCCGCAGGAACCCATAGGGGTGGTCTGCGCGCAGTCCCTCTCAGAACCCGCCACCCAGATGTCCTTAAATTTTAATGAGAAGGTTATCCTAAAGCATGATGGTGTCATCAGGATAGCGAAAATCGGTGAGTTTATAGATAAGATGATGGAGGATTCCGGCAGAAAGGAGGCGGACGGCTGGGAGGTTTGTGATGTCTCTGACAGGGAGCTGCTCGTCCCGAGCCTTAATGGGAATGAAAAAATAGAATGGATGAAGGTCGAGGAACTGAGCAGGCATGAATCCCCTGAAAGCCTGCTTGAGATAAGGACAGTCTCTGGCAGGAGGATTCTGGCTACAGACTCCCATTCCTTTGTTACAAGAAAGAACAACAGGATTGTTTCGCTATCAGGCAGGGAGCTTGTTCCTGGTGACAGGATACCTTCATTGATGTTCCTTCCAGAGAACTGCACGCAGCAGCTGGAAACCAGAGATTTTCTTCCAGAGCAGAAATTTGCCAAGAAACCGCTTCCGGATTCCATTGAACTGACGAGAGAGCTGGGCTGGATATTCGGGGCATACCTTGCCGAAGGGAATGCCACAGAGTTCTATTTATCATTCTCCAACACAGACCCGGTGTTCCTCTCGAGGATAAGGGATTTTGCCACAACGTTCGGATTTACCTTTAATGAATATGACAACCCGAGGGGCTTCAGGCTCTCCCATGACATAAGGGTTAATTCAAAGCAGCTGTCAAGATTGATGAAAAGGACTTGCAGGACCGGCTCTGCACTGAAGAGGGTCCCGGACTTTGCATACAGCGCAAACAGGGATTTTGTATCAGGCCTCCTATCCGGCTACTTTGACGGTGACGGGAACATAAGCGTTGACAGGAGGGTTATAAGGGCATCATCACGCTCAGAAGAACTTATTGACGGGATAGCGCTTCTTCTGTCAAGGTTTGGCATATTTGCAAGAAAGCACAAGGGGAAAGAGAATTCCCTGTCCATACCGTATAAATATGCCGGGATATTCAGGGACGAGATAGGACTTGCGGTGGAACCAAAGTCCGGAAGGCTGGATGAACTCTGCAACCTGTTTGAGAAGAACAAGGATAATTATCAGGATTTTGTTGACGTGATTAGCGGCTTTGATGACGTTATGCTTGATGCCTGCAGGAAGCTTGGCCTCCCCTCAAGGACGGTGAACAGCTTTACGAAAAGGCAGAAGATAGGGAGAACCGTTCTCAAGAAGCACATCACCAGGTTTGAGAGCCTTTCCTCAAGGATGGGGATTGATATTAAAAGGGAGCTTGATGTCCTTAAGAGGATGGCATGCTCTGATGTCGTTTGGGACGAGATAAGCGAAATAAGTTTGGCGAGGCCGAGCAGCAGGCACGTTTACGACTTCACTGTCCCTGGAACAGAAACCTTCACGACGTTCGATGGGATTGTCACACACAACACCATGCGTACGTACCACTTCGCAGGAACCGCGGGAATCCAGGTCACCCTCGGGCTCCCGAGGATGATGGAGATATTCGATGCCAGGAAGGAGCCCAGGACCCCAACGATGAGGGTCTACATCATGGAAGAGTTCCAGGACATAGACAAGGTCAAGAAGATAGCAGAGCAGATAAAGGAGATAAAGGCAAAGGACGTAATCCTGTCCACAACCGTCGATTTGACAGAGCTGCTCGTCAAGTGCAGGCTGAACCTCAAGAGGCTGGGGGACATGGGAATC
>Ga0307445_10001340_pt1 | contig 13853 bp, 10 predicted proteins | sample SalMarSW160330MG_FD_202147 | JGI IMG/M metagenome (GOLD analysis project Ga0307445, IMG submission 202147) | Salt marsh sediment microbial communities from the Plum Island Ecosystem LTER, Massachusetts, United States - SW1603-30 | ecosystem: Environmental > Aquatic > Marine > Intertidal zone >...
CACGATCACCGTTGAGTTTACCAGCGCGATCTCCAGGTCCGGCAGATTCACTCCCTGCATATAGCCGTACAAATCCTTGAACGAATAGGATTTAATCCGCGTCGGGGCAATCACTCCGGAAGCTCCGGGACCGTACAACCGCAATATCGTATCCGCGAACTCCGTCGGCGCGATATCCAATTCGGTCGCACAGGATGGACAGGGCGTAACCGTTCGCGAGTCCGTCAGGACCACAATCCGGTCTGCCGAAGTGGGCCGTTCAATGACCGTTCCGCCGGAGGATACCGGATTAGGGCTGATTAAGGTGGCGCCCGCTTTGCATATTTCGGACGGCGTTCCGGTTTCGGATTTTAAATTTTTCAATCCGGCATCGTATTTGAGGACGGATGAAATTGAAAAATTCGGGTAAAGCCGTTTTTTCAAGGCGAGTATCCGAAGCACCGCCTGGTCGACCTTTCCGGCGAATTCACTATCTCTCTCATAGGATTGTTGGAAATATTTGATAGTATCGATCGTCGCCTGAAGCTCGGTTTGCCCCTCTAAGCTGGCGAAATTGGATATTTGCAGGATATCGTTCCCCGCCTGAAAAGCGTTTAGAGCCACACCCTTGTTGGAATAGGTTTGTCCGGTAGCCTCGTAAAACTTCCGCATGGATTGCGCGCCCAGGGAGCTGCTGACGGTAACACCGCCGCCTTCCCGCCAGGCGGTGAACTCGGGCAAGGCCATCACCAGGCTCAGCGCTTGCGGGTCCAAGCTGACGGGGCGCGTGCTGGTCCGGATGTTCCCCTGCAATCCCTGATAGCGGATATGCGAGACCATGAACCCGTCGGCTATCCCCAGAACACCAGGGGCCGATGCCGCCACCTTGGCGAAAGGTGCCAGGTCGATCAACTGCAAATCCTGCAAGGCTTTTCGAATAGTGGCGACTTCCTCCTCCGGGCTGCGATCGGATGCGCCGATTCCGGGAAAATGCGTAGCAATCACCGCCACCCGGCGGGCACTGCCTTCCTGAATCCCAAGAACATACGCCTGACCCATTTTCCCGACCCAGAAGGGGTCTCCACCAAACGTGCGCGCACCCAGATCGCCGGTCGTGCCCGGATTGGGAACTTCCAACACGTCGAGTGAGGGACCCAAATACATGTTGATCCCAAGCAATGCGAGTTCCTGGCCGATGATGTTGCCGGTCGCCCGGGCGAGCGACGGCTGCCAGGTCGCTCCGATACTCATCTCCGAAGTAATGTTGGTAAGTTCGGTCGCCAGTTGCGCGGTCGGATACCCGTCCCCGCCTTCTGGAATCGCCAGGAACAACGGGATAAATTCTTTCCCGGTCGTGGCTCCCTCCGCGCTTGCGCTGTCCGCTTCGATTTGCTGCAATCCGTTGCTCAGGTCCAGGACGGCCGCGGCTTCCCCCTCCCCGCTCCGCCAATTGGCGTTTTCCCGCTTGAGGAGGATCCCACCGATATGGCTGCCGGAAATCAATTGGTAGATATCGGACGTGGAGGTAAGATCTTTGCCTTGGAAGGTAACCATGAATAACTGGCCGATTTTTTCTTCCATGGTCAGGCGGTTGAAAATATTCAATACGTCTTCCGAAACGCCCTCCTGGTACGGACGGCCAAACGCCAGCGACGGCAATCCGATCACAAGGAAAAGCGCGCTCGCAAGAAGGTGTTTCTTCTTCATACGGCCAAGTATACCCTAGAGGATTGGACGTCGAAACAGAACCGGCCTCGAAAAAATATCCGCACCGTGGGCCGCTTTCTTGTCAACCCCGGGGTAATATGCTATGATTTTTACCGTCGCGCGGCGGTTTTCCCGATATCGCGTTCCTCCATACCTTCGGGATATCCAATCGTCGTTCGGCCAATTCCACTGACAGGAAACTGTATGCAACGGGTGGGCCAAGCGGGATTGTCCCACCCTATACTTGTCGGCCGAAGAAGGAATGACGCATGAGCGATCAGCCTGTTTTTCTCACCAAGGACGGATATGTAAAATTAGAGGAGGAGCTTGAACTCCTCCGCACCAAACGCCGCGCGGAAGTCGCCGAGCGCCTGCATGATGCGATGGAAGGCGGAGAGTTAATTGAAAACGCCGAATACGAGAGCGCCAAGAACGAACAGGCGTTTGTTGAAGGCCGCATACTCACCCTGGAGACGATGCTCTCCAATGCCATCATCATCGAAGAAGGCGGACCACAGGATGTCGTCCGGGTGGGAAGCAAGGTGGCCATTCAGGAAGCCAACAATCCTCCCGAAAATTATGTTATCGTCGGGGCGGCCGAAGCGAACCCCAAGGAAGGCCGTATTTCCAACCAGTCTCCCCTGGGACAGGCGCTGCTTGGCCGCAAGCCGGGAGACGAAGTCCGGGTGACGGCTCCGGCCGGCATACTTACCTTTCGTGTGCTCTCGGTCAAATAACCCAATCCCTCGGTTAAGCCAGGCACGGATAATCCTCCACACTCAGACAATTCATGCGTGAATTAAGCGAACTCGAAAAGAACCGCCAGCAGAAGGTTCAACTCTTACGCGATGCGGGAATGGATCCGTATCCGGCGCACGCCGAGCGGACTCATACGAGCGTCCAGGCGCGGCAGGCCTTCGAACAGGCCGCGGAAGGCGCGGCGCCGCCGGCGACACTCGCTGGCCGCCTGCGCTCCATCCGTGCGATGGGCAAAGCGGTTTTCGCCCATATCGAAGACGGCGACGGACAAATCCAGCTGCTCCTCAAAGCGGATATCCTCGGCAAGGAATTTCTGGATCAGTTCCGCAGCTTGTTTGATCTGGGTGACATCCTGCAGGCCCGTGGGACTCTGTTCCGCACCCGCACCGGGGAAATCACGCTGCAGGTGGAACACATCGCCATGCTTTCCAAGGCGGTTACACCGCTGCCCGCCTCCAAAGAGACGGTCGAAAACGGCGAGCGGGTCGTCCACTCCGCATTCGACAATCCGGAAGCACGCTACCGCCAACGCTACGCCGACCTGGCCGTAAACGCCGACGTCCGAGAGATATTCCGGACCCGCGCGCGGATGATCTCCGCGCTGCGGCGCTTTCTGGATTCCCGCGGGTTCCTCGAAGTCGAAACACCGGTGCTTCAGGCCGTGTACGGCGGTGCGGCGGCCAAGCCGTTTGTGACCCATCACCATCAATTGCACCAGGATCTCTATTTGCGCATCTCGTTCGAGCTCTACCTCAAACGGCTGCTGGTCGGAGGATATGAACGGGTGTATGAAATCGGCCGGGATTTTCGAAACGAAGGCGTCTCATTTAAGCACAATCCCGAATTCACTCAATTGGAATTTTACATGGCCTATGCCGATTACCGGCAGATCATGGCCCTCACCGAAGAGATGACATCAACGGTCGCCGAGGAGGTCACCGGAAGCGCGAAGATATCTTTCCGCGGGCACACCCTCGACCTGACCCCACCCTGGGCTCGCCTCTCGCTGCGGGATGCGATCCTCGAGATCGGCGGCATCGACATCGACTCGCATTTGACGGCGGAATCCCTCTCGGCCGCGATGCGCGCCAAGGGACTTTCCCCCAAAGAAGAAACCCACCGCGGTAAGTTGATCGAAAGCCTGCTTTCGCACTTTGTCGAGCCCAACATCGTACAGCCGACGTTCCTGTTCGATTACCCGCGCGATATATCCCCGCTTGCAAAAAGCAAACCCGGCCGGCCGCAGACGGTGGAACGCTTCGAAGGCTTCGTTGCCGGAATGGAATTATGCAACGCCTTCTCGGAACTGAATGACCCGCTGGATCAGGAGCAACGGTTCCTGGAAATGGGCCGCGCATACTCCGAGGAAGAAGAAGACCGACATCCCATGGATGAGGATTATCTGGATGCCATGCGCTACGGAATGCCGCCTACCGGCGGTTTTGGCATGGGGATTGATCGCTTGGCAATGCTCCTTACAAACCAGCCCACCATCCGCGAGGTTATTCTCTACCCGCATCTGCGCCAGCGCGAGGACGAGAAGTGACCTCCCAGCGCCGCCACCCGACCTACGAGCATGATTTACGAATGCACCTCGGCGTTATTCTCATGGCTTTACAGATGCTCTCCCGCCCTCCCACCACCCCCCTAACCCCGGATCAGCAGGAATTAGCGGAAATCATCAGGCGTGCCGCCAAAGCTATGGAAGCTCTTTTGGTCAAGCCGGGATCCGTCGAAAAGCGAAAAAACTGATTCCGGCGGTTTTCCCCTTTTTCCAAGTCACCCTCGACAAATTCAAAGATTGTGATTATTATTACAATCTATCTCGGCGCGTAAAAAGCGCGCCTTCCGGGCTACAGGACACCTATCCTGCACCCGGACATCCTTCCGGCAATCCGCCGGTCCCTTCCCGGAGGCTTAAAATGACAAACAAAGCCAGCACCCCTTCCTGGACCATAATGATCACCGATGGATTGCAGGAGTCCGCCATCGCCATTATGGAAAAAGCCGCCACGGTCCAGAACAAGCCTGATATTACGGCCGATGATCTGATCAAAGCGGTTCCCACCGTCGACGCATTGATCGTGCGCGGGCGGACGAAAGTCACCGCGGAAGTGTTTGCCGCAGCATCCAGCCTTAAGGTTGTCGGGCGGGCGGGTGTAGGCGTCGATAATATCGACCTCAAGGCGGCCAAGGCGAAGAACGTGGTTGTGGTAAACGCGCCGCAATCCACAAGCATCGCCGTCGCGGAACATGCCTTTGCCCTGATGCTTTCGCTGGCCCGCCAGGTTCCACTGGCCGATTCCGGCCTGCGCCGGGGCGAGTGGCTGAAGAAAAAGCTGGAAGGTTTCGAACTCTTTGGAAAAACCCTGGGCGTCATCGGCATGGGCCGGATCGGCGCGCATGTTGTTGCGCGGGCAACCAGTTTTGGGATGACCTGTGTGGGATACGACCCCCTAATCTCCGCCGATGAGATCATCAAGCGCGGTGCCCAGCCGGAGGAATTGGATACGCTCCTCCCCCGGGCCGATATCCTTACCCTCCATGTTCCGTTGACCCCGGAAACCCGCGGATTAATAAACGCCGAGCGGATCGCGAAAATGAAGCGGAGCGCGTACATCGTCTGCACGGCACGCGGAAACGTGATCGACGAGGCGGCTCTGCTCGCTGCGCTGGATTCCGGTCAGATTGCCGGTGCGGCGCTGGATGTCTTCGCCGTCGAACCGGTTGTGGATTCTCCCTTGGTGAAGCACCCGAAGACCGTCTGCACGCCGCACATCGCCGCCCAGACGGGCGAGGCGCAGGAACGAGCCGCCCGGGACATCTCTGAGGAGATCCTGACGGTTTTACGCGGTGAGACTCCCCGCTGGCGCGTCGCCTGATCCGGCGCCATAATAAAAAACCTCCGGGAATTTGATCTATCCTGGAGGTTCTTTTTATTAACCCCATCGTCAAACGCGAGTCAAGGTTCACCCTCGGTCGCGAATCCATTATCCACGGCCGTTTTTCAACAGATGGTTGGCGCCTTGGCTTCCTTCCGTCCCATCCCGCGTTTCGCCGCTCCGAGAAGCAACACGCCGGAGCCGAACAGACCCGCAACCATGCCCCCAATAGTCGCAACCGCGGCTACCGTCGCCACAACACCCAATCCGAGTGTCGTCAGGGTGGCGATTTCACCCACCCGGCCGGCCTTCTCAATTTCAACCGGCATCCGTGAACCGGACAGGAGCCTGGTTTTCAACATGCTCGCGTATCCCTTGCGGGGTGAGACAGGAACAAGCACGCGTCGAAGTTTGGCTTCGATGGCCCTTTCCGTGATCATTTTCCGACTTCCTTTCCTTCAATTCCTTCTATTCCCATTGTACACACTTTTCTCTTAGAGTGAGAAGAGTACGATGGTAGAGACTCTTGATTGCGCCTTCCGAGCGGCCGAGGATCCGTCCGATCTCCGCGTTGGAATATCCCTCTGCGAATTTAAGGATGATCACCTGCTGCTTCTCTTCCGGCAGCTTGCGGATTAGTTGTAAAAGGCGTTCCCGCTCATCCGTCTTTTCCGCGGACGACCCGGGGTCCTCCTCCACGGAATGTTTCACCGCTTCATCCAGCCCTACTACCTTCCGGCGGGCCTGGTCCCTATACCAGTTGGCAACCAAATTATGGGCGATCCGGTATAACCACGCGGAAAACGGGAGTCCCAACTGCTCATACCCCGGCAGATGAACATAGGCTTTCTGAAAAACCCTCGAGGTCAGGTCTTCAGCATCGGCGTGATTGCCCGTTCGATAATAGAGGTAGGTGTAGATCTTCTGCAGATACCTCTCATACAATTCGCCGAACGCTTGGCGGTCGTATTTCGCCTTAGAAACGAGCTGTGCTTCATCCTTCCCCGGCTTTCTATCCGGGTGTCCCGACCTGCCCTGTGTCATCATTAACACGTACGGCTTTCTTTCGTTTCGCGTTTCATCGTCCGGCGGGCTTCCTTTTTTCCGGAGTGGCGCCCTCCTGTTTCCGGATCGTCAGAAACACCGCCGCCAGGTTTTGGAAATGCAGATCCGGCGCCAGGCCGTTCAGGAGGATCCGGCTTTTTCCGCACTTTTCGATCGGTATCTGGCGCAAATCGTCCACCGACCAGTTCCACCGTACGGCGTTTAACGCTTCCTTGCGGATACGGTCCAAGTACACCAGGTGCGAAGAAATCATCTCGTCGATCTCTCCGCGCAGGATGACATCCCCGTGGCCCTGAACGATGTTTTCAAGCCCCATCCCATTGATGGTTTTCAGGGTGGCAATCAGGGTGTCAAGATCTCCATCCCTGAAATACGGCAGCGGCATCATCGCATCACCGGCAAAAAGGATCCGCTCCTCTTCCAGTAAAACCCCGATACCATCGGGGGTATGGCCCGGCAGCGGGAAGATCCGAATTGTCCGTTTGCCAACCAGGAAGTACAGTGATCCGTCGCGGAAAGTCACGTTTGGCAGGACGACCTGCACATCGCCCAAGTCCTTGTTCTCCTGTTTGGCCGCTTCCAGCGCCTTCCGGCCTCGCGTCTCCATCAGCGTGCGGCAGGTCTCCTGTGAGATGATTTGCGCGTCCGGGAATAAGTAATTCCCGCCGCAGTGATCGGCGTGATGGTGGGTATTGATCACAAACCGGACCGGTGTATTCATACGCTGTTCGACATAATCCCGGATTTCGCGGGTTTCGGCCGGCAGAGCCAATGTATCAATCAGGATGGCTCCGTCGGGCGTCCCGATAACGCCGGCGCACACCTGCGCATACAGGTCGCTGGAGAAGAAAGAGACGTCTTCGGCAATTCGTTCCCTTAGCATTCTTCCTAACCTCCAAACCGGTGCATTTCTTTTTCCAGGATATGCGGCAGAATAGCACAAAAATAGAGATAAATCAAGTATTACGACATAAATAGTCCGATTATATTTCGATATGAAATGACCGTCTCAATCGGTTTCATTTATTTTCAACCGCTTATCCTGAGGCCCCGGGATACGTCAATGGGATTGCTACCAAGGAATAGAAAGGGCAGACGATTTACTGTCGCGCTCCAGCGCAAAATGCCCATTGGCCCGCAGCCCTCCTAACTTTCATGAGTGGGAATGCTTACCTTTCAAGGAACGGTTGCACCGGGAGATAATCGGCCCGCTTCACTCCCCGATTCGTATTCCTCCCGACCCTTGAACCGGAAGCGGGCCGGGAAATTTTCCACCACTCGCGATATCTTTGGATCAGAAAAGCGGTGATACTCATTGCTCGAAGGGCGGTTGCTGTACCGACGGGATGGGTATTTAACGCTGCAAAGCAAGCAACGGCTTTTCCCAGGTGAAAATAGAAATCGTTCCATTATTCATGAATTCCCGGCTTTCTTGACGTAGATACTGGAAGCCGGTAGAATCGCGCGGCTTTCCCAAGCGGAAGTTGGGAAAAATCCAAATGGAGCGAAGGTGGCCGGCCAACGGCTTGAGGCGCTCCCAGGAAGGTTAATATGAGCAGCATTGAGTTAAAGGGGAAAGCCCGGTCCGCGGTTGGAAAAGGCTTGTTCGCACTGCGAACTTCTGGCAAAATTCCCGCCGTCATTTATGGTCCCGGCTTGGATGCCGTCCCGATCGAGCTGGAGACGAAGCTCGCCGCCCAGACCCTCAACAGTCTGACAGGGTCAACCCTGATCAAGCTGTCGATCGACCAGAAGGTTTACTCAGTTCTGTTGCGCGATATCCAGCGGGATTCGATCCGGCGGACGATCATGCATGCGGATTTTTATGCGGTTCCAACCGATCGCGCAATCCGCGTCCGCGTCCCGATCCACTTGACGGGTGAATCCGCTGCGGTCCGCGATTTCAGCGGAATTCTAGTGCAAACGCTTGCCGATCTCGAGGTGGAATGTCTGCCGAAGGACCTGGTCGACGGTATTACAATTGATCTGGCCCCGCTTGAGAAGATCGGCGATTCGATCGACGTTAAGGATATTGCCCTCCCGCAGGGGATCCGTGTCCTGATTGACACCGATGAGACTGTGGTCACCGTAACCGCCCAGATGGCGGAAGAGGAAGTGGTTGCTCCTGTTGTCGAGGCCGTTCCTACGGAAGTGGAAGTCATCGATAAGGGCAAGAAACTGGAAGAGGGCGAAGAGGAAGAGGCTGCTGCTGCTCCCGCCAAGGAAACAAAGGAACCCAAGAAATAGACCAGCTTCAACTGCACTACGCCAGCCATGGCAACGCGGTGCCTTCCGAAACCGTTTTCCATGGCTGGTTTTTTTTAATATTGGATGTAGACGCCGAAGTGTAATGCCCGGTGCGGGTCGGATCCGGCGTCCGGACACCAACGGACCGGAAGAATCCGACCCGCGCCGGTTAGTTAACCGGTTGCCAATAGCAGCGGGAAACCATCCCCGGCACAACAACCCTCAAATCACAAGAATAAAATAATAGAAATCCATGGGTTGTTAATTAATTCACATTCAAGTACGATACTCCTAGAGAATATTCCTCTCGCGGAAGTTTTTTTTTATTGCTTGTCATAAATACATTTTTCTCCGCATTTCGGAATCGAACCGATTTCCATTATCCGCAATTCTTTAAGGTTTGTGGATAACTGATTTATTGATTCCGGCCATCCAGGATGATAAAATGCAGTTCTACCGAAAATATCGGGATGGAAGTGATCGGATCGCCATCTTTGGCGTAGAATATATGTTCTAATGCGCTGTGTTTTTTGCGGCAAGGACGATGCGAAGGTAATCGATACCACCCATGACGCGCGGGGAGGGATTCGACGCCGCAGAGAATGTCTGGATTGCCATCAGCGTTTCACAACTTATGAGCGACCGATCGTCTCAACTCCGCTGGTGATCAAGCACGACGGAACCCGCGAGGAATTCGACCGCGAGAAGCTGGCTTCCGGCATTCGTATCTCCTGCGCCAAGCGTCCGGTTCCGGCATCCAAGATTGACCGTATCGTCGGCGAAGTGGAAGCCGCACTGCAGCAGATGAGCAAACCGGAAATCTCCAGCCGGGTCATCGGGGATATGGTGATTTCGGCGCTCAAGGAACTCGATCACATCGCGTACATCCGCTATGCGATCGTCTATCTTCGGTTGGACGACCTGCGCTCCATCCGAGACGAAATCAACGCCCTGCTGCGCGAAGGTGGTTAATCCGACCGTCGCCGGTTTTTCGTCCGCATCATTCCTTTCAAGGAGGAAAGCATGACCCATTCCGCACCCGTCTCGGAGAAATCCAAAATTAAAGGGAATGGCCGCTCTTCCCTGGAACCGGTAGTCCTCTCGCCCAACGCCCGGATTGTCCTGGAGAAACGCTACCTCCGGCGCGGACCTGATGGGAAGCCGGCTGAGACGGTTGAGGAGATGTTCTGGCGCGTCGCTTTGCATGTCGCGCAAGCCGAAGCCGAATACGGCGGCGACGTAACCGAGACAGCCAAAGTGTTCTATGAAATCCTCGCCGGCCTGCGCTTCTTCCCCAACTCCCCCACGTTCACCGGCGCCGGGACCCCGCTTGCTCAGTTGGCCGCTTGTTTCGTGCTTCCCATTTCCGACGACATGGGTCGTGAGGAAGCCGGAATTTTCCAGACCCTGCGCAACGCGGCCCTTATCCAGCAAACCGGCGGCGGCAATGGTTTTTCCTTTTCCCGGATCCGCCCCAAGGGCGCATTGGTGAATTCTTCATCCGGCCAGGCCACCGGCCCGGTGGGATTTCTGAGAGTTTACGACAAAGCCTTCGGCGAAATCGCCCAAGGAGGTACCCGGCGCGGCGCCAACATGGCCGTGCTTCGGATTGACCATCCGGACATCGAGGAATTCATTACCTGCAAGACCCAGGAAAACGCAATCACCAATTTTAATATTTCTGTCGGTATCCTGGATTCCTTCATGGAAGCGGTCCGCCATGACGGTGAATGGAGCCTGCGCTTTCCGGACGTATACGCACCGGGGTACCGTAAGTTCCACGGAACGTTGGAACAAGCCGAACGCGCCGGCGTTCCGATCCGTACCTACCGCACGGTTCGGGCCCGCGAGTTATACGAGAGGATCGTCCATCAGGCGCATCACAACGGCGAACCCGGGATGCTTTTCCTCGATACCGCCAACCGGTCCAACCCGGTCTCCCACCTGTACGATCTGGAAGCGACCAATCCATGCGGCGAGCAATGGCTCGGTCCATACGAAAATTGCTGTCTGGGGTCGCTGAATCTCTCCCGCCATTTTGGGCGGGGCGGCAGGGTGGACTGGGAAAAACTGCGCAAGGATGTCGCCCTCGCCACCCGATTTCTTGATGATGTTGTTTCGGTGAACTCCTATGTCCCGGCCGTCCCACAACTCAAGGAGGCGGCGTTCCGAGCGCGACGGATCGGTTTAGGCCTGATGGGGCTCGCGGATCTGATGGTCCATGCCGGTATCCGTTACGGTTCGGAGGAAGGCCAGGAGTTCGCTTCGCAGGTCATGGAATTTATACGCTTCCACTCGATGAAGACCAGCATCGCACTGGCGAAGGACCGCGGACCTTTCCCGGTGATCAGCGGCAGCCTGTATGATCCATCCGACCTGAAGTGGACCCCGCCCCAGCCGGTAAAGCCGCACGAACGGGATTTCCACCGCCCGGCAGTGGATTGGACGGAAATCACACGCGGGATCAAATCCCACGGCCTGCGCAACGCAGCCCAATGCACCATCGCCCCGACAGGAACCATTGCCACCGTGGCGGGGTGCGAAGGGTACGGCTGCGAGCCGGTATTTGCCCTAGCCTACATCCGCCATGTCAACGACAACGGCACTGATCTTCAGCTGCCGTATGTCTCACCCATGTTCGATCAGGCGCTGAAGGACCTGAAACTCGACGAGACCGTTTATCAACAGACCGTGGAAAAGGTGATCCAGCGGGGTTCCTGCCAAGACATCGCGGAAATCCCCGAAGCGGTTCGCAGCCGGTTTGTCGTATCGCAGGATATTTCGGCTGAAGAGCATGTGCGCCTGCAGGCATCCCTGCAAGCATTCGTCGATAACAGCCTCTCGAAGACCATTAATTTTCCTCCGGATGCCGCCGAAGAGGATGTTTCCCGTGCGTATCAACTGGCTTGGGAATTGGGGTGCAAGGGATTGACGGTTTTCATCACCGGTTCCAGAAAACAGGTCGTCCTGGAAACAGCGGCCACGGCCAAGACCAAGGGGCAGGACGTCTCAATTCTTTCCAACCCGACGGAAAACGCCCCCCACCCTGTCACCATGATCCCAACCGCGGTTCCTTCCAACGATCAGCCAATACCGCTTTGGTATGAAACCAAACGCCCGCGTCCGCGCCGGCTCCCCGGGGCAACCTTCCAAGTGGATACGCCGCTCGGTAAGGCATTTGTTACCGTGAACGAAAACGACGGGTTCCAGCCGTTTGAGGTTTTTATCGCCACCGCCAAGGCCGGATCGGAAACCGCTGCCGTTTCGGAAGCGCTTGGCCGTTTAATTTCGTATATTCTCCGGCTGGGTTCCCCCGTCCCTCCGAAGGACCGGCTGCTCGAAGTGGTGCGCCAGCTGGCGGGGATCGGCGGAGGGCGGCCACTCGGATTCGGCCCGAATCGCGTGCTTTCGCTTCCGGACGGCGTCGCGCATGTGTTGGCGGATTATTTGGAGGGCGCACTCCCCGGGGGAGAAGCCGAGAAAACCGGGAAGCTTCCTCCCACGGATATCGAATCACTTTCTCCGGCCCAGATAAAAATGAAAATCGGCGATCTGTGTCCGCAATGCGGCGAAGCGGCCGTGGTCAATGAAGAGGGCTGCCGCAAGTGCTATGCCTGCGGCTACAGCGAGTGTTGAATGCGCTTCACCAATAAGGTTGTGTTCATCAAAACAAGCCCGGTGGAGTAACCCACCGGGCTTGTTTCAAATTCGAATTTTAATAAAAGCCTTCACGAGCCTCCGTTATTCCGGTGAAACCGATTTAATAATGTCCATACGCCGACTGGACACGGGTGACGACATCCAAATCAGGTCCCAGCACCCAGAGGATATCCCTTCCTGAACGGTAAAGGCAGGTAGTTTCCTGGTTAACCGCCCAGCAGAACCCGGAAGAGGAGCTGGCGGTTTCACCGCGGAACCGCTTGTCCACATGCTCTTTCATGGCGGCGTAGAATTGCGTTGCATCCGCATCCGTATCCCAGTTCCATTCCGCCGCGAGAAGCAATTTCTCTCCGTCGGACGAGGAGAAGACCAGATAATGATCGCCCCCCCAGCCGGCGGCCGCCGTCTCGGCCGTATCGGATGGGATTTGCGAGGTATTATCCGCACCGTATGCCAGGAGAAGATAACTCATGTACTCTCCCAGGCTGTCCGATTTGACCAACGCCCAGTCCGAACCCAGCGCCGATTCCAGATTCGGGATCTTCATCACCGCCGGTTTCTCCCTGTTTAGGTATTTCTCAGGATGGAGGATTTGTTCCGTACTGACCGGCAGATTTTCATATGCCTTGTTGACTTCCGCCCAATTGCCCTTTTCCCAAAGGGTGCCGACGAAGACCAATCCACCGTAATACGAGAATTCCACCATCGGGGTGACGTACGGCGGGGTATTTTGTTCCGGCGGCAGCAGGAACGGATAGGGATACAGCGCGATATCCCGCTCATCGTAGGGCGAGGCGTATTGATCCCGCCAAAACATCATCACCAGCATGGCATCCCCCTCGACCAGCGCGCGGATCGCTTCGCAACGCTGGGAATCGTTGGCGCACATCGGATCGTCCTCCATGATTCCGACCGCCGCATAATGGCTGTGCACCAGCGCATGGTCATACTCGTGAGTGAAGGTCCAACGCTCCATTCCCGCAAAACGGTTCCCGATGATATAGATCGCCGGATCCGCAGGCATATAGAACCCCAGCACACCATCCGCCAGCCGGGTCAGCGCATATTTGGCCAGATCATATGTGGGCTTGATGAACCCGAGCGCTGCCAAGGCTTTGGCATCGTTCTGGATCGTATCACGGTATCCGATCCGATCATATTCATTTAGCAAAATGTTTTCCGCCTGAGTCCGGTCGACAACATACGCAGGAATAGATCCTTCCATGCTCAATCCCCGGATGTCTTCGACCTCCGTTTTCAGCCGATCCATATCCGCCTGAACCGTCGCGTCCGGTTGGGCCAAGGTCGGGGACTGGGTTTGAGTCGGGGTGGCTGAAATGGTAGGCGTGCGAGTTAAGGTTGGGGTCGGCGTGTCCGTCAAACGCGGCGGTAAAACAAACGGTGTGGGCGTATCCAAAATTACCGGCGGAATGGATGCTGCGGAATCCGTCCCGTTCGTGAATAAAGCCGGTAAGATTCCGGTAATCCATAATGCCGCGCCGATGCCGGCCAAGATCAACACCAGGATAATCCCCACCACAAGGCAGGTGCAGC
>Ga0307445_10001341_pt1 | contig 13852 bp, 9 predicted proteins | sample SalMarSW160330MG_FD_202147 | JGI IMG/M metagenome (GOLD analysis project Ga0307445, IMG submission 202147) | Salt marsh sediment microbial communities from the Plum Island Ecosystem LTER, Massachusetts, United States - SW1603-30 | ecosystem: Environmental > Aquatic > Marine > Intertidal zone >...
TAAAAAATGTTACAGGTTATGATGTGATCGACCTTATCATTGGTTCTGAGGGTACGCTTGCTATCATAACTGAAGCAACCCTGAAAGTCCTGCCCTTGCCAACGGTGATAATCGACCTGCTCATCCCTTTTAAGTGCGTGGAAGATTCCGTCAGTTTCGCAATAGATGTGTTACAGACAGGTTTAATGCCAGCGGCTATCGAATTCATGACCGGTGATGTATATCGAATGGTGGAAAAATACCTCAAACGTAAGCTCCCTTTTGCCGAAGCTGAGGGACACGTCATTGTCGAACTCGATGGGGATAACAAAGAACTCTTATCTAAACACTATGATCAGATAGGGAATATCGCTTTAAAAAATGGCGCGCTCGATGTCTTTGTCGGAGAAAGTGCCAAAGACAAAGAAAAGATCTGGGAACCGCGTAAAAAGGCGGGTGATGCATTAAAAGACCAGGCAAAACCTCTGGCACGTGAAGATCTCGTTGTGCCGAAAGACAAGATCCCTGAATTGATAACCCGGCTCAAGCAGTATATTGAACAATATGGAGCAAATCTCTATGCATTCGGCCATCTTGGTGACGGCAATATCCATGCTGATGTCGGGCTTATGCCTGCCGAGAACAAGAAACCTTCGCGTAGTGAAAAAACGATAAAAGACGTCACTGAATTAGACAAGATAGACGAAATGCGCCGGGGTATGTATAAAATCACCTTATCACTGGGAGGTACTATCACCGCTGAACATGGCATAGGTCTATCCAAGATCAAATACCTTGAAATGGCTCTCGATCCCCGGCAGATCATGATCATGAGATCCATCAAGAAGATCTTTGATCCTAATAATATCCTAAATCCCGGTAAAATCTTCCCGGAATAGTGACAAACAGCTCACAAAAAACCGCCCATTCGACCCTATATTTCGTTCAAACTACGCCAATTCAGCGGTTATATGGGTATTGACATTCAAGCGTTTTTATATATAATATAAGGTAATATAAATGGTGATAGATAATATCATGTATCCAACAAATTAATGTTAGTTCGTATCCTTGAAAGGAGGAATTAGATGGCGAAGCCATTAGTCGCATTTTACTGGTGTGCCTCTTGCGGCGGATGCGAAGAAGCCGTTGTCGATCTTGCAGAGGACATTTTAAAGGTCGTTGAAGCAGTTGACATCAGATTTTGGCCGGTAGCTATGGATTTCAAACGTTCAGATGTTGAGGCTATGCAAGATAAATCTTTTGCGGTGAGTTTTATAAACGGTGCGATCCGAACCGAAGAACAAGAAGAGATGGTTAAATTGCTGCGTAAAAAATCACAAATCGTCATCGCTTTTGGATCTTGTGCTCATCTCGGAGGTATCCCGGGTCTGGCAAATGTCTCAAATAGAAAAGAGATATTTGAGACTGCCTACAAGCTCACCCACACGACAGCTAATCCCAAAGGTATTTATCCACAGACCGTCACTGAAACACCATACGGTAAACTGACTTTACCTGAGTTTTATGATACTGTAAAAACGCTCGATCAGACAATTGATGTTGATTATTATCTTCCTGGCTGTGCACCACCACCTGATCTTATTATGCAGGGTATTACTGCGATACTTGAAGGCAAGCTACCACCAAAGGGCTCAGTACTTACCGTCGATAAAGCCTTATGCGAAACTTGTGAACGCAATAAATCGAAACCCGATACCCTGGCTATCAAAGACATCAAGAGGATCTCAATGGTAAAAGCAGATCCTGAGAAGTGTTTCCTTGCTGAAGGTATCATTTGTCTTGGACCGGCAACAAGAGGTGGCTGCGGTGAACGCTGTATCAATGCGAATATGCCATGCCGTGGCTGTTTCGGGCCAACCAAGGAAGTCAAGGATATGGGTGCGAAATTCCTCTCGAGTCTCGCCTCGATCATTGATATCGATGATGTAAAGGAAATCGAAAAGGTCGCTGAATCAGTTCTCGATCCAATAGGTCTGTTCTACATGTATTCTTTACCAAGTTCAATCTTGAAAAGAAAACAGGGGGTTTAGCATGTATAAGGAAATCAAAATAGATCCAATCACTCGTTTAGAAGGACATGGCAGGATTGAGATATTTCTCGATGATAAAGGTGATGTGGCACATGCTTGCTTGCAGGTTCCCGAACTCCGTGGTTACGAAAGATTTGCAGTAGGTCGACTTGCCGAAGAAATGCCCCGTATTACTGAAACGATTTGCGGCGTTTGTCCAACCACGCACCATACATGTTCCGGGAAAACACTCGATGACCTTTATGGTGTAGAACCTCCCCCGGCCGCGCTGAAAATCAGAAAGTTCGTCTATAATGCATTCATGTTTGAGGATCACAATCTCCACTTCTATTTTCTTGGCGGACCTGATTTCATAGTCGGCCCTGACGCGCCAAAAGCAGAACGTAATATCCTGGGTGTGATCGGTAAAGTCGGTGTTGAGATCGGTAAAAAAGTAATCGATATAAGAAAACGTACAAGAAATATCATCCAGACAATGGGCGGTCGTGTTGTACACCCAGTACACTGTTTACCGGGCGGCGTTTCAAAACCAATGACCAAAGAAATGCAGCAAGAATTCAAAAAGACAGCCCAAGACAGTGTCGAGTTCGCCAAGTTCAGTCTCAAGGCATTCGAAGATATCGTACTGGCAAACAAAACATATGTCGACCTCATTGTCGGTGATATCTATAAGCATAAAACTTACTATATGGGTCTGGTCGACGATAATAATAAAGTGGATTTCTACGACGGATGGATAAGGGTTGTTGATCCTGACGGCAAAGAATTTGCCAAATTCAAGGTCAAAGACTACCTCGATCACATTTCTGAAGGTGTCGAATCCTGGACCTATATTAAATTCCCTTATCTCAAGAATGTCGGCTGGAAAGGCTTTGTTGATGGTAAAGACAGCGGGGTCTACCGGGTTGCACCGCTGGGTCGCTTGAACGCCTCAGACGGGATGGCAACACCACTCGCCCAGGAGTACTATGAAAAATTCTATGAAACACTGGGCGGCAAGCCTGCGCACAATACCCTTGCAACACATTGGGCTCGCTTGATCGAAGCTATGCAAGCAGCCGAAGCAATGGTAAAGCTCATTAATGATCCACAAATACTCGATCCTAATGTTCGCAATATGGATTTTCAGACGCCAAAGCAAGGTATCGGTGTGATCGAAGCTCCACGCGGTACCTTATTCCATCACTATGAAACCGATGAAAACGGCGTGCTCACCAAAGCCAATTTGATCGTTGCAACGGTTAATAACTCTGCGGCGATCAATATGTCGGTTGAAAAGGCTGCCAGGAATCTGATCAAAGGCGGTAAGGTCAATGACGGACTCCTCAACATGGTTGAAATGGCTTTCCGTGCTTATGACCCATGCCTTGCCTGCGCAACGCATACGATCAACGGACACGTCCCATTACAGGTCGACATTTACAATACTGATAAGGAAATAGTCAAATCATTAAGGACTGTTTAACAAATAGCAGAACATTGTTTTTAATGGACAAATAATACGAATAATGGGAGGAGCTCAAAGCTCCTCCCATTATTTTAAAATAAAACTAAAAAGCGCCATGAATATTTATCTCCTATGAAAAAAATACTCATATATGGTATGGGAAATCCTTTTCGCTGCGATGATACGATCGGTTTGAAAATCGCCGAAATGCTGAAAGAAGAATGTTCAAATGAGAAAACCATTATAAGATCCGGCAGTATCGATGGCCTGGCTATGCTCGATGAAATAATGGGTTTTGACAAGGTCATCTTGATCGATTCTATTAAAACAGAAAATGGAAACCCCGGTGACATCCTTAAGATAAAAATAGACCCGATGGAAACAAGGCCTTCACTCACTGCATCACACGGTATTGATTTTATATCGGCACTCAGGATAGGCCTGCAATTCGGCTATAAAATGCCCGGCCAGATATTTGTTTATGCAGTAGAGATCAAAGACAATAACACATTCAGCGAAGACTGCACTGATGAAGTACTGGCCAGTATACCGGATGTTATACAAAAAATCCTCGAGGAGATCGAACAATGATCCGCGGATTTATTGAAACATCGCTTGTCGACTGGGATGGCAAAATTTCATCGGTGGTTTTCTTTGACAAATGTAATTTCATGTGCCCGTTCTGTCAGAATTGGGATCTCATTATTAACCCGGATAAATTTCCGATCATCGAATGGAAACAAATCAGAGAAAAATTGCTGGCAAAAAAAGGATGGGTAGACGGTGTCGTGCTGACCGGCGGAGAGCCCTTATGCAGTGGACAAGAAGCTGCCCAGTTATGCAAAAAAATAAAGGAACTCGATCTTCTGGTCAAAATTGATACAAACGGTGCCTTCCCTGAAATTTTGGAGAAGTTGATCGACAGTACGCTCGTCGATTATGTTGCGATGGATATTAAATCACCTGTTGATGAAAGATATAATATCGCAACCGGTAAACATGTCGATCTGGAAAGAATAAAAAAATCCATAAAAATACTTATGAACGGTGATACAGACTATGAATTTAGAACGACATGTGTGCCCGGTATCATCGATGAAGACGCGATCCATCAAATTGGCAAGACTATTGAAGGGGCAAAAAAATGGGCTCTGCAAGCACATGTCCCTGACAATGCTTACAAGGTTCTCTATCAGCAAAAACTCAGCCCGGAATATCATCAGCAGCTGAGAAAATTCTTTAAAATATCTAAAAAATACGTAGCAAATACCTTATTGAGAGCAAAAGTCTAGGCGATTGACTTTAAAAACATTTTAAATATACTTGATCATGACAATTTATACATGGCACACAGGAGGAGGTATTTAACGATGGCTATGAAACCAGATAAACAATTGGAGATTTTAAAAAGCAATGTTGCTGAGATAATTTCTGAAGAGGAGCTTTTGAAAAAACTCAAGAAGAGAAAAAAATTAAGGGTCAAACTCGGTATCGACCCTTCAGGACCGGAGATCCACCTTGGTTTCAGCGTCGTCCTCAGAAAACTACGACAATTTCAAGACCTCGGGCACATCGCAGTCATGGTCGTAGGAGACTTCACCGGCATGATAGGTGATCCAAGCGGTGTCTCAAAAACAAGACCAAAGCTTACGAAAGAGCAGATCAAAAAATACATGGCAAAATACAAAGAACAGATATTCAGGATATTAGACCCCAAGAAGACCGAGTTCACTTATAATAGCAAGTGGCTCGGCTCCTTGACGATGTATGATTTTATCGAACTTGCATCGATGTACACGGTAGCTCGTATCCTGGAAAGAGACGATTTTTCTCAACGGCTCAAAGATGGCCAACCGGTCTATATGCATGAAATTCTCTACCCGCTCTGTCAGGGTTATGATTCTGTATCGATCGAGGCAGATATCGAACTCGGCGGCACTGACCAGAAATTCAATCTCCTTGTCGGACGCGAACTCATGCGTGAATTCAATATGGAACCTCAATGTGTCGTCATGCTGCCGATACTCGAAGGAACCGACGGTGTGCGAAAGATGAGTAAAAGTTTCGGTAATTATATCGGTATTACAGAAACACCGAAACAGATGTTTGGTAAAGCCATGTCGATCCCGGATGAATTGATCACCAAGTACTTTGAACTTGTGACCGATGCCTTCCCTCATAAAATCGAAGAATACAAGATGGCTTTACACGACGGAACGATCAACCCGAGGGACGTGAAATTCGACCTGGCTAAGACGATCGTACGCATGTACCATTCACCGCAGGCTGCTCAAAAAGCGGCCGATGATTTTGATAAGGTCTTTGCAAAAAAAGAGCTCCCAGAAGATATCAAACAGGTCAAAATAAAACACAAGGAAATAAATATCGTCGAATTGTTGGTCGAAACCGGCCTTATGAGTTCACGTGGTGAAGCTAAAAGAAAGATAAGGGAAGGTGCGATCGATATCGACGGCAAACGCATCAAAGACATCAAGCAGACGGTAAAATTAACCAAACCGATAATCATCCGGGCGGGCAAACACAAGTTTCTGAGAGTAGCAAAAAAATAGCTCTTTCACCTTATAATTCATAATTGTACATTCATCGAACTCCTTATTTTAGCTTGATCACCTTTTTTGAAATTATATTATCTCCACTAATGAGTTCGATAAAGTAGACACCGGCTGGAAGTTTGTTGCCAGTCTCGTCGTCACCAGACCATGTAACTGGGTAATTATGTAACTGAGTAATTGATTTCACCACCCTCCCGGTCGCATCATAAATTCTTAGCTCTATGCCCTCTGCATCATGCCCCATGCCCTTAGCACTTTGCCCTATGCTAAAATCGATCATGACCGATTTTACAAAAGGATTTGGATTTATATTCAAACTTGGCTCTTGGAATTCGGGTGTTAAAGCATGTTCTTCCTCTAGCCCGGTCCTGATCAACCCGGTCCAGAATACCCAGCAGCGTACTGGATTTTCAGTTTTCACACCTTCGTTATGAACATAGGCACCAGCATCCTTGTCTTCAATATAAGTAACAAATATTGAATCTGTCACTACTTTAGGACAAGCAGTCATATAATCCTCATCATAACAATAACCAGAACCAGCGCCAGGTGAACGTGTATTCGTTAGATTAACATAATCAGACCAGGTAATACCGTAATCAGTCGAATAAGCGCCATATAATTCACCATTGAAGAAACCAGCCGCTGAAACATCAGTCGTATCATCATTACCATGCCACAGACAATAGAGAAAGCTCGTTGTCGTGTCGAATACAACCTGTGGTTGATCAGCTGGCATGTACGAGGCGCTAAAGTTGCCAGCAGAGCCTTCAATCCACCAGCCCCCGGGTTCATTATAATAAATACTCGGGCTATTTACTACAGTTATCGTATCATTGAACTCGTCCCAATGAAATATCTTCGAAGCCTGATAATAATTAGCACTGTCTACTTTTCTCCCAGCCCAGACAATATGGAGATAGTCATTATCATCAAATACCGCATTGACGTTATTGTAAGCGCGGACCGAATCAGAAGGCTGATAATCAGTAATATTCGTATGCGGTCCCCAGGTAATACCACCATCATCAGAGATCCTATGATAAACATCATTGTCTAGTTGACCGCCAGCAATAGTATCGGTGATGAACTGAGTATGGACAAAAGCTGCTTTGTTTGTATCACGTTTTTCTGATGCCCGCACAAACTGCGATAACGTTGCACAAGAATCAAAACCAGCAATATATAGCCATGTCACCCCTTCGTATATACTAACATATATATGGTGCATATTCCCACCCTTATCACCAGTCGCTAAGACAAAATTATTATTGTTCGCGACTGCTATATATGGCCAAATATGGCCAGGCATACCAGGTGTTCCAGGTGTATTGGGCCATGATCCCCAACCATTACCTGCATCAATATCAATCCATGAATAATAATCAGTACCCGGATTATAGTTGTAAACGATCACTGTTCTTTGCATGTATGGATCCAGGTCGCGTGTAATATCCATCTGGACATAACCGCTCCAGGAAGGAGAAGCCTGAGTTTCACCATAATAAGAACCATCTGAATACCGAAGGTTCCATGCGACATAACGGGTTGTAGCAGCAGCATCCATCTTGGTCCAGACAATATGTGCTTGTCGTAAATCATCGACATCAATCCGCTGCCCATACGAACCATTTGCCTGGAACTCATACCACGTGTAGCCGATTATATCACCCGGCGACTGTGCTGAAGATGCTGCAATCATTATTGAATATACGATTAATACTCTACATGTTTTCATACATCCTCCCCTTTATTTAAATGATACTACTGAATTATGAATATGTCAAGGCCTCTTCTCAAACACAGAATTGACTTCCATATATATATTACTATAATCTAAAAATGAAGGTCGATGTTGCTATCCCCCGCACAAAACTTGATTTTTTTACTTATGAAACTGAAGATTCGTTCAATGTTGGTGATCTTGTATCGGTCCCGCTGCGTAATAAATCAAAGTACGGGATAGTCGTGAAGACAAATTCCCAGCGTGAAATAGACCGTCTGAAAAAAGTGGAATCACTCATCCATAAGAAATTCCTCCCGCTTAATTTAATTAAGCTATATAAATGGATGTCCGATTATTATCTTGCACCACTCGGCGAAGTTCTGCGTCTGGCGCTACCTGCTAAAATCCTGAAAACGTACAACCTTGAGCAGAAACCCAAGACCACTTATGAATTTTTCGAAACACCCACACCAACATATGCGCAATCCAATGCAGTCAAGACGATCATAAGCTCCCTGCATAAAGGTTCTTTTGAAACCTTTCTTCTCTATGGCATAACTGGTAGCGGTAAAACCGAAGTTTATCTGCGGTGTGCTGAAAAAATTATTAAGAGTAATGGAAAGATCTTGGTCCTCGTTCCGGAAATTTCCATGACCCCGCTTCTTTTCACGAGATTCCAGGAAAGGTTTAAGGACGATGTCATCACCATACATTCATCCATGACCATCAAAGAACGCAGGGATATCTGGTATGCTATCAGTAATGGTGAATACAGAGTAGTCATTGGACCCCGTTCAACTATCTTCGTTCCGATCCCGGACCTGAAGATGATCATAGTCGACGAAGAACACGACCGTTCATATAAAGAACATGAAAGAATGCCGCGCTACAATGCACGGGATGTTGCCGTAATGCGCGGCAGGTTTGAAAATATCACGGTCGTACTCGGCAGCGCCACGCCTCAGATCGAATCCTATCATAATGCCGGAATTGGCAAATATAAACTGCTGACCTTGAAAGAACGCATCGACAACAGATCCTTACCATCAATAGAAATGATAGACCTGCGCAAAGAAACCAAAAGGTATATCACACCTGCGCTCGAATCGGCGATTGAAAAAACACTTAATAATGACGAACAAATAATTCTATTTCTTAACCGCCGTGGTTTTGCGCCCAGTCTAATATGCCCGAATTGCGGTTATGTTGCCAAGTGTCCATACTGCAAACTGCCGCTTGTTTATCATAAGCCAGAAAAAGATGATAAAGGTTCACTTTCGTGCCACATATGTCAATATAAAGCCCATATTCAACATGTCTGCCCTAAATGTGCCCGTACTACATTACTTTACCGGGGAGCAGGAACCCAGCGGATAGAAGAACTCCTTGGTAGAATATTCAGGGATACTAATAAAAAGAATCAAATTCTCAGATTAGACCGCGATACAGCTAGAAAAAAAGGCCAAGCAGAAAAAATATACAATACGTTTGAGAACCGAAAGGCGAAAATTCTTCTGGGAACACAGCTCGTTACCAAAGGCTTTGATTTCCCCGATGTTACACTTGTGGGTATCCTCAATGCTGATGTCGTGCTCAATTTACCGGACTTTCGGTCGAGCGAACATACCTTCCAGATGCTCACCCAGGTCGCTGGCCGGTCTGGACGGGGGAAAAAACCAGGTAGTGTTATCATGCAAACATACCATCCTGAACAATACTCGATCCTCTTTAGCCAGCTTCAAAATTATCCAAAGTTTTATGCCCGTGAGATGAGATTGCGTAAAGAACTCAATTTCCCGCCTTTTTCAAAACTTATTCTCTTGAGGATAAGAGGAGAAAAGGAAAAAACCGTCTACGAACAAGCTGGCAAACTGCATAATATTCTAAAAAGAATGAAAAATATCGAGGTGTTAGGTCCTAATCGGTCTTTTTATTATAAAATAAGGAAAAACTACCGTGTATTCATTATTTTAAGGGTGTCAAAGGATTTTAAACATACGATACTAAGATTTCTCAAAATTTATAAAACACCAAATTGTACTCTAGAAGTAGATGTCGATCCGCTCGAAGTATTTTAGAAAATATGTCAACAAATCAAAATTTCGATACTGAAATTTATTGATTAGAAGATTGATTTAACAATGATCTGAAAATCAGTGACGATCGACTGATTCCTCACATAGTAAAGGTTATAGTAGTCCTTTTCCTGCTGAGTTAAAGCCTTTCTCTTTTCTTTTGCCTTAACCTGGACAAGCCCGGTCAAACCAGGCTTATAAATAGGATGGAATTCGCTCGGCTTGAACCCGGTTATTTCAGAACCGACGATACTGAGCCGACCAGTAAAGACTGAATAGTATAATGGGATGTATTTAAGAAAACCAATACCCCCTTGAAATATATCAATATCAATGGGCTTACCGGCATGGCCAATAATCTTCTTTGAGACAAGTTTCCCGCCGATTATAAAATTGAATAAGACCAAAGGAAGAGTGATAAGGATAACAAAACCACTGAATAATAAGTCGAAAGTTCTCTTTACCATGAGGTCGAGTGGATCAGCGACACCCGAGATATCGATAAGAGGTAGGGTATCTATCTCATCGACGGATGATTTGGCAACCAGGTATTCAAGTTCATGGGGCACGATCCTGAAATTCACACCACTGCCTTGAGCCAGAATGATCGTCTCTAATATCTGCGCATTGGTCAAACGGTCGGATGAAAAGACCACTTCGTTGATTTCTTCAACACGGATGACATCCCGGACATTATCAATAGTCGCAAGTACTTCAGTGCCATTGATCTGCTGTCCAACGCTTTTTTCATCGAAATCCACAAAGCCACAAATCTCAAATTGCATGTCCGGACGTTTTTGCAGTTGTCTAAGGATCCTCTTGCCTTCTGTACCGGCGCCTACAATGATAGCCCGGTTCATCTTTGCCAGAGGACCTTTCTTGGAAACCGGCCCGATAATTCTATAGAGTGTGCGCCATAGACTGAGTGTTGTAAGGATCAATAGGAATGAGATCAATACAACGACCCGTGAATAAGCAAATTGCCTGAAAAAATACGTGAATGTTGAGTTAACCAGAAGACCGACTATCGTGCTCCAGAGGATCGGTCTCAGATGGTATTTACCTTTGCGATGATAAGCACCGAACATGTAGATAAATACAAACCAAATAAATACATAAATCGGCATAATGATACTGAAGCGCTCGAGGGCATAGTGCGGAAGCCATATCTTGATCGATAGAAAGCTGCTTGCCATGATAAGGGCAAAGTCGATCAACGGTGAACTCAAATTCCTCAAAATGCGCCAGAGATAAGCGAAAAAGGCGCGCATATAGATACCGAGGACCAATACAGTCCGCAACATTGCTGAATAGTGACTCTTGAAATGCTTACGTGCAAATATAAGCATTGCCGAATAAAAATTTGAAACAAAAGATAATTCACTCTTCTTTGTACTCTCCCCTTTATAGTGAATCGCCTTTGTCGCCGGAGTATAGAATATTCTCCACCCCTGCTGTTTGATCTTATAGCAGAGATCTATGTCTTCACCATACATAAAGTAATCTTCATCAAAATAATCGACGGTCTCGAGTACATGTCTTCTTGCGAATATCAAAGATCCTGGAAGGACGTCGATCTCGCAATGAGCATCCGGATCAAGATAGGTCATATTATAGCGTCCAAACAATCTGCTCTTAGGAAAAAATCGGCTTAAACCGAGTATCCTTGAGAATGCTACCCATGGTGTGGGGAAACTTCGTCGGCTCGCAATCTGATATGACCCATCAGGATTTATTAATTTACATCCCACTGCGCCGGCATCCTCATGTTGTTCAAGATAATCGTTTAGTACAATCAAGGTATCTTCCTGGATGAGTGTGTCGGGATTGAGCAGAAGAACGTATTTTCCTTTCACCTTACGAAGCGCCTGATTATTCGCTTTAGAAAATCCGAGGTTTTTTTTGTTCTCGATCAAATTAACATAAGGAAATCGTTTTCTTATCATCGCCTGACTGCCGTCCACTGAAGCATTGTCAACTATATATATCTCGAGTCTCAGGTCATGTTTAGCACGTTCGATAGCCATCAAGCACTGCTCAAGAAATGCTTTTACATTGTAGTTAACGATGACTATTGATATATCAAATTTCATGTAAAAAAATTATAGGGTTTTTCCTAGCAATGTCAACAATTCTCGGAAAAATTTTCCTGCGCACATGAAACATCATCATCCATTGCCTTCTCGATTTTATAAAGATATATCCTCTGCTCAGGCACACTCGTTTGATCCTGCCAATCATCAAATGTCCATATATACGTGACTATACGCGTACCGGGTTTCAATTCTTGCATGAACTTATCTTTTAGTCTATTATTCGTCGGTTTAAATAGAAATAAGGTTATGACCGTTGCGTTACTGATATCCTGACTGAAGAAATTACCGAATTTCACACGTGCACGCTTTATCTGACCTGAAACGATAATATTCACCCAGGAAAACAAGTATCGGAAAGGATCAGCTTCTATACCTATTGCACGGGCATGATAGATCCTGGCGGCGCTAATGATTATCCTGCCATCGCCGCTTCCTAGATCATATACGATATCTTTATCGCTGACCTGGGCCAGCTCGAGCATTCTATGTACTGTATCCATGGGCGTCGGGTCATATCCAGCTCCAAGCAACAAGGTCCAGTATTTCCAAATGACATAGACCACGAAAACGATCCCGAGTATTATCAAGAATTCCATATTTTAAACGCAACAAGAGGACAGATTACTTTTTCTTTAAATAGCGATCGACAAACGTTAGGATGAAATCCAATCTTTTTTCACGACGCCGCGGCGAGCCATGTCTTGATAAACCGTGAGGTTCTAATGGAAAGCGCACCATTTCGACTTCTTTCTTCAATATTTTCAAAGCTACGTATAGTTCTTCACCCTGGCTTATCGGACAGCGATGATCCTGCTCACTGTGAATTATGAGAAGCGGCGTTTTTATCTTATTTGCATATTTTAAGGGCGACATGTTCCAATAGAACTGAAGATTGTTCTTTTCCCATAAGTGACCACGAAATTCCTTGTGCAGAGAAAACCCGAAGTCCGTACTGAAAAAAGAAATCATGTTCACAACACTTCGCATGGTAATGGCTGCTTTGAAGATATCAGTGTGACCGATTATCCAGTTGGTCATGAAACCACCATAGCTGCCACCCATGACACCCATGCTGCGTTCGTTAATGTACTTACGTTTACCGAGTAAGCGCAAGGCTTTCATGATATCCTTTGTATCTGGTATCCCCCATTGATTATGCAGATCCCTGGCGAATTTCTCGCCGTAGCCAACACTACCGTGCGGATTACAATAGAATACTATATATCCATTCGCGGCGAGTACCTGGAACTCATGGAACAGAGAATTACCATAAGCCGCGTGTGGTCCACCGTGGATTTGAACGATCAACGGGTATCTTTTTTTCTTATTAAAACGCGGCGGTTTCATCAACCAACCCTGGATATCATCTCCCTTATCACCTTTGAACCAGAAGTCCTCTGGTTTAGAGATCCAATGGCCCTTGATGTAACTGCGATTAAGATCGGTCAAGCGTTTTAATTTACCACTTTTCAACAAATACAGATCACCAGGATTGAGCGGATCGCTGATCGCCATGACAAAAGTATCTCCGCCATCATGGTCAAATGCATAAATTACTTGATTATCACCCCAGACTTTGGTGATTTTCTTGTTTTTCGCATCGATACCATAAAGACTCAGATCGCCATTATTTGTGATATGATAATACAAAAACCGACCGTCTTTTGAGAAAACCGGTTGGGTTTGGGCATAATGACCCATATCATCGACGATATAACCCGGTACTGTTCGATCGAGCGATTTTGTAAGGTTTACTGCCTTCCCGCCGTTTATCGGAACTTTCCAGAGATTGAGAGTCCGCCAACCAACAAACTCCTCAGGATATGTGTGACCGAGATATACTATGCTCTTACCGTCGGGTGAAAAAACCGGTTGATACTTGGGACCTGGCAGAGTCTTGAC
>Ga0307445_10001342_pt1 | contig 13851 bp, 12 predicted proteins | sample SalMarSW160330MG_FD_202147 | JGI IMG/M metagenome (GOLD analysis project Ga0307445, IMG submission 202147) | Salt marsh sediment microbial communities from the Plum Island Ecosystem LTER, Massachusetts, United States - SW1603-30 | ecosystem: Environmental > Aquatic > Marine > Intertidal zone >...
CGCTTCACGATTATCTGGTGGCGTCGTTCTCTGAAGCCTTCGGTATGAGTGAAAGCGACCTGGAGAGCCGGCTGGAATCAGGCGAAAGCATGATGGACATTGCCCTCAGCACTGGCTTGAGCCAGGACGAGGCCAGGGAGGCGATCATGGATGCTCATCAGGCAGCCATAGATGTAGCCCAGGCCGATGGAGTCGAGCTCCCGGTTGGTACCGGGGGCGGGGTCCTACGCGGGACACAGGACGGTGATTGCCTGATGGACGGGAGTGGCCCAGCAGCTCGTGGCAGGATGGGCATGCGCGGCTTTGGGGGCGTGAGTAAATCCCAATAAGCAGGTTTAATCTCGATGACCAGGCTGGCCTCTGGCGCCCTGCGCTGGAGGCCAGCCGATCCTGCCTTGAAAATGCAGGTTCGAGTGAGAGATCGGTTGAGGCTATAATGAGCCGCGTGGGACAGAAAATACTCATCGTTGAAGATGAATTAGACCTGGTGCAGGTGCTGCGGGACTACCTCGAGAAAGCCGGTTTCATCGTCGAGGCACAGACCAATGGTCCAGCAGCTCTGGCGAGCGTCAAACAGCACACGCCAGACTTGATTCTGCTTGATCTGAATTTGCCGGGAGTGGATGGGCTGGATGTTGCCCGTCAGATCCGTCGCAGTTCGGAAGTCCCGATCATTATGGTCACGGCCCGGGTAGAGGAAGCTGACAAGCTGATCGGTCTCGAGCTTGGCGCGGACGATTATGTGACAAAACCCTTCAGCCCACGTGAGGTTGTCGCCCGCGTGAGGGCGGTGCTGCGTCGGGCGCATGCTCTTCCGAATATGCCTGAAACCTTACAGGCGGGGAGCGTGGTGGTAGACCTCGCCCGGCATCAGGTTGAAATCGCGGGCAAACCGGTTGCACTCACGCCAACAGAGTTCGACTTGCTGGCGGTGATGGTCGCTCAGCCAGGCCGGGCCTTTAGCCGTATGCAGCTGCTCGAAGCGACGCAAGATGAAGCCTACGAGGGCTATGAGCGGACGATCGACGCGCACATCAAAAATCTACGCTCGAAGATCGAAGCAGATCCAAGAAATCCCCTATTGGTTGAGACAGTATTCGGTGTAGGGTACCGCTTCCATGGAGACTGAACAGAAGTCCCATCGCGGCATCAGCCTTATCTGGAAGCTCTTCCTGGCGCTGGTCGTTGTCTCGTTGATTGGTGTTGGCTCGATGGCCTGGATAACGAGCACCCGTGCGCAAACCGAGGTGCGCGGTTTGATGATGCGCGGTGGGATCAATACCCTGGATAACCTGACTCAGGAACTGGCCGGTTACTACCGCGGCCGTGGCAGCTGGGCGGGCGTAGAAGAGGTGTTTCCGCTCCTATTAGCCCGCCGGATAGGAGGAGGGGGTCATAACTTTAACGGCATAGGCGGAATGATGGGCATTCCCGCGCTGGTCCTGGCTGACGAATCCGGGCGCATACTCGTCGGTCCCCCGTCCCACAATGACTCCACGCTTTCGCCGTCGGAGATCGGCAGCGCAACTCCGATCGATATCGATGGGAAGGTGATTGGCTACCTTGCTGATCCGGCAAGCTCCTTCATCCGCCCGGAAGTCGAACTGCTCGATCGCCTTCAGCGAAGCTTCCTGCTGGCAGCGACGGTTGCCGTCCTGGCAGCACTTCTTGTCGGTGGGATCGCGGTCATCAGCCTGTTGCGGCCGGTGAGGGAACTCACGGAGGCAACGAAAGCATTCGCGCGAGGAGAGTGGGAGCACAGGGTGCCGGTGAGAACTTCGGACGAAGTAGGTGAGCTCTCGCGTGCATTCAATACAATGGCCGAATCGCTTCAAAAGCTCGAACAGCGCCGGCGTGAAACCACGGCTGATATAGCTCACGAGCTGCGGACACCATTAGCCGTCATGCAAGCCCGCCTGGAAGCGATTATCGATGGAGTGCACCAGGCATCCGAAGACAATCTGACCTCGATCCTGAACCAGACTCAACTCATGAACCGCTTGGTGGAGGATTTGCATACGCTCTCCATGGCCGATGCAGGTGCTCTTTCGTTGATCAAGACACGGACAGACCTTGGGGATCTCGCCGCACGTTCTCTGCAAACCTTTGCCTCTGCAGCTGGATCACAGGGTCTCAGTATGGAGGGTATTGGCCTGGGGCAGGGTGAGCTGGAAGCCAGGGTCGATGCTGCCCGCATCGAGCAGGTACTTGGCAACTTGCTCAGCAATGCCCTACGTCATACCCCGTATGGTGGCACGATTCGGGTTGTCGGCGAGAAGATCGGTACGGAGGGAATTCGAATCTCGGTCGAGGACTCAGGAGAGGGGGTCGAGAAAGCCGCCCGTGTGATGATCTTCGAAAGGTTTTACCGTCTCGACAGCAGCCGCTCACGACACCGTGGCGGATCTGGGCTTGGACTGTCCGTGGCAAAGAAATTGGTTGAAGCGCATTCCGGGCGTATCTGGGTTGAAGACAGCGAATTGGGCGGAGCGCGTTTCAGCTTCGAACTTCCGATTGCTGCGCCTGACGGTGATGATGTAAATTCTACCGAGGCTTAGCTGCCGTTCTCGCCCGCCAGCAAGCGGGCCCGCTTCCAGGGCGGCAAGTCCTCTTTTTCCGCAAGCACTTCACGCATTTCAAAGATCTGATCACGCAAGGCAGCTGCTTTTTCAAATTCAAGTCCTTCGGCCGCAGCCCGCATTTGCTTCTCAAGTTCCTGGATCAAACGCTGAAGTTCGTCTTTGGGCATATCGAGCCCAGGAGATGACCTGTAACTGGCACCCTCTTCGGCGAGGGCGTGGGAAGCAAACTGCTCCGTGAGGTCGCGCACTTCCTTCATGATGCTCAAAGGTTCAATGCCGTGCTCCTCATTGTATGCCACCTGCTTCGAACGCCGGCGGTCGGTCTCGTCCAGGGCACGCTGCATCGAATCCGTGACTTTATCGGCGTACATGATGACCCGACCGTTCACGTGCCGGGCGGCGCGGCCGATGGTCTGGATTAATGCGGTGTCCGAGCGCAAGAACCCTTCTTTGTCTGCGTCCAGGATTGCCACCAATGAGACCTCTGGAAGGTCCAGGCCTTCACGCAGCAGGTTAATTCCAACCACCACATCATAGACACCCAACCGCAGATCGCGCAGGATCTCGACCCGTTCGATCGTGTCGATTTCAGAATGCAAATAGTGAACCTTGACCCCGAGCTCACGCAAATATTCTGAGAGATCCTCTGACATCCGTTTCGTAAGCGTCGTAACAAGCGCCCGCTGGCCGATATCGACTCGTTTCCTAATCTCGGCCACCAGGTCATCGACCTGGCCTTCAACCGGTCGAACCTCGACCTGAGGATCAACCAAACCGGTTGGGCGAATGATTTGATCCACTACCTGGCTGGCGTGCCGCAGCTCGTAAGGTCCAGGCGTGGCCGTGGTATAGATTGCCTGGCCGATCCGGGCTTCAAATTCATCGAATGACAGAGGCCGGTTATCAAGCGCAGAAGGAAGGCGGAAACCAAATTCGACCAGGACTTCCTTGCGGGAGCGGTCGCCGGCGTACATGCCCCGTACCTGCGGGATTGTCATATGGCTCTCGTCGACGATGAGCAGAAAATCCGATGGGAAGTAATCGATCAACGTCCATGGGGGCGATCCTGCCGAACGCTGATCGAGATGCCGTGAGTAGTTTTCGATACCTGAGCAGTAGCCGACCTCACGCAGCATCTCAAGGTCGTAAAACGTACGCTGCTCCAGCCGTTGGGCTTCGAGCAGTTTTTCGTGTTTCTTCAGGTCAGCCAATCGCTCGTTAAGTTCGGCCTCGATATCGGTGATCGCAGCCCGCAGTTTCTCTTCTTCGGTAATGAAATGCTTGGCAGGGAAAATGCTGACGTCCTTTCGTTCCGCGAGCAGTTCACCGGTAAGGGGATCGAATTGGGAGATGCGCTCCAGTTCGTCCCCGAAGAAGCTCATTCGGAATCCCTGCTCTTCGTATGCTGGCAGGACCTCGAGCGTATCACCCCGGACGCGAAACGTCCCTGGGCGCAGTTCAAGGTCGTTGCGCTCGTAGTGGCTTTGCACGAGTTGTCTCAGCAGGCTGTTGCGCCGATATTGGCTTCCAACCTCCAGCTTGATTACGACCCGGCCGTAAGCCTCGGGATTCCCAATGCCATAGATGCATGAGACGGATGCGACGACGATGACGTCACGGCGTGAGAGCACGGAAGCAGTAGTTGAGAGCCGTAAGCGGTCGATCTCCTCATTGATTTCGGTTTCCTTCTCAATGTAGAGATCATGCTTCGGCACGTAGGCCTCAGGCTGGTAGTAGTCGTAGTAGGAGACAAAGTACTCAACCGCATTTTCCGGAAAGAAGGACTTGAACTCGGCATAAAGCTGGGCTGCAAGCGTTTTGTTGTGAGCCAGAATCAGCGCCGGGCGTTGGGTCCGGGCGATCACATTTGCCATCGTAAAGGTCTTGCCGGTCCCGGTAGCGCCGAGCAGCACCTGGTGCTGGTCGCCACGCTCCAATCCTGCAATTAGCTTTTCGATCGCTTCCGGTTGATCACCCATTGGCTGGTAGGGTGCCTGCAGATTGAACCGGTCCATCCGTTAACCTCATATCGAACAAATGATCTTATAGTATAACATCTCGAACCGGTGAAAATGTACCCCGATCAGCAGGGGGAATCAGTTTGACAGGTAGATCGGGTTGCTGTAGATCCAGCCGCGCATTCGGCCGCGAAAGGGGAGGTGGACCTCTACCCGGTAGACACCGGGTTCGCGGACGGTCTGTACTGCAGTCTCGATACCCTGCCAGCTGGCAATTTCTTCCCCGGAACGAAATAAGCGGACCACGGCCGGGGCGGGGATATGGATTTGGAGAGTAACGCCGAGCTTGACCGCAAGCTCTCCTCCCATTCCGATCTGTTCCGACTCCCCCAGAGCCTGAAACCGAAATCCACGAGTAGGTGCTGGTAGGTCGTACCCGACGAAGGCGCTGCCATCCCTCAGGGCTGTGAAAATGGCTTTTCGATCGCGCGCCGTTTCGCCGGAAAGGGGTTCGTCTAGCAGAACGTGGGTGTTAACCGTCCGGAATAGGTACTCGTAGGGGAAGATCGTTTGCTTGAGCGGCCCCATGCAGGCGGGAAGGGCATGGGCATCGGATCCACCAATAGCAACAACCCTTCTGCCGGATGTGAGCAAGTGGTCCCAACGCTCGAGCACCTGCGGAAATGGACCAACTCCGATCGAATCCGGGTTGAATGCGAAGAATAACGCCCTGGGGAGGGAGCTCAACTTCGATTTAAATTCGCTCATAAAATTCCAGAGTTCAATCCCGGTGAAGCCCTGCACCTCCCAGGCTTCCCAGGATAGATCGTCCTCGTGGAAAAGCGGAGCTGCAGGGTCAAATGGGTGAGCCAAAAAGGCCAGACCCATCCGGGCATTGATCTCGTCGAGCAGGTTTTGAGGGTCCGTGGCGAATGAAGCCAGTTCTGCGCGGGTTTCATAGACCAGCAGGTGATTTTTCTGCGGCTCACGCTGTGTATCGTGAATCTCCTCGCCGGTGAGCAGCAGGGTGCGTTTGCCCTCCAGGTAGCGATATCCGTCCATACCCTGGACCCATACATTGTGGTCGGTGACGATGACGAAATCGAGACCGGCCTGGATCGCCGCATGGGCGATATCCTGGTGCTGGCCATGCCCATCTGAGTACACCGAGTGGGTATGGAGGTTACCAGAGTATTCATAGCTCATGTTATTCAAGACTCAGAGAAGTGCAGGTGCGGGGGTTTATTAACACTACCGAATGGGATTTTCAAGGCGATTTCGCCCTGCATCGCCTGGCGTAACAAGTCGGGTTCCAACTTCGGCGCAGACGCCGATTAACTGCTGCCTCTGTGCTGAACTGAGCGGAGCCAGGTGCGTAACAACAATTCCAACGTCACCCTTAAGCAGGTTCTCGAGCAGCAGGTGCCAGGCCTCACCAGCCGGCGTATCATCCACCAGCACCGTCAGCTGGTCATGATCAAAGGGTCCAATCAGACCATCGAGCTGCCGCTTGTAATCGTTATTCAAGTGCAGCCAGCGGAAGAGCGGGCTTGTACCGGGCATTTCGAGCGGGTGCCGGTCGACCAGGTAAACGACGATCGGTTGGATGATGGATCGAGTCGGCATCGGGCGCCTCTCAGAGCTATCCAAGCTTAACACAAGCCGCCGGGCCCGGCAATCGTAAGTCTGTCTCCAGCCCAGCACGAACGATACAGCCTGCATACGAATGGAAGGATATAATCAGAATCCTTACGGAAAAGCAGGCGTGATGTGAAGATGAAGCGGTTTACGATTCTGTTCGTGCTGTTGGTCATGTGTTGTGGGTGCTCCTCCGCGGGGGCAGATGAGCCTGTGCTCATGCAGAATTCACCAATCGCCAGGACGCAGGCGACTTCAACTGACCAGGATGCTGGTGGCACGGATCTAACAACGGCAATGACGGCGGCGGCGGATGCGGTCCTTGCTGCTGTTAATGTCCGGCGAGCCCTGGCTGGGATCCCACCGCTTATCCAGCAGGCCGCGCTGCTCGAGGTGGCCTATGAGCGTTCGGTCGACATGGCAGTGCGAGGGTATCTTGCGCATGTCGATCCTGAAACCGGACGCCAGGTGGCAGAGGACTTGCTTCGTGCCGCGGACTTTCGAGGACAGGTCGCTGAACTGCTTTTTCAGTCGGAAACACCCATCGGCGAACTATCACAATCTGCGGTGGCTGCATGGTTCCAGGATCCTGATCACAATCTCATCTTGCTCAGCCCGGATTTCCGCTTTGTAGGCATCGGGATGATGGGGGATGGTCAGCGCTGGATCGTGACGATGATCCTGGCTGGTGAAAGCCCATAGGAGGAAGCTTGACCAATCTTGAGGCTGCAGATGTGTTCCGCCGAATTGCCTATTTGCTCGAAATCAAGGGCGAAGCAATCTACCGCGTGCTTGCTTACCGGCGAGCAGCAGATGCCATCCAGGAACTCGGCCGTGACCTGCATGATATCTGGGAGCAGGGTGAACTCCAGAAGATCCCCGGCGTCGGGAAGGCAATCGCTGAGAAAATCGATGAACTGCTGAGAACCGGGAAACTGGAGTATTACGAGAAACTGGCGGCCGAGGTGCCGCCGGGCCTGGTCGAGGTTCTTGCGGTGGGGGACGTTGGTCCGAAGAAAGCCGCTCGATTCTGGAAGGAATTAAATATCACCTCGGTCGACGAGCTCGAAAAAGCTGCGCAGGAGGGACGCCTACGCGAGTTGAGCGGTATGGGCGCCAAGTCGGAAGCCCGCATCCTCGAAAATATTCACGCGCTGCGGGAGCAGCGTACTGATCGGATGCTGCTCGGGAAGGCGGAACAGGTTTCGGAGCAGTTGCTTGAGCGTTTGCGCGGCTTGAAGGGGGTGGTGCAGGCAGAGGCAGCAGGAAGCCTGCGGCGATTTCGTGAAACCGTAGGCGATCTCGATCTCATCGTCGGGGCGAAGAATTCTGGCACCGTGCTGGAAGCCTTCATCCAGTTCCCTGAGGTTGCCCGGACTCTGGGGCAAGGGGACACAAAGGCAAGCGTGGAACTGCACGACGGAACCCGTGTCCAGGTCTGGGTTCATCCGCCAGAGCATTTCGGGAGTGCGTGGCAGTACGCCACTGGTTCGCAAGCCCACAACGTCCGCCTGAGAGAACTGGCACAAAAGCGTGGCCTTTCGCTTTCAGAGCGTGGTTTCAAGACTGAGCAGGACGATGACATCACCTGTGCAAAGGAAGTTGACGTCTACGCCGCCCTGGATCTGCCCTGGATCCCCCCGGAACTGCGTGAAGATCGCGGTGAAATTCGGGCCGCGCAGGCTGGTGAGCTGCCGCAACTGGTGGAGGTGGATGACCTGAAAGGTGACCTGCATGCCCATTCTGATTGGAGCGATGGAGGGGCGAGTATGCGGGAGATGGCCGAGGCTGCGCTCGAGCTCGGGCTGGAATACTTGGTGGTCTCGGATCATTCACGCAGCCTGGGGGTGGCGAATGGCCTCTCGATCGAGCGCTTGAGAGAGCAGCGTGACGAGATCTCGAGACTTCAATCCGAGATCGGAGATTCGCTCAAAATCCTTCATGGAACCGAGGTTGAGATTCTGGCCGATGGCTCCCTGGACTTTCCGGATGAGGTACTGGCAGAGCTCGACATCGTAATCGCCTCGCTCCACATGTCACTGCGCCAGCCGCGGGAAGTGGTCACTGAAAGACTGCTGCGTGCATTGTCAAATCAGAACGTCGACATCATCGGACATCCAACGGGCCGTTTGATCGGACAGCGTGAACCAGCCGATTTAGACATGGAGCGCATTTTTCGGGCTGCAGCCGAGCATGATGTCGCCCTGGAAATCAACGCCAACCCAGAAAGACTTGATTTACGGGATGTCCACGCCCGGTTGGCGATTGAACAGGGCTGTCTGCTGGCGATCAACACGGACGCACACCACCCGGAACACTTGCAGTTCAGGATCTTCGGGGTTGGAACCGCGCGCAGGGGGTGGGTTACGCCTGATTCGGTATTAAACACCTGGCCGCTGGACAAGCTGCAAGGCTGGTTAGCAGACCGCAAACGCTGAGTCTCCTTCCGCAACGTATAAGTCATGGAGGGGTTTTATTTTTGAGGACTTATTCGTTCATTACGGGAGGAAACAAAGCATGGCGGATATTGCTATCGTAACGGACAGCACGGCCTACATTCCACAGGAAATTGTCGATCAGTACCATATCTATGTCGCCCCGCAGATCCTGATCTGGGGTGATGAGTCGTATCTGGATGGCGTGGATATGTTCCCGGATGAGTTCTACAAGAGGTTGGGGGAAGCCAAGCAGCTTCCCACGACCTCACAGGCGACGGTGGCCTCGTTTCACAAAATCTTCGAACCGCTCGTCGCCGAGGGGAAGCAGATCCTGGCAATTGTGATTTCAGAGAAACTATCCGGTACGCTGCAATCTGCCAGGCAGGCCAAAGCCATGTTCCCAGACGCAACGATCGCCCTGGTCGATTCACGCTCAGCGGCCATGGAACTGGGTTTTCAGGTGCTGGCTGCCGCCCGTGCGGTTGAAGCAGGGAAATCATTCCAGGAAGTGGTCGAGCTGGCGGAGAGGGCCGGGCAGTATACAGGCGTCTTTTTCGTCGTTGATACCCTGGAATTCTTGCACAAAGGCGGTCGGATTGGCGGCGCGGCACGCCTATTCGGTACCGCAATCAACCTGAAACCCATCCTGCAGGTCGCTAATGGGCAGGTGGAGAGCTTCGATAAGGTCCGCACCAAAGCGAAGGCCTATGCCCGGCTCCTGAATGTCGTTGAAGAACGCCTGCAGGGAAAGCCCAATGTTCGCGTGGCCACACTGCACGCGGCCGCAGAGAGTGATGCAATAGAATTACTGGCTGAAGCGACAAAACGACTGAGCCCGATCGAAACGATTATTTCCCAGGTCAGCCCGGTGGTGGGGACACATGTAGGTCCCGGGACGGTGGGATTAGCCTACTGCACGGATCTATAACGCACGAACTGCCGGCAGGCGAATTTCTCTGGAATCCCCCCGTCGCTTGTGCGACGGTCTCCTGCTGATCGAATCCCCGGCTTAATAAAGACAAATACTACCGATATTGGCAGGCTAAAGAGGTTAGTGGTAAAATTCGCAAAATAGCATGCCTTATGCTGATCTGCATTTCGAGCAGAGGCGCCTTGTTGGGGGGCGCTGCCAGGTGAGAAATACCCGTTTTTGACAATTTGCATTCACAGGTTGATCCGGCCAACCGCCTATTGCTTGAACGCGCGATGGAGGTGCTTTACACGTGAAAGAGCGTACCATTTTCACTGTCATCATTCTCAGCCTGGTTTTGATCACTGTCGGTTATCTCGTCGCGACCCAGGTCGATTTCAGCTGGCTGCTTCCGGCACAAGCCTCCTCCCGAGCTGTGCTGGTCGATCGGCTGTTCAGAGTCATGATGGGGATCGCCGCGGTAATCTTCCTGATCGTTGAAGGTGCCCTCGTCTATGCAGTCCTGCGCTTTCGCCGTAAACCTGGCGATGATCGCGAGGGCCTCCCTGTCCATGGGAATAACACGCTCGAAATCGTCTGGACGTTGATCCCGGCGGTTATCGTGGCAGTCATCGGAATCTATTCATATCGGGTCTTGACTGATGTTGAACGGAAACCTTCCGATCCGCTCGTTGTGCGGGTCATCGGGCAGCAGTTCGCGTGGTCCTTTGAATATCCCGACAGCGGGGTGAAGTCAAGCGTGCTTCATCTTCCCGTTGATCATCCAGTTCAGTTCCAGATTGAATCGCGCGATGTCATCCATTCCTTCTGGGTTCCCGCGTTTCGAGTCAAGCATGATGCAACGCCCGGCCAGATCGATGAACTGGTCCTCACGCCGACCGAGATCGGTACTTTTCCCGTCCGCTGCGCCGAATTATGCGGGGTGGGGCACGCAGCCATGACCACAGAAGTCAAAGTCGAATCTCAAGAGGATTTTCAGGCCTGGATCGATTCGGGTGGCACGCTGGTTTCTTCGGCTACAACAGCCGCAGGGTCTGGGACTGACAATTCAGCAGCCACCGCCAGCGCCCCCGAGCTGCTGGTCCAATTTGGCTGCGGAGCGTGTCACTCGCTCTCGGCCGCCTCCCTCGCTGGCATCGTTGGACCAGCTCTGGATGGGATTGGCACCTGGGGGGCAGATCGGGTGGAGGGTCAGGATGCTCAAACCTACATCCGCAATTCAATCGTCGAACCCAATGCATACGTAGAAAAGGGTTACGCGCCCGGTGTCATGCCGCAAGATTTTTCGACCCGAATAAGCCAGGAGCAGCTCGACGTGCTCGTGTCCTACCTGGCTTCCCAATAAGCGCTCGACGTTCTGGTAGGAGAAGATAACACAATGACAGTTGAAGCCCAGATCGCGCAGGAAAAACCCAACTGGCGCCGCTATTTCACCTGGAACACAGACCACAAGGTGATCGGCGTCCAGTACATGGTTACGACCTTCTTCTTCTTTCTTATCGGCGGCGCGCTGGCGATGCTTATTCGCTCCGAATTAGCGCAACCCGGCACCGACATTCTAAACGGGGTCCAGTACAACCGATTCCTGACGAACCATGGCTCGGTGATGATCTTCCTCTGGATTATTCCAATCTGGGCTGGGATGGGGAATTACTTTATCCCGCTCATGATCGGCGCCAGGGATATGGCTTTCCCAAAACTGAATGCGCTCTCCTTCTGGTTGATTCCCCCGGCTGGATTGATCATGCTTGCCAGTTTCTTTGTCGGTGCGGCTGAGAGCGGCTGGACAGCATATGTGCCGCTGTCTGTCGCTGCCCCCTTTGGACAAACTCTCTGGGCGGTCAGCGTAATCCTGCTCGGGACCTCCTCCATCATGGGGTCTATCAACTTCGTCACCACCGTACTCACTATGCGAGCCGAAGGAATGGGGTTCTGGGATCTGCCGCTCTTCGTATGGAGTATGCTCGCCACGGCGTTGATGGTCCTGGTAGCCACACCGATGTTGACTGCCGGCCTGGTGCTAATTGCGATGGATCGGCTGGTGGGCACATTGTTCTTTAATGTCCCTGCCGGAGGTGACCCGATCTTCTGGCAGAACGTCTTCTGGTTCTACTCCCACCCGGCGGTCTACATCATGATCCTGCCCGGGATGGGCATCATCTCGGAAATCTTCCCGGTCTTCTCGCGCAAGCCGATCTTCGGTTACAAGGCGATTGCATTCTCCAGCCTGGCAATCAGCATCCTGGGTCTGACCGTCTGGGCTCACCACATGTTTGCCAGCGGAATGAACCCGGCCCTGCGGGTCCCGTACATGATTACCTCGATGATCATTGCCGTTCCAACCGGGGTGAAGATCTTCTCGTGGTTGGGGACGATCTGGGACGGAAAACTGAGCTTCACAACGCCAATGCTGTTCGCACTTGGTTTTATCTCGATGTTCTTGATCGGCGGGATCACCGGCATTTTTCTGGCCTCAATCCCGGTCGACCTTCATGTTCATGACTCCTATTTTGTGGTCGCACACCTGCACTTTGTCCTCTTCGGCGGCGCGGTTTCCGCGGTCTATGCTGGCCTGTACTACTGGTATCCAAAGGTTACGGGCCGCATGTATAACGAAAAACTGGGGAAAACACATTTCTGGCTCAATTTTCTTGGCACGAACCTCACCTACCTGCCAATGTTCGTGGCTGGATTGCTGGGTATGCCGCGCCGGGTCGTGGATTACGCGCCGGAGTTCGCCAGCTACAACATGCTTGCCACGATCGGAGCCTTCCTGCTCGGAATCTCGACCCTGCCGTTCCTGTATAACGCGATTGTCAGCTGGGTACGCGGACCGAAGGCAGGGTCGAATCCGTGGCGAGCGCTTACACTGGAGTGGCAGACAAGCTCGCCGCCACCCGAACACAACTTTGAAGATACACCCGTGATGACCAGGTGGCCCTATGACTACGGCGAATCACCGCTGGCAGAGCCGGGCGTTGCGCCGGCTGCTGGCGATTGAGAGGCGTTTCCATGTCGATAGAAGTCTCGATGCACGAAGATGAATTCAAGGCCGGAAGAGCCTTAGGACTCGACCACCGCAAACTCGGTGTTTGGCTGTTCCTCTCTTCCGAGATCATGTTCTTCGGCGGTTTGCTGGCTGCATTCCTGCATTACAAGATCAACAACCCCTCACCAGCTGAACATGCCCTGCTTGACGTGACGCTGGTCGGGATAAACACATTCATCCTGCTTGTCTCGAGTTTCACGGTTGTGCTTGGGCTGGATGCGATTCAGCATGGCAACCGGCGGCGATTGGTCCTGTTCCTGGGCTTGACAATGCTCCTGGGAGCTGGGTTTCTCGCCGGGCAGGGAAACGAATTTGTCACGCTGTACCGCCACGGGATGACCTTGAAAAGCAGTGTCTATGGTTCCAGCTTCTTCACGCTAACCGGGTTTCATGGCCTGCATGTGTTGATCGGAATCCTGTGGGCTGGTTTGACACTGCGCAAGGCCGCGATTGGCCGGTATGACGATGGGCGATACACGGGCGTTGAGCTGTTTGGTCTTTACTGGCATTTCGTCGATATCGTGTGGATCGTTCTTTTCACACTGATTTACCTGACTTGATTGAGGTAGAACATGGAAGCAACTCCGAAAACTTCAAGCGGCGTCCGCACCTATGCACTGGTCTTCACGGTGCTGGCCGTAATCACGATCCTCGAGATCCTGCTTTCGCAGCCGGGGGTTGGTGTGGCGCGCCAGGTACTGACACCGACGTTCCTGATGTTTTCGCTTGCCAAGGCAGGGTTGGTGGCCGCCTTCTTCATGCACTTGAGAAGCGATACGCGGTTCTATACCTACGTCTTCCTGTTCCCGGCTGCACTCTTGTTGATCTTCGCTCTGCTTGCAACCGTGCGTTGATCGTCTTGGAGAGTTCGTCGTGCGAGGCGTGAAACGCGTTCGCTGGCTTGCGCTGAGCCTGGGGCTCGTTTACTCTATCCCTGCGCTGATTGCTCCGGGTTCCTTTCATAGTCCCTCGCGCTCGATCCTGATCGTCCTTGGGATTCTGGCCAATGCGGCAACACTTGCTTCATTCCCAGCACTCTGGCGTCAACTGCACACCGTATCCAGCAGCGGACTGCTCGCCGTCACCGCTCCCATCTGGCTGCTGACCCATTTTGTACTGTACCTCTTGCGTCTTCCAACCCCAGAATCGGGCTATTTATTTGCCTACCAGATCGTCATCTCCATCATCAGCCTGCTGAGTCTGGTTGCTGTGCTGCGCCAGCCGGTCCAAGATTCGAGCGAGCTGTCCGGCGAAG
>Ga0307445_10001345_pt1 | contig 13842 bp, 12 predicted proteins | sample SalMarSW160330MG_FD_202147 | JGI IMG/M metagenome (GOLD analysis project Ga0307445, IMG submission 202147) | Salt marsh sediment microbial communities from the Plum Island Ecosystem LTER, Massachusetts, United States - SW1603-30 | ecosystem: Environmental > Aquatic > Marine > Intertidal zone >...
AGGTCAACAGGCCAGACCGATATGCAAATGGGAAGATGAGTCTTTTCTTTGGAACAACGACAAGAAAAGATGATCATATTGAAAAAAGGGAAAATAAAAGAGCTCGATCGCGTCATAAGGCCTTCTCGATGAATATCTGACGAATTGGAACCGTGATATTCTCAGTGTCCTGCTTAAGAACCTTTTCTGGAAAAAATCGTAAGAATCAATAGAGTATAACACTATTACAAAATGCTTAAAAATTATATCAAGATCGCTCTCCGGAACCTCGTCCGGCACAAGGGTTACACCTTCATCAATATCTTCGGTTTGGCCACCGGAATCATCTGTTGTCTTCTCATACTGGTTTACGTCCAAGATGAGTTGAGCTACGACAAATATCACGAAAAGTCAGGTCAGATCTACAGGATCGTTAACGCAGGTGTCATCCGCGGTAATCAGCTCGAGATGCCGTTGGTCTCCGGACCTTGGGGCCCGGCGATGGTGGAAGAATTTCCAGAGGTTATCAAAGCGGTACGCATAAAACCTCCCGACTCAAGATGGGTAATCGCTCACGAAGAAAACAAATATCCCGAAAAGGGATTGTATTTTGTGGATCCGACTTTTTTTGACCTTTTCGATGTGGAAATGGTAGCGGGGGATCCTGCTACGGTGCTCGACGCCCCGTATTCCATGGTGCTGACCGAAGAAATGGCTAAAAAATATTTCGGCGAAGAAGATCCCATGGGGAAGATTTTGGTGGGTGATAATTGGATGAATTTCAATATCACCGGCATCATGAAAAAACATCCGCCCGCCACCCACATGGAATATAATTTTCTGGTCAATTTCGAAACTCTCAACAGGGCCATCGACCCTATCAATAAACAACCTTATTACGGAGATCTCTCTCAGGAATGGCAAAATTTTCGGATTTACACATATATTTTGCTCGACTCGAACGCCGATCCCGATGATGTCGAAACCAAAATGCGCACGCTTCTCGAAGAACGTCTGGGAAGGACGCTGCGAGCCGCCGGAGTAGAACTGAATCCTTATCTCCAAAAATTGACGGACATTCATCTCAAGTCCCATCTTGAAGGAGAATTGGGACCAAACGGAGATGAAAGCTATATCTACATCTTTTCTGTGGTGGCCATTTTTATACTTTTGATCGCATGCATCAATTTCATGAACCTTTCCACAGCGCGTTCGCAAAACCGCGCCAAAGAAGTGGGAATTCGAAAGGTTGTCGGAGCCGATAGGGCGCAATTGATCAAACAGTTTCTGGGTGAATCCATCACGTTCGCATTTTTGGCTGCAATTTTTGCTGGAATCGTTGTCGTATTTCTTTTAAAACCTTTTAATGCCATCGCGGAAAAAAACATTTCCGCTTCGAGCTTGATAAACGTGCAAACGGTTTTGTTATTGACCGGATTAGTCATTATCGTCGGCATTGTTTCCGGTAGCTATCCGGCTTTTCTATTATCGGCATTCCGACCGGCTCAAGTATTGAGCGGCAAGAGGCATAAAGGTGCTTCAGGCGGTCTATTGAGAAAAATCCTGGTCGTGGTGCAATTTGCCATTTCCGTGTTTTTGATCATAGGCCTCAGCGTTATTTACAACCAGATGGGATATATCAAAAACCGGCCCCTCGGTTACGACAAGGAAAACATCATAGCCGTTCCTCTTTCCGATCCGGCGCCGAGATCGACCTATGAATCCTATAAAACCGCACTTCTTTCAAACAGCTATGTCACAAGCGTATCAGCGGCATCGACTTTGCCAGGAGGATTGTTCGGGATAGCTCTGTTGAGGCCGGTCGGACGTCCTGCGAATGAAAATTTGACCATCCAGATAATAGCAGTGGATTATGATTTTATCGAAACATTCGGCATAGAGCTTAAAGAAGGCAGAGACTTTTCGAGAGAATTCACGACCGACATGAACAGGGCTCTGTTGTTGAATGAAGAGGTGGTCAAGCAACTGGGATTTGATTCAGGCCTCGATAAAAGACTTTCGCCAGGGGGGCAGATCGATCTACCAGTGATCGGGGTGTTAAAAGATTATTACTTTAAATCCCTCCATCAGAGGATCGAACCGTTTGCCATGTCATTATCTACTTCACAGGCTTTCAATTGGGTGTTCATCAAAACGACGGATGAAAGCATGGCAGGGATTACGCAGTTCGCTGAACAAGAATGGCACAGGATAAATCCAGGTCATCCGTTCGAATACACATTTGTGGACAGGAATAACGACATGATGTACCAGTCTGAGGTGAAATTGAGCCGCCTGCTCACCATCTTTACCGCCATCGCCATATATATCGCATGTCTCGGATTGTTTGGCCTGGCGTCTTTTACAGTCGTGCAAAGGACAAAGGAAATAGGCATGAGAAAAGTGCTCGGCGCATCTGTCGGAGGCATCATCGTCATTTTGTCGAAAGAATTTGTCCAATGGGTCGTTCTGGCTAATGTTTTTGCCTGGCCCCTTGCTTATTATTTTATGCAAAAGTGGCTAATGGGATTCGCATACCACATAGATCTTAATATTATCGCCTTTATCGTTTCAGGAACGCTGGCACTGATTATCGCGCTTTTGACGGTGAGCGCTCAGACATTCAAGGCCGCCACAGCCAACCCTGTGGATTCACTGCGGTATGAATAAAAAAGATTGTGCGGTTTTTAGTTTGTTATCCCGTATAAATGTCCCGTGAGAATCCTCACGCTTTTTTCGAATGTGTCCACCACTTCCAGGCCCATCTCAAATGCTTCATTCTCGATGCTTCTTATCCACTTCACTTGGCCTATCATATCTATTGTGTCATAGTCTCTTCCCAGAGATAGGGAAATTTTCATCACTTTATCTATCGGGAAAAATCGATCTGTCAGGATCTTGAGGCCGCAGAGGGAAAGATCCCCTGTCAGGCCGAAGTTGACTTTTTTGCTTCTATAAATCTGCCCTTCTGGCAGATACTCGATGGAGATGGGGTTTACTTCTTTTTTTCGTTTTTCTTTTCGTCTTTCAATCATAAAAGACCTTGCTTCTTCGACCGAACGACTTATCTTTTCTAAACCTACTAAAAAGCTCTATGACACAAAAATAGCGCCTCGAATAGCCTTTGTCAAGTCAAATCTCCATCCCAAACCCAACGGTGGTTGCAATAGTCATGTCCCTGCATCAGTGTTTTGGAGCGGATCATCTTGAGCTTGGAGCTGAATCCCTGGCTCATCGCATAATCCTGGTAGCATATCGTTGCATAGCCAATATCACCGGCCTGTGCCTCGCGAAAGGTCTTGGCCCATAGGCACTCCGTCACCTTGATTTCGAAAGCTTTCTCCCTGTCTTCGACGATCTCTGTAGTCAGGGCGTGCTGCCAGAAAGGGTCAGGATTCTTTAAAATCGACGTGTAGGCGGCCAAACTGATTTCGGGAGAACTTTTCGCCATAAACTGACCGCTCTGTGTTCCTGCTTTTTCGGCAGCTAATTTAAGAGCCTCGAGATATTCATTTTTTCCCCTGTCGCTTCCGAGATTGCGAATTATCGGCAGGAAAAATCCCATAAAGGCAAAATCGAAAATTTGGGCATAGCTCATGTTAGAGTTTTCAAGGAATTTGTGTTTTTCCTCACTTTCTTGCACAGTTCTTTTTGCTTCTGAGGCAGAATATAGCTCTATGCCCCCGAGACAAAACAGCGGACAGGCCGTTATCATTGTGCGCAAAAAATTTCTCCGACTGGGTTGCATTGTCTTCTCGCATAAATCCATCATATCGTCTCCTTTGTGGTGGTCATTTTTTGTCAAATCCTCCATGTCTTACTATTTCATTAACGTAAAACAGGAAGATTTAGTTCGGAGAAACAATAACGGTCGTAAATTTCCTTTTTAATGTGGTTTAATGACAGAGATGGGCAAAGGAAGGGAAACCTGGTCATTCCGGATCATCCGCTAGACCAGCCGTAAAATATTCGAAGCATTGGAAAAAATGGCCTCGTCGAATTCCATATTTTTGATCAATCGATAATTCTTGTCGAGCGGATTTTTCGTGAAGAGAGTCTGAAAGAAATTTTTGAGCCAATGGCATAGGGTGAGGTGCGGTCTCTGGCTTATGTTCAATAGCGGAATCGGGTAATCGCTCCCAAAAACCAAACATTGAGGCGGGATGTTCTGTTTGATATCATCGACATACACATGCCTGGTCCCTATATTGATTGCAGACACGTCGGCAAATAGCTGCCAGTTATGGGATTCCATTTCGTCGAAAAGAGCGATTAATTCTCGGTAAGGCTGTTCGCATCCTAAGGGTGGTGAGATCAAAGGAAGAGCGACATGTGCCGCGATGACTTTCACGTCTTCGTCGAGAGCAGGCCGTAAGAAACTCGGGTTGTTGAGTTTTTGCGACATCCCATCAAAAGGAGGGATGGAGCCCTCCTGTCCGACATGGCAAAGAAGGGGCAGGTTGAATTCCTTCAGTTTTTTATAAAAATCAACACATTTGGGATGCCTGGGATCGATCTGTTGAGAAGATGGTATCCATTTGCAAAGAACGGCTTTGTTTTCCCAGCAATAGAGGAGTTCCTCTTCCCAGTCATCTCGGTAGGGATGAACCGAAGCCCCGAACAAGACGCGATCGTTTTCTTCCGCCAGCTTGATCAGATAGGAATTCGGGACATGAAGATGAGTTTTGTCTCTATTGACGACACCGTTTTCATCATAGACTTCATCCAAAGCCAATAATACCGTTTTATCGACATAAGCTGAGCGGTTGATGACACGGAGCATGTGATTTTTGACCCGATCTATAGTGATTTCCCCGAATAAATTGCATGTGATAAGTCGCATAGCCATATAGGCGACGCCATTTTCAAACTCTTCCGACCAGTAGCAGCCGCTTTCATCATCTTTTGGCGCTCCGAAATGGACATGGATATCAATGATTTCGCTACTCATTCCCCCTCCTTGATTCGAGATTAACAAAATAAAAGTCTTTTAAAATATATGCCGATAATTAGGCGTTGTCAAATAAGGATGTATTCATCCTTGCTTCCGTGATATATGGGGCTTTCAGGAATTGTTGAAGCGACCATTGAAGATTTAGACATTACGACGCGCGCTTCGAGGAAATCTGACGCAGTCAGTCAGCGATGTTGTTTTGAGCACGACATCGCTTGTGGGTAAAAGACTTGAGGCAGGCACGGGAACAGAGGTTAGATCGGGATGAAACCTGCCTAATCATCTGATATTAATAGGTTTATTCCTTCTGACTCCAGCATTGAAAATATTCTGTTGAAAACAGGGAAAAGAAGTGATAAGTTTGGACAGAATTGAAATCAATTCTTATAGGCGAGGTCAATTATGAAATCTAAAACTTTGAGTCGACGCGCTTTTCTGCGCAGTGGTGCCGCTCTCGGCATGACAGCTTACGCCGCGAAGGCCAGAGGCCTCGAAGGCATCAAGGCCGCCGCACAGTCTGTTGCGGGCCGGTCACCTGAGGAGGTCGCAAAGAACGAGTTCTTCTGGAGGGAAATCCAATTGGGCTTCAAGCTGGACCGCGGGTTGATAAACCTCAACAACGGATTTACCTGCCCCACACCCCGGGTCGTTCTGGAGTCGGTCTGGCGCTACATGGAGATGATCAACATGTTGCCCGTTCACTACCAGCGTATGGTTCAGCAGAACATCCAGACTGTCCGCCGGCGTATGGCGGCGGAGTTCGGCTGCGATCCCGAAGAACTGGCATTGACGCGTGGTGCGAGCGAGTCTCTGCAGATCGCACAGAATGGACTGGACCTGGAACCTGGAGACGAAGTGATCACGACCGAGCAGGACTACCCTCGCATGCTGACAACATGGGATCAGCGCAGGCGGCGTGATGGAATCAAAGTGACTCGCCTCCAGTTTCCTGTGCCGACAACAGGTGACGATCTGTATCAACGGTTCGAGAATGCCATCTCACCACGGACAAAGGTGTTCCATTTCTGCCATATCACCAACTTGACAGCCCAGATGTTCCCGGTGCAGCGATTGGCCAGGCTGGCACGCTCGAAGGGCATCGTCACGATCGTCGATGGGGCGCACGCATTGGGTCATTTCCCTTTCAAGCTGCGGGATCTGGAATGTGACGCTTATGGCGTTAGCCTGCACAAATGGCTGCTGGCACCGATCGGCAACGGTTGCCTCTACGTGCGCAAGGAAAGCATCCCTAAATTCTGGCCAATGCAGGCAGCCCCGGCCTTGCAGGCAAACGATATTCGCAAGTTCGAGTCCATAGGCACACACCCTTGGGCCATCAGGGCTGCACTGGGAGAGGCATTGGCTTTTCATCAGGCCATCGGGGCCGAAAACAAAGCGGCACGGATGCGTTATCTTACCATGCGGTATATCAACGCTCTTAAACAGTATCCGGAGTTCAAGGTCTTATCTAACATCAGCGAGCCTCCTCAAATGTGGGGAGTGGCTGCGGTCTATATCGACGGCATCGATGTCAGGGATCTCGCGCGATTTTTGATGGATAAATACAGGATCATCGTGGTTCCGCTCATAGGAGGAGTGCCACCCAACTCGGTCTTCGATTATCAAGCGATCCGGGTGTCACCGAATGTCTACACGACACTCGAGGAGCTCGACACATTTACGATGGCCATGGAAGATGCGATCAAAAACGGCGTTCCCACCTCATCGCCTTCTTCACGTAGTAGAGTTGAGGATGGCGCCTATTTGGTTTGATGGGGAGGAATTAAATGAAGCGTCTTATCTTATTGGTAGCTTTAGGCCTCGCATTCAAACTCATTTTTGGAAGCGGCGTCGCTTATAGCCAGGCCACATTCAAAATCCCGTTCAAATTTAAAAGTGAAGGCAAATCGTACGCTCCGGGCAATTACTGGATCCAAAAGACAGAAGAGGGGAAGATCTCTCTTCGGGAGGATACAGGAGATGAGGAAGTATTGATTTCTATCATCAAGAACTTGGAGCAACCAGATCCTCCGATAACGGAGCCTCAGATTATCTTCGACATGGTGGGGAATTTCGAGCCATCATACACAGAATACGTCACAGAATATGTGCTGGCCGAAGTATGGCTCAGCGAGAAAGACGGATTTCTGGTGCTTTCGACGGAGAGATCGGAATACACAAAGTCCGTCAATGGAGTGAAAGCGAAAAAGTAGCAAAAAAGTAAGCCTGTATTCGACATATCTTGAAATCTGGGAGTTGGCGATGAACGACAAAGGAATGGATCGCCGGACTTTTATTAAAATGGCGGCCGTAGGAACCGCGGCCCTGACGATTCCGGGTTGTAAACAATCCGCACCCGTCAAGAAACCCAATATCCTCTTCGTTTTCGACGATCAGCTTCGCGCCGATGTGTGCGGCGTGTACGGAGGCAGGAATATCACGACCCCCCATATCGACCGTCTGGCAAGCCAGGGAGTCACTTTTACCAATTCGATTTCCAGCTGTCCCCTATGCACACCCTATCGAGGAATGCTTCAGACAGGGCGTTATCCCACTCACTCCGGTATCATCATGAACTTTGTGGAGGCCAACCAGGCCCAGAATCCCCACTGTATGGCGAATGTGTTCGGCGAAGCAGGATATGACACAGGATTCATCGGAAAATGGCATCTCTCCTCTGGATGGCGGCGGGAGGAGGGCCTGTACGAACGGAATCAAGAAGCTGTCCAGACCTACAGAGAAAAAAATCCCGAAACCGAGTATGTGGCCCCGGGTCCGGGCCGATTGGGGTACAGACACTGGCAGGCATTCAATTTTCACACAGCGTTCAATGATTACTATTTTTATGAGGATGAACCGAAAAGGATATACTCCAACCGGTATGAGACCGACACACAGATCGATCAGGCCATAGGCTACATGGAAAAACACAATGATTCAGGCAAACCGTTTTTTCTCTGCGTCGCCCCCCATCCCCCGCACCCGCCCTTCGAGCCCGAATATATTCCTGGAGGTTGTTTGGAAAAAGTACCGAAAGACATCCATTGGTCGCCCAATGTCCCTGAGGACAATCCCCGGAAATTGATGGAAATGCGGTACTACCTGGCCATGTCAAAGAATGTAGACGACAACATCGGCCGCTTGATGGATTATCTGGAATATTCGGGGCTGGCAAAAGATACGATCTTCGTATTCACGTCCGATCACGGCGATATGCACGGCAGCCACGGACGCCTCAACAAGATGGTTCCCTATGCCGAAGCCATGAACATTCCGCTAATCATCCGTTGGCCGGGCCGGATCGAAGAGGGATCGCGGATCGATCCGCTTCAGGTCCCCATGGACCATCTCCCTACTTTGTGCGGTCTCACAGGAATAAGTTTCCCTGGCGAAGTCGACGGCAAAGACTTGAGCCGGGTGGTCCTAGGAAAAGAAAAGGACAGCCGGGAAGAGGTCCTGATTGGGAGCTACACATCCCACTGGGATTTCTTCCAGACTGGTACCTTGTGGCCCGAGTGGCGTGGAATCAAGACAAAAACTCACACCTACTGCAAGTGGCTCACCGGAGAGGAAGAGCTGTATGACAACATAGATGATCCTTTCCAGATGAACAACCTGGCTGTGGGGGAAGGAGCGGCGGAACTGCCCATCCTCAAACGCATGCGCAGCCGGCTGAAGGACTTCCTAGCTGAAGCCCACGACGACTTCCTGCCCGGCACCGCCTATGGTGACTGGTACGACGACCGCCGCAATCTTATCCGCACCGGAGTGGGCCATGTAAAAGGCTGAAACCAGTTTTTATAATATCCGCTAGTTATTTAAATCTTTGATCTTGAAAATTTCTGGATCGGAGCATTGGTTTATTTTGATATTCGATAAGGTCTGAATAAATCCCGCTCTTTTGCCGTCCTGCCTGGTATATTTTATGGTTCGACCATAAGGGAGAAAATCTTTGACAGAAACATACCAGATAATCTCATAGTTTCCATATTGAGGAAATGCACAGAACAATTCATAACAGTCCTCTCCATCGATCTTTTTGATCCCGTTTATCTCCATTTTTGCATCTGATTTCTCCAAGGAAAGGGGATCATCCGAAACGAATTCCGTTACGAGTATAAACTGCGCCTTTTGAAAATCGGGTCCTGCATCGCTGAGCTCGACACCCTTTTTAATGGTGTTTTTGTCTTTGTCTATGTAGTAATATTCGTTCCCATCCGAGCCGGAGATAAACGTGCTGATGCTCTCTTTTTTTGCATCTTCTTGAGAAGCTTCTATGTAAAAGTACTCAGGAAGCCCGCTGGCATATCCCCAGAGCTTCGCCTTCGACGTGATCGTTCCAAAGGTCGCTTCTTCGGATTCCGCGCCTCTCACTTCGGTATCATACTCCACTGAGGTTATCGTGCGAAATTTTGCCCAAACGATTTTTATGAGCTCTTGGGGATCTTGAATGGAGCCATCCGTTTTGACTGCTGAAAAATCTATCTTTTCTTCAGGTTTTTCCTTCTCCACTCGAGTCTGAATCCCTTTGGTTTCTCCTCGCTTGCCGATGGCAAAAAGATGACCGATGGTTCTCACAAACAGCATGTTTCCTGAAATGGCAGGCGATGCCAGACAGGATTCATAGAGCTTATTGCTAGCCAAGAGTTTATACTCCGGGCCGGCTTCCACGATATGGACATCTCCATACTCGTCAGCCAGGTACAGCTTACCGTCTGCGGCAACGGGTGAGGCCGTGAAGGCCCCTTGCATGCTTCCCACCCTTTGTTTGTATTTCTCTTCACCGGTCTTGGCATCATAACAAAGCAAGATGCCATTGATACGGCAAACATAAAAGTAGTCTCCATAGATAATAGGAGTAGGCATATAGGCTCCCTTTCGTTCATAAAACCATGAGATATGTTCATTGAAATCCTTCTCACCCGCAGGAGTTATATCCCCTGCGGCATCGAGTTTTATGGCGTATATGGGGCGCATTCTGCCGTGAGAGCTGGTGATATAAACATTATCAAAACCGATAACAGGAGTAGGCACTGGGATATCGCCTCCTCCTTTTAACCACCAGATTGGTTCACCGGTTAAAAAATCATAGCTTCCGATATGTTTATACCCGTTGACGATGATCTGAGTCCGGTCACCCCCTACGTATACGGTAGGAGAACTCCAAGTCGGGATTTCATCTCTGTCCGTTTTCCAAATGGTTTTGCCATTCTCGATATCCAATGCAGCGATAAACGAGTTTTTTTGGACATCGACCTGGATGATAACCGCTCCCTGGTGAATAACCGGAGAACTGCCAAACTCCCATTGGGCCTCCGGCATGGTGTACCAGCTTGAATCGAGCACACCAAAATCCCTCTTCCACAGAAGGTTGCCATCGAAGTCGTAACAATACAGGCCCTCGCTTCCAAAAAAGGCAACGACATGTTCTCCATCGGTCGCCGCTGTCGAGCTTGCATGAGAGGATTTGGGATGTCTTTTTATCTTGGGAACTCCCTTAAAAGCCTCTTTTTTCCAAATTTCTTTACCGGTATCCCGATCCAAACAGATGACTTCCCAAGTATGGGGATTTTCATTCTCTACGGAGACCACATCACCATAGAGCCCTACTTTTAAAGATGAATCATCGGCTACCTGATCGATGGCCGTGGTGATAAATACTCTATTTCCCCAGATTACCGGAGAAGAAAGTCCCAATCCTTGTGTTTTATAGGACCATTTTATATTTTTCCCGCTCTGTATATCCCATTCTAGAGGCAAGTTTTGATTTTCAGTCAATCCCGAAGCATTCATTCCTCTAAAAGAGGGCCAATTCTCCGAACCCGGTGGCACATCGTATTTAACGGCCATCTCTGTTTCTTCATTCTTTGCGCAGTATGTGCACAATAGGATCAAAACAATGGGCAATAGAATAAGCAACAAGAATCCACTTTTCGTTTTCATCCAGTATCCTCCTGGTTTTCCACTCACTGAAGTCATGAAGCAAGGGTATCACGACAAAAATAAAAAGGTCAACAATGGAAGGAGTCCATAACGTAAGTGGATAAGGCAGGGCTTATTTTGTCAATATTTCGACTTGATTGAACTATCTTTTCGAGTATAATACATTCTCTCGAGAGGGAAGACAGCAAAAAAGCCAATTTCCCTAAATAATGGCTAAGACGGAGGCGGATGTGAAAATTAGCCTTGTGCATCAGGGAAAAGACGGGAATTCCGTTACCTTCAAAGTCCAAAAACTTCCGGTGACCCTGGGCAGGGAGGCCGATAACGATATCGCCTTGAGCGACAAATCTGTATCCAGGCTGCATTCAGAGATCTTCCTGAAAGAGGATAAGCTTTTTATCAAAGACCTTGGCTCTCATAATGGAACATACGTCAACAATCAAAAAATCACATCATCTCCCCTATCAACCGATGATTTAATCCGTCTTGGTAAAACCTATGAACTGACTGTCAAGATAGGAGAGCAGAAAGCTGACATTGCCCGCGAAGAGTGGGACCTTTCCACCCAATTGATTTCTCCTGAAGAACTCGAGGCAGAGGCAAAAAGGGAGGGAGAAGGCGGACTGGGAGCTTCCACAGGTTCAGTTCTGGCTTTCTTCCAGAAGGCAGGCAAAATCCTGGAAGATGCCTTCAAATCGGAAGATATTGTTCGGGGCATTCTGGATCTCACTTTCCAAATCATCCCAGCTACAAGAGGATTTGTGCTCCTTGTCGATCCTGAGACCGGTGAGATGGTAGTGAAAGCTCAGAAGTTCAGGGAGAGCGAAGGCAAACAGCCACAAAGCGGATCACATTTGAGCACCACTATTCTCGATCATGCTATCAAACAGGGCAAAGCAGTCCTGACGCTCGATGCAGGGAGAGATGAGCGATTCGGCACTGCAGAGAGTGTCAGAAACCAAAGGATCAGGGGTGCTATTTGCGTTCCGTTGAAGGGACGAACAGAGATACTGGGCGCGATTTACGTGCACTCCGGGTTATCCTCGCACAAATTCTCGGTCAGCGATCTGAAACTCTTAACGGCTGTGGGTGCAGAGATGGGCGTTGCCGTGGAAAATGTCAGGCTTTACGAGGATAAAATCAAATCCGAAAGGCTTGCAGCGGTTGGTCAAGCTATTGCAGGTCTTGGTCACTGTATCAAGAATATTTTGAACGGGATGGAGGGAGGATCTTTTATACTGCAAAGAGGTCTGGACAAGGGAGCCGATGATTCGATTCGTGAGGGATGGGACATTCTCAAGCGAAACAGCTCAAGGCTCAAGGATCTTATGCTTGACATGCTTGCCTATTCCAAACCTCGAGAGCCTATCTATGCAGAAATCAACGGAAATAACATTCCGAAATCCTCCGCGAAAAGGCCAAGTCAAAAGGGGTGAACCTTCAATTTACACCAGATGATCAACTGGGAAAGGTAATGCTCGATGGAAAAGCGATATACAGAGGATTACTGAATCTGATCACCAATGCCCTGGATGCTTGCCCTCCAGAGGGCGGAAGGGTGGAGGTTAAGACACTTCTTCTTCCTGATAGCGACCAGTTCCAGGTCGTCGTTCAGGATAACGGGCAAGGTATCAGTGAAGAGAATCTTGCAAAACTGGGGAGGGCGTTTTTTAGCACAAAGGGTGCGGAAGGAACGGGTCTTGGGCTTTCTGTAACATACAAAGTGATCGAAGAGCACAAAGGCCACATTCAGGTGGACTCTAAGGTCGGAACCGGCACGACATTTGCGGTGACGCTTCCCCTAAAAGGACCTCTTTCAAGCTAGCTTGAAAGTGAAAATTTTCTCCTGTATAATGGGAGCGCTAAAGGAGGCTGAATGTCTGAAACAAAGAGAATACTCATCATAGACGATGAGCCAGATGCAAGAGCATACCTGAAGGCTATTCTGGATGAAGAAGGCTATGAAACCATAACCGCTTCTAACGGTGAAGAGGGATTGAATAAGGTGCAAGAGAATCCCCCCCATTTAATTCTGCTGGACCTTATGATGCCGAAAAAAAGCGGAATCAAGTTCCTCAACGAGATAAAGATCGACGAACGACTCAAGGGAGTTCCGATCGTCGTTGTATCAGGAACCAGACAAGTGACTGGTGTCGATATGAAACATTACTTGGAGGAACAGCCTTTCAAAGAAAGAAAAAAGGAAGTTTTGGGAGTGGATCTCGATATTACTCCCGAGGCTTTTCTCGAGAAACCGGTTAATCCCACAGACCTATTGGCTACTGTCAAGAAGTTTACCTGACAAAAGTAGATCAAAGCCTCCACACACTGGGGATTTATTTATTTTTTTTTTCTCTTTTTAACCTTCGTTTTTCTTTCGGAGTATGCTGGGCTTTTTTCTGTTGTTCCCTCCTGCCTTTATCCTTTTTTCCCTTATCACCCATATCTGTTTCTCCTTGTTTGAAAATAACTTACGCCAGAATATAACACCGAATGTTTGTCATCAATCGGTATCATCCTATTTTGCAGATTTCACAAGCTACAATTTCCGAATATCATATTACTTTTTTTCGATCAACTCCAGAATAAATCTCTTTTTCAGCTTCATTCCGGCAGCACCGAGAATAACTCGTATCGCTTGAACATTTCCTCCCTGTTTTCCAATGATCTTGCCTACATCTTCAGGAGCAACCTTTAATTCAATGATGGAGCTCTGTTCCCCGTCTATTTGGGAAACCTGAACCTTATCCGAATTGTCCACTAATGCTTTGGCAATCAATTCAACCAGTTCTTTCACTGTGACCTCCTTTTATCCTCACACTTTATTTTATATTGAGCTTATGGACTATGATTATTTTTTCCCTTCAATGATAATATCATTTTACTTCCACTTTAGTCGTCTACCCTATGATACATTAAACCAGTTTTGCTTTCCTTTTTCAATTTCGGGAAACAAAACTATTGGA
>Ga0307445_10001349_pt1 | contig 13831 bp, 11 predicted proteins | sample SalMarSW160330MG_FD_202147 | JGI IMG/M metagenome (GOLD analysis project Ga0307445, IMG submission 202147) | Salt marsh sediment microbial communities from the Plum Island Ecosystem LTER, Massachusetts, United States - SW1603-30 | ecosystem: Environmental > Aquatic > Marine > Intertidal zone >...
TTTTTATGTCACATTCTATTATAGAGGGAATGATACACAGATAAATCTCATTTCCATGGAAGATCCTGGAGGGCTTCTTTCTCCTAGCGGTATTAATAACTATACGATTTTTGAAGGAAGTGATATAGATATTAATTTCAATATCACCGATTCAGAATTCCTTGATAGCTTAGTAATTGGTGATGTTGACACCTATTTAGTACATTACCTTAATCTTGGTAATAATGACAGTGGTACGCTTGTTGAAAATCTGAATTTTCTATCTCAATCTCATATTGGGACAATATTTACATCAAATCCTGCTCTAGTTCCGGGTAGATATTTGATAAATATTACGATTTCAAAGGTCAATTACGAGAATGCTTCTTTCGCCTTCAATCTTACCATTATTGCGAAATATCAAGTTAGGTTAATTTCAGTGTATCAACCACCAAATGTTGATGCAGGAAATACGTTTACATTAGTATTAAGAGCGGAATATTTCAATGGAATTTGGTTGCCAATCCAAGGATCAGAGATACAAATCACACCTTTCTTCAATGGAATTGCTGCTGCCACTTTAAATCCAGTCATAACAAACGGTACGGGGGAGTCTGAATTTGAGATCATTGTCAATATTAACGCTCTCACTATGAATCTTACTGTTATCCTCGCAACTGCATACTACCACTTATCAACCTTTATTTACATTGCAGATATTGGAATAAATCCCGCATTTTCATTTTCGGATTTAATTCCTTATTTTATTCTTATCGGAATATTGGTTTTAGCTACTGCTGTTTCAGTAGGTGTATATAGAGGAGTGGTAGTTCCTAAAAAACGGGAGAAACAACGGATATTAACTGAAGTGAAAACCATCTTTGATGATGCTATTAATTTAGAGCATATACTAGTTTTATACAAAGGAACGGGGACTTGTATTTTCTTCAAATCATATGGTTCTGAAGTAATTGATCCCGAGTTAATTGGTGGATTTCTTACAGCAGTATCATCGTTTGGAAAGGAAATGGTTGCACAAGAAGCGTTAAATGAAATTTCTTATGGAGATAAAATGTTATTGCTAGCGGATGGAGTTTATATTAGAGTTGCATTAGTTTTAGCTAAGAAAGGGTCGTTGATACTTCGAAGACACTTGAAGCGATTTATCGAAGCTTTTGAAAATGCTTACAAGGACATTTTGCCAAAATGGAGAGGACAGCTTAATCATTTCATAAATGCAGGTCAAATCGTTGATGATCTTCTCAACACTTCCATAATATTGCCTCACCGAATATCCTACGATTTTTCAGATGTTAAAGATTTAAAGACATCTCATTCAAGAGAAATTTTGAAAGTTGCTCATACTTGTTGTGAAGAAGCAGACAGGAAATTTTTCTTCATAGCCACTCTACTTAAACAAGCCAGTGAATCGACAAATAGAGATACTGCAGAAATATTTATGGGTATCAAAGAGCTAAGAGACAAAAAGATACTAATTCCAATTGAAATTTCTGCAATAGAAGCTCAACCAATATCTCAACAAGAAATAAACCTTATAAATCAGAAAGTCTCAAAAATAACAAACTTAACAAATGAAGAGAAACAAAAGTTGGTTTCTGATCTATCTCAAGTGGGTCCTGTTGAAAGAGAAGCTTATCTTGCAAGTTTTACATCACATCAAGAGATAGTTTCTGCTCCAATAAAATCAAAAGTGGGAACAACCGTCATAGAGGATAAGAAAACAGCCAAGAAGCAATTGAAAATCCTGATAAAAGCAGCAAATAGTCTGAAAAATAAAAAAGATTTTATAAAATCAATTGAAACTTATCGTAGAGCAGCAGTCATTGCATCAAATTGGGAGTTATCGACCGAATTCATTGAATTACAGGAAAATATAAGGAAAACTACAATAGAAGACTTACAACACCAAAAAAAACTAGTGGAACTAGAAGCAAAAGACGCCATGAAGAAAAAGGACTATGCTAAATCAGCAGCAAATTTCAAAGATGCTTCAAAGATTGCTTCCGAGATCTTTAAATTGGGTGTTACTGATATGATGAAAGAAGTAAAAAGACTCACGAATAAAGCAAAGGAAATGGATAAATTGAAATAATATTTTTTTTAACTACTTTTTATTTTTAAATTATTTAATAAAATAAGATGAAGATCTCTTATTATTGGATTAAAGAAAAATAGTAACAATAAATTTAATTTGAAATTCCATGTTCTGTAATGCTAAAAACTGCTTCTCCTTCAGGTAAGTGGGGTGCGTCGACAACTTTGGCTACTCTCTGTTCACCCTTACCTTTTCTCAAATACAGCCTTACAGTAGAACCGTGAGCAACAATATTTCCTCCCGCTGCTTGTAATGGATTACCATAAAACACATCTGGTTTGGACTGTACTTGATTAGTAATCATTACTGCTAAATCGGGATAAATATCACATAATCTTAATAGATCATGAAGATGAACATTAATTAATTGTTGTCTGTTTGCTAGAGTTCCCCTACCAACATACTCACTTCTAAAATGTCCAATTACCGAATCCACTATAATTAATTTGATGTTTTTTTCTTTAATCAAACTTGCAGCTTCTTTTATCAAGAGAACTTGATGATCAGAATTATAAGCTCTTCCGAAAATGATGTTTTTAAGAACTTCATTATGATCAAGATCTAAACCTTCAGCCATTTGAATGATGCGTTCTGGTCTAAACGTGCCTTCTGTATCGATATACAAGGCAGTTCCTTCTAAACCACCTTGCTCTCGTTTTAATTGCACATTCACGCATAATTGGTGAGCAATTTGAGTTTTTCCTGTTCTGAATTCTCCAAAAAATTCTGTTACAGATCCAGTTTCAAGACCGCCTCCAAGGAGATCATCTAACTCTTGGCTTCCTGTTGTAATTCGGGCAATATTTTTTCTATGTTCCCAAACCACCTCAGCGGATTTAAATCCGATATTTAGCTTTTGCATGCTAGATTTAATTAATTTACTTGTAGTTTTTTCTCCTAAACCTGAAGCATCTTGAATGATGGAAGGAGGGGTATATGCAATGGATTCAAGACTCCCAAATCCTGCTTTAATTAACTTTTTTAGTGTAGCTTCTCCAACTCCTGGTAATTTTTTGACAGCATCAACGCCTTCTAAAGGTTCTCCATCAATCGACACTAGTTCTGCATCATCATCATAATCTGGTTCTTCTTCCATTTCTTCTAACTCATGAAATGCTTCTTCTAGTTCTGCATCATCATCGTAATCGCTTCCTATTTCTTCATCTAATTCTTCATCTTCGATTACTTTTTTATCATTTTCTAATTCTAGTTCTTCTTTATTTTCTTCTTCATCTTCGAATCGAGCAAATTCCGCGTGCTCCTTATAAATCTTACCTTTTGTGTGATTTCGCTTACATTCGGTACAAAAATATGGTTTCCCCATTTCAATATTACTTTCTTCTTCAATTTCACTTGCTTTAGCCATAATTAATCACAGTTGATTAAATTTTAGTGTATTTTATAAACTCTATTATAATAAAGAAAAAATAGAATTACCGCTATTTTAAATGAAATAGACTTCAAATTTTTAAATTTTTAGAAGGTATTAACCAACTAATAAGTATGGAAAAAAAATTAGAACATGTTTTTAATCGCATCTGAAGTTTTACGCATTTCTATGAAACAAATATCCATTCTTGCATCCAAATCTATACATAATGCCAAAATTAGATCTCTTCCCGCTTCCATCACTGCGAAATTCCCCTCTTCTCCTTGCAGTATGCATACATCCAGTAATCCTGATTTTAATTCTTCTAACACCCGCTCAGCTACTGATAAAATTGTAGCGGTCATTGCTGCCAAATTTAATTCCATGATTCCCTCTTCTAATATGGAATGAACAATTAATCCTTCTTTCGATACGATTGCAGCTGATCTCACTCCATCAACATTATCAAATAAATTGTTGAGGAGAAGTAATAATTGTTCATCTGACATTTAGAAACGTTCCTTGCAAAATCGTTACGTAAATTTTACTAATATGAATTTTATAAAGTAGCAATATATTAATTTTTTTTTTATATATTATATAATTTTCAGAGGAGGAAAGAATTATAAATCTAATTGAAAATTAGAATATTATAATCTAAATAATTAATAATCTAGCAATGATATTTTGATGAATCTTAAAATTGAATACTATCCAAAACTTCCCAATAATCTTCTTCTCAAATATCTCTCTATAATTAAATCCAATAAGAATAATTGGGATAAACCTTTCTTTACTGATACCAAATCTTACATAGATTTTGATTTAATACATGAAAAACTCTCACTTTTTGATCTAAACCAAATTAAAAATGTAATAGTTTTGGGAACAGGAGGGTCAATTCAGACATTACTGGCATTATCTCATCTTTCCCAAAAACAAATTTTTCCAATTACAAGTTCACGCTCATCTGAGTTAAATATGTGCTTAGAACTCACGAAACCGTCAAACTCAATCGTCATTCCAATTTCTCGAGGAGGAGAAACATTAGATATAAATTCTCCAATTGGCATCTTTGCTAAAGAAAGATATCCATTTATTGGATTATCATCTAAAGGTACAATGCTCTCAATTTTAGAAGAAATGGGCGCTCCGATCCTTGATGTACCCGATCTCTCCGGTCGATTTGCAGGCTCAATTTCGAATGTAGGAATCGTTCCCGCACTTATTTCTGGCGTAAATGTAGACGCGTTTATAAAGGGATTAGACCAAGGATATTCATTGTATATGAAGGAATCAATCAATCCTGCAATAGAATTTGCTGGATTTCTTTATAGTTTATATGAAAAAGGTATTAGAAATTTATTTTCAATGCCATATAGTAAAAATATTGAGGGTGCGGTCGGTCTTTTTGTTCAAGAGATTTCTGAAAGTACTGGAAAGGATGGAAAGGGTTTAATGGGTACTTTCCAAAGTGCACCTCTCTGCCAACATTCCGTTTTAGAATTTTTGCTTGGTGGAAATAGTAAAAGTGTTTCACCAATATTATGGATTATAGAAAAAGTGAAGAATGATATCATTTTGGATTCTCATATTAATTTTATTTATGGCAAATCTGCTCAAACCATTGTAAATTATGAAGCTGCAGCGACTTTTCAAGCTTTAATTGAACAAGGGCTCCCATCAACAATGATTTCATTATACGAAGATGGTGAATTAAATCTTGGTCATTTAATTGCTTTCATTCAAGCTACAGTGTATCACTTATGCCTCTTATTAAATGTAAATTGGGCTGATAACCCAAAAGTGGTCATAGGCAAGGAAATTTGTAATAATGCTCTTATAAGAAATAAGCCATTCGAGGATTTACAGGAAGAAAGGGAACAAATTTCTAAGAGTCGTTTTGCAGGTTTTTATTAACCAATAAATGCATCATATAAGACATTTATCGCCTTTTTACAATTTTCTCTTTCAATAATCGCTGTGAAATTTAATTCAGAAGATCCTTGAGCAATTGCTCTAACATTGATACCATTATCTCCCAAAGTAGTGAAAATTTTTCCTGCAATACCTGGAGTATACATCATCCCAGCCCCAATTACCGCTATTAGAGATATGTTATTGTCGATTTTTATGCTAAACCATTGCTTTCCAAAAAATTCAGAGTTTCTGAGTAAAGCACTCACTTTCATCGAATCTTCCAATTGTATTACAAATGTAATGTTGTTTTCAGAAGAACTCTGTGAAATGAATTTGATAGTGATATTATTTTCATCTAATAAAAAGAATAATCTTGAGGCTGTTTTAGGTAATGAAACCATTGTCCCACTTTTGATCGTAACCATGGATAATCGATAAATATAACTGATTGCCCTTATTCCCATTACATCCTTTGAATATTCTTGGGTAATCATCGTGAATTCATCGGTATAAGGATCATAAAAACTTCTGATTTCCGAAGGGAATTTTCCCTTTTCACTCACATCTAAACAGAGAGGATGCAGCACTTTCGTTCCAAAAAATGCAAGTTCTTTTGCTTCGAGATATGAAATTTTTCTCAACAGGACAGATTTGTCGCACATTTTAGGATCCACATCTAAAAATCCTTTCACATCTTTCCAATATACCACCTTACAACTATAAAATGAACATAAGGAAAATGCAAGTACTGCTGCAGTTAAATCGGTTCCACCTCTTCCTAATGTTGTTATTTTTTTATCTTTCGTGGAACCAAAGTATCCCGTAATACATGCAACTTCACATAAACCTGAATTTAAAAGGGGAATTATTCTTTTTTTCACCAATTCTTCAGTTTCATCTAACAGAGGAAACGCACTACCAAAATTGTCGTCAGTTTGGATTATTTCATCTGAAGATATGAATTCCGATTTGAATCCTAAACTATTAAGATATGTACACAAGAGGAACGTGCTTAATTTTTCACCATAGGAAACGATAAGATCTTGTAGATTTTTACTAGGACGAAGAAGGTTAATCACTTGACTTAAATTATTTAATTCTCTTACGTTTTGCTTAAGATTTTCGACATTATTTTCATAATATTCTGAATTTTCGGGAAGAAGTTCATTAATTAATTGAGCGTGTGTTTCATAGATTTGATCCAAAATCAATCCTCTTTTTAAGTTCAGATCATTTGAGCTTTTATAAAATTCCATGAGTTGATCTGTAATACCATTTATTGCTGAGGTAACAATAATTAACTTTGACTTTTTCAAATACTTCTTGATTATTGAAGCTGTGTGCTTAAAGGATTCTCCATCTTTGAGACAAGAACCGCCAAATTTCATTACTGTAAGAGATTTAATTTGTTCATTCAATTTTATCGTTAATTCGCTTGAGTTAGACTTCTTCTCATAATTTTCTATTAGAAGATATAAAATCAATTAAACTTATCAACATTATGATTTACATGAGATTGAAAAGGATAAAGAAGAAAATTAGTTATAGATTTAGAGAGATTTTAATATGAGTTCTTTTTTGGATTATTTACTCATTATAAAGAGATAAAAAGGGATTCTGCTCTTTATTCTTCCAGATTTTTTGAAAAAACAATTGATAAAAAAATAACCTTCTTAACTATATAATTTTTATTTTATATTTTCTTATGTTATTACATGAATCTCTTAAACTCCTTAATATCAATCCAACTCAAAATTAAACAGTATAAAATTCAATTCTTATTGATATTCATATTTTGGCTAATTGGATTTACCTTTTTTGCTTTGACTGATCCTTTTCAAAGTATTTGGGATTTATTTCTGATATCTATGACAATTAGACACCCTCACATTGTTAGTGATTTTTCTAATTTTTATTCTCTAATTTGGCCCATTCTTTTGGAAGTAATCGTATTCGGCTTCATTGTCGGAGAATTATTAGAAAAATATAACCCTGTTGTTACTAGTAGAATTCTCGCCAAACATAGGCATAATCACACGCTTGTTATCGGTTATGATCATTTAGCAAAAAGGATTATTGAATATTGTATTGAAAACAACGAAAAATTCTCTGCAATAGAAGATGATGCAGAATTAGTTGAAGATCTCATAAATAATGGACATCCTGTTATAGTAGGAGATCCGACCGATGATGCTAACTTAGAAACAGCTAATTTGGAGGATGTTAAAGAAATATTCATATGCGTGGATGATGTTCGAATCTCGCTTATCTGTTCTGAAAAAATACGAAAAATCAACAAGGACTGCCCGATATATGTACGAGTCTTTGAAGATCATGTTCAAGAGTATCTTAAGCAAGAAGAGCTAAATGTATATCCTTTTTCTACTTCGAAATGGGCAATGGACTTAATTCACGAATGGTGCAAAGACAAGGAAGGTAAAGCAGTCGTTATTGGGAGAGATAGATTGACTCATCGTATTGCACATCATATTTCAGCAGAACATTCTCGTGATACTTATCTTTTTGATGATGAAAACGATGGCATCGAATTCGTGGAATCCGAAAAGTTGCACATGATAAAAAAATTAGTTCGATTTCTCACTGATATACGACCTCATGTGAATTTAGATGTAGTCACTCAAGTTTTTATTTGTTGGAAGTTAGAGACGGAATTTGATGAAGCTCTTTACCTCACATCCAAGTTTAGTTTAAGATATCCAAATATAGAAATATATGTGAGAATAGCTGATGAAGAATTAATAGATTTGGTAGACAGATATAAAGCCAAAACATTTTCTACTTCTCAAAATGCGCTAGAAATGCTCCAAATGATAGTCACTCCGGAGTCATCTATTTATCCTAAAAAGGGAATTAAATTATGATTTTCTATTATTTTAATTACCCGGACATTTTATCGGATAATTGAAAATTACTGTGAAATAACGGGAATTATGGCATTATTAGGACAATTAGTGAAGCATTTTAAACAACTTTCACATGAATCCATTCTCTCTTTATTAAATACTATTATAGTTTTTCCTGTTTCTGGGTCAGTTTTACTCTCAAATAAATTTTGAAAACAAAATCCAGGCTCCAAACATTTCTTGCAAACAGTACATTTATCACGATCTATTTTAAATTCAGTTAGTTTACCCTCATCTATTGAGATTACTTCAATAGCATTATGTTCGCAAACTTCAACGCATTTAAGGCATCCTTCGCATTTATTATAATCAACAAATCTTAAAGAATCTCTAAAAAAGATTGCTTTTGGATGACAAGAATAAGAACATTTTTGACATCGAACGCATAATTGAGGATTAATATTAATAGGAAATAATTTCTCCATTCTTTATCTAAAATAAATATTGTTTCAAGTAAATTATAGTTTGGGATTCATAATTCTCCCACTAAATAATATAGCTCTCGTGTTAGAGTCTACTAGCAGAAAAAAGAAGGGATGATCTGCACGAAATTCTTTTGGTTCTACAATTGGAACCATTCCAGCACCTAATACCCTAATTGCAGTAACAGCTGCAGCTTCAGTTCCTCTCTCATTAACTTCAATATATGCTTTATGAATGATTTGAGAAATATATCTGGGGGGATCTAAAGCAATCCCTGAGAAATTTGCTCCATCAGAAAAAGCGGATGTCATCCCTAAATTGAATAATATTTTTTTTAGCTCATAATTTGTTTCAATTTTAAACTTAGGGAAGAAAACGTTTATTTCTCTCTCCCAAATATGGTTAAGTTTTTCTAAGTAATTTTCTATTTTTTCATTTGTTAAACTTTTTCCTATGTTTTCAATTCCGTCTTTCTTTTCAGAGAGGATGATAATCATTGAAATATGTTCTAATGAGCCAAAAACTCTTATCCCTTTATATGACATTTCAAGGATTTGACATCCATCTTCCTCTAAATACCGAAATTTATTTTTTTGGTGCATCATTGGAACGAGAATCGTATTGCCAGAAAGTAATGTAAACTTTTCCTCTTTAGTATCATTTTCTTTAAATAAATTTTCCCAAGTACCCTTAAAATATATAGCGTTCACTAATAAAATACCAAGATCCTCATTAAGTGTATGAATAACATCCTTTATTTTTCCTTGAGTATGCTCTGCCACCCATGAATTTATTTTCGAACAAGTATCTGAAATCGCATTGAAGTCTAATTCCCAAATTGCTCCACCATAAGTATCTTCAACAGTCCACAGAAATTTTTCAAGTAGCTTATAATTATTATTAATACATAATAAATTTGCCATGCTAAGTTCTGAGCCTGTATCACGTTGAAAGAGTCTTAACATTTTCTTGAGCTCTGAATGGAATCGATTTTGATCAAGTTTGATGTGGAGAATCTCTTTAATTTGTGTTTCAGTTAGACCTCGGGCTCCAGCAAATACAATTGAAAGAATTGTGTAAATGCTAAGAGATGAAAAGAATATATTTTCATTGGGTGATTTCAAAGCTTGAAATATAGCTATTGAAAAATTATTATTTCCTTTTATGATCTGTTTTTCTTCCATCTTCATTACACTAAATTAATCTCTCTGAAATAATTTTACTATGAATATCTTAACTACAATTCTTTAATTTTTATATAAATTATCTAAAAAATAAATATTATTATAGCAATTGAAACCAAACATCCCAATACAGATAGTAAGTATGTAAGCATGTGATTTCCAATTTGAAAATTGACTCGGGTTATTTTAAAATCAATATCTATTTCCAAGATGGAGTCGTTCGATTTCAAATGACCGTATAAGACTAATGGAGTGAGGTACCTAACATAAGTTCTTCTCCAAAACAATATTGAAAACATTACTATTATTGAAAAGAAGGTGATTTCTAATAGATCCGCTTTTTTAATTCTAAGGATCAAATAGATCAAAAACACGCTCCCAAAGATCAAGATCTTGACAATGAATGGTGGATTATAAAATGCTGCTTCTTCACTACTGGATAACCATCCAATATAGAGGTCAATGTAATTCGGTAAGTATAATATTGGGCTTATCAAAAATATGAGCAAGGGAATGCCAAGAAAGATTACAATTCGTTTTATCTCCTTCCAGTTTTTCTCAAAAATAAATTTTAAGAAGAAATATGCTGCTGCAGGCAGTGTAAACCATTTTACACTCATAGTTAGCCCCGAAAAAAGATAGAATAAAGACTTATCTTCTTTAGGGTAATAATATAAAGAAATTAATAAAAATATATAGAAGAAACTATCTGTTATGTGATACCCGCAGTTCAAAGGGCTGAATACATTATTTAAGAAAACAAATGGATTAATTAAAAATAATCCTAAAACAAGGTATCGGTTATCAATGTTAAACTTTTTAAGAATAAAATAAAAAGAGAGTGCCGTAAGAAGTTCTAATAGAAAAGCATAAAAAACAAAGAGTTCAAAAATACCAAAAGATATCATCTTAAAAAAAATTAATAAATACAGGGTTAATGGAGGGTATTCTAATTCAGTTATTTCCCAAATCCATTCTCCTGTAAACATTGAGTCTGTAGTATGATAATTTATAAAAACATCACCCCATGAGATTCCAGAATTAAGATGAACAATATAATAATATATTAACATTGCAATTCTTATTCCTATTCCGATTGCAATAAAAAACATGCCTAATATATAGGGATTTTTTATTTTCCATTTCCCCTTTTCATTACGTTTAAGAATCATCATCTATACCATTTTTGTATATTAGAAGAGAAATTTAATAAATTTGCATAAGATTAATTAAATTAAAAGTTTTTTATGATTAGAAGTATAAATTTTAATAGTTTTATGAATTTGTAGATTAAAATACAGCAACTTTAATCTTCTACATTTTTGATAAACAATTACTAACCAATCTGTCGATATTAAAATTGAAGGATATTGATCTTAGCATTTTGATTCCCGCGTATAATGAAGGGAAAAGGATTCCAAAGTTTCTTGGAGAATTAATCAATTTTAGCTCTCTAAATTTAGAAAGATTTGAAATTATAATTATAGATGATGGTTCAAATGATGATACAAAAGATGTTGTAAGGAGTATAATAAAAAATCAAGAAAACGTGAGACTTATAAGTTATTCTGAAAATAAAGGAAAAGGACATGCCGTTTTAATGGGAGTTTTAAAAGCAAGAGGTGAGTTTGTACTTTTTATAGATGCTGATGGTTCGATTAAACCAGAAGAAATATCGAATATGTATACTTTTTATCGAAAAAATAAATATGATATCATCGTCGGGTCCCGCATTTCATTAGCGTCAAATATCACCAATCCACAACCCTTACGTAGAAGGTTGATGAGTAAGATCTTTAATTTATACTCAAATATCTTATTCAGGATTAATATCAATGATCTATTATGTGGATTTAAAGGATTTACCAAGAATGCTGCTATTCAAGTTTTCAAGAATTTAAAAGCTTTTAGATGGGAATTTGATGTTGAAATATTATATTTAGCTAGAAAAAATAAATTAAAGGTATATCAATTGCCAATAGAATGGAAACATGAAGAAGGTTCAAAAATTAAACCGTTAGATCCCATATTTATCTTATTGAATTTAATAGTTTTAAGATTGAGATATTTATAGCGAATTTATTGTTTTTATTGAGTTAGTAGTTTCTGATTTTGAAAGATCTACATTCTTAAATTTGAAATTAATCGCAACTGTTGAAATGCCTCCATATATAAATACATATATCAATCTCAGTATATGATCCAATATAAAGAGTGATAAAATCTCATTGTAGGGCATTAATGGATAAAATAGTGAAATTAGCAAGGCTCCAACGATTTCAGAAACACCCCATCCTCCCGGGGTAATTGGAATTGTTTTTGTGAAGAATGTAATAATTTGTGCTAAAATAATTATGAATATGTTAATCTGATATCCCGCTAAGTAAAATATAATAACCAAGGTTATGGATTCAAAAAACCACGTGGGAATATTATACAACAATACGAGAATTATATTTTTTTTATCTTTTCGAAAATCGTTCAAACCTTCAATAAATCTTTTAATAAACCTTTCGAGAAGGTTTCTAAGCTTATTTGAAATCTTTCCTATTATATTCAGAATCCAATCTGTTTTAAAAAATAATAAAACTAAACCAATAGCAATAACAAGCAAAAGGATAGCTCCTACTATAATAAAGAAAGGTAAATTCAGTTCAGAAGTGTAAGAAACGCCACTTAAATAAATATAGGCTAATGTATAACAAGTGATTGAAAAAAGTATTATCAAATCTATAAACCTGTCAATTAAAACAGCGCATAAACTTTTACTTAGTGGAATGTTGGTTTCTCTTTGCCTGATATATTCCATTTTCACCAAATCACCTAGTTTTGCAGGTGTAAGTTCATTAATTGCCCAACCAGTACCAATGGCGCCATATATTGTGAAATATCTTGGGTCTAAGTTGATGCCTTTAAAAACCAATTTTAACTTTTGAGCTCTAAAAATGAATGCTATCGTATAATCTAGTGAAAATAAAATAATTCCAATAATAGAAATTTGCTGTAAATGATTTAAAATAGTTGTAAAATCAACATAAACAATCATGAGCAAGATAATAACAACTGTCGCGCATCCAATTAATATGCGTTTTGTTTTAGCTTTCATTAGATTAAAAATTATATATCCCAAATAAATTTACAGAAATTCATGTTATTTTGCTTTTTGGGAATTGATATCAATTGGGATTAATCTCCCTATAATTACTTAAAAAATAATTATTCTTATAAAATGAATGATAAAAGTTTTTGTAGAAGGTATAACTTTTATCGTAATAAAACAAATAAAGTGAAGAAATATGATTGGACAATTACCTAAAGATGTTTTAAACGCTATTCTTGAAACAATCCCCATAGAATTTTCAGTACTCAATAAGAACGATGAAGTTTTGGCTTGGAATAAACATGAAACTCGAATTTTTAAACGTCCTAAAGGAGTTATTGGCAAAAATGTTCGTAACTGTCATCCTAAATCAAGCCTCGATAAAGTAGAGCAAATTATTAATGATTTCAAAAACGGTAAAAAGAATAAAGCTCGTTTCTGGATCGATTTAACTATAGAAGATAAGAAAGAAAAAGTAATGATTGAATATTATGCTCTGAGAGATAATGAAGGAAAGTATATTGGTTGCCTGGAAGCATCACAAAACATAACTGAAATACAAAAGCTCTCAGGGGAGAAAAGATTAATTGAGTAGTTTCATAGCAAAAAATTAAGATAATTTTTTAATTTATATTCTATTTTAGCTTCGCGATAAAATCGTATTCTTTTTCTGAAAAAAAAGTTCATTGGTTATATCCACTGATCTTCATAAATATCTCGCGATATTTTTTTCTAATTCAATATTTAGTTGATTTTATCCGCAATAATATATACATGATGCTCTGGTACAACAGGTTCATCAATTCCAACATATCT
>Ga0307445_10001352_pt1 | contig 13828 bp, 11 predicted proteins | sample SalMarSW160330MG_FD_202147 | JGI IMG/M metagenome (GOLD analysis project Ga0307445, IMG submission 202147) | Salt marsh sediment microbial communities from the Plum Island Ecosystem LTER, Massachusetts, United States - SW1603-30 | ecosystem: Environmental > Aquatic > Marine > Intertidal zone >...
CGGACACCAGGTTGAGCTTGGGATCCAGGTCCCGGGCCAGGGCCTCTGCGCCCAGGAAGGTCTTGGCCAGGACCACGAAATCCTTGGGCAGGCGGATGCGGTGCTTGCTGGAGAGGGCAATCAGCTCCTGGAGGGATTCCCCGAAGGAAATCTTGTCCACGGGCAGGTCGTACAGGGGTTCGAAAAAGACCGTGACGTCCCGCAGGAGTTCGCGGTGGTCGAGCTCGGCCTCGGTCGTGCCCAGGCCTAAGTACGCGTCCACCAAGGCCTCGGTGTCCTGGTGGATGAGCCCCAAGAGCATGTCCGAGAAAGCCACGACGGTTTCCTGGTCCAGGCGCCCCACCTGGCCCGCGTCCAAAAAGACGATGCGCTGCCGGGAATCCACCAGGAGATTCCCGGGATGGGGATCCGCGTGGAAAAAACGGTCTTCCAGGGCCATCAGGACGTAGCCCCGCAACAACTGCCGGGCCAGCTTTTGTTTGACGGGGGTGGCGCGCGTGCGTGTGTAGGCCGCCAGCTTCTGCCCCCGGATGTATTCCTGGATCAGGCAGCGGGAGGTGGATTGTTCCAAAAAGACGACCGGAAAGTAAAACTCCGGACGCCGCGCGAAATGGCGCCGGAAGCGTTCCAGGTGCCGGGCCTCGTTTAAAAAATCAAGTTCCGCCTGCAGCAGGGCATCAAATTCATCGATGAACTCCACCGGGTGGCGCGGCAGGTCCTCGCCGCTTAATTTCTCCCAGGCCCGGGCGATGACCCGCAGGATTTCCAGGTCCGCCTCGATGATCTTGCGCAGTCCGGGGCGCTGGACCTTGACGGCCACCTGGCGCCCGTTTTTCAGGGTCGCCCGGTGCACCTGCGCGATGGACGCGGCCGCGATGGGTTCCGGATCGAAGGCGCGGAAGAAACTCCCGGGCTTTTGTCCCAGCTCCTCGGTCAGAACGCGCTCCACTTCCTCGCGCCCGACCGGGGGCACCCGGTCCTGGAGCTTGGACAATTCGCGGACGTAAGCCGGCGGCAGCAGGTCCGGGCGCAGGGAGAGGGCCTGGCCGAGCTTGATGAACGTGGGCCCCAGCTCTTCGCACATTTTCCGCGCCCGCTCGGGCATGGAGATCCGGTGCTCCCGGCGCAGGGGGGCGCGCTGCCGGTGCGGCAGGTAGCGGCTGAAATGCAGGCGGTCGACGAGGAACTCGAAGCCGTGCTTGACGAACACCTGCAGGATTTCCCGCAGGCGGTTCAGGTCCTGGATGGTGCCTCCGAGACGCGTGAGGTGCACCATGGAAATTTACCGGGCGCGGGCGCGCTTGGCTCCCCGGGACCCCGCGGCGCGGCCGCCCTTGGCGGCCTGGCGCTGGGCCGCCAGTTTTTTCTCCAGTTCCTGCACGCGGCGCTCCATCTTGCGCAGCTGCGCCAGTGTGGCCACGTTCAGCTTCTGGTAGGCCTGGTTGACGTGCCGGTTCATTTCCTGCTCGGTGTTCCTTTTCAGGTCCGACGCCTTTTTCATCATCTCGTCCACCAGCTGGCGGCCTTCGCGCTCGCGGATTTTCCCCTGCTTGATGAGCTGGGTCACGATCTCCTGGGCCCGCTCCCGGGAGAGGCTCAAGGCCCCGACCCCGGCTAAAAAGATGTTTTTCAACATGTCCATGCCGATGCCCTCCTCTTTGATGTTGATGGTGCCACTCTCGCGGCCCGGCGGTCCCTAGGCGCGGTCCGCCTTCAGCCACTTCTCCAGAATCGCGGGGGCCTGGGAGATGGCCTGGGACAGGAACTCCGCGCTTCCCCCCGCCTGCCCGAAATCCGGGCGCCCGCCGCCGGACCCCCGCAGGATTTTTCCAATCTCGCCCACGATTTTTCCGGCGTGCAGTCCTTTTTGCACCACGTCCCCGGAGGCGGTCGCGGCCAGGAAGGCCTTGCCTTCATGGATGCTCCCGAGGAGAATGAACCCCGAGTCCAGCCTGGACCGGACGGAATCCGCGGCCGACCGCAGGGCCGCGGGCGTGGCGTTCTCCAGGGTGTCGATGTAGACCTGGATGCCCGCGATTTCACGCACACGGGACTCGAGATCCTCGATCTTGCTGGCCTGCTTGATCTGCAGCTTTCCGAGCTGCTTTTCCAGCTCCCGCACCCGGGCGGCCAGTTTTTCCACGCGCGCGGGCAGATCCTCCGCGGCCGCGTGCAGGGTGTCGGCGAGGTCGCGGACCACGCGCTGCTCGCGCCGGGCGGCCCGGTAGGCCCCGTCGCCGGTCACGGCCTCGATGCGGCGCACGCCCGCCGCCACGCTGCTCTCGGCCAGAATCCGGACCATGCCCAGGTCGCCGGTGGCGTGCGCGTGCGTGCCCCCGCACAGCTCGTTGGAGAAATCGCTGATCTGGATCATGCGCACCCAGTCGCCGTACTTTTCTCCGAACAGGGCCATGGCGCCCCGGGCCTTGGCCTCCTCCAGGGTCATCTCCGCCACCTGAACCGGCAGGTTCTCCAGAATCTTGGCGTTGACCCCGTCCTCGATGCGGTCGAGTTCCAGGGGCGTCAGGGCCTGGAAGTGGGTGAAGTCGAAGCGGAAGCCGTCCGGCCGCACCTCGGAACCGGACTGTTCCACGTGCCTGCCCAGCACCTGGCGCAGGCTCGCGTGCAGGAGGTGCGTGGCCGTGTGGTTGCGCGCCGTGGCCTGGCGCTCCGGGGCCCGCACCGTCGCGATCAGGTGCTGACCGTGCTCCAGCGTTCCGCTGGCCACTTGGCCCGTGTGCAGGTACAGGCCCTCCGGGCTTTTCTGCACGCCCGTGATTTCCACGCGCAATCCGGCGCTGGTCAACTCGCCCCGGTCCGCCACCTGCCCGCCGGCTTCGGCGTAAAAGGGCGTTTGGTTGAGCACCACCGTCACGCTTTCGCCCGGGCCGGCCCGCTCCACCACGCGCTCCTGCTGGATCAAGGCCAGCACCTCCGCCTCCGAGCGCAACTGCTGGTAGCCCAAGAAGGCGGTGGCGCCGAGCTTGCCCGCCAGCTCCCGGACGACGGGCGAGGCCTGCCGGTCGCCCGACCCCACCCAGGCGGCGCGGGCGCGCTCGCGCTGTTTCTCCATGGCTTCCTGGAAGCCGGCCTCGTCCACGCCCAGCTTGTGTTCCAGGGCGATCTCGCGGGTCAAGTCCAGGGGGAACCCGTAGGTGTCGTACAAGCGGAAGCACTGCTGGCCCGGCAAAACGGTTTTACCGGCCCCCTTCATCTCCGCGATGAGGTCATTGAGAATCGCAAGCCCGGAATCCAGGGTATGCTGAAAGCGGTCCTCCTCGCCCTGGATGACGGTCCGGACGTGGTCGCGGCGCTCCTGCAGGTCGGGGTAGGCCTCGGCCATGACCTGGGCCACCTGGGGCACCAGCGGGTGCAGGAAGGGGTCGTTCAATCCCAGGAGCTTGCCGTGGCGGATGGCCCGGCGCAGGATGCGGCGCAGCACGTACCCCCGGCCCTCGTTGCTGGGCAGAACGCCGTCGGCGATCAAGAAGGCGCCCGCGCGGATGTGGTCCGCAATCACCCGCAGGGAGGCGTCGGTCTTGGCGTCCTTGCCGTAGCGGACCAGGGCTTCCTTGGCGATGGCCTGGATCAGAGGCTGGAAGAGGTCGGTGTCGAAGTTCGTGGTCACGCCCTGGACCACCGCCGCCAGGCGCTCCAGCCCCATGCCCGTGTCGATGTTCTTCTGCGGGAGGGGTTCCAAGGCGCCGCCGGGTTGCCGGTCGAATTGCGTGAACACCAGGTTCCAAACCTCCAGGTAGCGGTCCTCGTCCTCATCCGGGCCGCCTTCCGGCTTTCCGGGCACCGGGCCGATGTCGTAGAGGATTTCCGTGCAGGGCCCGCAGGGGCCGGTCTCCCCCATGGTCCAGAAATTGGTGTCTTCGCCCCGGCGCACGATGCGTTTTTCCGGCACGCCGACCTGTTGCTTCCAGATGTCGTGGGCCTCCTGGTCGTCGCGGTAAATCGAGATCCAGAGTTTTTCCTTGTCCAGGCCGCAGACCTTGACCAAAAAGTCCCAGGCCCAGGTGATGGCGTCCGCCTTGAAGTAGTCCCCGAAGGAGAAATTGCCGAGCATTTCGAAAAAGGTGTGGTGGCGGGGCGTGAAGCCCACGTTGTCGATGTCATTGGTGCGCAGGCACTTCTGGGATGAGACGGCCCGGGTATAGGGCTTGGGGACCGTGCCGAGGAAATACGGCTTGAACTGGACCATGCCGGCCACGGTGAAGAGCACCGTGGGATCGTCCGGCACCAAGCTGGCGCTGGGCACGCGCGTGTGCCCGCGCGCCTGGAAAAACTCGCTGAATTTTCGCCGCAGTTCGTTGTGGGTCATGCCGCCTCCGTTGGCTCCTTCCGGCCCGGCCGCCTCGCACGCATTCGGCCCGGCGGGGGTACCCGAATTCCTCCGGCTATCCGCCGGCCTCCGGTTCATCCGGGAGCGCCTCGTCCACGGCCTGGAATACATCCTGCGCGGAAAAGCCGCGGCGGGCCAAATAGCCGGACAGCCGCCGCCGGGCGGCCGCGCGCGGCAGCCGCCGGTAGCGGAACGCCTGGCGCAGCGCCAGCTGCCGGCAGGTCTCGGCCTCGCCGGCGGCATCCGTGCCGGACAGGGTGGCTTCGATCTGATCCCGTTCCACGCCGCGTTTGGCCAGTTCGGCGCGCAGGCGGCGCCGGCCCAGGCCTCCGCCCCGGAGGCGGTCGTGGACCAGGGCCTGGGCGAAGGCCGCGTCGTTCACCAGGCCGGCCTGCGCCAGGCGTGCGAGCACCCGTTCCGCCACCGCCGGCGCAAACCCTGCCTGCCGCAGGCGCTCCTGCAATTCCCGGCGGCTGCGGGCCCGCACTTCCAGCCAGCGCAGGCAGCGTTCGCGGGCCCGCACTTCCTCTTCCCGTTCCAGGATGCGCGCCAAGTCGGCCGGATCGGCCGCGTCTCCCACTTTCAGGCGCAGTTGCTCCACGATCTCCGCCGAGACCTCTGCGACGAATTCCCCGTCTACGAAGAGGGAGCGGCGGTTGGGATGCTTCGCTGGCGCGGTGATGGCGGTAATGGCGGACATGCCCGCCCTCTTCCCCGGAAGAAATTTCATCTTACTATAAGAAAATCACGCGCGAAAGGCAAATGCTGGCCACCGGCGGGGGTAGCCCCGCGGCCGCCCTCCAGATGACAGCGGCCCGGCCGGCGTGTGGCCCGGCCGGGCGAAAAGAATACGCGGGAGCAGTCCGTAAGCCGAGTTCTGTTCCGCCGCCCGTTGACCGGGACGGCGGCGGCGACCATTTATCTGGGACCGGCCTTGCGGCCGGCCTCTAGCGACCAACCCGAGGGCACCGCGGGCCGCGGCCTTCACCGGTTGCCCGGTGAAACCCTCCTATTTGGTCTTGCTCCGGGTGGGGTTTGCCCTGCCGCCCCGGTCACCCGGAGCGCGGTGAGCTCTTACCTCGCCTTTTCACCCTTACCCCGAACCACGCGGGTTCAGGGCGGTATATTTTCTGTGGCACTTTCCTTCGCGTCGCCGCGACTGGGTGTTACCCAGCACCCTGCCCTGGGAGCTCGGACTTTCCTCCCCGGAACGAATTCCGGAGCGGCCGCCTGGACTACTCCCGCTGCCTGCGGTCCTGCGTGCTTACTGGTTGAAATCCACCTTGGGCGCCTCCTTGGAGCCCTCCGCGGCCTCGAACAGCTGGGCTTCCTTGAAATTGAAGGCGTTGGCGATCAAGTTTTTGGGAAACACGCGGAGGCTCTGGTTGAAGGCTTTCACGGCCTCGTTGTAGCGCATGCGCTCCACGGCGATCCGGTTCTCCGTGCCCGCCAGCTCGTCCATCAGCTGGCGGAAATTCTGGTCGGATTTCAACTGCGGGTAGTTCTCCACGATGGCCAGCAGCCGTCCGAGCACGCCGGACACCTCGTTGGCCGCCTGGATCTGCTCCGGCCGGTTCGTGGCGCCGGCCAGCTTGGCCCGGGCGTTGGCGACCTCGGTGAAAATGGATTTCTCCTGCTTGGCGAAACCCTTGACCGTGTTGACCAGGTTCGGGATCAGGTCGTTGCGGCGCTGGAGCTGGTTCTCGACCTGCGACCAGGCGGTCTTCACCGCCACGTCCATCTTGACCAGGCTGTTATAGGACGAAATGACGTACAGGACCACGCCCACCAACACCAGCAACACCAGGACCACGATGATGCCGACTACCGACAATAACGCCAATCCGGTTTTATCCATCCTTCCCTCCTTGTGTGAAGATGCCGTGCTGATTCACCGGGGTGGCTGCGGCCGCCACGCCCGGGATTTCTTTTCCGTCCGGGACGGCCCTACCAGCCGCCGCCCACCCCGCCGCCGCCGGTGGCACCGCCGCCGAACCCCCCGAAGCCGCCGGAGAAGCCGCCGCCGAATCCTCCCATGCCGCCGCCGTAAAAGACGCCGCCCAAGTACCCGGAGGACCGCCGGGCCCGGTAGAGCATGATTTGCACCACCAGGGCCACCCCAAACAAAACGAGCCACAGGATGATTTGCGCCCGGGCCGCATCCCCGGCCGCGGGGCGGGGCTTTTGACCCGCCGCGCCCGTCAGCGATTTCCCCTCGGCCTCAGCGATGGTTTGCGCCAGGACCAGGGAAATATTCACCAGACCTTCGCCGACCTTGCCCTGCCGCAGGTAGGGGACCAGGTAGGCGTCGCGGAAGCGGCCCAGCTTGCCGTCCGGCAGGATTCCCTCCAGGCCGTAGCCGGTGAGAATGCGGATGCGGCGCTCCTGCAGGGCCAGGAAAACCAGCAGGCCGTTGTCCCGCCCTTTCTCGCCCAGCTTCCATTTGTCGAACACCGCCAGGGCATAGGTGAAATCGTCGTACGGGGCGATACTGGGCATGACCACGATGGCGAGCTCCGCGCCCGTGGCGGACTTCAATGCGGCGGCAATGTCCTCCAGGCGGGCGCGTTCCTGTGGTTTGAGCACCCCCGCGTAGTCGTTGACGTAGCCCTGGGGCGCCGGCACCCGCAGCGCGGCCTTCTGTTCGACCGCCGCGCAGGCCGAGGCCGCCAGCAGGCCGAGGCCCAGCACCAGGACGGCAAGCGGCCTACGCACGATCCACGGCGCGGACAAGCTTCCCGACCTCGCTTAAGTAGCGGTCCAGCAGCCGCTCCAATTCCGGCTCGGCGGGCCGGAAGACGCCTGCGCGCAGGTCGGACAACTGCCGGAAGACCTCGGCGTCCAGACCGAAAAGGCGGGCGAGCTGCGCGGCGATGTCCTCCTTCTTCACGGGCGGCGTGGTTTTCTTCAGGCGCAGCGCGGCGCGAAAGGCCGGGAAATTCGCGTTGTGAGCCGCCAGCAGCAGGGACTTGAGCGCCGCGGCGCCGGGGCGGCTTTCGATGTAGCTTTCCCGCAGCCGGATCAGCCGGCCCCGCAGTTCATGCTCGCATTCATGGCGCAGGTTTTTCAGGCCAAAGCGCAGCCGGGCGAACGGGTCCCGGCCATGGAGCAGCCGCCGCTTTTCCCGGATTTCCAGAAATTCGATCGGAAAGACGTCCGCGGAATTCCGGATCTGTTCTTCGCTCAGGATCAGCGGCGCGGCCACGCGCTGGCCCGCCAAGCGCCGCCGGAAGCCGCGGGCGGCGCGCAAGGCCGCCAGGTCTGCGGTTTTGAGCACCACCAGCAGGTTGATATCGGAGGCCCCGGGCAGAAAATCCCCGACCGCGGCCGACCCGAAAACCAGCAGGGCGCTCAGATTGTCTCCGAAGGTCTGAATCAATTCCGTTTGGGATTGCGCCAGGACCTGCTCCAGGTCTTTCATTCCTCTTTTTTCCTTTCCCGCTTCAAAAATTTCTCCACGTGCTGGACGAGCTTTTCGGGCGGACAGGGCTTGATGAGATAATCGTCCGCCCCGCCTTCGGCCGCCCGCCGCAGGGCTTCCTGGTGCGAGAGGGCGGTCAGGAAAATGACCGGAATCTGCTTGGTCTTGGGATTTTCCTTCAGGATCTGGCACACCTCGTACCCGTTGACGCGCGGCATCATGATGTCCAGGATAATCAGGTCCGGATGCTCTCGCGAGACTTCCTGCAGGGCTTCCCAGCCGCGGGTGAAGGTGCTGACTGCGTATCCCCGGTCCTCCAGCACGTCGTGAAAAAGCTCCAGGATGTTGGGATCGTCGTCCACGATAATGATATGTTTGCGGGACACGGTGTCACCTCGCTGCCTTAGAGTAATGTATCTCCCTGCCCCAGCCGGTAGCCGCAGGTGTAGGCGTGGGCCGCCATCACCTTGCTGTTCGGACATTGCACCTGCCGGATCCATACCGTGGTTCCGGCGCCGGCGGCTACCAGCCACCCGGACTCCGCTTCGGTGCGCAGGATGGTGCCCGGCGCCGTTTCCAGGGGCGCTTTCTCGGCCGACCGGCCGGTGGCGATGATTTTGAGCACATCCTCGCCGGCGCGGGCCCAGGTCCCGGGCCAGGCGTTGAACGCCCTGACCTGGTTGTGAATTTCTCCGCCGCTTCGCGTCCAGTCGATGCGGCCGTCCTCGCGCGTCAGGCGCGGAGCCAGGGTGGCCCGCGCCTCGTCCTGGGGAACGCCGCAGCGGCCGTCCGTGCGCACCAGCAACTCGAGGGCCGCGGCCGCGGCCGGACCGCCGAGGGCGGCCAGCCGCGCGGCGAGCTCCGGCGCGGTCTCCTCCGGGCCGATGGCCAGCTTCTGCTGCACCAGGATATCGCCGCGGTCCACGCGCTCGGCCATCTTTTGCACGCTGACGCCGGTCTCGGTCTCCCCGCGGGCGATGGCCCACTGCACGGGCGCCGCGCCCCGGTACCGAGGCAGCAGGGACGCGTGCACGTTCACGCAGTCCCAGCGCGGCAGGGTCAGCAGGCCGCTTTTCAGAATCTGTCCGAAGGCCGCGACCACGATGACCTCCGGTTGCAGCACGGCCAGGGTTTCCAGAAACTCGGCGGAGTTCACGTCCGCCGGCTGAAGGACTTTCAGGCCCAATTCGCTGGCCGCCGCCTTGACGGGAGAGGCCTGGGATGCCAGTCCGCGCCCACTCGGCTTGTCCGGGCGGGTGACCACCGCCGCCACCGGGAACCCCTCCCGGGCCAAGTGGCGCAGGGTCGGCACGCCGAAGTCCGGAGTCCCCATGAAAATCAAGCGGGGTCGAAGGGAACGCATGGCGTCTGGCTCAGATCTTGGGAACGCGGCGCAGGGTGATGGCCTGCTTGGTTTGGCGGGCCAGTTCCCGCAATTGCCGGTTCAGCATCAGACGTTGCACCAGCGGCATGCGTTCGATGAAGACGATGCCGTCCAGGTGATCCAGCTCGTGCTGGCAGGCGCGCGCCAACAGCCCCTGGGTCCGCAGCCGGATGGGTTTGCCCTCGAGATCCTGGCCCTCGATTTCCACCCAGGCGGCCCTGGCCACCGGCCCGGTGATTCCCGGGAAACTGAGGCAGCCTTCATCCTCGGTTTCGGTCTCGGGGCTGCGGGCGGTGATCCTGGGGTTGATCAGGACATACTGCAACGGCGGTCCGACCTTGGCGGGGATGACCGCCACGAAAACCCGCCTGGCCACGCCCACCTGGTTGGCCGCCAGACCGACGCCGCCTTCCGCCTCCATGGTTTGGAACATATCCTCGACCAATTCGCGGATTTCGGAATCGCTGGCGGATATCTCGACGGCCCGGGTTTTCAGGATCGGATCGCCCCAGGTTCGCAATTTCAGAATACTCATGCTTCACCTCGCTGCAACAGGGCGTATATTTTATCCCCGACGGCCGTAAGGTGCAAGGAGGATTTCAACGCCCGCGTCCGGGGGCTTACCCGAGTTCCTGGGGATCCACGTCCACCACCTGTTTGACGCCGGGCGGCACGGTCAGGCCGGAAAGGGCCCCGAGCAGGCGGCGGCGCGAGGCCACGCTGGCGCATTTGAGCAGGATGGAATAGCGCAATTCCCGGGCCACGCGTTCCTTGGGCGCCGGGGCCGGACCCAGGATCCGGTCCTGCGGTCCGGACGCCTTGCGCAGCCGCGCGGCCGCGGCTTCGGCGGCCCGGCGCACGCGGGCCGCCTGCGGCCCGCGCAACAGGATCCTGGCCAAGCGGGAGAAGGGAGGATACTGCAGGTCCCGGCGCTGCGCGAGTTCCCGCTGGTAGAAGCCGGCGTAATCGTGCCGCTGCGCCAATTGGATGACGGGATGCTGGGGATACAGGGTCTGGACCAGCACCCGCCCGGGCTGACCGCCTCTTCCGGCGCGGCCCGCAACCTGGACCAGCAATTGAAAGGTTCTTTCCTCGGCGCGAAAATCCGGAAAATGCAGGCCCGTATCGGCGGAAATGATGCCCACCAGGCTGACGCCGGGGAAATCCATGCCCTTGGCCACCATTTGCGTCCCGATCAGGATGTCCGCCTCCCGGCGGGCGAACTGGTCCAGGGTGCGCTCCAGGTTCCCCTGCCGGCGCGTGGTGTCCAGGTCCAGGCGCAGGATGCGCGCGCCGGGATACTCGCGGGCCAGTTCCTCCTGCACGCGCTGCGTGCCCGCGCCGGCCAGGCGCACGCAGGCCGTGCCGCAGCGCGGGCAGGCGGGCCGCGCCGGCAGGCTGCGCCCGCAGGTGTGACAGCGCAGGACGTCGCCCTGCTGGTGGTAGACCATGGCCGTGGAACAATCCGGGCAGGTCACCACGTGGCGGCAGGCCGGACACAGGACCACCACGGCGTAGCCCCGCCGGTTGAGAAACAGGATCGCCTGCTCGGACCGTTCGAGGCGCGCGGCGATTTCCGCGCTGAGGTCGCGGGAGATCAGCGGCAGGCGCCCGTCCGGCCCCAATTCCCGGCTCAAGTCCACGAGGCGCACTTCCGGCAGCTGCTTGCCGTCCACGCGCTCCGGCAGGGTCAGCAACCGGTAGCGGCCGTGAAGCGCGTTGGAATACGATTCCAGGGAAGGCGTGGCCGAGCCCATGACCAGGACCGCGTCCTGGTTCCGCGCCCGCAAGGCGGCCACATCCCGGGCGTGGTAGCGCGGAACGTCCTCCTGTTTGTAGGTGCCTTCCGGTTCCTCGTCCACCACGATCAGGCCGAGCGCCCGGACCGGCGCAAAAACCGCGGACCGGGCGCCCAGCGCAATGGCCGCTTCCCCGCTGCGCAGCCGGGCCCAGGCCTGGGCCCGTTGGCCCGCGGACAGGCGTGAGTGCAGAACCGCCACCCGCGGGCCGAACCGCTCGCCGACCCGGCGGCAGGCCTGAGGGGTTAAGGAGATTTCCGGGACCAGCAGGATGGCTCCCCGGCCCTGTGCAAGGGCGTGGGCCATGGCGCGCAGATACACCTCGGTTTTCCCGCTGCCCGTCACTCCGTGCAGCAGCAGGGCGGCGTATTTTCCGCGGTCGAGTGCCTGCTCGATCTCCCGCAAGGCTGCGGCCTGCGCGGGGGTGAGCGTGAAACCGGGCGTGGGCGCAAGGCCCGGAGCAGTAGCCGCCGCGGGCGCCCGCCGCTGCGGCAATTTGACTTCCTGAATGATCCGGCCTGCGGCCTGCAGGGCGTCCAAGGCCGTTTTGGCCGCGGCCGGCAAACCCTGCACGGCCTGACGCCGGGTCAAGGGTCCCCGGGAGAATCTTTCCAGCACGCGCCGGGTCAGTGGATCATCCGCCGCATCCGGCACGTCCGCGGTCTTTAAGCCGAGGAGCACCCGGCCCGCGGGCCGGTACCAGGCGGGCAACATGGCGGCCAGGGCTTCTCCCCATGAGCACTGATAATACTCTCCGATCCATCTCCCCAGCTCCAGCAGTTCGCCCGGCAGGGCCGGAACTTCATCCAGGATCTTCACCACGGATTTGAGCTTGCGGACCCGGGAGGAAGCGGAGCCGCCGGCGCGCACGATGACGCCCGTCAGCACTCTCCGGCCCACCGGCACGGCGGCACGCAGGCCGGCGACCGGAACGGTGCCTTCGGGCGCCCGGTAGGTCAGGGGCTCCAGCCCGGGTACGGGCACGGCGACATCCACCAGCATGGGTTTGCGACTCCTCGCGGGCTTCTCCTGCGTGGTCACAGAGAAGGGATTCGGCCGCCGCGGGCATGGCCGGAAAACAGATAGACCCCGCCGCGCGGCAAATGCCGCCGCCCGGATACCAAGCGGCACGATGTCAACATGGGATCACAAACAGCGCCTACATTGCCGGGAAACGGGTGAGAACGCGCACCTGCGGTGGTGCCCCGTTCCGGGTCCTAGAGGCTCAGGGGAGCGGCGGAACCCGGATCTCCGCGCCGCGGCGAAAACCGGTTAGAACCCGCGCCTGACTTCGCCGGAATTCTCTTCCGGAGTCGCGTCCGGCCCGGTTTCTTCCAACACCCCTCCGGGTTTTTCCCCGGTGCGCGGAAGGGAGGACGGGTCCTCCGGATTCTCGACCTGGGTGCCCGGGGGCAAAGTGAACAGGGAATCCGGGATGGGCTGGTCCAAGACCAGTTCTTTCACCACCTGCGTGGTTTCCGAGGCGGGAACCGGTGTGGAGATCAAGGCAATTTGCAGGGTATACGGCGGGGTCTTGACGATGCTTTTCAGCGGAAACTGTTTGTCCTTCCAGACCCAGGTCTTGACCCTGCTGGTCACTTCGGTGTTCATGAATTTCACGGTGCTGGGATAGGCCAGGATGTCGCACGCTTTGCCGTCGACTGTTCCGCTGCCGAGCTTTTTCGCATGCCGGACCTGCCGGACGGACTCGGCGACCATGTCGCTGTTCAATAAGCCCGCGTACAGGGAGTCCAAGGCCGGTCCCCAGCGGATGGCTTTCTTCTCTTCGGGGGTATACAGGTACCGTTCCCGTCCGTTGTCGATGAAAACCAGGGTCTTGTCCTGTTGCGGATCCTTGCCCTCCATGCGGTATTGATCGCCGCTGATCCAGAATTTCCCGGTTGAGGTGGTTTGCCTGCCGTTCTTCTCGGTGCGTGTGCTGATGACGGTCCAGGAGGCCGTTTGGGCGGGAAACCCGTTGTCCCGCAATTGCCGGGGCAGGTTCATCGCCGCCGGCTGGGCCTCGGCGGCCTGAGCGGGAAGGGTATACGCCGGCCAGCCTAAGCCAAGTATCAGCGCCAGCGCCGAAAGGTGCTTCATCACTCCCAGGTTCTTTCTGCCAGAAATGGCTGGACAGGGTCCGAACGGGGGCGCGTTCTCCCCGCCCCGACTAGGGCAGCACAATGGTAACGCTCGAAACGTAGGTGCCGGTGGCGCAGACATAGGTCACGGTCACAGTCAAGGTGTTTCCGGGGATGTACACAAAACTCGGCCAGCTGATGATCAGGGTGTTGGAGAAAATCTGGGCGATTTGTTGATAGATGGTCGTGAGCTGGGCCGAGGTCGGTGCGAAGTAGTAGCGGCCGAAGGTCTGGGAGGCGATGGTTTGCAGACCCAGGGTGTCCGCCGCGCCCAGGCCCACCGTGTAGATGGGGATGCCGCGTGAGCGGGCCTCGGCAATCAAGGCCGCCTGGCTGGTGATCACGGTGCTGCTGTTTTCATAGCCGTCGGTGAAGGCGACCACCGCGCGCTGGCCGCTCTGCTGGGCCGTATCCTGAATTCCCCGGTAGGTGGCGTCCCAGAAGGCCGTCAGCCCGCCGAAGCCCGTGGTGGGTGAGATGGCATGGCGCAGGGCGTCCTTGTCGGCCGTGAAGGCCTGCACCACGACCACGGTATCGTCGAATTTGACGACTTCCCCGCGGTCGGCCGGCTGCATGTTGTTCACGAAAGCCAGGGCCGCGGTTTCCAGGTTGGCGATGTCGCCGGACATGGAGCCCGAGTAGTCCAGCACCAGCGAGGTGGAAATGCTCTGGCCGGCACCTCGGGCCGTGGCGAGCGTGAGCGAGCCGGAGGGCACCGCGGCCCCGTTATAGGTG
>Ga0307445_10001353_pt1 | contig 13822 bp, 15 predicted proteins | sample SalMarSW160330MG_FD_202147 | JGI IMG/M metagenome (GOLD analysis project Ga0307445, IMG submission 202147) | Salt marsh sediment microbial communities from the Plum Island Ecosystem LTER, Massachusetts, United States - SW1603-30 | ecosystem: Environmental > Aquatic > Marine > Intertidal zone >...
CGGCAAATGTGACATGTGCCAATCCATGACCGATCATCGCGTCTCGTCTCAAGATCAGGAAAACGCCCAGTAATGCGCAAGCGATGGCAATGAATATCCCTGCCAAAAAAGCCCTTTGGAGGAATCCGTAAAGGAATATAGCATCCATTGAATCTCAATCTCAGTGATGATGGGATACCAGATGATGACCATCAGCCAGCATTTTTTTGAACTCGTCCGACCGGCAAAATTCATCATGGCTCCCATGATAGACCAGAGTCTGATTAAGGCAGGCCACCTGCGCGACATGCCGGTTTATGATCCCCACTTCATGGGTGATCAAAACGATCGTAATTCCTTCTTCCCTATTAAGTCTGTGAAGCATATCATAAAAATATTCCTGGTTTTTTACATCCACTCCTGTGGTCGGCTCATCCAGGATCAATATTTTCGGTCGATTCGCCAATGCTCGGGCAATGAACACACGTTGCTGCTGGCCGGCCGAGAGTTTCCCGATCCTTCTAGCTTTAAAATCTTCCATTCCTACCTGCTGCAAGGCTTTGAATATTAACGCTTCTCCCTCTTTTGAATGCCGAGGAAATTTGCGTGAAGAAAGAAGTTCCATGGCTACCACTTCTTTGACAGAAACGGGGAAAAGGGAATCGATATGGGTGGCTTTTTGAGGGACATAGCCGATTTTTTCCCAGCTCGCAAATTCCCCCACCGACTTTCCCATGATTTTTACCTCCCCGACTCTAGGTTTGAGGAGGCCCAGGACAATCTTCAACAGGGTCGTTTTTCCTGATCCGTTGGGACCTATGATGGCGAGAAAATCCTTGGAATGTATCGGAAAACTCACATCTTTGAGCACATCGCCATAGCCGTAGTCATAAGACACGTTTTGTATCTCGATCAAAGGCTGTTTCTCAACGGCAGCGGAGTCCATTTTTTAAGTTCTCCAGATTTTTTTCCATGATCTTCAAAAACGTGATACCGGAATTTTTCTGTTCCTTGGACAAACTTGCGCCTGGATTTAATACCAGCGTTTTTGCGCCTGTCTCTTCTGCGATCACGCGGGTCAAATCGTTGCTGATATTGGCTTCGAAAAAGATGGCCTTAATCCCCTTTTTTTTGACAATTTCAATGACATCTATGAGCTGGCGGGGAGTCGGTTTCGAATCAGGGCTTAAACCATACAGTGATATTTGAGTCAAATGGTAACGATGGGCCAAATAGCCAAAGGCTGCATGTCCTCCAAGCACGATGGTTTTTTGATCACAATTCTCCAAATTCTTCCTGTATTTTTCATCCAGCGCTTGAAGCTTTTTTTTGTAGATTTCGGCATTGTTCTGAAATACAGATTGTCTACTGGGAGCCACTTTGGATAGAATCCCCGCGATCCTGTCGACGATCTTTTCATCAGTCGCAAAATCCAGCCAGATATGCGGATCAAGGGAACCATGCTCATGATCATGGTGGTCCTGGTCTTCCCCTTTTTCATTTCTGAGCAGATTCATTCCCTCGCTCGCTTGGACCACATAAAGGCCAGGATTTTTTACGCTCCGGAGGATATCTTCCACCCAAGGTTCCAGGTCGGCTCCTATGTAGATGAACACATCGGCTTCAGACAACTTCACCAAATCACTGGGCTTGGGCTGCCAGGTATGGATCTCCGCTCCCGGAGGAAGGAGGAGATCCACGGTGCCCCAATCCCCTGAAACAGCTTGCGAAAATTCTTTCAGCGGAAAGATAGTGGTCATTATTTTAACTGGGGAAGGCTGTTTGGATAGGACTGATCCAGATAATCCGGTCATGAGACTCAGACAAATCATCAAGAATAGAAAAGGGCTTTTTTTTGTGCTCATTCGATCGGCCTCAATTCTATTTTTACCATAATAATGTTTATGTCAATCCACTTGTGTGCGATGGACGCGCGCTCCCTCACCGATTTCGACCTCATGAAAGGAGGGCTGTTTAAAGCCCTTTTTACGGGCCTCATCGGAAATCATCTTTTTGAAAGAAGGCAGGCCACTTTTTTGCACCAAGGCAATTCCAGATCCACCAAATCCGGCCCCAGTCATTCTCGCTCCGAGGCAAACTTGGGATCGTTTTCCACAATCGTATAAAAGATCCAGCTCTGGGCACGAGACTTGATAATCATCTCTCAAGCTCTCATGAGACTGGAACAATAGCTTCCCCAATTCAAGAAAATCATCTGCACGGAGCGCATCAACAGCTTTTTTCACCCTTTCATTCTCCGTCACCACATGTCTGGCTCTTCTAAAGTGGGTCTCTCCCAATTTAGACCTTTTTTTCTGGAGCTCATTAAGGGTGATATCTCGATAGGATCGGATCCCGGAATTGGCTATTTTCTCCAGCGCTTCCGTGGCTTCGGCACGACGTTTGTTGTAATCCGACGTCGCCAAATCTCGACGAACACCCGTATCATAGACCAGAATTCCCAAACCTTTCCTCGTCAAATAGATTGGAATATACTCATATTCCAGGGTTTCACAATCTAAAAAAACGGCCCTATCCTTTTTTCCGAACACAGATATGAATTGATCCATAAGTCCACATTTCACGCCCACGTAATCATTCTCGGATTTTTGGGCGAGCTGGGCCATTTCCAGAGGTGTAAGATGAAGCGCAAACAACATATTGAGGGCATGGAGGGTGCTCACTTCCAATGCTGCCGAAGAGCTCAGTCCCGATTCTAATGGAACATTGCCCCAAACATAGGCATTGATCCCTCGAAGGGAAGCCCCCTTTTGCGCAAGTATCCAATAGATGCCCTTGACATAATCGATCCAACCTCCTTGTTTGGTATCACGATCCTCTCCCAGCCTGAATCTTGCTTCCTGTTTGTAACTGTCCGCCCAAACATGGACAATGTTATCCGCCCGTTTGGAGGCGAGAAGCACGACATGACGATCGATGGCCGTTGGCAAAACATACCCTGAATTGTAATCTGTGTGTTCCCCGATTATATTGATCCTTCCGGGAGCGGAAGAAAAGACTTCAGGTACAGATCCAAATACACCACAGTAGGACTGAATCAATGCGTTTTCCATCTGGAGATAAAATAATTTTATGGAAAGCAGGGGGATCATGTCAAAAGATTTTTCTTCGATTAATCTTGAATCCGGAGGGATTTTGTGTCATTCTACTGTTTCGATTTTTTTATGATATATCACTCTATAATGGAGAAATAACGATGTCACCTATTTTCGATGATCTCAATCCTTCTCTCATTTGGAAACACTTCGAAGAAATATTGAAAATCCCTCACTGCTCGGGCAACGAAAAAGAATTGGGGGATTACATCATATCGCAGGCTAAAAACTTCAACCTGGGATGGAAACGCGATGATGTCGGGAATGTCGTTGTATCCAAAAACGCATCTCCTGGCATGGAAAAAGCACCGGGCGTTATCCTCCAGGGACACCTCGATATGGTTTGCGAAAAAAATTCTGATATTGAGCATGATTTTAGCAAAGACCCTATCCAACCCGAAAAAAAAGGAGACTGGATCTCGGCAAAAGGAACCACTCTTGGATCCGACAACGGGATCGGTGTGGCAGCGGCCTTGGCTCTTATGGAAGACAAGAGCATGGTTCATGGGCCCCTTGAATTTCTTTTTACTGTGGACGAAGAGACCGGCCTCACCGGGGCGACAAAGATCAGATCGGATTTTCTACAGGGTAAAATCCTCCTCAACCTCGACAGCGAAGACGAAGGAACCTTCACCATCGGTTGTGCAGGCGGCGCAGATTCAGAAATCCATCTTCCAGTGAAACGGAGAGATGGAACCGAAGGAGAACTTTTCTGTCTTAAGCTATTCGGATTTAGAGGAGGACATTCAGGAATCGATATCGATCAAGGCAGAGGAAACGCGATAAAATTACTCGCCCGTATGCTTTGGCAAACAGAAAAAAAAGCGTCTTTTTCACTAGCCAGCATGGAAGGCGGCAACATGCGAAACGCCATCCCGAGGGAGGCTCGGGCAAACTTGTATGCAGATCCAGCACGGATCGAAACTCTGCGGGCTTCCTTCCAGGAATCTTTCGACAAGATCTACAACGAGTTCAAATCGGTTGAAAGCGAGGCCAAATTCACTTTAGAGAAATCAAAGGCCGATGAATTACTCCCTTTGACCGAAGAATCACAAAAGACACTCATCAACCTTCTCGTCACCCTTCCTCACGGAGTCCTTTCCATGCATCAGGAGATGAAAGGCCTTGTGGAGACATCCACAAATCTGGCTGTAGTCCACACACACCCGGAGCACGTGCAGATTATCAGCAGCAGCCGCAGTTCGGTCGCATCAGGATTGGAAGCCACACGCGATACCATTGCTGCCCTGTGCGAAACCATCGGAGCGCAACTTGCCCAGCCCGAGGGTTATCCCGGATGGACCCCTGACCTCCAATCCACGATATTACAAACTTGCAAAGACGTGTACAACAAGATGTTTCAAAAAGAGGCTGAAGTGGGAGCTGTCCATGCAGGTCTTGAATGTGGGATCATCGGAGAAAAATTTCCAGGCATGGATATGATTTCTTTCGGCCCTACGATCGAGCATCCTCACTCTCCAGAGGAACGTGTAAACATAGGTTCAGTTGAAAAATTCTGGAATTTTCTTACTGCTGTTCTAGCTGAACTGGCCTGACCGCACTAGATCCAATTCAACCGGCATAATCGTCCCCTGCTATTGTTGGAGCTAAGATCAGGACCAGGGGATCGCGAGCAAGTTCACATGTCTGGGCAGCTGACAGATTATTGCCGCTACTTATTCCTAACAATATTTTTCAAAAGAAATTCTTTCGCCTAGCTTAAAAATTTTGTGCATATCTTCAGCGATCTCGATGATCTCTTGAGAGTTTTCCAGCCCAGACACCCAATGATCAGAAATCCCTTCATGGCCGAGCAGAGTGCCGAGAATTGCTCCCGTGACCAATCCGCTGGAAGTGCTGATCCCAGAATAATTGACTGAGGCTTTCACTCCTTCCGAGAACTCAAATACATGTTTCAGCGCACAAAATACACCGAAGGCGAGAACTTCGGCTGCAGAAACACCATCGCCCATTTGGGAGATAGCCTCTTCAACCGATTTTTGGTCTAGGAACAGCTCCAAGGCAATCTCTAAGTAGCGGAGTAAATCCTCGTGATTTTCAAAAGCGACAAGCAGTTCGATGCTCAACTCGACTGCATCTTGAAGGGATTTTCCTTCGATGATGTGGGCAATGATCTCAGCCAAAAATGCTGCCGCGTAATAAGCAGAAGGATGTCCATGGGTCAATGCGGCATAATCGGCTGCTTCCCTGAATGCCATCCCCGGAGGAAATGCCAATCCTACAGGAGCTGTTCGTAATATTCCGCTTGCCTCGGTACTATCGTTGATAGGATTTCGGATAGAGCCTTTTTCTCCGCTCTGCAGCACGTGCATGCAGGTATACCCAGGGTGTCTCACATGGCAGGGATCCTGCAAGCTTTCAAGCCACACCATATAACTCTTGTACACAAATTCTTTAGAATGGGCTTCTCCACCTCTCATCAGGCTAAAATGGGCATGGATACACCCTTTGGCAGTGGCCAACGAAAGCTGAGTGTCATCTGTATAGAATCCAGGTTTGAATCCGTTCCAGACATCGTAATCGGCGATCCCGCTCTCCCCATACTTTTCCTTGATCTTTTCCCAAGAAAGATGCTCAACAGGCGCCCCCAGCGCGTCCCCAACAGCGAGCCCGAGAAGACAACCTTTGATTCTATTCAACATGACTCACTCCGTTAGTTTAGTCGTACGTCCTGCCTATTCTCCCTTGTTTGAACTAAAATACCACATTCTGTGCAACATTAAAAGCATAAGACCGAAGCGAGGGAACCTTTTTTCAAAGAATCTCGTACATAGGTATGAAGAGACTCAGCTTTTTATTACTTTGGAGGACAGGATGAAATCTAAAAGAAAAAGATCATGCTTTTTCGGCGTTTTAACCGCCATCCTATTTCTTTTTGCCAACTGTCTCACATACGGAAACATCGAAGACAGAATCAACAAATCATACCCGGTCGGAACTGGAGGAACTCTTTCGCTCGAAAGCGATATCGGATCGATATCAGTCCGGGGGGGAAATATCGATTCGGTTGAAATCGAAATTCTCCGCGAGATCAGAACAAACAATGAAAAAAGAGCGGAGGAAATTCTTAAAGATTTTGACATCCAATTCACCCACTCCGGGAACGATGTCACTATCCAAGCAAAATACAAAAAAGGGATCAAAGGATTCTGGAATAACATAGGCAGACACCTCCAGGTGAAATACATCATTGCTGTTCCTTCAGAATACAATGTCGATCTACAGACCTCGGGCGGGAGCATATCTGTCGAAGATCTCTCTGGGAAAATCTTGAGCAATACCTCAGGAGGAAGCCTCAAATTCGATAACATAAGGGGCAACATCTCCGGAAAAACTTCTGGAGGGAGCATCTCCATCGGTGAAGTAATAGGAAGATCAAACATCCGAACATCTGGAGGGAGCATTCATATCAGACATGCTGAAGGCCCTGTGGATGCTCAGACTTCGGGAGGAAGCATCACTGTCGACGAAGTTATGGGCACGATAGAAGCCCACACTTCTGGGGGGGCGGTAAAAGCCTATCTTTCACGACAACCCGAATCCGATTGCCGACTGACAACGTCAGGAGGATCGATCACTGTTCAGCTAGATGAAAATATGAGCCTGGATGTGAATGCAAAAGCGTCTGGAGGCAGAGTCCACACGGATTTCCCGGTCTCTATCAGCGGTGAAATAGACAAAAGTTCGATGCACGCTAAAATGAACGGGGGAGGCCCGGAACTCTATTTGAGAACCTCTGGAGGAAGTATATACCTGAAAAAGTTTTAAACCAGGCTCATTCGTTGTATTTTTTTAGCCATTCGGTATGTTCGGCCTTGGCTTTTTTCCTCAAGTCTTTGTCCATCAGCATCCGCAGTGCCACGGCTCCCATAACCTTCGTTGTCAAAAGAAGGGATTCGTGTCCGGCAGGACTAATCGTGATGTCTGCGTTCTCCTGGGAGTGACCCGATGCTGATATGGACGCCCGGCACTTTTAGAGTAGCAAATCCAGTTTCTTCCCAATGTCGAGGAACTTCCCTCTCTCCCCTATTCATGCCTCCATACTCCAGGGCATAATGAAAGGCCACATCGTTCAACACGCCGATTGAAATACCGGGATTGTACTCCCCATAATGATCGATGTCCACCGTCGTTCCTGTGGCCAAAGCACATCCCTTGGCCATATTATCCAAGACTTCCACTTTGCTCTCTATTTTTTCTCTAGCTTTCCTTGGATTCATCGCTCCGACAGGAGTCTCATCCATCAGGTGCCTAATCCAGAGGGTGGCTGAAGCCATGTCAGGGACGATGTTGGAAGCGGCTCCCCCATCGCTGACAATCCCGTGAAAACGGAATTCATGAAACATAAGAAGAACGGCATCAAGGGCGCTGGTGGTCCGACTTCCTCGGCAGGCGTGCCGATAACCCATACACTTCCAGGGATTTTGTTTTTTGTCATCACCCTAGTCAGGGCGATCGCGGCGCCTATGCCTGTGGGTCCTTGCATGTTGTGTTGGCATCCATGAAAGGGAGGGTTCTCTCTCAGGGCATCATACTCCACCGCTATTCCGATAACAGGCGGTTCAGAGCTTCCCAAATATTTTGCCTTAAAGGCCGTGAGTAAACCCGGGGACTCCTTCTTCAACGGTAAATCCATTCTTTTTCAGCTCTTCGATCAACAAGGCTGCAGCCTTGAACTCGAGAAAACCTGGCTCTGGATGATGGTACATCCAATCATTCATCTCGAACAACCTTCCGCTCAACACATCTATCTCTGCATCCAATGCCTTCCTCAGTTGGGTATTTTGCGCTGATTCTAGCGGGATAACTTGAGGTTTTTCATCACTGAAACCCGGTAAAAGGAAGAGGATGAACAGGCATAAAAACGATAGACAAATTCCTGAGATGTTTTTTGTTCTTGCGATCATGCTTTCCTGCTATGGACAATATGGATAGGCAACGCTTTCGACCTGTGCATAAAGTTATCTAATCCTAATTGTCCAAATCAAGCAAGAGAAAAAAACCCAGATTTTGTGATTAGCTTCCGATAAAGTATAATATTTCTATAGGAATATTCGGAATTGGAGAAAGCATGAGATTAAAAAAGGAACTTTTCGTATTCCCATTGCTTTTTCTTGCAGCGATCTGGCTGACCGATCATTTCTGGCCCAGTAATCGCGCCAATAGACTATATCTTGAGGGGAAGAAAACCATGATGATAAAAAAGGTAACAAAAGCAGAGGCTGAGTGGAAAAAGATTCTCACTCCCCAACAATTCCACGTCATGAGGGAAGCTGGAACGGAAAAGCCCTTTACAGGAAAATATAATGACCATTACCAGGAAGGCCTATATCAATGCGTCGGTTGCGGTACTCCTCTTTTTCGTTCGGACACAAAATACGACCATGGAACAGGCTGGCCGAGTTTCACGGATCCTGTGGATGAGGAAAACATTGAATATCGAGAAGACCATTCTCTGTTCATGAAACGGATCGAGGTGAGGTGTGCAACATGTGGAGCTCATCTCGGACACGTGTTCGATGATGGTCCTTCTCCTTCTCGACGGCATTTCTGCATCAATTCCATCGCTCTCGACTTTAGAGAGATCGCTACATTTGCAGCCGGCTGTTTTTGGGGTGTGGAAGATACGTTCAGCAAGATCCATGGAGTTGTGCAAACCACCGTGGGATACACAGGCGGGAGCGTGGAGAATCCCTCATATCAACAGGTTTGCCGTGGCGATACCGGGCATGCCGAGGCTGTCCACGTTTTGTTCGACCCTGAAGTTGTTTCCTACAGCGAGCTTGTGGAAGCCTTTTTTCAACTTCATGATCCCACTCAGGTCGACAGGCAAGGCCCGGATTTTGGATCGCAGTACAGATCGGTCATCTTTTATCACAACGAAGATCAAAAACATAAGGCAGAGAAGATGATCGAAAGCTGGGAAAAATCAGGCAGGTTTTCCGCACAGATCGCGACTCAAGTACTACCGGTAACGGACTTTTATCCTGCCGAAGAATATCATCAGAAGTTTTATCGAAATTTGACGGAACGCAGGAAGTGAGAAAACCGACCGGTTCACTTTTTAGGCAAAGAATGGAATTTCTCTTTATTCATGTGGAGAAGCTGAGCGGCCTTTTCTGCCGTGATCTTTTTTAGCCTAAAAGCATCCAGCACGAGGCTTATAAACCGCGCCGAAAAAAGAGAATGACCTCTTGATTTATGCGGGACAGAGGCATAATTCGATCCGAATAGGGCCTTTTCATATAGCTCCCAATCCAGTTTTTGTAACTCTTTGTACTGACCGAGCGAAATATATTCAAGCTTTTTCAACATCTGAAGCATAACGAGGAAACTCACATCATAACATCTCCTGATATACAGGATATCTTCAACGTTAAGCTGCCTGGATCGGAGGTCCTTTTCCACAAAATCTCTGAGCCGTTCGGGAGGAAGCAGAAAATGCAAAGCAAATGATTGGGCGAATTTTTCTCTCCCATGGTAAAGCGTGATGTAATCTTCGATGAAGATATCGGGGTTGTCGATGATCGGTCCGTCAAAACGATCCCTCAGGTAATGACCATACTCATGCGTGGCTGTCAAGACTTGCTGATGGAATGATTGGTTGCTGTTGACGAGAGCAAAAGCCGATTGTTTGTAATCAAAAAACACAAAAACACCGGCGATAGGAATGTCATCGGGAACAGGATGTCTCCACACATGCAGACCGCTCTGCTCCAATAGAGAAAAAACTTGGGGGATGGCATCTTGTCCCAGGCCTAAACGGCGTCTTTCCTGTTCCGCCATTTTTTCAGCCTTTACATGGGAATAAACAGGACCCAGATCTGATTGCCTCCCGTTTGCTTCTTCCAACCAAAGGTAATCCTCACAATATTTTCGAAAGGTTTTCAGCAATCGCTTTGTTTTTGAATCAATCTTATTCCCGCGAAGCAGAGAATCGAACGATTCCACTTTTTCAAGAAGGAAATAAGAGATTTTTTTATCAAGAAATTTTGCGATTCGCGACAAGCTTTCTAGGCTGGGGCTTCTTCTTCCCAGTTCCAGGAGAGAAATGAACTCGGAGGACAATCCCACCGATTTGGCTAAATCTTCCTGGGTAAGGCCCATTTCCTCTCGCAACTTTCGGATTTTTGTTCCGACGATTCGAACCATTCCGTTCCCCTATATTGAGATGGGTTTTTTATAACTCCTGGTTAGTGAAAAGTCAAGGATCGCGGAATATCCTTCCTCAAGGCGACAGAATATTTTGACTTCGAAGACCGTCTTTGGTATAAATATTTTGGGGTAAAAAGACAGCTTTGGGATAGTACAGTGGAAAAAAAATCATTCCCTGAGGAAAGTATAGACAAAAAATTCACGGAAATTCTCCTCAACAATGTTCATGATGGGATTTATTTCGTGGACCAGGATTGCAAGATATTTTTTTGGAATAAGGGGGCCGAACAAATCACGGGCTATGACAAATCTTTTGTCAGCGGGAGGAAATGTTCGGACAATATCATCAGCCCGGTGGATGAATCGGGTAGAAACATTTGCGAGAAAGATTGTCCTGTCAAACAGGCCCTTTCCGACGGCAAAACCCACCAAATGGAAGCCTATTTTCAGCACAAAGAAGGATACAGGCTACCTGTAGCCATCAAAGCATTCCCTATTTCTGGAGAGAACGGAGAAGTTATTGCCGCTGTTGAAACCTTCAATGATATTTCTCCAAAATTCATCATGCCCCAACGAAAAAGAGAATTGGAGCACATGCAATTACTCGATCCGTTGACTGAAGTCGGAAATCGAAGATTCCTGGAGATCCACCTCCAAACAAGACTGGAAGAAATAAAGAGATACCGGATCTCCTTTGGATTGTTTTATCTGGACGTGGACCACCTGAAAGAAGTGAACGATTCCTATGGCAAGCCTGCCGGGGACCAGATCCTCCGGTCCCTGGCCCAAACCATAAACAACAGCATCCGATTTTTCGACCTTGTGGGCCGCTGGGAAAGCGACGAATTCCTGATCGTTGTTCTGAATGTCGATGAAAGCAAGTTGGATCTTGTCGGAAACAAGATAAGGTTACTCGTCGAGAAGTCGAACATCACAGCGGGCTCAAAACTTGTACGGGCTACCATATCTTTAGGGGCAACGCTAGCCTCCAGAGTGGATTCTCTCGATGGCCTTATCGACCGTGCCAAATCCTTGATGAAGCACAGCAAATGGCTGGGGCGCAACAAGGTCAGTCTAAAGATCGATAAAACGGAAGAGGAATTGTGATTGAGGGATATAGGGTCCTATTCTTCTCATTGGCTCTGATTTTGGTATCATGCCAGGGTGAAAAGCCTGCAAAAGAGACTTCCCAAAGGGCTGAGACCATCCAGCCCAAGAGCTGGTGGGAAAACTTGCCTCGTCCCGTTTATTCTTCGCTTGAAAAAATAAACGTCGCTCAGGAATGGTATGAGGTTTACAAAATCTCCCATGACACCCTGGCCATCTATGAACCCTTCCAATTCGAGGAGGCCATCAGCTACCTTGTGATAGGTAAGGAAAAGGGGATATTGATCGACACAGGGACTGGAATAGGAGACCTCAGAAAGCTTGTCCAAGAGCTGACGGATCTCCCTGTATCGGTCGTGAACACGCATACGCACTGGGATCATATAGGTGCAAACAGCCAGTTCGATTCCATTGCCTGTTTCAACCATCCAGAATGCATAAAAAAGCTCCTCCAAGGAGTAAAAAATGACCGGCTACGATCCAGCATCACGGGAGACTCGATCTGGAAATCTCTCCCTGAAGAATTTGATAGTGATACTTGGGAAATCCCTCCTGCAAAACCCACAGATCTTTTGGAGGATGGCGACATCATCGATCTGGGAGTAGGACGAGAACTGGAAGTCATCTATACTCCAGGACACTCTCCCGGTTCGATCTGCTTGTTGGATAAGAAAATCCGTCTGCTCTTTTCGGGAGATACATTTTTTCCCGGGCCCCTGTATGCCTATCCGGCCGATGTGGATATCGGGCAGTACAGAGCCTCCATCGATTTGTTGAAAAGCCGTATCGACGAATATGACTACCTATGCTCCGGACATAATGATCCCTGGGTAAAAAGCGAGGTCATTCTTCGTGTCGCGGCTGCCTTTGAAGACATCATGGCAGGAACGGGCAATTTTAAACAGGATGGGAATCTGCGCCGCTATGCCTTTGAAGGATTCGACATCCTCATCCGCACCGACATGATAAAGGATTGATCTTTCTCAATCTTCTGTTCTCCCCATCAAAACCATCACTAATGTATTGTTAACGATGTTCAATGATTTTTCTGGAATCTAGCCCCATGATTTAATACAATGTTGTTCTGTACGAGGGAATCCTAGAACAATCTCAAAAGGAGAGTTTAGGATGAAAAGAAGACACGCTCTAATAACCATAGGTGGTGTGGCCCTGGTCGGTCCTCATCTACTCGGAAATCAAACAAGGAGAAAAACGATGAAAAAAGTCATCAAAACAGACAAAGCTCCCGAAGCGATCGGTCCGTATTCTCAGGCTATCGCCGCCAACGGCATGATATTTGCTTCTGGCCAGATATCGATCGATCCATCCACGGGAGAACTGAACTCGGGAAGCATCGAGGATCAAACAAGGCTGGTTTTGAACAACCTTAAAGCCGTATTGGATGAAGGGGGATGCACATTTGACAACGTCATCAAATGCACCGTTTTTCTCGAGGATATGGACGATTTCAGCCGTATGAATGCCGTCTATGCAGAATTTTTTAAGCCTCCATATCCCGCCCGTGCAGCTGTGCAGGTTGCCCGGCTGCCGAAAAATGTCAAGGTGGAGATCGAGGCTATTGCGGTAATTTAGATGACTGCCAGCAAAGCCAACATCATGGTCGTGGAAGACGAAGGCGTGGTTTCGATCGACATACAGAACATGTTGAAAAAAGCCGGTTACAGCATCGCAGCCATAGCCTTTCAGGGAGATGAAGCCGTCAAAAAAGTAGAGCAGTCAGCCCCTGATCTGGTCCTGATGGATATCGGATTAAAGGGAGAGATAGATGGAATAGAAGCCGCCAAGAGAATCCGGGCTCTTTTCCAAATACCCGTGGTGTTCCTTACAGGTTTTGCAGATGAAATCACAATGGCCAAAGCCCAAGAGGTCAATCCTTCCGGATTTATCCTCAAACCTATAAGCGAGGAAGAATTAAAAAAAACCCTTGAAAACATCTTAAAAAAAACCTGAAGTTCCCATGCCCATCTACGAATTTTTCTGTAATAAATGTCAGACTCATATGGAAGCCCTTGTCGCTATCGGCGGAGAAAAAAGCGTTTCTTGTAAAAATTGCGGGAACAAAAACCTCGAGAAACTTGTTTCTTCTTTCGGTATCGGAGGAAGCAGCAACAAACTCAAAGCTTCCTCCAGCAGCTGCGACACGTGTTCCTCCACATCTTGTGATAGTTGCAAGCAATGAAGACGAAGGAAATCCGGATCGGTGTGGACACAGGAGGCACTTTCACAGACTTCGTGATCGCGACCGATGGCAGGCTGGAAGTATTAAAAATTCCGTCTACCCCTGATGACCCTTCTCAAGCCATTCTTCGTGGTATTCAAGAGTACCGGTCAGCCTCCTCCTTTCCTTTTGTCATTCATGGGACAACCGTTGCAACCAATTCTCTATTGGAAAGAAAGGGAGGTCGTGTAGCTCTAATCACCAC
>Ga0307445_10001356_pt1 | contig 13799 bp, 18 predicted proteins | sample SalMarSW160330MG_FD_202147 | JGI IMG/M metagenome (GOLD analysis project Ga0307445, IMG submission 202147) | Salt marsh sediment microbial communities from the Plum Island Ecosystem LTER, Massachusetts, United States - SW1603-30 | ecosystem: Environmental > Aquatic > Marine > Intertidal zone >...
CCCGTCCAGCCTCGGCGAGTTCGGAAGCACGACCGGCCTGAACGGTGGAGACACGGCCTACCTCGGGTTGGACCCTGCCGGGGAGAACGTGCCGGCAGGGGTGTTTCCCACGAGTGCGTACGCGCTGCACACGTTGGCAGCCGTCCTTCCGAGTTTGAGCGCGACGAACCTCGCTTGCATCTTGCCGCGATGGGTCCGCTACTCGCAGAACGCGCAGGCGGATTGGCCGGCGCGACGCAGGCCGATCGGGCCGCGCGGGATCTTGGTGGCGACGACGGCGCTGCCGCTGGCGAACGGGATCGTCGCTCCGTCGAACCTGCCGGCGCAGATGGGCTGGACGTTCGGAGCGTGGGCGCGAGCGATTGCGGTCGTGCCGACCAGCGCCTCGGGCAACCCGAGCTTCGTCGTCGCGACGGATCGTTGGGTCTATTGCTACGACCTGTCGTCGCACGCGCACACGAACCTCGTGGGGTCGTACATCGAATGGAAGTACGCAGCACCCTGGACGGCCGTGTTCGCGGCGAACTGCGAGGAGGCGATCATCAAATTCGAGGCCCAGTTGACCGGGACGCCCGGGGCGGTTGGGACGCTGGTCGTCGACGTTCTGAGTGCGCGCGATACTGGATCGCCGATCTATACTCAGACGGTCTGGTCTGAGACCCGGGACGTGATCGTCCCGGCGGGAGGGACGGTGACGGTCGGGTTCACGGCCAAGGTTCCGCTCCCGTCGTCGGATCGGAGAGAGGACACGGGCTGTCCGGATTCGGTCTGCATTCGGCTGTTCTTCACCTCGTTGGTGGCGGTGCTCACGCCGTCGGCCGCGACGATGAAGGTGATTGCGATGAGGCAGCGGTGATGGATCCGACCGCGATCGTCGAGTGGTTGTCCGAGCTGGGGCCGTGGGCGGTCGCCGGGATCTTGGTGGTCTGGCTGTCGCTCGAGCGCAAGGAGCGGGTCGCGGCGCAGCAGGACGCCTCGAAGGTGCGCGACGAGCTGAAGTTGGAGCTGAAGGCGGGCGGGGGGGCGCTTGCCGAGCTCGGGGAGAGCACCAGGAGCACTCTCAGAGAGCTGACCGACAGCGTGAAGAAGATCGGGGGACCATGACCATGTGGCGACGACTGAGGGAGGCCATCGTTCCCTCGATGAGCGAGGACGCGGGCGAGATGCGCGAGCTGCGCCGGCGCTACCACGAGGGGTTGGATCGGCTGAGGACTGCGACTCGAGGGATCCGGGAGGAGCACGGGTTCTCGGAGGACGAACTGGAGGCTCGCACGAGCGTCGTCGATCGGATGATGCGGGACGCTCTGCAGGGCGATCCGTGACTGGAACAACAGGGAGAGAGCCATGACCGAAACAGAGAAGCAGAAGATCCAGAGTCAGAACGAGTCGATGCGTCCGTCGTCGGTGGCGGGGGTCAACCTCGACGAGGTGCGCAAGGCGTGGGAGGCAGCGGTGGACGTGCAGAAGGCGCTCATCGACGCGATCCACGGGAGCAAGCTCGAGTCCAAGCGGATGCGGATCTATTCGGCGGTGGCGGTGGTGCTGGTGCTGCTGGCGAGCGCGGCGAACACCTGGCTGCAGAGTCGTTCGGTGGACGCGACGGCCGAGGTCCAGGAGGTGAGCCGGGCGGTCGCGTCGGACAACGCGAGCACGCTGCGGGCGGTGCGGGCGGTCTCCGAGGCGGTGGGCGCGAAGATCGAGGCGGACACGGCGATGCACCCGATCGCGGAGGAGGCGGCTCGACAGAAGGCGGTCGAGGCTCAGGAGACTGCGCTGGAGGCTGAGGCGGAGGTCGCTGACAGCCCGGCGGACAAGGCGGAGGTGGCGGCGAAGCTGGCGGAGGTCAGGCTGCGTCAGAGGGTGGTCAGGCGGAGTGAGCAGGCTCCTGCCGCGACCGGGTCCGGGCCGGGCGGCGAGGTCGACCCGGAGGACGACGTGGCGCTCGATGCGGCGAAGGAGGCGGGTCCGTGAGGCGGCTCGGGATGCTGGACCACGGCGAGCAGCCGCTCGAGCTCGAGTCGGCAGGAGGACCTGTCGTGGACGGGGGGGCGACCCCTGCGTTCTCGGTGACGGTCCGATCTTCGGACGGCAGGGAGGCCGAGGTGCGGGTGAGCGAGGACGTGTTCCGTCGGGTCGAGGCGGCGAGGCGGGCCGGCTGCGTCCAGATGTCGGTAACCAACCGGCGGGCGCGGAGGCGGGCCGCCAAGCTGAAGGTCGACGCGGCTCGACGGACGTCCGGCTCCGCGCCATAATCTAGCTGGCCCTCATGATCGTCGGTTGCGATCACTTCCGGGTCGGTTGTCCGCTGACGCCTCCACGAGAGATCGTGGGGGCGTCAGTCTTTCTGCCGTCCGTGGTAAGATCGAGGCATGACCAGGCGGAAGCAGATCGAGGAGCTGGGCGATGTCGGGCCGCGGGACGGCGAGGATGAGGCAGGAGGGGCTGGCGGCCGGGGGACGGACGACGGGGCCTCCGGGCTGAAGGGGCTCTCCAAGGGGCAGGACGGGGGCGTCCTGACGGACGAGCTGGCGATCCGGGAGCACTCGGTGGCGGCGTGCAAGGCGCTGCTGCCGTCCAGGGTGGGGGATCGGCGGTTCGAGTGGATGACGCAGGGCCGGTCGGCGGCGATGAAGGCGGCGGGCAAGCTGTACTCGACGTGCGGCGACCTCGGCGGCGCGGTGCTCTGGTGCCTCGGCTACCGGGGGCCGGCGCTGAACCGCGACCTCGAGGAGGGGGACGGTGGCCCGAGGCGCTGGAAGGTCGGGCTCAACATCTACCACCTGACGGGCAAGCCGGCGGTCGACGACGGGCTGTTCGTCCGGTGGCGGACGGACCTGCTGCCCGGTATGGGGGACCTGCTGTACGTGTCCAACGGCCCGCCGAGGACGGAGCACGTGTCGATCCTGGAGCGCAAGGACACGGAGTTGACGGACGAGGAGCAGCGGACGATCCCTGACGGCTGCGAGGCGTGGATCGTCTGGCAGGCGGGGGGTGGAGGGGTCTTCGACCAGCACGGGTCGCAGGGGCGGTCCGTGTACGCGCTGAGGAACCCGAAGCGGCCGCACGCCGAGCTCAACGGGCGGCGGCTGGTCGGCTGGCTGTCGATGGCGAACCTCGTCGGGAAGCTCGCGATGCCGGCGCGACTTCCGCCGTTCTAGCGGCGGCGCGGCATCATCCGAACTGCGGATCGGAGGCGTCGCGTGAGGACCACCAAGAAGCACTTCGCGATCTTCAAGGCCGAGTGCGAGCGGCTGCGTCGGCTGTGGGGGCTGACGGGCTGGCGGTTCGAGTATCACCACGAGCCGGACGCCCGCGGGACCTGCGCCAGGTGCACGGTGGACGGCTGCCAGCGCGGGGTTCGCATTCAGCTGGCTTCTCGTTGGACTGAGCGGGTCACCAAGCGACGGATCCGTTACTTCGCGCGACACGAGATGGTGCACGCGCTGCTCGGGCCGATCGACTTCATCAGCGCGAACCGCTTCGTGACGGTCGACGAGCTCGAAAAGGCGAACCACGAGGTGCTCGAGCACCTGATGCGCCTGCTTCCCGGCTGATCTCGCGCGGATCCGAAAAACACCGCGGCCCGGGCTAGACGTGCCGGCCCGGGCCGCGGTATTTACGTGGTGTGCAAAACCGTAGGACCAATCTCCCACGGAGCGACCCGCCGCGCAACGCCAATGCGCGCAGACGGTCGCCAAGCGCTCGCCAGCTGGCGCCCAACTGCACCGGTTTGCACGGTGCGCGGCGAAAGCCGAAGTGGGCTGGCCCTCGTCGAACGCCACCGGGCAGGGGAAAGCCCGCGCTGCCTCGTCGAGGTCGCTTCACCGGACCGACCGCAGGGTTCCCGTACCGCCACTGCCCCCATGGCAGGCGGCCGGCAGGAGCGCATCGTGCATAAACCTCGTCAGAGTCGCGCCCCCATGAGTGACCAGGGCGGTCGCGATAGCAGCGAGCAGGACGCGTCGTCGACTTCGGGTTGACGCTCAGATCGTTCCCCTCGGCTCCCCCCTCGAGCCTGCCGGACTAAGGTCACGGCGTTGGGGGCGTCTGCCCTCAGGACTGGACGAGCTCGACGAGGGGGATGGTCGGCAGGGCGACGCGGCATCATTCCTACGATGAGACGAGTCCGAGCGATCGTGGACAACCGGATCCGGCTGTCCCTGGAGGACCTGACGCCGGCGGAGGCTGCAGACGTTCGCGGGTTGTTCACGCACGACAACCCGGCGGCGGCGAAGCTCCGGGCGTTCGGGTTCGGGCGCAGGGCGATCCGGGCGAGTGGGGAGAAGAAGACGATCTCGACGTGGCGGGACGAGGACGGCGGGTGGTTGAGCGTGCCTCGGGGTGGGCTCGGTCAGCTCCGGGTGTTGATCAGTTGCTTCGAGCCGCAGGCGCGGTTGTCGGTGTCCGACCGCCGGCACTTCCGATCCGGCGATTCGGAGCGAGTCGTCCCGGAGCACGGGCGGACGCTCTGGCCGTTCCAGGAGCGGCTGGTCGAGGCGGCGATCCGTCACGAGAACTGCCTGTGGCGCAGCCCGCAGGCGAGCGGGAAGACGACGGCGAGCATCGCGCTCGCGTCGCGGCTGGACCAGCCGTCGCTGTTCGTCGTCTCGACGAGCAACCTGCTCGACCAGTGGGTGGAGCGCTGTCGGGAGGAGCTCGGGATCGAGCCCGGGGTGCTGAGCGGGCGGCGCAAGCGGGTCGAGGACGTGACGGTCGCGATGCAGCAGACCCTTCGCGGGCGGGCGCGGGATCTCCGGGGTCGATTCGGGCTGGTGGTCTGCGACGAGGTGCAGCAGTTCGCCGCCAGCACGTTCCAGGAGGTGATCGACGAGCTCGACTGCCGGTGGCGTCTGGGTGTGAGCGCGGACGAGCGACGGTCGGACGGGAAGGAGTTCCTGATCCGGGACCAGTTCGGCGACGTCGAGGCGTCGGTCACCCACGACGAGCTGGTGGAGGACGGGTTCATCCACGAGGTGCAGGTCAGGGTGCGGCTGAGTGAGGCGCGGGCGGACTGGTACGCGAAGCTGACGGAGCCGCGCCACAAGGTGCAGGCGCGGGGTCGGCTGATCGAGCAGCTCGACGAGGACGCGGGTCGCAACCGTCTGGTCGCCGACGTGGTCGCCGAGTGCGTGATGGGCGAGGGGGAGCAGGTGGTGGTTCTGACGAACCGCCGGGAGCACTGCCGGGAGCTGGAGCGGCTGTGCGCCGAGGCGGGGATGGCGACGGGGCTGCTGATCGGCGGGGCCGACTACCGGGATCAGTTTCAGTCGACGCTGTCGCGGATGCGGCGGAGGGAGTGCGACGTCGGGGTCGGGACGCTGCAGGCGGTGGGGGTGGGCTTCGACCTGCCGCAGGTCGCCCGGGGGGTGATCGCGGCGCCGGTCGCGAGCAACTCGAAGGGTCGGATGCAGTTCCAGCAGTTCCGGGGGCGCTTCGCTCGGACGAGCGAGGGGAAGCGGGACGCGGCGCTGCATTACGTGCACGACCCGCGCGTGTTCGGGCACCAGCCGGTCAGGCACCTGTGCCGGTGGAGCCGGGACGTGGTCGTGTTCTTCGGGGGGGAGTGGATCGAGGCGCGGAGATATCTGAAGGAGCAACCAGATGCGAAGCCGACAACGACGGACGACGAGCAGCTCGGGGACGCCCTCTCGACCGAGCGAGGGTGATCCGGGCGGCGGTTCAGTTTTGCCTGGGCGCCCAGGCAAAACTGAACCTGGGGCCGGCCAAGCCGAGGCCCGACTGTCGGAGGGCCTGGTGGACGCGATGGCGGTGATGGAGCAGACGCGGACGACGGCCGAGCCGGACGTGACGGCGGACGACGGCGGGGCGATCGAGGTGGCCTGCGGGAAGGAGACGTTCTTCCCGATCAAGTACAACGGGTTCGACGTCGGGCCGGTGACGGTCAGGACTCAGATCAGGGCGGGTGAGACGGCGAGGCAGGCATGCGCGCGGGCGGCGGCTGCGGCTCGGGTGATGTTCGCCTCCGAGTTCGACTTGAAGCTGGGGGACTACCTCGACCGGCTCGGCGAGGTCGTCGAGGAGTGCGATCGCCGGCGGCTGAAGAGAGGATGACCGTGACTCGTCGCTTGAAGTATCCGAACCCATCGGGCGGCCTCGGGGCGCTCGACGCCAAGCCCGGCTCGTCGCGATCCAGTCGCCCAGCTCGGAGGCGGCCGCGGCCCAATCCTCAAGCGCTGGCGCTGGCGACCGAGCTCGCCGAGGAGCGGGTGGCGCGGTTCATGGGCGGCGACAAGCGGGCGTTCTTGGGGATCGACCCTCCGCAGCTGCTCGGGCTGTACGCGCACCTGCACGCGCAGGTGTACGGGGTGGAGCCGGGCGACCTGGCGCAGGACTGGGCGCAGGCGGTCGCGGCGGTGAAGAAGATGCTCGACGTCGAGTTCAACTCCGACGCCGTGCGGGCGGTCGGGTACGTGCGGTGGGCGTGGGTTCGCGAGAACGGGCGGGAGCGGGCTCGGCGGCGGTCGGGGGACGCCGGGGACTGGCGGCTCGGGTGGCGGCTGATGTTCCGGTCGAACGGGCTGCTGACGGACTACCGGGTCCACTGCGCCCGCAGGCAGTCGGGAGTCAGGGCGTGAGGCGCAAGTCGGACTTCGATGGGCTTCGGCTGGGCTCGACGTCGGGCGAGCCGATGCGGGTGTTCGCGCCGCGCTGGTGGCAGCTCTGGCGGTGGGTCGCGTGGTGGAGGATCCGGAGGTCGGGGGTTGCGAGCGGAACGGTCGAGGTTCACGTCACGAACTACAGCTGGTTAGGCGGAGGGGCTGGGTTTGCTCAGAAGACGGTGCGGCTGCGGGTGTACGCGGACGCGAGCGGTGAGGGTCCGAGCGTGCCGGTGCGGAGGGGCGGGTGATGAGGAGCCGTCGCGAGGCGGCCAGGCGGCGCTCAGAGGCGTCCGAGAAGTCGTCCGAGCGCAGGGGCCGGCGGAGGCGAGAGGGCGAGCTGACGGTCCCTCACGACCCGGTGAACGAGATGGTCGTGATCGCGGCGGTGGTGGTGGACGAGGGGGCGCGCAAGTACCTGCAGTCGATCCGGGCCGATCACTTTTACGGGCGGGGGCACGCGGCGGCGTGGCGGGCCCTGCAGGACATCCAGCGGCGCGGGCTGAGCTACGACCCGGCGACGGTCAGGCAGATCAGCGGGGGGCGGGCGGACGCGGAGCAGATCGAGCAGTACATCCGGGACCGTCCGGAGGCGCCCCCGAACCTCGGGCACCACGTCGAGATGCTGATGTGGGATCGGCAGCGGGTGGAGGCGGCGCGGGGACCGGTGGCCCAGTTCATCGAGGCGATCCGGGACCCGACCGCCGACCCGTCGCGCCTGCGGTCGCTGTCGAGGCAGGTGGCGCAGTCGTTCGACGGGGTGGGTGCTGCCAGGCACCTGTGCAGCCCGAGGGCGCTGGTCGAGGCGCACTCGCTGGAGCTGACGGCCCGGCGCGAGGGTCGCGCGGTCTACCCAACGGGGATCGAGGCGCTCGACAACTACGGGGAGGGGGACGTCGATCAGCGGGACGGGGTTGAGCGGTCGCTGGCGGGTCGACCCCGGCTGGTGCCGAACCTGGCTCCCGGCAAGGTGACGCTGATGACCGGGGTCAGCGGGTCGTGCAAGACCACGATGGCGGCGCTCGTCGCGCTGCTGCAGGCCGAGCTGGATCGGCGCGTGCTGTTCGGCGCGTGGGAGCAGGGGTCGGGGATGACGATGGAGCTCATCGCGGCGATGTCGCTCGGGTGGTCCCGGACCGACGTGATGGTCGGCGACTTCGACGAGGAGGAGCAGCGGCAGCTCGAGGAGGAGATGCTGCGGCTCGGGGAGCGGATCACGTTCTTCGAGCTGCCGTTCGGGCGCACGCGCGGCGAGCACGAGATCAACGACCGGAACATCGACCTGATCCAGGAGCACGTCGCGGCGAGCGGCTGCGACCTGTTCGTCGCGGACCTGATGCGCCGCGCGTTCAAGGAGACGAGCCCGGACGACGAGGAGCAGGCGCTGTATCGGCTGCAGGCGATGGCGCAGCAGGAGCGAGTCCACCTGGCGATGATCCATCAGCTGCGCTTGAAGGACGTCGAGCAGCGGGAGGACAAGCGCCCGACGCGTGAGTCGATCAAGGGGTCGAGCGGGTGGGTGGACGTGTCCGACCAGATCATCGGCTGGCATCGCCCGTCCCTGTTCAAGAACCTGTCGGACGAGACGCTGCAGGCGATCGTGCTCAAGCAGCGCTACGGAAGGTGTCCTGAGGCGGTCGAGTGGCGCTACCTGCCGGAGTACGGGCAGATCGAGGAGGGGCACACGATCGAGTACCTGAGGCCGGGCGAGGAGGGGACGATCGACGGGTTCTTGTCGGAGTCGACGAAGCCGTGGCAGCGCAAGCGAGGTGGTCGGTGAAGAAGAGCAAGATGCGGCTGAAGATCCGGTTTGTTCTGCTCGCGCTGCAGGACGCGCGCGAGCGGCTGCTCCACTCGGACTGCCTGCGCTGCGAGGGCCAGCGCGTCGCGACGGACGAGCGGCTCGTCGAGGCGATCGCGGGGCTGGAGCGTCTGCTCGGGTCGGGCGGGAGCGACTCTGATGGCGGTGAGCGTCGCTGACCTGCTCGAGCGTCTCGAGATCGTCCCCACCAAGCGCGCCGGAGATCGCGTCTGGGCGCGATGTCCGCACCCGGAGCACGACGACCGGGAGCCGAGCTGGTGGATCGTGGACGACCCTGGCGGCGGGCGGCACGGGCGGCACCACTGCTTCGGGTGCGGCTGGGGAGGAGGCCCGGAAAATCTGGTGATGGCGGTGCTCGGGCTCGGACGCAGCGAGGCGCGGAGCTGGATTCGCAGCGGGGCGCAGGCTCCGCTCCCGACCGGGATCTGCGTCGAGGTCGGGGAGGTGAGGTCGGGAGTCCGGCGCTTCCAGCTGCCGTCCGGGGTGCGGATCGTCCCGCTCGATGGCTGGCCCGGGCCGGCCAGGAGATACGCGGAGCGCCGCGGCGTGACGGCTGAGCAGGTGGAACGGTGGGGGATCGGCTATGCGGCGGACGGGAAGTTGGCTGGGCGCATCGTGTTTCCGGTCCGACGAGGGGGAGGAGCCCCGGTCGGGTACTCGGCGAGGACGTTCGTCGGGGCCCCCAAGCGCTACATCACGCCGGATCGGGACGAGGGGGCGGACCGCGACGCGCTGTTCGGCGAGCAGCACTGGCCGCAGGTCGGAGCGGACGGCTACCGCGCGGGTCGCGTGGTGGTGGTGGAGGGGGCGCTGGACGGGCTGGCGGTCGAGCGAGCGGCCGGGGTTTCGTTCGGGGCGATGTCTGGGAGTCAGCCGTCGCCGGGCCTGCTCGGGAGGCTGGCGACGTTCGAGCGGGTCGTGATGGCGTCGGACAACGACGCGGCCGGGAACGGCGTGGCCGAGGTCGCCAGGTGTCTCGCGAGGTGGACGACGGTGCTGCGCGCCGAGCTCCCGCCCGGGGTCGACTGCTGCGCCCTTGAGTGCGAGGACCGGGCCGAGCTCGCGCGCGTGCTAGAATCGGCGAGGTGAACCGGCAGACCGGCATCCGGATGGTGCTCCGCTGTCGCGGGGAGGAGGCGGAGCGGGCCGAGATCGCCGCCGCGATCGAGCAGGCGGGTGGGTGCCTCGTTCGCGCGGCTCACTACCTGGTGATCAGTCGTAGGCACTTGTACCGGTTGGTGTACCGTGCTCAACTTTGGGACGTGGTCGATGCGGCTCGCGAGGGCGCTCGACGGATTCCGGAGCAGATCAGGCGAGCGAGGCAGGAGGTGAGATCGTGGACGAGCTGAGGCAGGCGATTGCGAGCGCGATCGCTGAGATGACGGACGAGCAGGTGCAGCAGGCGATCGAGCAGTCTCCGCACGCGGGCAAGTTGGACGCGGCCGGACTGCGTGCGGCCGTCGGCGGCTGACGACCGCGGCATCATCTAGGCATGCCCTACAACCCGACGCCAATCGGGGTGCTCGTCTACACGGACCCGGATCGAGCCTTCGCTCGACTCCAGGCGCTGTTCATCAAGCATCGGATGCGGCGCGGAGTCGCCAGGGCTTGCCGGGTGAACGAGTCTACGGTCCGCCGGTGGCTCGTCGCGCTGGCGGCCGCTGGCCGCGGGGACCCGAGGCCCGGCCGCGGGGACGGCTGACCGAATTCGAGGGGACTTGTCGCGACAACTTGCCGGGTTTCGTTTTTTCGTTTCCTGGTAGGGCGTCGTGCGCTACCGTTGGGATCGTCCGATTCAGGTCGGACTAGGACAACCCAACGGAGGCGCGAATGGCAACTGCAGAGCATCATTACGAGGGAGCTACTCACAAGGCGATCGTCGGGCAGCACGTGGTGTGGTTCGACGGACACGAGTCGATGGAGGCGGCGTGCGAGCGGGCGATCGATCTGGCTGGCGGAGGAGTTCCGAAGGTCGAGACGATTCAGGCGCGCGCGGCGATCGTCGGCCCGCCCGTCCCGGGCGAGGGGCGGGGAGTCGGGCACGTGTCGGAGGAGGGTTGCGACCGGAGCGAGTCCGATCGACTGGCGTTGGTCGCGGCCGGGTTCGCACCCGAGCAGCCGCTGTATGAGCGCGGGACTCGGGTGGTGGATGGCGGGGTCCAGGAGGCGCGGCGTCGTCGGCAGGAGTTCGAGGCGATGCCGACCGTCGGGGAGTACACCCGTGATCTGATCGAGGCCGTCGATTCGGAGCGGCGGGCGAGCCAGGTGGTCGAGGCCGGCGATCTGAGGATGACGGCGAAGGGCGATCTGGTCGTGCGCGGCGGCACTCGGTTCGCGGCGACGAGGAGCTCATTCGCGTCGCTGGCGACGCGAATCGGGATCGGCGGGATCCGGTATCTGACGGATCACTGCTGGCCGGAGCTCCGAGCGTACAACCTCAACCACCAGCTCACGGCGGTCCAGGCGAGCGACGACGCAGAGCACGCGGCATGGAGGTTGATGATCGATCGGCAGGCCGCGATCGGAAAGTCGGCGGCCGCGGCGGCTTCTGTCGCCGGCAAGGAGCCGGCTCCGACTCAGATCAAGCTCCTGACTCGGCGCAACGCGAGGCATGAGGCGGGCCGCGAGGTGTACGGGGTGGTGTCGCCGACGTATCAGCACCGGTTCGGGGTCGATCGGGTCGCCGAGGCGCTGGCTCGGTCGATGCCGAAGGACGCGCGCGGCGAGGTCGCCTACGACGGGAACCGGGCTCGGTTTCGGGTCCTGTTCCACTCCGACGTGCGGCCCGAGGAGTACGTCGCGGGCGAGTTCTTCCGGGTTGGGATCTCGGTCAGGACCGACGACACCGGCGGGGGGTCGTACGTCGTCGAGGCGCTGTACTGGCAGAACCTCTGCCTCAACATGGGGTGCATCGACGAGGGGGTCACCGGCATCAAGCGGATCCGGCACGTCGGATCGGTGGCGGAGCTGGAGCGCAAGTTCGACGACGCGATGGCGCGGGCGAGGTCGGCGATCGGCCACTTCATCCGCGCGTGGGGGTTCGGGACGTCTGAGGACGTGATCGCGCGGACCCTCCAGGTGACGTCGGACATGGAGGCGCGGCGGGATCTGGAGCGGGGGGCCGACGGGGTTCCGATCGAGGAGGTGCTGCCCGGATTCTTCAACGGGCTGATCGAGCGCGAGTTGGTGCCGATCCGCGGGCGGCGTCAGGAGGTCGTCCCGAAGCTGGTGCAGATGTACCGACGGGACGAATCGTCGGCGGTGGTCGGCCGACCTCAGCCGCTGTCGAGGACGGCGATCGTCAACGCGGCGACCCGATACGCGCACGAGGGCCAGTCGGATCCGTGGGCGCAGGACGACATCCAGTCGGCGGCCGGCCGACTGCTGTTCGGCAGGGCGTCCAGGAGTGGTGGATGGTCGGATCCGGCGCCGCTGCCCTACATCCCGCTGAGCTGAGGGGCGCTGACCACCTGGGCCTCGACCGCAGTCGGTGGGGCCCAGCCGTCAGCGCCCGTCGGCGCGGAAAGGTGCGTCCAGTGAAGGCTGAGCTCGAGCGGCTGGTTTCGGATCCGGGTGACTTCGCACGATTCACGCGCGACACGCAGTGCGAGTGGACGCGGCTGGCGCGCTACCTGATGCGCCGGTGGTCGACTCCGACGGACGTGGACGCGGAGGACCTGGTGCAGGAGATGCTGGCCGAGGCGTGGCGGCGACTGCCCGAGTACGATCCGGGGAGGGGGAAGCCGCTGGAGCAGTTCGTCGTCTGGAACGCTGTTGGGCGGGCGAAGAAGTGGCTTCACGCTCGTCGTTCGGCGTTGAGGCGCGACGACAGGGCGTCGTCGCGTCACGACCTCTGCCTGTCGTCGCTGGACGAGGACGCGTCGAGGAGGCTCGAGCCGTCCCACTGTCCGGACCTCGAGGGCGACGTGGACCGGTCGAGATCGGCAGCCAGTCTGCCGGACAGGATGGCGAACAGCCTCGACCGCGCCTTGCTGGAGGCGCTGATCGAGGCGCGGGGGGACGTGGACGCGGCGGCTCGGCGGCTGGCGAGCAGTCCGTCGCGTCGGTGGCTGTACCGGATCGACGGCGAATCAGTCGCCAGAGCCGAGATCCGACGGGTGATGAGAGAAGCGGCGGCATTATCGAGCACAGGAGGAGCAGATGACCGGGAAGAGCAAGAAGTCGGACGCGGACAAGGTCGAGGGCGTGTTGCTGGCGGAGGTGCGTGAGGAGGTCGTCGATAGGTTCATCGTCAAGTTCGGGATCCAGACCGGCGGAGAGCTCCGACACAAGGTTGAGTCGCTGGCGCGCCACCTCAAGGAGGCCACGCCGAAGGGTCGGCTGGCGGACTGCGATCGCTGCAAGGGCGACTCGGACATCGAGCTCGAGTGCTGCCCGTACTGCGGCGACGGAGACGAGGAGCAGACGCCACAGCAAGTGAATGCGATTGGCGACGCGCTGGTAACGCTCGCGAAGGAGGAGGGAGCGAAGCCGCCGGACGAGCCGGCGAAGCCTCAGAAGCCTCCGAAGCCGGACTCGTCGAAGAACGCGGCGGCGCTCGCGAAGGCGGCGTCGAAGTCGCCGACGAAGGCGGCGTCGAAGTCCGACAAGGTCAAGACGGAGGCCGACCTGGACGCGGCCGTGAAGCGGGTGAACGTGATCCGCAAGGCCGGCGCGATGTGCGCGTGGGAGCTCGGGGTCGAGATCGGGCGCATCTTCGACGAGCGGTTGTTCATTCTGCGCACGACGAAGGACGGACACGTCCGATACAAGAACTGGTCTCAGTTCTGCCAGGTCGAGCTCGGGATGAGCCGCGACCAGTCGTACAAGCTGATCGACGTGGCGAGGCTGTTCACTCGCGAGGACGTCGAGCGGTTGGGGACCGAGAAGCTCGGCCTGCTGGTCCAGGTGCCAGAGGGTGAGCGCCAGCGGCTGCTAGAGGCGGCGCGGGCCGGGTTGAGCAGTCGTGGCGTCAAAACCGAGATCAGCCTGCTCGGGTCTGGATCGAAGCCTGCCGGATCTCCGAGGGACCCGACGGGGGCTCGGAGCAGGGCCGGGGCGGCTGGCAAGGCGGCATCGCAGCAGGCGGCGCGCACGAGGGACGACAAGTCGATCACGGTGGTGACGCAGCTGGGGCGGACGACGATCAAATTGTTCGCGCGGCCGAAGGCGAAGGGGGCCGACCCCAAGCGGGCGACGAGCCTGGCGCAGGATCCGTTCGGCGAGGAGCGGCCGGTGAACGGGATCCGGATCTCGTACCGGATCGTGAAGACTCCGCAGGGGCTGGCGTTGATCATCGACCGCAAGCGGGAGGAGTCGAGCGAGTGAGGGTGCGGGGTCGTCGGGGGCGGCAGTCGCAG
>Ga0307445_10001358_pt1 | contig 13786 bp, 20 predicted proteins | sample SalMarSW160330MG_FD_202147 | JGI IMG/M metagenome (GOLD analysis project Ga0307445, IMG submission 202147) | Salt marsh sediment microbial communities from the Plum Island Ecosystem LTER, Massachusetts, United States - SW1603-30 | ecosystem: Environmental > Aquatic > Marine > Intertidal zone >...
GAGTCCGAGGTCTGTGAATGTTACATTACTGTTGGCGCCAAGCATTGTATTGTAGTAATCCCACGCGTCATAGGATGTAGCTGTAAAATCGGCATCAGGCGTATTAGGATTAACTAATGTTGTCCAATCTGAACCATCATAAACCCTCAATCCTCGTTTGGTATAGGTATTATCTGGTAAATTGCCTGCAGGCTGTATTGCATTGACGCACATATAATTTATATTTAACTGGTCAATATCTTGTGCCGTATCAAAATAAACCCTGTATGTCATGTCAGATTGAAATTGTTTACCCCAATAACCACCACCGCAATAAGTCGTTTCAAGACCATCTATTCCATGTGATGGGTTAAAATCAGTCCACATTATTAAGCCTGTTTGTGCTATTTGAGCTTGTGCAGATAATACAGAAATACCAGTACCGCTCGGAGTCATAGTTATATTATTCGGATTATCTGGATTGGCTAAGTCATTCCTCAGAAGAAACGGACCGTAATCAAATTTTAAATCTGAAATAGCAAACTGACTCGCACTAATACGTGATATTACAGCAGGATTATAACTGTCGTGAGTTATCCTAATCACGTCACCTAACTGTTTGAACTGTAAATCAAATAAATCTGATTCAGCGTAAGGACTATTTATTTCATCAATAACCGCATCGCCATAGTAAACTCTTATGTATAAATTTGTAAATTCTAAAATATAAGATGTTTCTTTATTGTAGATAAATGGTATGAGCAAGGCGGTAGTAACTCCACTGACAGGATCGGAATCGTCTGAATCTCGCATTCCACCGATGTAATATGTTCCAGGCCGCCTTTCCGCAGAGCCATACATTCGAGCGATGAAATTATCCAGTACCCGACATGCAGACTGATACTTTTCAGAATCATTCCTCGCATCAACATGCGGCGTGACTAAACCGGAATTAAAACTAACTATAGGAATATTACTCATAGCTTTTCATCCTCAATATATCCTAATGTTACTCCAGCAGGTGTAATAACTTTCTGTGCCGAACCGGAAGAACCATAAACTACCTGTCCGGTATTGGAAGTTATAGTTGCCAGTAATGTTTCCAATTCACTTTCATCGGCAGGGTCATCCGGTAGATTATCGGTACGCTCTTTTATAGCATCATATAATGTGTGGGTAGTTTATTGTAAATTGCCGTTACCATATCACCTATTTCGCTCATATATGCCTCCAGTACTTCTATCCTGACTATTAAATTTTCCAATGATAATATGAAAACATTCGGCGAATCTGTTACGGATATTTCATCGTAAACAGAAGCACTTAATATATTCCCAAGAATTGAAGCATAGTCGCTTATTGAAACATTATCACTTACCGATATTAAATATAAATTTAATTTAGCAGACACGGTATCGGTAACAGAAATATCGTCATACATATTAATTTCATATAATGTCAATGCGGCATCCGGAGCGTCTGTAACTGATATTTCGTCATATACATTAACACTAAGATTCTCGACAGAAGTTATAACGGCATCAATTACATCAGAAACACCTACCGAGTCATTTACAGACACCAGAAGAATAGGTATTGATACCGATGTGTAATCACTTACTGAGACTGAATCATATACAGAGAACAGTAATGGTGTAATATAAGAACTTATAGCATCGGTAACTGAAATATTGTCATTAACAGAAATTATCAGAACTGGCAAATTAACATTCGCAGCATCGGTAATTGACACTGAATCAAATACCGAAGCATACAGGGAACCAAGAGAAGCTGTGGCAGCATCAGTGACACTAATATCATCCGATACGGAAACATTTAAGACTGGTATCGAAACATTGACGGCATCATTTACCGAAACAGAATCGCCAACAGAAACTTCAAACAATGTTAATTGTGTTGAAACACTATCCGTTACTGACACTGAATCATAAACAGAAACAGATACTTCGCCGCCTGCCTCAGTATTATCAATAACGACAAGAGGTTGACCAAGCGACCATTCCTGAGCGTCGTTATCTGTATTAATAGGTTGACCTAAAATCCACTCGTTAGCCATTATGTTACCACTGGTAATATGTCCACATCTATGTATTCACTTACATCTTCATACGCTGCAAGATAAAACTGCAAATAAGCAAACCCTGTTTGAAGCGGTGTAAAAGTCACCGTAAACGCCGTCCAATTCGCATCATTTGTTATTGTCTCTGTACTGTCAATTTCAGTTCGTGCCGCCGTTGAAGCATTACTCAAATAAGAACATCTTAAAAAGGCTTGACTTGCTGACAAGGCTGAGTCCCATGCAGAGCCGGTTCTTGCGTAAACAGTAATTGTGTATTCAACGTCTTTTGCCAACCAAAGCTGAGAAAATCCATTGAATGAATCTCCTAAAATTAAAGGTTCAAGCACACCGCAGACATTATCAGAAAGTAGCTTTGCATAAGAACCTGCACCACCAGAACGAGGTGAAGATGTTTCTTTGGTTATAACGCCTTGATATGATTTAGTTTTATGAGCACCATAAACACCATCAGAATCTTCAATAAACACTCTTCCTGCGTGAAAAATATAAATATTTTCTGACACACCAAAAACACAATTTCTTAAGTAAACTGTTGAACCAAATACAGAAATATCATACTCAGAAAAAGCATTAGAAGGAGCTATCGAACAGTCTTTCATGAATACAAGTCCACTTGAGTATATTCCTCTCGACGAACCAACTCCACTGCCTGCATCAATTATACAATTTTTTATGTTAAGTATAGAATTTGACGTTCTAATACTATGACCATAGCAATTTTCAAAGGTACAACCATCAATAGTGGCTTCTACATCTCCCAAATTTAACCCTGCTACACTTGAACTTGCACCATCTGATATATCACAATCTTTAATATAAAAACCTTTTATATAACTTGATGTTCTAAGCTGTCCATTAGTATCGGCTGACCGTTTAATGGCGAATCTTTCTAATCTCCAATAATTATCGGCAGCCAAGCTAAACTGGTAAGCTGCATTTTCAAAATCTACTACAGGCTTAACATCTGAACTATCACTCCAGGGGTCATTAGTTACAGAATCGCAACCAATGATACTTATAGGATTATCTGCTGTGCCGTCTTCATCGAAACCAATATCTTCTGCTTCTGTCCCTTGAGTCCATGTTGTATTCGCTCGAAGAAAAGCCCTATCTCCCGGCAGTCTTGATGTAACCGAAGTATATTTTGTTATTGTCTTCCATGCGTTTCCGGTAGAAAGTCCATCGTTAGAATCGTTACCATTAACATAGTCTATATAATAATCCGCGGCATCATGTATGCCAGTTCTTGTTACCTTACCTGTATTTCTTAAATCTTCCTCTTTTAATACAACGGCAAGTTTATCAAGTAATCGTTCTTCTTTTGCAACGAGATGATTAATATGCTCAAGCTGTTCATTCATATCATCAACAATCTCTTGTGTTGATTTCATCTTACCATCTTTAGTCTGCGGTACAACTTTAATATCATATCCCGTCTCACGAAGTTGTCGCCTGATAGATTCAATCTTCGCAGGATAAAGTTTTTTTAAGTAATCGAAATCTTTCTGTGACCTTTTTGTGATGTCACGATGCTCAATCTTTGCTTCCCATCCCTTTTGGTCAAGATTGGAATAATTCTTATGAACTGCTATTTCAGATTTTAAGGAATTAAGTGTCATTATTAAACCTATAAATTTAATTTGATGCTGCAATATCTCTTTCCATCCAGCCCGACGCTACACGCTCAAGCATGGCATATTTCCATTTTACCTGCTCTTCAAAGTTCGATGATACTGTTTGCGGAGGAACATAACCCATTCCGGCACATCCCATAAACACTTGAGGAGCATTGCCTTCAACGTTAAAAACTATCTGCTGTTCAACAGTAGTCCCCATCGTATCGGCGGATATAATGGTGAATGTGAATGTACCTGTATGCGTGGGAGTAAATGTATAAGGGTAGGCATACAACTTAGCCTCGGAATCACCTTCGATACTTGATATGACAGGTTCATTAATTATTAATCCAGGCGGTTCGCATCCAATAGTCAATCCAGCCGGACCGTTTGGGTCGATGATGTAAAATGTATCACTAAATGTCACTCCCTGCTGTACCGTGTAATTACCCATAGGAACACTTGCTGGTTGATAATCACCAAAAGCGACAACTGCTAAGATACTGAATAAGATAATACCTATTACTGACTTTTTCATAATATTCTCCATAAAATTTATAAAAGGCTGGAGTAGAAAGTTCAATGTTTTATTTCAGGAATTTCCACTTTGTTTAAGTAGTTTACCAAAATATTCTCCAGCCTTAACGTTTATTAAATACCTTTGTATTTAGTTTTTTACTAACGGTACAATTTGCTGATAACAATCGTCACAAATTCCAGCCAATTCATCTTCCGGAACATCCCCGAATAATAACTGCGAATCTAATAAAGATTCTTCGTCCGTATTAGTTTTTCTAAACTTCTTACCGCAGCATTCACATATAAAAGTTTTCATTTTATTGGTCTTTGTCCCCCTGGAAATACACGCCCTGTTGATAAATCTATATGCTGACAGAATATATTAGTATCACATAAAAACGGATATTTCTTTTTTGCAATTTTAGACCATCCTGCCCTTTTCAATACATCATCTTTAATTACTCGATGACACCAGTTCAAATCACTTGTTCCCTGACCACAACTGAATGTTTTCGTATCTACATCATACATGACTTTGGCAGGAGTCTCGAATATTTTGCGAACCTTCTTACCACCTAATACCTGATATTCTTCAGATTCATTCCACATGAGTTTAATAATGGAATTGTGTATCAAAAGAAAACCAGTCGGAACACCATCAGCCCAAACCATATCACCAATCTTAAAATCAGTAAAAGCGCCTGTCCCTAAACCACGATAAAGTATCGGCTCTGTAAGAGAACTTTTAATGAAATAAAGACCGCTCACAATAGGAATATCCGCTTTTCTCATATAAATATTTAATCTGAGCAAAGCGTCCGGCGGAGCAATTACATCATCTTCCCACAAAAGGAGCCATTCAAAACCTTTGTCAACAACCTCCTGACAACCAAGATTCTGAGCATCAGCAACGAGATAGTGCATCGGAACCTGAGTTCCTATTCCAAGAGTAGCGTAAGAAGCAGACCAGTTACATGGTATCGCCTGACCCCATCGAGACAGTGACCATTCCATTCTCACTATTCCCAGTGTAGGTGTCACTATCAATATTCGATTCCTCGGATTGCCTTCCTTGCCGCTTTTGATTACTGTTATCGTTTCCTGAAATTCGTTTTTCATTTTTATTTACTATTTCTCCAGCACAAGCATCATTAATTTTTAACCTATCATTCATTTTTGCACTATTCCATTATATATTGGTTTATCAGGTAATTTTGGCATTCGGCCATTCTCTAACTTTCGAGGCTCTAATACCACTTCGAGGCATCCGCCTATCGTTGGTAAACATCTTATAATTTTCCAGGGCTTCAATTTATTCCAGCCCGAACAGTGCCATAAATAATAATCAGGGTCAAGAAACTGGAATGCGCCTTCATTCGGGCATGGATAATGAGCAAAATGAGCCGATTCGAGATAACTGCCCGCATAAGGACATGAAACAAGTAATTGGCCATCACACCTGATTATTCGCCAACACTCATCAAATACATTAAATCTGTACTTTGGTTCGACATGTTCAATTACATGAGACATTAATATTTTCTGGCATACCGAATTTGGCAGTGGCCAAGGGAATTTCTGCATGTCATGGACAATATCTATCGAAGGATGCTTTTCAATATCCATGCCGACAAAACCCTTCTGCTTGGCCTGACCGCATCCTACGTCAAGACATATACCCATCCATTTAGACAATTTTTTCATTATGAGTATCTCAGTTCGTAGGAAACATTAACATCCTGATCAGTTGATAGAGCAGAGGAAGCGAAAGTATTACCGGCAATGAGTGTACCGTCTGAGGCGGCGAATATGCCAATATTAGCAAGTGTAGCCGCGCCAAGTGTACCATCAAAACTCTGTGATACTCTTGCAGTCAAAGAACTCAGAACAGAAGAATATCCAAAAGCAGAATAATAATCGGTATTTGAGAGCGGCAATGCGGTCGCATCAGAAGCAGGAACACTGCCGGAACCGAGCATAATACCGGCACCCTGAACAGAAGCTGCTCCTATCGGGGCGGCGACGAGGCAATTATTGAAGCCGTAATTTGTTATCTGATTCTTTAGCCAGCCACTATCCCCAACTATTTTTTTGGTCTTCTTGTCCTGTATCTGGAGTCGAAAAAACCCTTTGATTTTAATCGTATCGTTTTTCTTTTTCATATTTTTATCCTTTTACATTTGTAAACAGTTTACACAGCTATTAAATAGCCGAACAGATTACATGTTGCGTCATCCGAACCGTCTGCATCTGCTGTTTCAATATCAAGTTGAATAACCGTACCAGCGGCGTAACTTTTCTTCTTGACCGGCGTGGCGTTTGGTACTGGCATACACGTGCATACATCATATTGAGCCGCCAGATTAGTAAGCGTCTGACTTGTTAAAAAGTCTGTTAATGCTGTTGATTGACCTATTGTTATTACAGCCGTTGTAGAAGCAGCCGAGCCGCATATAATATCAGCCCAGCATAATACACATCTATAACCTGTTGGTACTGTATAAAGTGTTGTGTCGGCATCAGTTTGTAAATCTATCGTTGTCGATGACAATAGGTAAATTGCTAATTCTTTAATGTCTTCACTCATAATGTTCTCCTGACCTGACCCGAACCATATCGGGCATTCGTCCAAGTATATTCGCCGGACTGCTCTACCTCAGCAGAACATATCTGGCGTGCCTTAAGCATTGTTCTTTGTCTCTGTACCTGTAAATCTCTCCGCATAGCCTGGGCAGGATAACCTGCGCCCATGATCGGGAAAGTTAATTTTATCGCTAAATCGTATATCAAGACTTCTGTAAACAGTTCATCAAAAAGAGTTGTATCAGTAACTTTCGCAATGTAATTAATATTCAGGGAAGTCTCATTAGTTAAAATGCTTCGTCCTTCAATATTAAACTTTGTATCGTTACACTTGAGCCATCTCAGTTTGAATCGAATAAAGTCCGCGGGAAGGTCGTAAATATAACTCCACCACGTCTTCGCACGAGTATCAACAATATCCCACTTGAAATCGATATTATCGTCTCTGACATATTCCGTACCGTCCATGACGTACTTTGTGCCGTCCATGACATAATCAGTGTTCCATGTCGTTGCAGTATGAGCCTCATTGCACTTATAGAGAACATCATCAACCCAAGTGTACTGGTCTGTCGTGTAAATAGTTCCGGTAGCCCATGTACTCGAAAGCGCAAGTCGCTCAGAAGCAAAATTCCACTCGAAAGTTCTCAGTAAGGCATTTCGAGTCTGTTCGTATGTCAAGTCACAACGGTTATAATTTACACCTGCCGTGCCGGTATCAGAATTACTTGTATCGGTATAGACAATCTCTTTCTGACCTACCAAGCCGAGAGCCTGATTGCATATGCCGAGTTCCAATTCAGTAAGAGCCATTGTTATTCCTCTATAAACAAAACTACATCTACTGTCATGCCACCTGCGCCCGGGTCGCCTGAAGGTGTCATTGTCAATATCATCGTGCCATCCATTAGAATAGTTAGAGGCAAGTCTGTACCTGATAAAGTGTAATACTGGAACGGAGTTGTAGCATTTTCAGCTATTCCCGTTTCCGTCCATAATGTAAGACTGTCTTCGTCAATAAGAGCCAAAGTTGCAGTTGCATTACCAGTATTATCATTTATAGTCACTATTGCCTGTTTGAGTGTTCCGTTAAGAGAGCCTAAAGACTTGCTGACTGCCGCTGTTGAACCATTAGCAACCGTAAATTGCGGAACTTTTATTCTTCGTATCTTTTTACTTCTCATGTTATTGTCCTAAAAAAGGGGGCATATTTCAGCCCCCATATTGTTAAGATGCTGTTACTGTTGTCCCTGACTGTAATGGAATATAAATCATCTTTGCAGTAACAATACCAGTTGTAAGGTTTGAAGACTGCATTTCAATATCAATTCCACCCGGGCCAAGAATAAAACCACTATTCAAAGCGGCAATAGGTACTGCCGTTCCGATAGCTTTTATAACAGCCGCAGTTGCATCGCCTTCTGCACATACGCTATCACCAACTGCCGCTGAATCGACATCGACACCACTTGCAATAGCAGTGTCTGTCCCAGCACCAGCCGTTGGGTCCCATGTATAACCCATAGTTACAGAGTTATTGGAACATACGGTAGTAACTGTTGACCATAAAGCAAGCACGAGAATATCGCCACCTGCAATAGTAAAGACATCGTCAATCGTACCAGATGTTAATGACTGAGCCGGATTTTCGATATATCTTGGAGTAACTAACTCAAGAGTATCTACATGTGCGATAATCGTATCTAAGTCAGTATGAGCAAGGTCAAGAGAAGCCTTAACATTGTCATCTTGTGCAGTACCGCTATTAGGACCGGTAAATGCACCAAGCTCTGTTTTTGCTGATGTTATTCTACTCATTATAAGCTCCTTTCTTACGGTATAAACAGGTCAATAACACATGTTTCATTTACCGCACCAACGAGCATACACTGACCTAAAATATGGTCATCAGCAGCAGCGTCAACAAGGGCTACCGCTCCGGCAACGCTTTCAGAAGCCATTACGTAGTCGCCTACAACTACTGTGTCAGTACCATCACATATAATAGGAGCCTGGCCTTTGAATTGTGCCCAGAAATAATATTCCGCAGTGACATCAATCAATGGGACTCCAACTATGCACGAAGCAGGATTGGTCGGATTTACAACGACATCTTTGTACTTATTCTTGAGGAATATGACATCGTCAGTCGCGGCAATAGCAGTTCTAAGACCGCCAGCGTCAGCAATTTCGACATTCATAACCGTATCACTGGTCGTCCAGTAATTGTCCTTGATTAAGTACATATCGCCCATTGCATCGCCGCCGTCACTAACTACCAGCCACCCGTCAATAAGGTCGTGTGCAGACCATGCATTCCCAGTTGTCTGGAGTACATTGAACTTCTTTGTACCAACAGATGCTCCATATGCAGTCTGTGCGGTCGAAGTAATTGCCTGAGCATCCTGAGCAGCACCAGCCGTAATTAAAGCCTTACTCAGAGCAACTGCACCATTCTTACAATACCTGAACGCACGGCCTGTACCGTCATTCATATAATATTCAAGACCAAGTGCATACGTCTGTGTTGCAGACTCGTGGAAAATATCATAGGCAGACTTTAATGTCGCCGGACCCACAAGCTGTGTTCTTCTTAAACCTTCATAATAATTATCGTAACTCATAAAAATTTCCTTTCATAAACTATTTGTGTTTACAAGCACAAACCTTTTATTGACATTCCACACAAAGAACCCTGTCTTCATCCATTCTCATAGCGCCTATATTGATATAGACATATACCTGCTGAGCATAAGATAAATCATCTCTGATGGACATTTCAGTTAAAATATCAGACTGAACGCCAAGAACGATACCATCCTGTGCCCAAGCCCAACATTTGTAAATATTGGTATCAGCATCAACATCATTAGATGTACCTTTGCTGATTTTGTTAGAAAGAATCCAGTTTATGCCATGCCAGTTCTTTAACATTCTACCGGTTGCAAGAGGCTTATTATCGTTGTAATCAATACGTGTATATTCTTCCTGACCGAATAGATTTGTTGCCTGTCTTGGATTAATAGCACAGAAAATAGGTGTTGATTCGTCAACTTCGTTTTTAGCGAAATATTCACAAATCAATTCTGCTTTTTCTACCGTCATTCCAGTATCACTTGCACTACAGTTTCCTTCTGAGCAATCGTGAGGAATTGTTCTTCCGCCAGACGATTCAGTGTACTTAGTTGTACCTTTTGCATCTGCCCACGAAAACGTAGTGTCGCCATAACGTCTTCCACCTTGAACGGTAGCATCAAAAGCCGAAAGAATTACATCGTCTTTTTTGCGTCTTACTGCGTATATCAAACCCTGCTGAACATCGCCTTTAGGGTCAATAATACGTGATAAATCGTCATCTCTGTCGAAGAGAACGCCTTGATGCCAAGGGTCAGTTGTAACCCAACGCCTCTGTAACGAAGGGTTAGTGTTTGGTGTTTGCGGATTTTTAGATTCTTTCTTAGTTAGATTAAGCGAGCCTAATATATCGAACGACTTATCTTCAGCGTTGAGAACAGGTTCTTTTCTTATAGCCTGCTCAAAAAGAGTTTCCTTCTGCTGAAGTGCGATATATAACTCATTTGAAAACTGGTCAACGAAACCTTCCGGCAGACCAGTTGAAATCGTAATACTCATAGTATTTACCTTTCCAATAAAAATTTACTAAATTTTCACGGAAGGTTGTCTCTATGAGTTCTTCCTGCCTTTTCGCGGCTACACGAACGGCCTACCGTTATCTCAGAAGTTCCTTGTGGGTTGTCTTCTTATTTAATTTTTGTTTTCTGGTTATATAGTTGCGACATTCTCTTTATCGCATCCGCATGACCAGGATTCATCTTGTTTTTATAGGCATCGGATTCTCTTAACTGTGCCATTTTTTCATCTATTTCCGCTAATGTGTCCGGCTGGACGGCATCAGCATCAATAAGTTCACTTTCCTTGAAATTAACACCGAGATTACGCATTAACCTTGCGAAATCGGGGTCTGCACCGAATTTCTCTTTTACTCTTTCTTTTAACTTGTTATCACCGGCAGTACCTTTTTCAAGAGCAATATTGCCTATATGAATATTACTATCGTACTTGCTCGACCATTCTGTTTTTAGTTCATTTATCGACTCGTCATATTGTAACTTCTGCTCTGTCTGTGCGGTTTCAATCTGTTTCTTTAGAAACTCGTTGAAATTCTTGCCGTAAATAGCCGCCTGCTTAGGATTGTTTCCAGCCTCGAAAGCGGATTTTTGTAAAATGTTTACAATATCGTCTGGCCAGAACTCGTCTGGAATAGTTGGGTCCTTCTCGATTTTGTAATCTTCCGGCTTTTCAAGTCTGCCAGTTGCTTTGTAAAATTCGTCCCATTCTTCCTGCTCGGCGTTTTCACCTGGCAAGGGTACGGCTTTCATTCCAAACTTACGCTCTGCACTTGCGAGAGATTTGAATACGCCCTCGATATTCTTCGTTCGGTCGAATACTTTTTCATTCCTAATATCTTCAGGAACGAAATCACGCCATCCATCTTTGAAACTTCCGTCCTCGGCGATAAAGTTAGTAATATTCTGTACTGGTTCTGTAGTTTCTACTACGTCAGTTGTTTCATCCATTGTTTACATCCTTATTAATTACTGTTTCCGGTTTTTCTACGTCTGCCTTCATTTTACGTTTAATGTGCAAAATCACTTCTCTCTGGCCAAGATTAAAGCATGTATTCCTATCTGAGTTCGGGTCGTAAGACTGTCTGTTAAAATTAGTAACTCTTTCCAAGTCTTCCAAAACTCTCTTGCCATCAGGACTCTCAAATACTTTTCTGTAATCACCTTGTTTTAGCATTTTTCTTTTTACCAGCCTTACTCATTGCAATGGCTACAGCCTGATTTTTAGGTCGTCCTGACCTTATTAACTCGGCGATATTGTAACTTATTGCTTTTTTAGATTTTCCATTTTTAAGGGGCATTATTGTCTTCCATTACAAGAATTGGATTAGTAAATCTTTCCTGATTCTCAAGAGCTTTTGCAACAACGTATGCTTCTTTTGGTGTTAAACTTATAAGAACATCTTCTGATTTTTCCATTACATCAACACATCTTTCATATATTATTTGTTGCAATTTATCCATTATACACCTGCCATTTCAGCCGCCGGACTACCCTGCTCCGGTGCTTTTTGAGTATTCTTATACGCCTCAGCCTGAGCCTGTTGAGCCATGAGCTGCTGCATTTGTTCCTGCTGCTGCTGTCTCGCCTGTCTCTTGGCCATAATTTCTTCTTCGGTATTCAAGTCCTGACTATTGACACCGGACGATAACGCGACTCTTGGCAATGCCCTATCGAGATTGAGAATATCAGTAGCTTCAGGGAACTTCTCACTCATAGCCATGAGCATAGAAACGTATTCTGTAAATGCTCTCGACTGATATGTTCTCATCGCCATAGCGAGTTCACCAACGTATTCCACACTCAATCTCTGTCCTACAAGTTCCTGTGGAGCCGGTGGTATTATGCCGTTACGTATCAGGATCATAAAACTGCGAATAATCGTCGGAGTAAATAATTCATATTCAAGTCTCGCTATTGGCGAAACTAATCGTCTCAAGCCTTCCTTCAATCTCGCACTTATTTCAACTGTAGTTCTTCTATCGCCCTTCAAATCGCCCATCTGAACGAAAATATCTTTAGCGAAAGCCTTATTGACTACCTCGTGAACTACTTCGATAATCTCTTTACTGATAGGGTAATTACCATTTAACGTTCCTTCCAAAGCACCAGCGGCATTTGGTTGGGTAAAGATATTCAATGCACCAGGTCTATTGTCAAGAACACCTTCGATAGCATCTTCTAATTGCCATCTCGGTGGATTGTTCCATCTCTCTCCACAATTCATTAAGCCTAACCACATCTGCTGTAATTCTTTTACAACGGACAGTATTACAGTTCCTCTGCCTCGACCATACTTTTCAACGGAAGATTTTTCCCATCTCGGAACCGCTGCGGGCATTTCTTCAAAACCACCTTCGTAAACCACTTTCTTTTCTTCGACATTTACGACTATATTCTCGATAGGCATATTGAGTTTATCAACGAGTAATTGATTTCTTTTAAGCCTCGGCCTGATAACTTCAATGAATTTATATTTCTTACTCTCGTCTTTAATAGTCGAAGCGGATTGAAGCGCTTTTTCGCCTGGATTATCAAATTCCGTAGTTGCCTGTCTCGCTGATAATTCATAAGTAAATATGACAGTATCAACTATACCCATAGCGTTCTGCTTTATGGTATAAGTCGATATGTGCCTATCCTTATAGTTCAATCCGAGCCGGTCATAATCCCACTCAGTGAACAAACATCCAGTACCAAAGACAACGAGAGCTTTTATCGTGTCGTGGAGCTGAAGCATGAAATTACTTCCGAACATTTCTTCGTGAAGTATCTCTGCTGCGTAAGCAAGCCACATTAAAGCTGTACTTGACGTATTTTCAACTCTATTCTTTGTTCTCAGGTTAAAGAAATTCTGACCGCCTGGAATCCATGTTCCTATCAATCCGCTAACCATATCATCGGCTGCGAACATTGCAGTAGGGTCCCTGATAATAATTGACTTGTCCTGACCGGGTGTTCGCTGCGAAGTTATCTGATTCTCACATGGGTACATGAAGTCCGCTGTTTCCTGATATAATCTCCTGAAGTTGGAAGCCTTACTGTCTTCTTCCTCAGCCATTCTGATTATTTGTAATGCTATAGTATCTTCCATTTTTAGCCCAAAAGAGATTTCGTCGATAGCTTAGGTTTCTTCATTCCGGCGATAATAGTTTTTTCATAACCGTTCTTAGTTGCCAAGTCCTTCAAATATCCATCCTGAGAAAAATCACTCTGGATTTCTTCCGGCTGTTGAACCAATGGAGTCTTTACCTTTTTAAGACCTAAAAAATTACTTAACCAACTCATAATTCTATTCCTTGACTTTAGTCTGATTACACTAAGTGTCAATCATTATACT
>Ga0307445_10001361_pt1 | contig 13772 bp, 14 predicted proteins | sample SalMarSW160330MG_FD_202147 | JGI IMG/M metagenome (GOLD analysis project Ga0307445, IMG submission 202147) | Salt marsh sediment microbial communities from the Plum Island Ecosystem LTER, Massachusetts, United States - SW1603-30 | ecosystem: Environmental > Aquatic > Marine > Intertidal zone >...
CCTCTGCCGCGGGTCCCTCGATCCAGCCAAGAATGGAATACTGATGCTTATGTCTTGCCCAGTAAGCCTTGACAGCCCTGATCCGGTCTGCCATTCGCTCCGAACCTGTTGGATCCGGGCTCCGGAGCAGGGAGAGATCTTTGCTGTCACCAAGGGGATGTGTGCATCGCGGGGGACCATCAGTCCGGTATTCAACCCTGCCCCCGAAGCCCTGCGTTTCCCTGTAAGGATCAGAGATGCAGCTGAGCTGGTCCATGCCGAAATCCACCGCACATCGCTCATTGGCCCTGATCAGTACCTGATAATCGGAAGCGAATGCCGCGTAATCCGATCCGATGTATTCGGCAGCATATTGCATCAGAATGGGTATCCTTGGCAGGAAATCCACCGGCAGCCCTCTCAGCATTGCGATATATCGCTCGAATCCGCTCATTTAACGTAAAAGGCTAATCGGATGCTTATTCAAACCTTATTCTTTCTTCCTTCGGTTCGGGAACCATGGGCTTGAATAAGGCACAGTCTCGTCGAGCAGGATGGCTTCCTGGATCACCTCGTGCAAGCTTTCCAGCGGTACGTCTTCCATTGTATTGAGGCGTATCCCGCGAACCTCCTTCCTCCCCCGGGCCTCCAGGATACCCTGGGAATTAGACAATTCCTTCCCCCTCGTAAATGCAAACTCGATGCCCCCCTTTTTCAGCGGATACATATAGCAGATCCAGCTGTTCCTGTAGTATAACGGGATCTTGAAAGCGATTTTACTGCGGATCCCGGGCTGGTCCATCATCAGGTCATGAAGATATTTCATCACCTCGAAGGTATCGCCTTCGACACCATATATGTATTCCTCTACCTCGTTCACAAATCTGACTGTTTCAGGTAATTCTCGGGTGTAAGGACACCCAGTTTACTCTTTTTATAATCTTTAATGTTGCGTGTAATGATTACGTCAATTTGTCCCGCCCGGATAGCGGCAAAGTTTTGCAGAGCATCCTCAAAGTCGCTGAAATCCGAATTCAATGCGTTCATAACAACGTCCTTATCCATTTGCAGAACGTGCACCATCCCGAGCAATTGTTTCAGTTTTTCAATGACTTTTGCATGCTGCGCTGTCAGCCTCAGAATGTAGTATACATTGGAGCAGATCACAGGAGTAATGAATCCCGTTGCCTTTTTTAACTCACAGAGGGATAAAAGCTCAGCAGCATAGTCCGAGTGCGGCCTCCTGTCAAAAAAGAAATCCAGAATAACATCGGTATCCAGCAGGAACTTATCCATTCTTCACATGCTTGTCAGACAATGCCTTCGCCAGCTCCTTTTTATAATCAAGATCCTCAGGAGCCTTGAATGCGCCTTTCAGGGATTTAACCGTTGGAGTGAGCCCGGTTTCCATGACCCGGTAATCCTTTGTTATCATCTTCAAATAATTTTCGATGATGTCCGACAAGCTCCGGCCTCTGGACTTTGCATATCTCTTTGCCTTCTTAATGACGGAATCCTCAATTGTCAGCGTCAATTTAGAGTTCATTATTTATTTTCCTGTAATAATGATTCATCAGCAAATTTATTGCTTAAAATTAACACGTGCAAAAAATTTTAATATTATACGTGTACTGGAAGTTATTATCCGCATCAATGCTGGTGGAAGTGATCCGATATGAAGGAAAGGACCTCCGGGAGCGATTCCCGCCAGTAGGTCCAGTTATGGGCCCCGTCCCGTACCCTGTATTCATGGGGGACCTGCTTCTTCCGCATGGCGATGTGGATGAGTGAATTGCCCTCGTAAAGGAAGTCATCGTCCCCGCAATCGATGTACCAGTTTACCGATCTCATCTGCTCCGCAGGCAGTTCATTGACCAGGGCCAGGGCGCTGTGCCGCCTGAAATATGCCTCCTTCTGTTCAGCAGAGTCGGCATGCATATCCCCCCGTTCCAGGTAACGGTCCATGTCATCCATGCTCAGGGGACCGCAACTGGCACTCAGGGGACAGGCGGAAGAGAACAGCTCCGGATGGTGCAGGGCGTAAATGAAAGTCCCCCCTCCGCCCATCGACAATCCCGAGACAGCCCGGTACCGTTTCTCGGCCCGGATCCGGTATTCTTTCTCCACGAAAGGCATGAATTCCTCGAAAAAGAAATCCTCGTACCTCCAGTTACCCTGGGGATCGTTGAAATACCCTTTCTTTCCGGCACTCCCGTCGGGCATTACGATGACCATGGCCGTCGCGCTCCCTTCCAGTATGGCTTTGTCTGCTATCCGGAGCACCTCGCCGAACTGTATCCATCCGGACTGGTCGTCCCCGCTTCCATGCAGGAGGTACAGGACAGGATAGCTTCGTTCAGAGCTTTCATAATCCGGCGGGAGGTATACGGCATACTTTCGTTCCATGCCAAGGATGCTGCTTTTCATTGAAAGATTATCAAATACCTTTCCCTGCTGAGCGGAAAGCGAGAAAGCAAAGAAGATAGCAAGGAAAATAAAAACGCTGGATTTCATGATCATAGATATTAAAGGATTAATCGGTATTCCTTCACGAATATACTTATATATTTAAAGGACATCGATTTGTTTTGTAATTTCATAGGGTCCCGGCAAAACCACTGCCCAATATTCAACATCATGAAAAATCAGTCTGTAATCATCCTTGTTGCATGCCTGGGGATATTTGCTCTGCTTTCCTGTAGCAGCCGGCATAAGGTAAAAGACAATAGACCCAATATCATATTGATCTGTGCCGATGATATGGGATGGTCGGACCTCGGATGCTATGGAAGTGAGATCCAGACCCCGAACCTGGACCGGCTTGCAGGAGAGGGGATGCGGTTTACAAGTTTTTATAACACCTCCAAATGCTTTCCTTCAAGGGCCTGCCTGCTTACAGGTGTCTATGCACAGCAGTGCGGATACCACCTGAGCTACAAGAATCCCATCCGGAATGCCGTGACCCTGGGGGAAGTATTAAGGGACGCAGGCTACCGGACCCTGTTCTCTGGTAAACATCATGGGCTCGAAAATCCGTATTACAGGGGATTTGACCGGTATTACGGCCTTAAGGAGGGGGCCTGCAACCACTTCAACCCGGGTTTGCAGCGGGAAGGCGAACCGGTTCCTGCCAACAAGGGAAGGCCCAGACCCTGGTGTTTCGACAGCCTGATGCTCACTCCCTACACCCCGGAGGAGAAGGACTTTTATACGACGGACTATTTTACAAAATATGCCATCGGCTGGTTGGAAGAATACAGGGATGAATCCCGGCCATTCTTCCTCTACCTTGCCTACACGGCCCCTCACGATCCCCTGATGGCATGGCCGGAAGATATTCAACGGTACCGGGGAAAATACGATTCCGGTTATGGAGAGATCCGGAAGCAGCGGTATGAAAAGCAGCTTGAAATGGGACTGATCGATTCCTCATTCAGGCTTTCCGAGCCAACATACAGGCCATGGGCGGAGCTGTCCGATGATTTACGCCGGGAAGAAGCCGGAAAAATGGAGGTCTACGCAGCCATGATCGACCGGCTGGACCGCAATATCGGCCAATTACTCAAGACACTTGAAGCGACCGGCAAAAGCCGGAATACACTGATCATGTTTGTATCGGACAATGGGGCATCGGCTGAAGTGGTCCGGCTGGATACGGACGATGACGATGCGGAAATGGGATCGATGGCACGCTGGGTTTCCCTGGGCAGGGACTGGGCCAATGTCAGCAACACGCCGTTCCGTTTTTATAAGAATAACAGCTTTGAAGGCGGCATAAACACTCCCATGATCGCATACTGGCCGGGAAGAATCAAGTCCGGGTGCATCAGCCGGTTCCCGGGCCACTTCATCGATTTCATGCCGACGCTTGTTGAAATTGCCGGTGCCAGTTACCCGGAAAGCCATATGGGAGAACCGGTTACACCCATGCAGGGACAAAGCCTCCTCCCGGTTTTCGAAGGCCTCAAGACAAAGCGTACCGGACCGCTCTTCTGGGCCTGGTCAGAAGGCCAGGCCATGCGAAAGGAAAACTGGAAGATCGTAAAACTGGTTCCCGAACAGGATTGGGAGCTTTACAACCTGGCGCAAGACCAGTCAGAGACGGTTAATCTAGCACCTGAAAATCCAGTACTCCTTTCAGAATTTGACAGCCTCTATCAAACCTGGCATTCAACCTATTATTAATATTCTGCCGTTTCAGCTCAAGATATGGACCCCTGCCCCCGGCATGCAAAGCAATGAAATGATCCTATTCCGCCTAAGCGGATTTACGGGTCGAAATGTGGAAGGGTAAATAAAGCGGGCACCAGCCGATCAGGGCAGTGACCAGCAGAACGGCTCCAACCAGTCCCCACCAGCTTTTAAAATAGATTCCGGCAGCCCCTATGGCAAGGCCGGCTATGATCCGTATGATCCTGTCTGTTTTTCCCATATTTGATTTCATGGCTTAAAATATTTATGATTTCAGGGACAAAGTTAGGATGGCCTGCGGCCGAAAGTATGTGACTTAGGTTACAAAAGGACCTTAAAAAGGCTTCAGTATCCGGATCACTCCCCGGTCAAGCCTTATGACCCCCTGGATTTCCAGTTGTTTCAGCAACCTTGATATGACCTCGCGGGCCGTCCCGATCTCGCCCGCCAGCTTCTGGTGCGTGATGGGGATGGAATCTCCGTAGAGGGACTGCATTTCACGTAATTTCGTGAGCAGGCGCTCGTCAACCTGCCTGAAGGCAATGGCATCAACGAGGCTTAGCAGCACATCCAGCCTATCGTAGTATAACTTCTGCACAAATCTTCTCCAGGTCCGGTACCTTTCCATCCATTCCCTCACCTGCGCCGCAGAAACAATTATCATGCTTGAAGGTCCCTCGACAATGGCCTCCGCCCTGCTCTGTTTCTCGTTCAGGCAGCCTGTGATCGACAGGATGCAGCTTTCTCCGGGCTGTATGTGGTACAGTATGATCTCCCGGCCGGTCTCATCCATCTTCCTCACCCTGACGGAGCCCTCGAGCAACAGGGGAATCTCCTTGATGTATTCACCTTCCGAGAGCAGGATGGTGTCGGTGCCAACATCCGCCACCCGGTTCTTTTTCAGTTCCGAGAGCAGTTCCGGTTCAAAAGTTTCCTTCAGCCAATCCATACGGGCAAATATAATTCTTTCCATTATTATTGCATTACGCAACCATGCAAGTGCAAATCCCATCTTATATTTGTTAATAATCTGGAAAAATGAAGATGAAAAGAATCCTGATCATCAGCCTGGCATTTACCCTGCTTGCCGCCTGTGAAAATAATCCCGCCCCCCCGGAAGCCGGGGAACTCAATCTGACGAAGAAATCACTCGAACTGCTTGAAGCCGATAACGCATTCGGACTGGACCTGTTCTCAGAGGTCATGTCGGAAACGGAAACGGGGGAGAACGTCATGATCTCTCCCCTGAGTGTTGCGCTTGCACTGGGAATGACCCTGAACGGGGCGGCAACCACCACCCGTGAAGCCATGGAGCAGGCCCTCAGGCTGCAGGGTTTCACCCAGGAAGAGATCAACCAGGGATACAAGAGCATCATCGATCAGCTCCTGGACCTGGACCCGAAGGTGATCATGGAAATCGCCAACTCCATCTGGTACCGTGATGATTTCAGCGTGCTGGAGGATTTTATCCATACCAACCAGGAATACTTCTATGCGGAGATACGGTCGCTTGACTTCAGCGCTCCCGGTGCAAAGGACATCATCAACGGGTGGGTTTCCGAAAAGACCCATGAAAAGATACGGGAGATTATTGATGAAATCCCCGCTCAAACGGTGATGTACCTGATCAATGCGATCTATTTCAAGGGTATGTGGACCTTCGAATTTGACCCGGAAGATACCGGCCTGAAACCTTTTTATCCCGCAGAAGGGCCCTCATTCAACGCCCTTGCGATGCGCCAGGAGACGGAACTGAATTATTACCATAACGACCTGTTCCAGCTGGTTGAACTTCCTTACGGGGACCGGAATTTTAGCATGCTTGTATTCCTGCCATCCGCCGGGAAAAGCTGCTCCGATATCCTGGCCGGAATGGACAATGACAGCTGGAACAGCTGGACGGGCCAGCTCGCTGAAACCGATGTGCTGGTGCAGCTGCCGAAATTCAAATTCGAGACATTCAAGCTCCTGAATGAATACCTTTCCAGCATGGGCATGGAGATTGCCTTTACAGATGCGGCTGATTTCACGGGCATCAATCCGGCAGGGAACCTTTATATAAGCAGGGTCCTACACAAAACGTACATTGATGTCAACGAAGAAGGGACCGAGGCAGCTGCCGTCACAGCCGTCGAAGTAGGCTTTACCTCCGTCGGGCCCAATCCCGGGCCGGTCCGTTTTATCGCCGACAGGCCTTTCCTTTTCGCGATCAGGGAGAATTCAACCGGGAGCATCCTCTTCATGGGCAGGCTGAGCTACCCCGAGTACTGAGTGTTTCGCTTTTAATCTGCCATAAACATTAAATGAGTATATTTAGGACCTGAAGGTATTTTAACAGGATCGGGAATATGGCAGATGGCAGTATTATCAGGATTAAGGAGCTCGGATTTCAATGGAACACGAATAATCCCTTCCTGTTCTGTATCCATCACAAGGATGCATACCCGCGCGGCAACGGGAAACTGGGTCCCGGCGTCTCGCTGGAAGGAAGAAGGCTTGGCAATGATTTCACCGTGAAGGAAGGGTGGCGCATGTACCACGGAAGGGAAATTCCCGGGTTCCCCCAGCATCCCCACAGGGGATTTGAAACCGTAACCATTGTCCTGGAAGGCATGGTCGACCATGCCGACTCCCTTGGCGCAGCCGGACGGTACGGCCACGGCGATGTGCAGTGGATGACTGCTGGCGCGGGAATCCAGCATTGCGAGATGTTCCCGCTGCTGAACGTGGACCGGGACAATCCCCTGGAACTATTCCAGATCTGGCTGAACCTTCCGAAAAAGGACAAGTTCGTGGAGCCCTATTACAAGATGCTCTGGAACGAGGATATCCCGCAACTGAAGTTTAAGGACAATTCCAATAAATTTACCCGGGTAACCCTGGTGGCCGGCTCCCTCGGCGACGTAAAAGCGCCGCCGCCTACCCCGGACTCCTGGGCCGCAAAACCGGAGAATGAAGTGGCCATATGGCTGATCCGCATGGAGGCCGGGGCCAGGTGGAAACTCCCCCCGGCCTCGGAGGAAGTGCTGCGTTCGCTTTACTTCCACAAAGGTTCAGGGATCCGCATTTCCGGCACCGAGGTGCCCCCGTATAAAGCGATCGACCTGCATCCCGGCCGCATGGTACCCATCGAGAACGGGCCGGACGAAAGCCATATACTTTTCCTGCAGGGCCGACCCATCGATGAGCGGGTGGTGCAGTACGGGCCCTTTGTCATGAACTCTGAAGCGGAGATCCAGCAGACCTTTGAGGATTACAGGCGGACCGAATTCGGGGGCTGGCCCTGGCCGAGGCCCGACCAGGCTCACGATCCCGGCAGGGGCAGGTTTGCCCTTTATACGGACGGCAAAGAAGAAATCCCCGGGGCCTGAGAAAAAGTCCGACCTGAATTATATCAACAAAAGCAATATTCACAATGAAAAAAGCCGAAATACACACAGATAAAGGGGTCATGAAGGTGGATTTTTACGAGAAGGACGCCCCGAATACCGTTGAAAATTTTGTCAAACTTTCCAGGTCCGGTTTTTACAATGGACTCACCTTTCACCGGGTGATCCCGGACTTCGTGATCCAGGGCGGATGTCCCCAGGGAACAGGCATGGGCGGTCCCGGTTACAACATCAAATGCGAACTGGACGGAGGCAACCAGTACCACGACCGTGGCGTGCTGTCCATGGCACATGCGGGAAGGGATACCGGCGGATCGCAGTTTTTCATCTGCCATTCCCGCAGGAATACCAGCCACCTTGACCGGAAGCATACCTGTTTCGGAAAAGTGACAGAGGGACTTGAAGTGATCGATGAGATACAACAGGGAGATAGGATTGAAAATATCGTCATCCTTGAGGAGTAGATTTCGCAAATCCATGATAGAGCGCGGTTGCTTTATTGGGATCAGATCCGGCTTTCATCCTGGCTTGCTTCTGCTTGTGCTTTCTATCTTCCTGCTGAGCTGGGGAAGGACCGGCCACCGGAAGATCGGCTCCGGCACGGCCCTCTTCCTTCCTGAAGAAATGAGCCAGTTCAGCCACTGGCCGGACCTGCTGGCAGCCCATGGTTCGGATGCCGATTACCGCAGGGACAGTGATCCGGAAGAGGGACCCAGGCATTACATAGACATCGACAATTACCCGGAATTTGTTTCCGGCGGAAGGATCCCGGGCACCCTGGATTCCCTCTACATGTTCCATCACCCTGATTTCATCGAGGGCAACGGTTACCTGCCGTGGGCTACGGAATCTGCGTACGATTCGCTGGTGGGATGCTTTCTGCGGGGGGACTGGGACCGTGCCGTGCTGGTAGCGGCGGACCTGGGTCACTACGTCGGTGATGGCCACATGCCCCTTCACCTGACAAGGAATTACGACGGGCAGTTCTCCGGGAACAACGGCATCCACTCCAGGTATGAATCCACCATGATCGATGATTATTCAGGGGAAATAAGTTTTGAAGGCGGCCCCGTTTCCCTCGTTGAGAACGTGAACGCATATATTTTCAGTTACATCTACAGGAACTACATTTATGTGGATTCCATACTGGGGGCGGACGACTACGCCTTTGGACTTGCAGGGAACACCTGGTCGACGCAATACACAGCCTTACTGTGGGAAAAAACCGGCTCCTTCACTATATCCCTGATGCGCAATGCATCACTCGCCCTGACCGAATTGATCTATACGGCATGGACAGAGGCCGGGAAGCCATCCATGGATGCAAGCGGGTACCCGGACCTGCAGGATGAGCGCGTTCCGTCTAAGACCACCTTCGACGGCATGAGCCTGGATCAGAATTATCCCAATCCTTTCAGCCGGTCAACCGGCATAAAATTCCACCTGGGGGAACGCACCCATGTATCACTGTTTGTACTGGACGAATCCGGAAGGCTCGTTGAAAGGCTCCTGGATGAAAGCTGTTCCGCGGGACAAACCACACTGGAATGGCATCCGGCAAACCTGTCCCCGGGGAATTATTACCTGGTCATGAAAACCCCGTACGGAATTGCCACAAGAAAAATAATCAGGGTGGAAAAATGATGTTCCCAGGGTCCAGGGCACAAGTGTATTAACCACGCGAACTAAAGGAAATGCTTAGAGTTTATCTCAACAGCCTGATGATCCCCAACACAAAATTCACCCTGGGCACTCTTTCCATGTATCGCTTATAGGCATCGCCGAATTTCTCAATTCAGTACTGGTCGGCTTTAAAAGTGTCTGCGTATACCTGATTATCAACCGGGCACAGAATCCAATAATTATGGGAGGACAGATCTTACACAGTGCAAAACGGGTGTTCGGATCACACTGCTAATTCGGGCCCACCCTTGACTTTTGCAAGACTATGCCGTAACTTTAGGTATTCCACAAACCGAATACCATGAACCAGTACGTTTATCTCGTAGCCACGCCCGAATCCCTTGTCGCCTCGCAGCTCCCCCCTGTCGAATTCGGGAATTACCTGGCCATAGGTACAAGGAAGAGGACCAGGGGACAGGCAATATTCTTCGAACTCGATATGGATAAGATGGGGGATCTTCCGAGGGACTACATGGACGAAAGGCTGGTCCCCTATGAAGACGGCGAACCCAAGCGCAGTGTTTACCTATCGATATACCGGGTTATGGAACGCGTTCCCATGGAAGCCCTCAAGAGCCTTTTCCTGGTTACAGATGACGGGAGGGTTCTCGAGCTCAAAGCCGGTAAATACAAAGCCTCCGCCGGAGATGAGATCCATCTTTACCAGCAGTTCAACCCGATCACAACCCGGGTTGCCAGCACACTGAATCCCCCTGAATTCATCCAGTTCCTGACAGACACCACCAAACTGGTATCAACACCGAAGCTTTTCATAGTGGAACTGAAACTGGGAAGGCTCTCGAAGGACTCCTACGCACCCATCCATGATCTGCCCTATCCCAACCCGGACCAGTTGAGGGACTGTCTGGCCAGGCTGAAGTCCTCCAAGGAGAGGCTCACTAAGACCGTGATACGGCAGTACAAAGGCGAGCTATCCTACCGCACGGTTGAAGACGGGTTTTTTATCGGGGAAAAGGAGAATTACCTGTATTATCCCTTCCCCAGCATCGAAGACCTGGAGGATAAGTATTACTACTGGTGGCGTTCGGCGCTGGTGCAGTGCTGGTAGGACCCTTCTGCAAGACCGGATCCGGCCGGTGCAAAATTGATCCGATTCAGACTATTACTCCCTGTTTGCGAAGCGCTTCCAGCAGGTTGTCCATGGCCTCCTTCTCAATGTCGTAGCGGTAGGTGCCGGCAAACGATCCGATGTGCGGGGTCAGGATGGTGTTTTCCGTGAACCGGATCAGGGGACCCGCATAGGGTTCTTCTTCAAAAACATCGAGGGCGGCCCCCCCGATCTTCCCGCTTTCTAGTCCCGCTGCAAGTGCCTCTTCATCGACAAGTCCGGGCCTCGAGGTATTCACGATGATCACTCCGTCCTTCATCATGGCGATCTGCTCCTTCCCGATGAGGTGGTAGTTTTCCTGCCGGAGCGGCATATTCAGGGTGATGATATCGGAATTCCTGATCAGGAAATCCAGGCTTACCATCTCACAGTATCCATGGGCCTGCACGCCCGGGTCATATCCCATCAATCCGCATTCAAATGCTGACAGAATGCTGCTGACCCTTGTACCCAGGATCTCGCACCCGATGATGCCGGCCATTTTCCCCCTCAGCAAACCGGTGACCTTCCTTTCCCAGCGGTTGGTCCTGACCATGCTGTCAAGTGTGGGCAGTTTCCGGAGGAGGGACAGGATCATGGCAACCGTCAGTTCAGCCACCGGTACGTCCGGGGCATGATGAGTGGGTGTGACGGTGATCCCCAGCTTCCTGGCGGCCTTCTGATCGATGGTCTCGATGTCGATGCCACACCTGGATATCACCTTCAGTTTTCCGGCAGATGACAGGACCCGTTCGGTCAGTGGCTCGATCCCGGCGATGATGCCAACAGGGTCATGCTTCCGGATGAGCTCCATCACTTCCGTTTCGCTCAGCCTGTTGCGCCGGGAATTTTTGATCAGCCGGATCGCTCCGGGGAAGTCGCTGTAATTATAGCTGGTCGTGTTACAAAGGACGGTTACTTGTTCGGCCATTTTATCTGATGTTTAGTGAGAGTTCACAATAAGTGTGTCTGCGCTGCTACTAAAATTAATAAATCCGGACCTGTTTGTAAAGCAAAAACATATGTTACTCAGGCTAAATCCTTAATTTCGCCTCATGATCCGACGGATTAACAAGCTCGCGGAAAACCGCATCCCTTTCCTGCTGATCGTGGATTTCGAGATGAGGATGCCGGTCCTGTTCCCCCTGGATGAACTTCCCCCGGATATCCGGTTCAGCACCCCATCAATTGATTTCCCGGATGGGATACCCGGATCCCGCGAAAAGTCCAGTTTTGCCACCTCCGATGAAGCAGTTGCCTCCCCCATGCGATTCGAATTTGCGGCCGAACCTATCCCCTATACCCGCTATCTTTCCGCCTTTAACCTGGTCAGGGAATATGCCCTTATGGGAAGAACCTATCTCACCAACCTTACCTTCCCCACCCGGATAAGGACCCGGCTGAGCCTGGGGGAAATCTATACCATGAGCCGTGCAAAATATAAGTTGCTTTACGGGGACCGTTTCGTGGTGTTCTCGCCGGAGATCTTTGTGCAGATCCGGGATGGACAGATCCGATCATTCCCGATGAAAGGCACCATTGATGCGGATATCCCGGGCGCAAGGGAACTGGTCCTGGACGACCGGAAGGAAATGGCCGAACATGTTACCATCGTGGACCTGATACGCAACGACCTGAGCATACATGCGAGCCGGGTAAGGGTGGAAAAATTCCGGTACATCGACACCCTGGTCACCAGCCATAAGAAACTGCTGCAGGTAAGCTCGGTAATAGCGGGTCAACTGCCGGACAATTACCTGTCCAGCCTGGGCGAGATCATTTTCTCCATGCTTCCTGCAGGCTCGGTCAGCGGGGCTCCCAAAGCGGAAACCCTTCGGATCATCCGCGAAGCCGAGGGATCGGATCGGGGATATTACACGGGGATCATGGGATTTTTCAATGGAAAGGATTTTGACAGTGCCGTCATGATCCGTTACATCGAGAACCGCAGCGGGCAGCTGTTTTACCGGAGCGGGGGCGGCATTACGTTTCTTAGCGATCCGGAAAAGGAATACCGCGAACTGATCGACAAGGTTTATATGCCAATCGCCTGACTGTATGACAATTGCCTTTTAATATACCAGAGGATTGATCATGTGTTTGTTGCTTGAAACAATCAGAGTTGAGAATGGACGGATCCTTAACCTGGATTACCATAACCGGAGGTTTAACGCCAGCCGGAATGCTCTTTTCGGGGGAACCGGCCCAGGATACAACGTCGATGAGGAGGGGCCTGAGCCGGCACCTCCTGAAGACCTTTCCCGGTTCATCCGGATCCCGGGTGACCTGGGACCCGGAACCTATCGCTGCCGGGTGCTGTACCGGCATGAGATCGAAAAAGTGGAATTCCTGCCCTTCCTGCCTCGCAGTGTCCGGAGCCTGAAGCTGGTCGTGGCAGATGACATTGATTATTCCTTCAAGTATGCCGACCGGAAGGTGCTTGAATCGCTTTTCGCAAAACGGGACGTCTGCGACGAAATACTGATCGTGAAAAACGGTTACCTTACCGACACATCTGTCAGCAATATTGTTTTCCGGCAGGCAGACGGCTCCTGGGTAACCCCCGACACTCCCCTCCTGAACGGAACCATGAGGATGTACCTCCTGGAAACCGGCCGGATTGCCGAAACAGCCATAAAGCCGGAAGATCTCCCGGGATTCACCGGGGCAAAAATGATCAACTGCATGATGGACCTGGAATCCGGTCCCCTTATTGAGATGGATCACATCGTAGCCTGATCCCGGACAGTCAGAGATACGGTCCCCGGAAACCCTTACCCCGCCTTGGATAGAAAATTTTAACATTTCCAGATTGTAAAAATCCCAGATAAAAACTTGACAAAAGTTTACGTTTATCGTATATTTGTACTGTATTCGTAAGTAATTATTTATATCGTATGAAGCGTAAACAACTGATCGACACCGGAAAAGACCTTTTCTGGAAATACGGGATCAGGAGGGTAACTGTCGAGGAGATATGCAGGGAGGCCGATGTCAGCAAAATGACCTTCTACAAGCATTTTAAGAACAAGAATGAGCTGGTAAAAACGATTATTTACCAGATCACCGAGGAAGCGCTGGAGAAATACCGGTTGCTCATGGAAAAGGACATCCCATTCGAGGAAAAGGTCAGGGAGACCATCCGGATGAAATACGAGGGGACCGACCAGATGAGCCAGGAGTTCCTGAACGATTACATCCCGGATGCTGAACCGGAGATGCTGGAATTCGTCTACCAGCGTATGCAGCAGGCCATGGGATTGATAATGGAGGATTACCGGAAAGCCCAGCAAAGGGGGGATATCCGGCAGAATATTAAAATTGAGTTCATTCTGTATTTTCTGAATAAGATGATCGAATTGATGGGGGACAAGGAATTGGAGAAGATGTACGGGAGTCCCCAGGAAATGATCATGGAACTG
>Ga0307445_10001364_pt1 | contig 13749 bp, 15 predicted proteins | sample SalMarSW160330MG_FD_202147 | JGI IMG/M metagenome (GOLD analysis project Ga0307445, IMG submission 202147) | Salt marsh sediment microbial communities from the Plum Island Ecosystem LTER, Massachusetts, United States - SW1603-30 | ecosystem: Environmental > Aquatic > Marine > Intertidal zone >...
AAGCGTTTGTGCTAGCGCGGCTATCGCTTCCTCTTGCCCGATCGGCCCGATCCCTTCGTTGGTTTTCGCCTTGATGCCAAGGTCGTTTGCTCCGATTTGCAGAAGGGGACATAGGACCTGCTTCATCCTCGAGATATGCGGTCCGATCTTGGGGGATTCGGCAATGATAATACAGTCTATATGACGGATAATCCCGTTATTCTCCCGAATCCGGTCCATGACGATTTCCAACAGGTTAACGCTGCGGACGTTCCGAAACCGGGGATCGGTATCCGGAAAAAGCTGCCCGATATCTCCTTCGCCCAGAGCTCCGAGCAAAGCATCGATGATGGCGTGTATCAGACAATCTCCATCAGAATGTCCGATAGGTCCTTTGGAAAAAGGGATCTCCACACCCCCAAGGAAGAGTTTTTTTCCTTCCTGAAGCCTGTGGATGTCATACCCGATGCCGATTTTAGTCTTCAATCAAGGCCTCCGCTATTTGCAGGTCTTGTTTGGTCGTGATTTTCCAATTCCTCCGGTCTCCTGGAATAACGAACACATCTTTGCCCAGCCTTTCTACAAGGGCCGCTTCATCCGTACCCTCAAAATCGTCACGAAAAGCACGGATGAAAGCTTCCTTGAGTAAGGAACAGGTAAAGCCCTGAGGCGTTTGAACCCTGAAAAAATATTTTCTGTCTTCAGTACGGATAACTATTTGTCCCTCCACGCGTTTGATCGTATCCTCCACAGGAACTGCGGGAACGACCGCCCCCCTAATCCTTGTGGCATCGATAATCCTTTCGATGAGATCTTTGCCGACCAAAGGCCGTGCACCATCGTGGACGAGTATGATTTCATCCTCATGCATATCCACACAGCTCAGTCCAGAGTACACGGAGTCTTGCCGTTTTTCTCCTCCCTCGGCGATAGCGACGATTTTTCTGTATCGGCTAAGATATTCCTCACCTGAATGACCGCTTCCAAGCACGAGGATAATCCTGTCTATGGCTTGATGATCCTCAAATTTTTCCAAGCTCCAGTCCAATAGCGTCTTTCCCTTTAACAGAGCAAACTGTTTGGCCGCACCGAACCTTTTTCCCTCTCCTGCAGCGACGATAATCGCCGAAACCTTATTCATTCAGTCTCTTCTTCGTTGTAACGCCCGAAGATCATTTTTCCCACGGTCGTCTGCAGTACCGAGGTTACCGTGATTTCGACGTTTTGCCCGATCATTTTACGGGAGTTATCGACGACCACCATGGTACCATCATCTAGATAGGCCACTCCTTGGTCCTTCTCCTTTCCCTCTTTGAGGATGAACACGTTGATCATCTCCCCAGGAAGCACAACCGGCTTCAGGGCATTGGCCAATTCGTTGATGTTGAGGACAGCAACGCCCTGAAGTTGAGCGATCTTATTCAGGTTAAAATCATTGGTGATGATCTTGGCCTTCATGTGTTTGGCCAATTCGATCAGCTTGGAATCCACATCCAAAACTTCAGGAAAATCCACATCGGTTATCACGACCGAGACTCGGGAGGACTTTTGGAGTTGATCCAAAACATCCAAGCCGCGCCTTCCTCTTTGCCTCTTGACGCCGTCGGCAGAATCCGCCACAAGTTGCAGCTCTTTGAGGATAAACTGGGGAACGACCAGATCACCTTCGATGAATTCCGTATCACAAATATCGGAGATCCTTCCATCGATGATCACGCTGGTATCCAGGATCTTGTAACTTCTTCCCGAGCTCTCCTCTTTGAAAAAGCGAGCAAGAAAGGGAGGATCGAGCCACTCGTGTTTTCGAGTGCCGACCAAAAATCCGATATAAGGCATGATTACCAAAAACAAGATCCTGATGAATGTCGTGGTCCCTTCCTCCTGAGCGATGCTCTGGTAGATGGCTCCAAGGCCCCAGCCCAGCAACACCCCGGCGAATGTTCCGAGGGTGCTGCTCCAGATGACCTGGAATTGACTCTTCCTGATCCGTGTCTCGAGATAAATGATAAGGACACTCAGAACAAAACCTGTCAGAAGGCCATAATACGGAGGAATTCGAAAAGGCGGAAAAAAGTAGCCCGCCGCGGAAAGGATGGCCATAACGAGTACCCGAAATATTAAAACGCCCATGGTAAAACCCTTTATTAAAAATGTTAAAATATAATGCCCAATGCTTCTTTTATACTGCCCACCCCTGCCAAGTCCACACCAGAGACGTCGCTTTTCTCCAACTGTGAAAGATTCCCTTTGGGAAGGACGACCGTGTTAAAACCCAAGGAAACGGCTTCTTTGATCCGGGCCAACGGTTGGTTGACGGAACGGACTTCTCCGCTAAGCCCCACCTCTCCGAACAGGGCAAAATCAGGTGGGATGGCCTTGTTTTTCAGGCAGGAAACAACCGCCATCATGGCGGCCAGATCTACCGCCGGTTCATCCAGCGTCAATCCTCCTGCTACGTTCAAATAGATATCCTCCCCTGCAAATCCGAAGCCCAGCTTCTTTTCGATGACAGCCAGCAACATAGCGGTGCGGAAGTGATCCAACCCGATGGTCATCCTCCTGGGATTCCCGGAAAAAAGGGTGGGAGAAACGAGGGCTTGTATCTCGGCCAACAGAGGTCGGGATCCTTTGATTGTACAAACAACCACGCTCCCGGCCTCCTCCTGGGGCCTTTCTTTCAGAAAGAAGGCCGACGGGTTTGAAATGGCTTTAAGTCCCTGGGCTCCCATTTCGAATATGGCGAGCTCCGAGATGGAACCGTACCTGTTTTTCAAGGCCCGCAATACCCTGTGGCTGTGGTCTCTCTCTCCCTCAAAATAGAGCACCACATCCACCATATGTTCCAGCGACTTAGGACCAGCCAGCGATCCATCTTTGGTAATGTGTCCTATCAGGAAGGAAGAGATTTGATTTTTCTTGGCAAACCGGAAAACCTGGTTGGTGACTTCTCTCACTTGGCTGATGGTCCCTGGGCTGGAAGAGAGTTTGGAAGAATAGATGGTCTGGACCGAATCCATCACGAATATCTGAGGACCCAGCTTTTCAGCTTGGGAGATAATTCTCTCAAGATTCGTTTCCGCCAAAAGATAGAGATCGCCGTTAGAAATCCCCAGCCGATCCCCTCGCATCTTGATCTGTTCCAGGGACTCCTCTCCTGAAACGTACAGGACTTTTTCCCCTTTGGTGCAAAAATCTCGGCTCACTTGGAGTATCAGGGTGGACTTGCCTATTCCCGGTTCCCCCCCTATCAAGACCAACGAGCCCAGGACAACGCCACCGCCAAGAACTCGGTCCAACTCTTGAATGCCTGTTTCTGCTCTTTTTTTCTTCGCGCCCTTGACCTCCCTGTAGAGGAGTGGTTCCGAAGGAGGAAAAGAATAATCTGCCTGGATCTCTTCTGCGATTTCTTCGATCAGAGAGTTCCACTCCCCGCAACCGGGACATCTGCCCAGCCATTTCGGTGAATTGGATCCGCAGTTCTGGCAGACAAAAACAGCTTTGCTTTTCATCAAAATCCGAATCTCATTCCAAAATAAACTTCTCTATTTTTGGATAGCGTAAAATCACTCAACCCCAAAAGGATGTGCACAAACTTGGAAGCGACCAGGCTTGTCCAAGCCCGAAAATAGGGGCCTGGTTCGCGGTTAAAATCGAACCCTTCCAGCGTGAATATCACCCTGTCTCTGAAAGTGTAAAAATCCAATCCGACACCAAATTTAGACTCCATGATCCCGGCCCGCGGAGCAAAATCACCCCATCGGATCCCCCCCTGAGCAGAATAGGTGAATTTATCCTGCCATGGGTCACTCACGATCTGGGCGAGTAAAAATTTGTCGGAGGAAGGCCAAAATCCAAGGGAAAGTGTTCCTTTGACGAATTCGCTCTTTGCAAAATATTCGGCCCTCAATCCCATGTCCAATCGGAAGGAGGAAACAGGCGAGATGAAATCTTGCACTCTTTTTACTGCGTTTTCCGCCTTTTCGTACAGACCGGGATCTTCTATCAACTTCCCCAGCGTTCCCTCTCCCTTGTTGATCTTTTCCAGAGCTTCGCTCAACTTTTTGAGGGCCTCTTCCGTCCTGGATATCAAATCTTCGATTCCTTCTAAATTTCCTTTAAGGCTTCCCCTATTCTCCTCAACCGTATCCTTCATAATTAGAATGAGCTCATCCAAGTTCTTCGAGATAGCCCGCACATTTTGATCGAATGTATCTATCACATTTTCTGCCTTTTCTAGGCTCTGGGTGATATTGGGCTTGCTCTCGCTGATGACATTCTTTAATTCTCCTGATACCGATGACAAGTTTTCAAGGATCTCTTTGATATTCACCCTGGCTCCTCCCTCTCCCAGCAACTCTCTCATGGCCTTGCTGGTGCTTTTAATGTCGTCTCCGACAGAGGAGAGGATTATTCCCAGCTGATCAAAACTGACCGGAGGAAGGCTTCCGATTATTCCTCCAGGCTCCACCAAGGTGTCGTCAACACCTGGCGTTATCTCGATATATTTTTCTCCCAAAAGTCCGAGGGAGGCCAAGGTGGCTTTGGAATCTTGGGTAATCTGGATGTCAGGGTTGATATTCATGGCAACTTCTGCTTTGTTGCTCTTGAGCATTATAGCTTCTACCGCCCCCACTTTCACACCGGCCATGCGGACCAGGGTCTTTTTTTCCAACCCGGCAACCGAATCAAAATGGGTATACAGCACATACCCCTTTTTTTCGAACAGCGTGCTGATGTCCCCGATCACGAAAATGAACACCGCAAGGATGGCCAGTCCGATAGCCAGGAACAAGCCGATCTTTATTTCCTGCCGGAATTTTTTTCGCTTGCTCTCCTCCAGAAAATCCGTGTCCTGATTCGTCCCTTTTTTTAATTTGCCCATTTTTTTATCTCTTTTTTTTTATAAATATTCTGCCTGTTCTACCAATTCACAATCGGCCCCACGGCCGCTCCAGAGATAAACTGTCGGACGGTGGGATTGTCCGTGCTCCGGATCTCTTCTGGAGACCCGGTAGCAATGATCTTGCCTTGATAGAGCATGGCTATCCGGTCCGCAATTTTGTACGTGCTAACCATGTCGTGCGTGATGACGATGGAGGTCACTTTCAAGTCCTTTTCCATCTGGATGATCAAATCGTTTATCGCATCCGCCCTTATCGGATCGATACCGGTCGAGGGCTCGTCATAAAGAATGATCTCTGGATCGTAGGCGATCGCCCGGGCCAAGCCTACTCTTTTTTTCATCCCTCCGCTCAATTCATAAGGCATCAGGCTTTCGATTCCTTCCAAACCCACACGATTGAGCGCCTGAAGGGCTAACTCTGTCTTTTTTTCTTGAGAGTGATCTGTGTACCTATCCAGGCCAAATTGCACATTCTGCAAGACCGTCAAGGAATCAAAAAGGGCCGCTCCTTGGAAAAGCATGGCAAACTTGCGCCGGATCTTGAAGCGGTCCTCTTCGCTCATGCTCGTAATTTCCTCCTTATTCACATAGATTTCACCCTTATCCGGTTCGATCAGGCCGATCAGGTGTTTGATCAAAATGCTTTTCCCGGAACCGCTCTGTCCGATGATGACCAGGGTTTCGCCTTTCTCGACCTCCAGGTTTATGCCTTGGAGGACCCTTTTTTCGCCAAAAGATTTATGCAGATCGACAATTCTAATCATCATCACAAATCCGCCGGCAGCGCTTTGCTGAGAAAAAAGTTGAATATCAAGACAAGAATGCTGGAAATAACTACAGCCCTGGTTGTGGCCCTGCCCACGCCCGCTGCGCCCGCCTCGGTTTTCAGGCCTTGCCAGCACCCGATGATGGCTATAATGCCCCCGAATATGGTCGCCTTGATCAAGCCACTCGCGACATCCCAGAATTCCATGTATAGCAAGATATTTCTGATGTATATGTACCGATTCACCCCCATGGCAATGACGTTATAAAAATAGCCTCCCATCATGCCGATGATGTCTCCGTAAAGAGTCAAGCAGGGCAGCATGAGGATACAGGCCAAAGTCCTGGGCACGACTAGATAGCGGACCGGATCGGCACCGAGGCTGATCAGGGCATCGACTTGTTCGGTTATCCGCATAGTCCCTATTTCAGCCGCCATCGAGGAACCGACTCTTCCTGAGATCATCAGGCCGACAAGGATCGGGATCAACTCTTTCGAAAGCCCCATAGATATGATCGGGCCTCCGTATGCCTCCGATCCCGGGCCGATTAAGCGGTGAAATCCGGCATACGTCTGGAGTCCGAAGACAAGCCCACCAAACGCAGCGGTAAGAGAAACAACAGGGAGGGATCGGACCCCTACCTCTTCGAGCTGATCGAGGAAGTTTTTCCATTCCCACGGTTTAGAGAATGTTCTCCTTATCGTTTGCCCGAGGAGAATTCCCACGTCTCCTATCTGTTGCAGCAGAAAATAGAAAAAGTTTTGTCTATGATAAAAACGCATTTTATGCTTCGAAAGCTTGAAATTCCATATCTACAAAACGCGCATACTCTCGAATGAAGGCCAGGTTGACCATGCCTGTAGGGCCGTTGCGTTGTTTAGCCACATTGATCTTGGCAATTCCCCTGAGGTTTTCGTCCTCGGGATGATAAAATTCCGGTCGATAGACAAATATAACGACATCGGCATCCTGTTCGATGGCTCCCGACTCTCTCAGGTCCGAAAGCTGAGGTAGGGGTTCCCGGCGACCTTTTTCAGGGGCCCTGCTCAATTGGGAAATACCGACCACGGGCAGCATCATTTCTTTGGCCAGTTCTTTCAAAGACCGGGATATATAAGATATTTCCTGGGTCCTGTTCTCGAACCGAGTGCCTGGGCGCATGAGCTGCATGTAATCGACAAAAACCAGGTCAAGATTGTGCTCCATCTTCAGCCTTCTCGCTTTGGCCTTCATTTCCATAACAGATAGAGCTGCGGATTCATCGATGAATATTTTCGCTTTGGATAGCTCTTCTGCGCTCAGTTTGAGCCTTTCGAACTCTCTTTCCCCGATAAAACCTGTCCTTACTTTTTTTATGTCAAGCTGAGCTTCAGCACACATCAACCGAATGGCGATCTGTTCTTTGGCCATCTCTAGAGAGAAAAAGCCTACGGCAAAGTCTGTCCTGAGGCCGATATGTAGAGATGTATTCAAACAAAGGGCTGTTTTGCCCATCGATGGCCGTCCGGCCACAACGATGAATTCAGAGTTGTGGTAACCCGAAGTCAGGCCATCCAGGTCTCTGAAACCAGTGGGTATGCCGGTCACAGCATCCTGTCGGCTTCGAAGTGAATCGACGGTGTCGAGAGTGGGCTGTGTCAGCGCACCGATAGGGATAAAGCCAGGTTTTATCCTCTGTTCCGCCACTTCGATGATGGCAGCCTGCGCCTCGTCTAAAAGCTGGTCCGCATCCTCTCTTTGTTCATAACTGGAAGAGATGATCTTTGCCGAGGAAAGGATGAGGCGCCTCAGGAGGGCTTTTTCCTTGATGATGTGGGCATAGTACTCGACATTCAGGCTTTTGGGCACACCATCCATAAGGGAAGAGAGGTAGGAGGCACCCCCGATTTCATCCAAATCGCCGGCTCTTTTCAGTTCTTCGCTCAGAGAGAGCAGGTCGACGGGGAGGCCCCTATCCACCAGCTGGGCAATTTTTTCCAGAATCTTCCGGTTCCCCTCTTTGTAGAAATCATCGATGGAGATGATGGACAAAACGACATTGAGGTTTTTGTTGTTGATCAGGATCCCCCCCAATATGGTTTTTTCGGCCTCAGGGCTATGGGGGGGTGTTTTTTTTAAAAACATCAAGTCGAGTTCCAATGGTTACCCCTATTCCTGATCTTTTTTCTCTTCGACGTTATCTTCGCTCGACTCCTCTTGTTTCGTTTCCGCGACCGGCTCCGGCTTTTTCTCTGCAGTCACTTCTTCTTCTGGCTCATCCGAAAGCGGTTCTTCTTTCTTTTCCGGTTCTGGGCCTGCCTCCATTTCCACTTTTTTGTCTTCGGCCTTCAGGACTTCTTTTTCTTCTTCGCCCTTCTCTTCACTCTTAACGGGCTTCTTTTCCTCATCGTCAGCTCCTTCTTTCTTGACTTCCAGCTTGATCTCTGCCCGTTCATCATGGAATATTTTGATCGGAACGGTGAAATTTCCCAAGCGCTTTATGGGCTCAGCCAGCAATATCTTCTTTTTTTCCACTTCTATTCCCAGTTTATCCAAAGCCTCTTTGATGTCCGCGGTGCTAACAGACCCGAATATCACATCCTTGTCTCCGGATTTTCTCTCAAAGGAAAGAGAGACCTGATTGAGTTGTTCGATCACGCTTTGAAAGGATTCAACCTCCTTTTCCAGCTTCTTCCGCAACGCTTTCTGTTGCATCTCGATCATCTTCATATTGGACGGCGTGACTTGGATCGCCAGTTTTCTCGGAATCAGATAATTCCTCCCGTAACCAGCGGCCACTTTGATGATATCCCCTCTTTTTCCAAGATTTTCTATATTCTCTTTTAGGATAATTTTCATTTCACTCAATCCTCGACGTAGGGAAGCAATGCCAGCAAACGGGCCCTTTTTATGGCCGTGGAAAGCTTGCGTTGGTGGAAAGAACACGTGCCTGTTACCCGCCTAGGTGCAATCTTCCCTCTTTCTGGGACATACCTCCGTAGGATATCCACATTTTTGTAGTCGATGTCTTTGATGTTTCTTTCGCAAAAACGGCAATATTTTCTTTTTGGAGGAAAGTATTTACGATAGGAACTTCTTTCTCTCTGTTCTCTTGCCATCCTTAATTCTCCTCTGTCGTTTTTTCGGCTTCAGGCATCTCTGCTTCAGGCGCAGCGTCAGGAATTTCTTCTAGCTGCTTTTCTTCGTCTGTTTTTTCCTCATCTTTTTTTCGTTTTGCTTGGGCCGCTTTTGGTTTCTCTTTTCTCCCTGTTATTGCCTTTTTCCTGGGTTGGATTTGCGTTTCTTTTTTCAGGGTTAAATAACGAATCACCGTTTCCGTTTGTCGGAAGCGCCTCTGGAGTTCCAGTGGAATATCCGGGTCCCCTTGATAATGAAAAAAAACATAAACCGCCTCATCCAGTTTGTCGATGGGATAGGCCAATCTTCTTTTCCCCCAATTCTCGATGTTGACCATTTTCCCCTTTTTCTTCTTCACCACCTCTGCCATTTTTTCGATAAGCTTCTCCGTCTCTTCTTCTTCCAGCTTCGGGGTGATGAGAAAGGCTGTTTCGTAATGCCTCATGGATACCTCCTTATGGATTTAAAGCTCCTTCTTTTAAAGAAGGAACAAGGAGCTTTTCTAACTCGAGCTCAAGACAAATTAAAAGGATAATACATATTCGTGTTTCTGTCTATCTTTTTATCCTGAAATAATTCTTAAAAATCACCGTTACTGCTGTTGACCTTCCGGTTAAACCTTGTCATGGCTTTCTCGATGTTATCCGCTACGATGTGCATCACGGACTCTTCGGTTTTGACCAGACAATCATCGAGGACCCGCTGCTCTTCCCTCGAGAAATCCGCAAGCACATAATCTGTTGCATGGGCGCCGGGAGGCAATGGCCCGATCCCGATGCGGATCCTCGGAAATTCAGTGGAGCCTATTTCTTTTACGATGGATGCCATCCCTTTATGCGTCCCAGGCCCCCCTGATTTCCGGATTCTTATCTCTCCCAAAGGGATATCTAGATCATCATACAGGACGAGCATGCGATTCAACTTCACACCTGAGTACTCGAGAAGCTGCTTGACAGCAATCCCGCTATTGTTCATGTAGGTCCAGGGTTTTACAAGAAGGACTGGCGTGTTTTCCAATTCCACCTGGGCTGCTTTTGCCGAATACTTCCTTTTTTTCAGTTTCACATTCAGCTTATCCCCAAATCTCTGGATAAGCAGAAATCCCACGTTGTGGCGTGAAGCCGCATATTTTTTCCCTGGATTTCCCAAGCCAACGACAGCCCACAAAGACTTCTCCGCTTACTCCTCTTTTTGACTTCCCTTCTCTTCTTTGGTCTCCTCTTCCTTTTCCTTCCTGATCACCTCGGGTTGCTCTCCTTCAGCCATGACTTCCATTCCTTCCTCTACCTCTACTTCCGGTGCCACCTCTTCTTCTTTGGTGGGGGCTTCGATCAAAACGACTAAGGCATGAGGATCGCTAACCCCTTCCACACCCTCAGGATAAGCTAAATCCTGGATCCTGAGAGACTGATGGAGATGGAGATCGGTGATATCCACTTCGATGTGCTCAGGAATATCCCCGGGGAGGCATTCAACTTCGACCTCGCGAGTGATCAGATCGACAAAACCTCCTTCTGCTTTGACACCCACAGATTCTCCTATCACGACGATAGGCACATCCACTCTGATAGCCTTGTCCATGGCGATCTGAATCAAATCGATGTGCAGGATCTCATCTGTAACAGGATCCAATTGCAATTCCTTGATCATCGTATCCTTTGATCCCGTCTCGAAGGTCGCTTTAAAGATGGTATTTTCTCCAGACTCTGATCTCAATATCCCGAAAATATCTTTTTTTTGAAGCATCAAGTGGGTGTTGGGTTCATTTCCACCATACAACACGGCAGGAACCTTTCCCTCCCTTCTGAAGCGGCGGGATGCGTTTTTGCCAAAAACATCTCGGGTTTCACATTTGATCGTAATGCTCATTGCTACTCCTCCTTAAACAAACAAGGAACTCACAGAGCTTCCTCGACTTATTCTTTTTATGGCCTCGCCGAACAGCTCGGCAACAGAGAGAACTAAAATTTTCTCAGACGCTAGGGCTTTTTCATTCAAAGGAATCGTGTTGGTTACGATTAATTGTTCCAGTTGGGAATTCTCTATTCGAGCACGGGCTTCTCCGGATAAAACCGGATGGGTACAGGCTGCAAAAATTCGGCAGGCTCCCTGTTCGATCAAAGCCTCAACGCTCCGGACAAGTGTTCCGGCTGTGTCCACCATGTCGTCGACGATCACAACGTCTCTGTCTTTCACATCCCCGATGACATGGAGGACACGTGCCACATTGGGCGCAGGGCGTCTTTTATCTATGATCGCTAAGTTGGCCTTCAATCTTTTCGCAAAAATCCTGGCTCTTCCCACTCCTCCTGCATCTGGGGACACGATGGTTAAATCTTTGAGCTCTAAATTCTGTATATACTGGGCCAAAACAGGAGCGGCTGTGAGATTATCCACCGGGATGGAGAAAAAGCCTTGTATCTGCGGAGAGTGAAGATCCATGGTCAAAACCCTGTTCGCGCCGGCGGCTTCCAACAAGTCGGCCACCAATCTGGCCGATATCGCGACACGCGGCCTGTCCTTCCAATCTTGGCGGGCATAGGGATAATAGGGGATCACCGCTGTGATCCTTTCAGCCGACGCCCGCTTAAAGGCATCTATCATCACAAAGATTTCCATAAGATGAAAGTTGGCATCGAAGGCACCGGTTTGGAGGATAAAAACATCTTCTCCACGCACATTTTCATCGACGAAAAAATGGATTTCTCCGTCGCTAAAACATTCTAAAACCGACTTTCCGAGGTCGATCTTTAGATAATCGGCCACTTCTCGGGCAAGTGCCGCATTGGAAGACCCGGCAAACACTTTCATCCTGTTCTCTTTTACCACCGTATTTTCCTCCTAATCTCTCTGTCGAATCAGAAGACGCGCCCATAAAATACATGGCTGGGGTGGGAGGATTCGAACCTCCGAATGGCGGATCCAAAGTCCGCTGCCTTTCCGCTTGGCTACACCCCAGTTCGCATCTTCTTCCAATAATCCGTCCGCGACAGTGTCGTCACAAGAACGGCTGCGTGCTCCTTTGTAAGCATCCTCAATGTTCTCTCGGCTTTTTTCCTTTGTCGGAACAGGCCAAACACGGCCGAACCGCTGCCGCTCATCAAAGTCAACTCTGAACCCTGCTCCTGGATAAGATTCTTAATGGCTTTTATCTGAGGATGTGTTCGAAATACAATCTCTTCTAAATCGTTTTCCAAAAAGCCTAGATCTCGGCTGTCTAAAAACTTGATAATTTTACTGTCTTTGTTCCGTGAAGTCAAGGTGGCTGGCACCCTCTTATACACCGACACCGTAGAGACTGAAACGGATGGAAGAGCCAAGACACACTGGCGGAGACCCAGGTCCTCCTGCACAAAAAGATCTTCTCCTTTCCCCTGCCCCAAACACAGGCCCCCCTCGAAAAAATAAGGGACATCCGCCCCCAAAATCGCTCCTAAGTCCCGGAGGGTATCTTTTTCCAGGCCGACCTTCCAAAATTCGTTCAGCGCCAACAGGGTAATGGCGGCATTGCTGCTTCCCCCTCCTAGCCCTTTGCCTGCCGGGATCTTTTTCGTCACATGAATTTCCACACCTTTTTGGATACCACACCGTTTTTTCAGGAGTGCGGCGGCTTTGTAAATGAGGTTGGATCCGTTCCATGGGATGGCGGTATCGTTTCCCCTCAAGATAATCGCATTCCGATCGTGGGGAAAAAAGGCCAAAAGATCGAACAGGTTCACGGTCTGGAACAACGTCCTGATCTCATGATACCCATCATCCCGTTTTCCAAGAATTTCGATGCCAAGGTTAATTTTGGCAAAGGATTTAATGAGCATGATTCAACAATTCTTGGATTTCCGCCCATGTTTTGGACTGATATTTTTCAACGAACTTTTTTGAAAACGCATCGGGTTTGATCGGGCGGTTCAAGTTGATGCTCAGGACTTTAACCTGTCCTGTGCTCAAAGGATGTTTGAAGACAAACAGGCGGGCAAAAGGCGTATCCTCGATAAACGATTTAACCTCAAAACAGAGGTCAACCCTTTGCCCGGAGACAATCCGGCCTTTTTGGTCTTTTGCAAATACCCAGTCTCTCAAACCCTTTTTGCTCGCCAGGTCCTCCTGGTCCCAATTGCCGCTCAAAAGATTGATCATTTCGGCTAAATTCAACTGGAATCCCATGAATTTATCGATGATCGCCTCCTCGTGACCCTGCCAATAAACTTTCTTCGATGGGACGATAAAATAGGCCTCTCCATCATAGATGAATATTCGATAGAGGACACTCCCAATAGCTCCTGAAACATCGATCCGCCCTCGGCTGGGCAGCTGGAAAAGAAAGGAAAACTTCGATCTTGCCGTTCCCTGATCTCCAGTGATAACCAGGGAAGCATGCCCTTCGATCCGATCGATGCGGGAGGGAAGGGGAGAGAGGGAAATTGGGGGCGTTTGACAGTTGGAGAAAAATCCTATTACAAAGCAGATAACAACCGAGAGCGCTTTCTTCACGAAACATCCTCTCTTGCAGCCGAGTGGCGCAACAGGCAAAAGGTTACCGTTTTTTTCCTCTAGTTTCCTCGCGCAAATCGAATCCATAATCCTCTGTGGCAATATTTTTTCTCGAACTAAGTCCACTCCGTGGTGCCTGCTTTTGCGTGCGGAATGCCTGGGTTTGTTTTTTTCCAGGGTTGTCGAGATCAAAACCGTAGTCCATCGTATTCATCCTTCTCTGCTGCTGTTTCCTCTTGCGTAACACAGGATAAAGCGGAGATTTCAGTTTTCTTCCGAAACAGGACAACCTGGGATTGAACACCATCAAAATTATGAACAGGGCAAGGATGACGAGGATTCCATATAAGGCTAGTTTCATTCGATCACTCTGGGATTTTTTTTGTTTTGTTAACTTTTATTATAAAACTCCCTCATGATTTCGTCAACCAGTCTGAAAAGCAGAATCCGATACAGGAATGGATGGCCTTGGAGCAAAAAAGTGTAATATTACCC